>Ga0210394_10000693_pt1 | contig 64816 bp, 57 predicted proteins | sample IncBWC12MmetaG_FD_160121 | JGI IMG/M metagenome (GOLD analysis project Ga0210394, IMG submission 160121) | Forest soil microbial communities from Barre Woods Harvard Forest LTER site, Petersham, Massachusetts, United States - Inc-BW-C-12-M | ecosystem: Environmental > Terrestrial > Soil >...
CCTTCCAGGCGCGCGGTACCGGTACGCTCCGGCAGTACGTTCAGCCCCCGGATACCAGCGTTTTCCCACCCTCTGCTCCATCGGCACGCGCGAAGGGCGGTTCCAGAATGAATTCATGAAATTCAATCAGCGGTCACTCCGTCAAGTGATTCGAACAGCGGTTCTGTTGGCGACGGCTGCGGCTGCCGCACTCGCGAACGAAGGCCCCATCTTCCGAACGGAGCCAGCCATGCCGCTGTGCTACTGCCACTGCGCGTACGAGTCCGGAATGAAGCACTGCACAAAGATGTGCGAGCTGCCGCAATACCAGAAGCGCTGGTGGGCGATCTCCTGCACCAAGAAGAAGAATTCGGACGAGAGCAAATCCTCGGCTCCGGCCGTAAATCCCGGATCAAAAAAGACCAACCGCCACGAACAAGCTCGCTTGTAGAATCCTTCCAGGCAAGAGGCGCCTCCGCTTTGACCTCCGCGTAATTCTGCGCTGAGCATGTCTCTGTGTATCTCTGTGGCCCTCCGCGCACTCTGTGTTTCGCATTTCGGATTTCAACACGGAGGGCACAGAGCAATGCGGAGACAAAATCCGAAGTCGGCGGGCTTCCAACGAATTCGATATTCGCGCCGAATCTGCGTTAGAATGTGCTCCCGGCGGGCATCGCGAGCAGTGTTTGCGACGGCACTTTCGCCTTAGAGGAGCATCTTTGCCGCAGAGCGACGCAGGCGTTTCAGTGGCCAGAACAACTCCGCGCCACAACTGGACGCGTGAAGAAATCCGCGGCATCTACCGTCAGCCGCTGCCCGATCTTCTGTTCCGGGCGCAGCAGGCGCACCGCGAATTTCATGATCCCTCGCGCGTGCAATTCTGCCGCCTCCTTTCCGTGAAAACCGGCGGCTGCCCGGAAGACTGCGCCTATTGCCCGCAGAGCGCGCACTACTCGACAGAAGTGACGCGCGGCGGGCTCCTGCCGGTCGACGAAGTCGTCGAGTTCGCCGAGCGCGCGCGCGGCGAAGGCGCAACGCGCTTCTGTATGGGCGCGGCCTGGAGGCAAGTGCAGGAGGGCGAGGATTTTGAAAATGTTTTGGAGATGGTGCGCCGCGTGGCCAAGCTTGGCATGGAAGTCTGCTGTTCGCTCGGCATGCTCGACGATTCGCAAGCCGCGCGCCTCGCTAGCGCGGGTCTGACGGCTTACAACCACAATCTCGACACTTCGCCCGAGTTCTACGGGAACATCATCACGACGCGGAATTATGACGACCGGCTCCGCACGCTCGCATCGGTGCGAAAAGCAGGAGTCACCGTTTGCTGTGGCGGAATCATCGGCCTCGGCGAATCGGAAAACGACCGCTTCGGCCTCTTGCAACAGCTCTCGACCCTCGATCCACATCCGGAAAGCGTGCCGATCAACGCGCTAGTTCGCGTCGCCGGCACGCCGCTCGAGCGTGTGGACGCCATCGATCCGCTGGTGTTCGTGCGCACGATCGCAACGGCGCGGATTCTGATGCCGGCGGCGATGGTGCGACTCAGCGCCGGAAGGAAATCACTTTCGCGCGAAGCCGTTGCGCTGTGCTTTTTAGCCGGCGCTAATTCGCTCTTTATCGGCGAAAAATTGCTGACCACGCCGAATCCCGAGCCCGAGGACGATATGGCGATGCTCAGCTCACTCGGACTCGAACCGCTGCCGCTGCGATAAAGAAAACCTCTCGTGGAACTGAACCAGCGCATTCTCGACGAGCTTTCCGACCTCGAATCCCGCGCTCAACTGCGAAATTTGGAATCGCCTCAGGGCATCGATCTCAGCTCGAATGACTATTTGGGCCTCGCCACTCATCCGCGGATGAAACAAGCGGTTTCGGAGAGCGTGAATGCGGCGGCGCGCATGGCTTCCACAGGTTCCCGGCTGTTGTCAGGCCACGATGAAGCGTGGGATCTGCTCGAGCGCAAATTTGCCCAATGGGTTGGCGCGGAAGCGGCTCTCTATTTCACTTCAGGCTATGCGGCCAATGTCGGACTGCTCAGTGCGCTTCTTCGCCCCGAGGATGTTGTTTTTTCAGACAGCGCCAACCACGCGAGCCTAATCGACGGAATACGGCTCTCCAAGTGCCGGCGCGTCATTTTTCCACACCTCGATTTGAATTTTTTGGAGGATGAGCTTCGCCGCTGTGCAGATGGAGACGGAGCACGCGTGATTGTGGTCGAGAGCATTTTCAGCATGGAGGGCGATCGCGCGCCGCTAGCCGCCCTCGCCGCGCTGGCAACACGTTACGGAGCGGAATTGATCGTTGACGAAGCCCACGCCACGGGAGCGCGCGGCCCGTGTGGCAGCGGGTGTGTGGCGGAAGCCGGACTCTCCGGGAAAGTTCTCGCCACGGTGCATACGTGCGGCAAGGCGCTGGCGGCGGCCGGCGCATTCGTCTGCGGCTCGGAGAATTTGCGGAGTTTTCTGATCAACCGCGCGCGCACTTTCATTTTCAGCACGGCGCTGCCGCCCTATTTCGCTTCGCAGGTTGTCACGGGAATGAGCCTCGCGCAGGAAGCAGACGAAGACCGCGCGCACTTAGCTGGAATGGGCGCTTTCCTGAGAGACGAATTGCGGGCAAATGGTTTCGAGGCCGGCTCCAGCGATTCGCAGATTGTTCCGGTTATCCTCGGACCGAACGAGGTCGCGATTCAGTTCGCGGAGTACCTCCGCGCGAGAGGATTCGGCGTGCGCGCGATTCGCCCGCCCACCGTACCCGTGGGGACGGCGCGCCTCCGCTTGTCGGTGACGTCGAAGTTTTCCCAGAAAGTGCTGGCCGAGCTTGTTGCGGCCGTGGTGCAAGCCCGCGCCGAATTCCCCGCTGCTCGCGCGCTTTTCGTTTCCCCATGACAGGATATTTCGTGACCGGAACCGACACGAACGTCGGAAAAACGGTCCTCTCCGCCCTCCTGGTCGCTGCGTTGAATGCTGGGTACTGGAAGCCGGTGCAGACGGGAGCGACCGAAGGCACGGACCGCGAATCGGTGCGACGATGGAGCGAAGTTGGCGAGGATCAGCTCCCGCCGGAACGATTTCGATTCGATCCGCCGGTTTCGCCCCATCTGGCGGCGCGCGAAGCTGGAATCACGATCGCTCTCGATGCGTTTGAATTTCCGCCGACAACGGCAAATCGAAAATGGATTGTCGAGGGCGCGGGCGGCGTGATGGTTCCTTTGAATGATCGCGAGTTGATGCGCGACCTGATGCGGCGAATCGGACTTCCGGTCATCGTCGCCGCGCGAACTTCGCTGGGCACCATCAACCACACGTTGCTGTCGCTCTCCGCTTTGCGCGAAGCGCGCATCCCGATTTGCGGTGTGGCGCTGATCGGCGATGAAAACGTTGAGAATCGCCGCGCAATTGAGCACTACGGAAACGTCCGAGTGATTGGACGGATTCCGATGCTCGAGCAGATCCATCGCGCGGCGCTGCTTGCGGTGTACGAGAAACTTTTCGATCATGAGGTGTTTGCCTGATGGCAAGCCCGCGCAATCTTTATCTGTGGCACCCATTCACGCAGGAGGGCGCCGAACCGCTGCCTCCAGTCGTTCGCGGAGCGAAGGGCGTCTACTTCGAGACGCAGGATGGCCGCAAGATTCTGGACGCGATCTCTTCGTGGTGGGTCAATCTGCACGGCCATTCTCATCCCGCCATTGCAGAAGCCGTGGCCCGGCAAGCCGCGCGGCTCGAGCACGTTCTCTTTGCCGGGTTTTCGCATGAGCCCGCCGAGGAACTTGCGTCGCGCCTGGGCAAAATCATCCCTCCGCCGCTGCGCCAGGTTTTTTTCTCGGATGACGGTTCGACGGCGGTGGAGGTCGCGCTGAAGCTTGCGGTGCAGTATTGGACGAATTGCGGCCGCCCGCAAAAACACAAGATTGTCGCGCTGGAACACGCTTACCACGGCGATACGGCGGGCGCGATGTCGGTGAGCGACGACTCGCCGTTTACCGCGCCGTTTGAATCACTGCGATTCCCCGTCTTGCGAACCCATTCGGCGTACTGCGCGCACTGCCCCGTCGGCCTCACGCGAGCGACTTGCCACATCGAGTGCCTCGACAAGCTTGCGAAGTTGCTCGCCGAACAAGCCGATGAAATCGCAGCCGTGATCGTCGAGCCGCTGCTTCAGGGCGCGGGCGGAATGATCGTTCATCCCGAGGAATTTCTCTCTGGCGTTCGCCGGCTTACCGCCGATCACGACGTGCTGTTGATCGCCGACGAAGTCCTTACGGGATTCGGGCGAACCGGGCGCATGTTTGCCTGCGAACGCGCGGCGATCGTTCCGGATCTCATGTGCGTCGCCAAGGGACTCACCGGAGGGTTTCTCCCTCTCGCCGCCACGTTCGCCACCGATCGAGTGCACGACGCGTTTACGGGCGACGACCGCTCGCGCACGTTTTTTCACGGACACTCCTACACCGCGAATCCGATTGCGTGCGCCGCGGCGAATGCGTCGCTCCAGATTTTCGAGACCGAACCGGTCTTTGAGCGGATCGCGGCGATTGAAAGCGTACATGCGGCGCGCTTACCCGCGTTTGCCAAGCATCCCGGTGTGGCCGATGTACGGCACATCGGTACCGTCGCGGCGATCGAGCTTGCCGTTCCCGACGCGGGCTATTTGTCGTCGCTGCGGCCACGTTTGTACGCGTACTATCTCAGCCGAGGCGTGCTTCTCCGGCCGCTCGGCAACGTTGTATACATCCTGCCGCCGTATGTCATCACTGCCGAAGAGCTCAATTTCGTGTACGACGTCGTTCGGGATTCGCTGGCTGTCGCATTTCCCTCTTGAGTTCGCCGAGTGTTGGGCTGAAGTCGCGACCCGCAAAAGCTGAATACGCAACTTGCGATCTCCCGGTCCTTGCGGGGCGCATCGGAGGACGCTATCCTGATTCGGCGGTCTCTAGTTAAGAAATCAAGCTTTCCCCTTGATTTGGAGTGATTTTGGGCCACCGGAGTGCAGGCGCGGCGGACGTTCTGCGCGGCATTGGGCAAGCACTGTGATTGGCAACGAACCCCGGGTCTAAAGACCCGGGCTACAAGAATTCCTTTGCGAGGGTATGTGATCACGCTATCGCTGATCGGAATGTCCGGCGCCGGGAAATCGTACTGGGCGCAAAAGCTGGCGGCGGCCGGATTTCGCGTCATCAGCATCGACGATCGGATCGAAGCGAAGCTTGCGTCGGAACTGGCCACCGGCGGATACCGCGGAATCGGCGGAGTCGCTGCCTGGATGGGCTGGCCGACCGAGCCCACTTATCGCGAGAGAGAAAGGAAATATCTCGAGTGCGAGGTCAGTTCGATGATCGAAGCGCTCGATGATATTCAATCGGCCGCAGAGGAAGGAATTGTTTTGGACACTACCGGAAGCGTCGCCTACACCGGAGACGAGATTTGCCGCCGAATGCAAAGCCTCTCCACCGTGGTTTATCTCGAGGCATCTCCCGCGGAAGAGCAGCTTTTGATCGAGCGATATCTATCCGATCCGAAGCCTGTCCTTTGGGGAGATCAATTTGCGCAGCGCCCCGGCGAATCCCCGCAAGACGCGATCGCGCGATGTTATCCGCAGCTGATCGCGCACCGAAAACAAATGTATGCGCGTTACGCGCACCGCACGGTTTCCATGCCGCAACTGCGCAACGAGGGGCTCGACGCGCGCGGTTTCCTCGAGCTGATCGAAGGGCAGGCCCGCCCGGCGTGATGAAATTCCGAAGCACGCTTCGCCACAGCCCGGAAGTTTCCCTGCACGAAGCCGTCCTGCACGGATCGGCGCCGGACGGCGGGCTGTTCATGCCCGTCGAAATCCCACATGTGAGCAATGCTTTCCTGGAGAACTTGCCGGGGCTGCCGTTCGTCGAAATCGCGCGGGAAGTTGGCGGGTTATTTTGCGGCGACGAAGTTCCGCCGCAGGTTCTGGCGAAGATTGTGACGGATGCGTTCGATTTTCCCGTGCCACTCGTCGAACTCGACGAACACCTGCACATTCTCGAGCTCTTCCACGGACCGACGCTCGCGTTCAAGGACTTCGGCGCGCGATTCATGGCTCGCCTTATGGGCTATTTTGTCCGGGAAACGGGCAAAGAGCTTACGGTCATCGTGGCGACTTCCGGCGACACGGGCAGCGCGGTGGCGCAAGCATTTCTCGGAGTCGCCGGAATTCGCGTCGTGATTCTGTACCCCGCCGGCCGCGTCAGCGCCGCGCAGGAAAAGCAGCTCACCACCCTCGGTCAGAACATCACCGCGCTCGAACTTGCGGGCTCCTTCGACGACTGCCAGCGCCTGGCCAAGCAAGCCCTTGTCGATCCCGCGATCGCGCAAAAGATCACGCTCACCTCCGCGAATTCGATCAACATCGCGCGCCTGATCCCGCAAAGTTTTTACTACTTCGCGGCCGTCGCACAGCTGAGGCCCTCGAATTCACCGCCAGTTTTTTCCGTCCCGAGCGGCAATTTCGGCAACTTGACCGCCGGCCTTCTGGCCAAGCGGATCGGCCTCCCCGTCGAGCAATTTGTTGCCGCGACCAACGCGAACGACGTCGTGCCGGAATTCCTCCGCAGCGGCACGCTGGTTCCGCGCGCCTCGCGCCACACGATCTCCAACGCGATGGATGTTGGCAATCCCAGCAATTTCGCGCGCATCGTCGATCTGTACGGCAACGATCTCCAGGCCATCCGCCGCGATATCTGGGGCTGCAGTTTCAGCGACGAGGAAACGTTGCGCGTGATGCACGACGTGGAACATCGCCACGGCTACGTGCTCGATCCACATACCGCGGTCGGCGTGCTCGGCTGGCAAAATTTCGCCAAACAAAATCAGCGTGCCGCGTGTGGAATCGTTCTAGCTACCGCCCATCCCGCCAAATTTGCCGAAACCGTCGCGCGAGCCGTTGGCGTGCGCCCGGAAATGCCCGAGCGGCTGGCCGCTTTTCTCGATCGGCCGAAAAAATCCATTCCGTTTCCCAACCAATTTTCCGCGCTGCAGGAATTTCTGCTTTCGGCAAAATCCTGATAACGTATCGCCAGCAGCCGAAGCGAGAATGAAACTCTTCGCCGCCATCGCCGGACTTTGCATGCTCTTCGGGACGCTCTGGGAGGCGTTCGAGACCATCATTTTGCCGCGGCGCGTGACGCGCCCCGTGCGCCTGGTCCGAATTTTCTACCGGGTGACGTGGACCATGTGGGCTACGATCAACAGGTCCTTCCACTCGAAAAAAATGAGAGAGGCGCATCTCAGTTACTACGGGCCGCTCTCCTTGCTGGGGCTGTTTGCGACCTGGGCGTTTGTGCTCATCCTGGCGTTTTCGATGCTTCACTGGGCGGCAGGTTCCGCGATAAACACTCCCCCCGGAGAAACCCCGACGTTTCGCACGGATTTCTACATGAGCGGGACCACGTTTTTTACTCTGGGTTTGGGCGATGTCACGCCGCGCACGGCCCTCGCGCGCGCGATTACGGTTGCCGAGGGCGGCACGGGCTTCGCCTTTCTGGGCCTTATGATTTCGTATCTGCCGACGCTTTACGGCGCGTTCTCCCAGCGCGAGCTGAACATCTCGTTGCTTGACGCTCGCGCCGGATCGCCTCCCACCGCCGCCGAGCTGCTGCGGCGGCACGCGCAATTCGCGGACAACGAGGTTTTGACTCCGTATTTGCGCGACTGGGAAATTTGGGCTGCGCAGCTCATGGAGAGTCACCTGTCCTATCCGGTCCTCTGCTACTTCCGTTCTCAGCATGACAATCAATCCTGGCTGGCCGCGTTTACGGCTGTCCTGGATGTCTCGGCGCTCCTCATCGCCTATGGCGAGGGAACGGCCAAGTGGCAAGCGCGTTTGACGTTCGCGATTGCGCGTCACGCCGTCGTGGACCTGGCCGAGGTTCTCAGAGTCCCCGCGGCACACCCGTCGAACGATCGTCTTCCGCCGAAAGAAGTCGTGCAGGTGCGCAATCTTCTCGTCGAATGCCGCGCCTCCAGCAAGTGCGGCGACGCGGGCGACAAGAAGCTCAGCCAGTTGCGCGAGATGTACGAGCCTTATTTAAACGGGCTTTCGCTGCGATTGCTGATGCCGCTTCCTTCCTGGGGCATCGGCCACGGGAACGTGGAAAATTGGAAGCGTTCAGCCTGGGGGAGAATCTCTTCGGGTTCGGAGGGTTCCGGAAGCTCGACGGTCGAACCCGGCCATTTTTAACTTTGCACTGCGAGGAACGATTCGGAAATTCTCACCCGGGAAATGCACGGAGACGGCGCGGGCGGCGCCAGCGGCGGGAAAATCTTAAGTAGTGAAATAACCTCTAGCCTTCGTCTTCCGATTCGGGAAAAACGAGATCAGGATCGAGAATGGGACCGGTCAAGGGTTCCATAGGCAGCTCCGCATCCTGGCGGCCCACCAGCTTCTTTTGCGCGCGCCGCTCCGATTTCATGCGCTGCTTTTCCTGCCTCTTCATCTCTTTCTGGCGCTTCTGAAACGTGGATTTCGACGTAGGCACAATCATCTCCTTGAACGGCAGGGCCTGCAGACATCTAATGCTTAATGCTGGGATACGTGAAAACGAGGCAGGCGCTACCAACGCGGTTCGCGCGGCTGCCGGGGACTGTCGCGATAGTCCTCGGTCGAAAACCGGCCGCCCGAGCGGGAATTGCCGCCGCGGCCTCCGCCGCCGCGATTGCGATCGCGGTCGCGATCGAAGCCGCCTCCTCCTCCGCTGCCGCCGCGCGGTCCACCACCGCCACCACCGGACGCGCCTTTCGGCCTCGCTTCGTTCACTTTCAGCGCGCGGCCGCCGACTTCCTTGCCGTCCAGGCCGGACATCGCCTTGGCGGCTTCCTCATCGTTGGGCATCTCCACAAAAGCGAATCCACGAGCGCGGCCCGTTTCGCGGTCCATCGCAATGTGAACCCGAGTGACCTGGCCGAAGGGCTCGAAGAGGGCGCGCAGCTCCGATTCCGTCGTTTGAAAATTCATGTTCCCGACAAACACGTTCTTCATGGCAGTCTCGCTTTCGAAGGATGGGAATCTACAGTGCGCGCGGCGTCAACTGCCGGAGTCAGATCGCTTCGCGGCGATGGTGAAGTCCGGATGAGGTCACGAGGGGTTAGCATTCCCGACGCCCCGGAAGGCGAAGAAACCCCCGACTCCCGTCTGAAACGTAATAACTATACCAGAGTTTAATGGCATTTCGGTTAAAATTTGCCGCGCGCCATGAGGGCGGGATCTTTTCGCGCGTAGTGCCTTGGGTCGACGGAGAATTCGGAGATGCCTCACAAATCAACAAAGAAACCGCTCTCGCCCGCGATGGTCATGGAAGACCTCACGGGCGCGTGGAGAGCTCGCACTGTGGTTGCCGCCGTTGAATTGGATGTGTTCAGCCAAATCGCGGCCGGCCGCCGAGCTGCAAAGGATATCGCGGCAGGTAGTGGAGCCTCTTTGCGCGGCATCACTCTATTACTCGATGCGCTGACCGCGATCGGATATTTGCGAAAGGCTCGCGGGGGATACGCTCTGCAGCCCGTCGCCGCCGAATTTCTTGTCCCCGGCAAAGAGGCATACGCCGGCGCGATGGCTCACGCTCTGTCACTCACCTGGGAGAACTGGAAAAATCTTACGCAAGCGGTACGGAGCGGGCGACCCATGGAAACCGTCAACGTCGCCGAAAAAGGGAAAGAGTTTTTTCCAAAACTGGTGGCCAGCCTTTTCCCGGGGAACTACGCAGCGTCCAAGATGGCCGTTTCGGGCATGCCTGAAAAAGAGCGCCGCAAGATTCACAGAATTCTGGACGTCGCCGCCGGGTCAGGCGCGTGGTCGCTGCCATTCGCCGAGGTGATTCCCGACGCGCGCGTGACTACGGTGGATTTCCCGGAAATGACGCCGATCACGCGCGAGTTCGCCGAAAAATTCGGCGTGGCCTCGCGCTACGACTATCTGGAGAAGGATTTGCGCCAGGCGGACTTTGGACGTGAGACGTACGACCTGGTGATTCTCGGCCACATCATTCACTCGGAAGGAGAACAGCACGGCAATGCGCTTTTGCGGAAATCGTTCGCGGCGCTGCGACCGGGCGGCAAGCTCCTGATCGCGGAGTATGTCCCGAACGACACTCGCTCGGGCCCCACGATGCCGCTGCTCTTTGGATTGAACATGCTGCTGCAGACTGACGAGGGCGCGGTTTTTACCTTTCGCGAATACCGCGATTCGCTGAAGGCCGCTGGGTTCCGCGCTGTATCCACGCTTCCCGTTCCTCCGCCAACAACGGTAATTCTCGCTACTAAATAATGCTGGGGGTTCTGCGTTTCGTGGGCGGGACAAATTAGCGGCGCGCAGACGCCACGCCGCTGTCGCTACCGGAGAAGATCCTCGAGGCGCAGCTTCGACTCGGTCTTGGAATCACGGTATTTGACGATCACGGGCGTGTACAGCGAAATTCCCCATTCCTTGCCGACGCCGCGCGAAATCGATCGCGAGCCGGCAACCACAACGGCTTCTTCGGGTATCACCAGCGGCTCGGTCTCAGTCGCTGAATAAACTTTTCCGTGCACGATGTCGTACACCGGCGTCGAGCGGTTGAGGATCGTTCCCGTCCCGAGCACCGCGCGGCGCTTAACGATCGTTCCTTCGTAGACACCACAGTTCCCGCCGACGAGCACTTCATCCTCGATGATGACAGGCAATGCGCCAACCGGTTCGAGCACGCCGCCGATTTGCGCGGCCGCCGAAACGTGGCAACTACGGCCGACCTGCGCGCAGCTTCCCACGAGCGCGTGCGAATCGATCATCGTGCCGCCGCCAACGTAGGCGCCCGCGTTGACGAACATCGGCGGCATGCAAACCACGTCGCGGCCGATGAAGCAGCCGTCGCGAATGCTCGATCCGCCGGGGACAATGCGCACCCCATCGGCTGCCGTGAATCGACGCACGGGGTAGGTGTCCTTATCGAAAAACGGCTGCTTCGCGGAATCGACGGACATGTCCGAGATCGCTCCCATACGGAAGCCGACCAGGATTCCCTTCTTTACCCAGGCGTTAGTGCGCCAGCCGGTCGGCTGCGATGCGTCCGGCTCGGCGGAGCGGATGCGCCCCGCGTTCAGCTCTTCCTTGAATGCGCGAAACAGCGCGCGGTCCTCATCCGTGTAGCGCGCGGGTTTCGCGTCAAACAATTCTTCAATTTGTTTTTCGAGCTTGTCAGCCGCGGTTGGCAACGTGGACCCTTTCGAGGATCGCGAGCGACTCGAGGACTGTACGAATCTTCGCGAGATTTTCTGTTCGCGGCGGAACAAGCGGCAAGCGGAACACCGGCTCGAGCAGCCCCATTTCAGCCATCCCCGCTTTTACCGGCGTCGGATTGGTTTCTATGAAGTTCACTTCGAGCAGGGGGAGCCATTTGCGCTGCATGATGCGCGCCTCCTCGAACTTTCCCGCCAAGCAGAGCTGCGCCAGACGCGTCATCTCCGCCGGAATTTCGTTGGACGCAACGGAAATAATTCCCTTCCCGCCCATTGCCGCGATCGGCAGCGTCAGCGCGTCATCACCCGAGAGCACTAGGAAATTCTCCGGCACCTGCTGAATCACCTGTGTAATCTGAGAAATATTTCCGGAGGCTTCTTTCACGCCTATGATGTTTCCGATTTCGGCCAAACGGCGCAGGGTCGGCGGATCGATGTTCACATTCGTACGCGGCGGCACGTTGTACAGAATGATCGGCAGCGAAACCGACTCCGCAATGGTCTTGAAGTGATAATAGAGCCCTTCCTGCGTCGGCTTGTTGTAGTACGGCGTGACGGAGAGAATTCCGTCCGCGCCCAGGCGCTCGGCCTCGCGCGCCATCTCGATCACGTGCTGTGTGTTGTAGCCGCCGGCGCCGGCCAGCACGGGGACTTTGCCCTTTGCCTCCTCGAGCGTGATCGCCACAACGCGCAGGTGCTCTTCGTGCGAAAGCGTGGGGCTTTCGCCCGTCGTGCCGCAGGGCACCAGGAAATTAATCCCCGCCGCGATCTGCCGGCGCACCAGGCGCCGAAGCGTTTCTTCGTCGAGTGACAAATCCTTCCGAAACGGGGTGACCATCGCGGTGCCACAACCAATGAATCCTCGAAACATGGCGCTACCTCTTTTTTCTTCTTAATTTGCCGGACGGCGCATCGCTTTCGCGTCGTCCGTAAAAATCACTTCTCCAAATTCGTGCAGGCCGCGCTTGCCGATCACCCACTGCGCCGCCTTCAGCGCTCCCCGCGCGAAACCTTCGCGGCTCCGCGCCGTGTGCCGCAGGGTGATCGTGTCCGCCTGCGAGTCAAAACCGATTTCGTGCGTGCCGGGATTCGCGCCCGCGCGGCTCGAGCTGGCATCGATTCGCCGCGTGTATCCCGCGCGCTGCATTTCCTCGATCAACTGCAGCAACGTTCCCGACGGCGCGTCCTTCTTCGCAATATGATGCACTTCCCACGCCCAGGCGCCGTATTCGGCCTGGCTCTCCAGGAGGCGCGCCGCTTCGGCGACCACGCGGCGAAACACGTGCACCCCGACCGAATAATTCGGGCTGTACACTACGCCCACGCCGCTCTGATCGACAAAGCCTCGCACACGCTCCAGCTCGCCATACCACCCCGTGGTCCCAACGATCGTCGGAACGCCTATTGCGCAAAGCGCCTCAAGATTCGCCACCGCCGTGTGCGGAGTCGAAAATTCGATGGCCACGTCCACGCCGCGAAAATTCTGTGGCGTGATCCCTGCCTGATTCACGTTTGTATCGATGTCCAGCTTCAAGCCGACGGAAAAACCGACCTCCGGAGCGAGCTGCTCGATGAGCCTTCCCATTTTCCCGTACCCAACGATGGCCAGATTCCTAGGCATGATGCGCTTCCGCCTTCCCGAGCAGCATTCGGGTCATTTGCGCGTACGTGTCGACAGCGGCCAGCAATTCGCGCTTTGAAATTTTTTCCTTGAGCGTGTGCGCCACGTGAATGCTCCCCGGACCGAAGAGGAACGGCTCTCCCCACGCCGGTGAGAGCACGGGGACGTCCGTCGTGAACGCGACCACCGACGTCGGAAATCCGTCCATCGCGCTGAACTTCATCGCGGGAAGTGTGAGGATTTGCTTCACTTCCGCGCGATTTCCGACCGCCGCCCGCAGGGCCTCGTCAACCGCGCGCGCGTCGCCGACGAGGCGAATCGCAATTTCAGCCTTCGCCGCATCGGGAACGATGTTGGGCGCGCGGCCGCCGGAGATCGTGCCGATGTTCAGCGTGGTTTTGCCCAGCACCGGATCTTCAGGGAGCGGCATGCGGCGCAGCGCTTCCAGCACGTCGAGAAGTTTTTCAATGGCGGATTCCCCCAGCTCAGGGTACGCCGAATGCGCCATTTTGCCTTCGGCCACGATTTCGTAGCGCAGAATTCCCTTTGAGCCCAGTGCGACTTTGCTCTCCGTCGGCTCGCCATTGATCAGGTAGCGTGTCCCTCGGGGCGCGCGCGCAGCCACTTCCGCTCCCGCGCTGTTCCGCTCCTCTCCCACGACGAAGAGCAAGCCAAAATTCCGAGTCCCGCTGGCGATCAGCTTCTCGGCGGCCGCGATCATCGCGGCGATAATTCCCTTGGCATCGCACGAGCCGCGCCCGTAGATATTCTCTTCGTCCTCGCTCGAAGCGAAGAACGGCGGCACCGTGTCCATGTGCGTCGAGAGCACCACCACAGGATTGCCCCATTCGGCGTAGACGTTCAGGCGCTCGGGTGACACCGTCATCGCTTCCGCTCGGCCGCCGGATAGTGCCGCCAGGGCGGAGAGGTGGTGCAGCAGGTATTCGCCGACCTGCTTCTCGTTCTCCGTGATCGACTCGATGTCGACCAGCGCGCGTGTCAATTCAAACGGATTCATATTCCGCACATATTTCGCAAATGTTGAAACCGATGCTGAATTTATTCCCGGGGAGGCCAGAACGCAAGGAAGGAAGCAGGCCCCGACCACACGGAGGGCACCGCGCTCCTCGATAGCGCTCCATCCCAAGCTTCGGGATGACAGTGGGCCGGTGTTAGCCAGGCCCCCCAGCCGCCGCGGCGAGACTGCCGCGAACGACTTCGGCGGAAAATTCAGCTGCACCTTTCGCTCGGGCCTCCGAAGATCCTCGGACGAGCGGCCCAGCTACTCATTGCTTCCGCACCTCTACCAAGACATCGACAAGATAACATCCCGTCCTACGAAGGGTCAAACCAAGGTTTTGGACTGAAAGCAGTAGTGTTGTGGATCGTCTTCGGGGTGTCTGTGGACACGAGCGGCGGAAGGCTTCCCAAATGGGGCAGGATTGTCTCAGAACAGGATCGGAACTAGCCGCGAGGACCTAGGAACGAAGCAGCCGAAGATGCGAAAGGATTTCATGCGCCGAGTCGGATTCCTCGCGCGGCAATTCCATCGAAGAAGAATCCAAATACCGATTCGACGCAAGCGCATTGAGCTTTAGCTTCGCCTCCGGCGCAAGACTGCCGCAGGAATAAATCAAGACGATTCCGGCGGATTCAAGCGTGGGGTACAGGCGATCCAGATCGGATGCTGAGACGTTGCCTCCATCCACTCGGACCACTTCGAAATGCTCATCGAACAAGACTCGTTCGAGCCGAGCGGCCAACGCTTCGTTGTTCTCCACCACGATCAACGCGGGGGAGTGCCCATGCCGCTTATAACGCTCGGCAGCGGTTACGGGCTCATGCGCAGCCGCGCGGGTCGCGGCTCTTCCGCTAAGGTCCGCGCGAATCATTCCAGCGCCGAGCGTGGCGTTGGAAATGGGATCGATCAGAATAAAGCTGCCGGTGATGCGGTTCTGCGTGTACGAGTCGAAGAAAAGCGGGCTGACGGTTTCAAATTCGACGTAGGCAATGTCGTTCATCTGGAGCGTCGCGACGGATTGCTGTTCGAGGGAATTCACGTCCACGCGATAGTGAATCTTCGCCGCCTTGCCCCGGACGGTGCGCGAGGTGTGCTTCAGCAGATAGGTCTTGCCCAGTTCCGCGGGCTCGCTGTTGAACCACACCACCATGGCGTCAAAGTGGCGCGAGACGCGCGGCGGATACGTGGGCGAAACCAGCATGTCGCCACGGCTCAAATCAATTTCGTCTTCGAGCGTGAGCGTGACCGACATCGGCGGAAACGCTTCGGACGCGTCACCGTCAAACGTGGCAATCGAGCGCACGCGGCTTTTTCGCCCCGAAGGCAGCGACTCGACCTCGTCGCCCGGGCGAATCACGCCACTCGCCACCGGTCCCGCAAAACCACGAAAACTCTGGTCCGGGCGGATCACATACTGCACGGGAAAGCGCACCGCATCGGAAGGAGTCTCGAGGTGCAGCGGAACGGTTTCGAGGTGCTCCAGAAACGTCGGTCCGTGGTACCACGGCATGTGCGCGCCGCGATCGACCACGTTGTCTCCCGCGAGCGCGCTGATCGGGATCGCGGTAACATACGGCACGGCGAGCTGCTTCGCCAGCGCGTCAAAATCTTTTTGCAGCCTGAGAAACACTTCCTCACTGTAACCGACGAGATCCATCTTGTTGATGGCGACGAGTACGTTCGGAATCCCGAGCAGCGAAGCGATGTAGGTGTGTCGCCGCGTTTGCGCCAGCACGCCCTTCGTCGAATCGATCAGAATGACGGCGAGATTGGCGGTCGAGGCGCCGGTGGCCATGTTGCGCGTGTACTGCTCGTGGCCAGGCGTATCGGCAATGATGAATTTGCGGCGCGGCGTTTCAAAATATCGGTAGGCGACGTCGATCGTGATGCCCTGCTCGCGCTCGGCGCGCAAGCCGTCCGTGAGCAGCGAGAAATCGACGGCGCCCGTGGAACGATTGATGCGGCTCTTTTTTACCGCGGCAAGCTGATCCTCGAACACAGTCTTCGTATCGTGCAGCAGCCGCCCGATGAGGGTTGATTTGCCGTCATCCACGCTGCCGGCGGTGGTAAAGCGCAGGAGTTCCTTGGCCAGGTTCTGCTCGATAAAAAACTCGAAGGCGTCGCGCGGCGCGGTGTTGGCAACGAGGCTCATCAGAAATAGCCCTCGCGCTTCTTGATTTCCATCGAGCCTTCCTCATCGTGGTCGATTACGCGGTTCTCGCGTTCCGATCGCCGGAACGAGATCATCTCCTCGATAATTTTGGGGACAGTGTCTGCCGTCGAGCGGATCGCGCCCGTGCACGGCACGCAGCCGAGCGAGCGCATGCGCACCACCATGCGCTGCGTTTTCTCTCCGGGCAAGAGATCCCATTTGTCGTACGCGACGACGATCGAACCGTTGCGGATCACCACGTTATGCTCTTTCGCGAAATACAGCGGCACAATGGGAATTTTTTCAAGGTAGATGTAGAACCAAACGTCCGCTTCAGTCCAGTTTGAGAGCGGAAACACGCGAATGCTTTCACCCTTGTTGATGCGCGAATTGAAAATGTTCCACAGCTCGGGCCGCTGATTTTTCGGGTCCCACTGCCCAAACGCATCGCGGAAGGAATAGACGCGCTCCTTGGCGCGGGATTTTTCTTCGTCGCGCCGCGCGCCGCCAAACGCCGCGGTGAACTCACCCTCGGCCAGCGCATCGAGCAGCGACTTCGTCTTCAACAGGCCGCAGCATTTCTGCGTGCCCAGGACAAACGGGTTCGCGCCCGCGTCCAGCGCCTCCTGATTCTTGTGTACGATCAGCTCCGCGCCGATCTCCCGCGCGTAGCGGTCGCGAAACTCGACCATCTCGGGAAACTTGTAACTGGTGTCGATGTGCAGCAGCGGAAACGGAATTTTCCCCGGATAAAAAGCCTTCTGCGCGAGCCGCAGCATCACCGAAGAATCTTTGCCAATGGAATAAAGCATCACCGGCCGCGCGAACTCCGCCGCCGCCTCGCGCAGGATGTGAATGCTCTCCGCCTCGAGCGCCTTGAGGTAGTCGATCCTGCGCTCGGTCAGCACGGCCCCTAACTCGTTGCCGTTGCCGCCATTCGCGTTTGAAGATGTTGCGTTCATGCCGCCTTTGGATGTGTCAGCCAGCGACTGTGATTCCTGTGGCAATCCCTTGCAAATCCGCTCGCCTGTATAAAACAAAACCCACCAGCCAGTGTTTCAGCGGTGGGTCGCAGTATTCGCTTCCAAGTAACTCGTTCTAGTTGAATACCTTACCCACCCGCGCCGATGGGCTACGCCCGGGCCTGACAACAACAGCCCAGCCGCGCCAGCTCGAGATGGTAAGGGCTTTTCACTGCACATTTAGGATACCCGAATGTTCGGCGCGTAGCAACACGTACCCGCCACGCGCTGCGACCGATGCAATAGCCTACCTCACGAGCGCCTCATAGTAACTGAACGCGCTGGTCTCGGACGTGACCATCCACCCGCCGCCGAATTTCGTCGTCAGGAAGAGATAGCGCACCGGTCGATCGTCCGGAGGAGGCCCGCCGTTCACCGTGACTTCAGCCCGCACCACCATGATGTCGCGCGAGCCATGCGCTCCGAGCGTAACGAAGTCAACTTGAGGCACGACCGCAGGCGGATCTGGAGCTTGAACGGGCAATCCTGCCCGATAGTCCGCGACCATCCGCGCCACCGCCTTCGGTCCCCGGCCCTCGTAGTCGTTCACGAGCCATGTGCGAAGGGTTTCTTTCCCGTCATCCGTTATCGTAGGGAAGCGCATGGAAAGGCGGATTCCGGTAACAGCAAGAACCACCGCCAGAGCGGCGATCGCCTTCCACCCCGTCAGCTCGATTCGAGTTTCGGCCATCGAACCACCCACGTCAAGAATTCGCCAGCTCTAAGCTATTTTCCCGCAATTCAGGGCTGTGGGGGAGGTTGTGTGAGATGGGCAGTCTTAGAAGTCAACGGCAGGCGAGCTATGGACCCTGGCGCTTGGTCATTCGCCTAGCCTTCGTGCTTGATCATGCGTCGGTATTCATCGTGGGAGCCGATCCACACCCAAATAAAATCCCCGCCGTCCTCGACGGCAAGGGCACGGTAGTTGATCCCTGCTCTTACCGACCAAAAGGCTCCCACCTTTTTGAAACGGAGTGAGGGATGAGAGGAATTTTCCTTGAGGAGTGCAAAATTCTTTCGAGCAACGTTTTGAGCAGCTTCCGGAAGAGACTCGAAGTGCGTCCAAAAACGAGGTGTTGTGCGGTGCATCTAGAGGTCCTTGAGTCCTCCCTTGGCCTTCTCGTCCCGGGCCTCACGCGCCAGAAAATCGAGCCTGCCGGCCTGCGAGTCGGCCTCGATTTCCTTGTCCCACTTTTCCCAGCCTTTCTCCGAAAGCCACCGAAAAATCTCGGCGAATTCTTCGCTGGGCAAGTTTTCTATCTCCGCCTTGAGCTGATCTATTCTCGACATTGAATTTTCCATGCTCCGATTCTCAGTTAGACGCTACCGAGATAACGGTTATCGTTGCCTGCTATTGTAATACCGCCCCGACGGAATTTTCATCGTTTTCTGAATGGCTGCGTAGCTCTCGAACACGCTGCGGAGCGTAGATGCGTAGCGAGAAAATCCGCCTTGACACGAACAGACCCTCTTCGTATACTTCCTGTGCTGGACACGTGGCGATTTAAGGCAACTTGCTCCACGTAAAAAACTGCTAAAGAGTCGGACGAGCACTCAGATCGAAGTTCTTGAGCCTCCCCCTCTTTGGCGCGGAGGGTTTTTCGTTTTTGGACCCCTCCTGCGCCGCCAACCTGCGGCAGTTTACCAGCCAAATGAAAGTAGCCGATTGGCCCGCTGAGCCATCTGATTCCGTTGCGGGCCTGACCGCCGACAGGCGGGTCGAAAGCGGGGAGCTGTTATGGCCGAACATTTTCAACTGAAATGCCGCGAGTGCGGCAAGCTCTGGGGCAATCAGCCGCGCTCGTTCTGCGATGAGTGCCTGTCGCCACTCGAAGTCGTTTACGATCTGGACGCAATTCGCCCCATTTTTACGCGCAAGAACATCGAGGCCGGCCCCACGAATCTTTGGCGCTACAGCGCCTTGCTTCCGATCCACGAAGGCTACCAAGGGACTGTCCCGGCTGGGTTTACACCTCTCGTGCAGGCGCGAAGACTGGGCAAGCAACTGGGCACGTCAAACCTTTACGTCAAAAATGACGCCGTCTGCTTCCCCACGCTCTCTTTCAAAGACCGCGTCGTGGCAACGGCGCTAGCCGCCGCCCGCCGATTTGGCTTTCAAATCGTCAGCTGCTCGTCGACCGGCAACCTCGCCAACGCGACGGCTGCGCAAGCCGCGCGCGAAGGCTTCGACGCATGGATCTTCATTCCTCACGATCTAGAGCCCGCGAAAGTTACCGGCACACAAGTCTTTGGCGCGAAGCTCGTGAGGATCGCGGGCAACTATGATCAGGTGAACCGGCTGTGCTCGCAGATTGCGGAGAAATTCCAGTGGGGCTTCGTCAACGTAAATTTGCGGCCCTACTATGCGGAAGGCTCGAAGACGGTTGGCTACGAAATCGCCGAGCAACTCGGCTGGCGCCTGCCGGATAACATCGTGTGCCCAATGGCCGGCGGATCGCTGATCACAAAAATCCGCAAGGCCTTCAACGAACTGATCGCGCTTGGCCTGGTCGAAGAAAAGAAAGTGAAATTCTTCGGAGCGCAGGCGACCGGCTGCTCGCCGATTTCGGATGCCGTCAAGCGCAAGCTCGATCAATTCGAACCGCAAAAGCCCGCGACGATTGCGCGCTCGCTCGCCATCGGCAATCCGGCGGACGGCTTTTACGCCGCGCGCGCGATTCGCGATAGCGGCGGCTGGGCGGAGGACACCTCCGACCCGGAAATCATCCAGGGCATTCAACTGCTCGCCGAAACCGAGGGTATTTTCACGGAGACGGCCGGCGGCGTGACCACCGGCGTCACCAAGAAATTGCTCGAGCAGGGATACATTTCGCCAAGCGAAACGACGGTCGCCTGCATTACCGGCAACGGGCTGAAGACAATCGACGCGATTTCACAGGAGTACACGCTTTCGCCCGCGATCGAGCCGCGCCTCTCGGTGTTTGAATCGTTCGTCAACGATCGCATGGTGGCGGTTGCTGGGAACTAAGGCGCAAGAGGCTGCGGAAAAATTGATCCTTGTGTCATTCTGAGCGAAGCGAAGAATCTCTCTTCGATTTGAGTCCAAACCACAGAGAGATTCTTCGCTTGGCTCAGAATGACAACGATACTTTTCCGCGGCTGTGGAAACGAAGGACAAGAAAAGAAAAATAATGAAGATTACGGTTGAAATTCCCACGGCGCTGCGGCGGTTTACCGACGGCGTGCAAACAATTGAATGCAGCTCGGAAACGCTGCCGGATTTGCTGGGCGAAATCGAAGGGCGCTTCCCCGCGATCGCGAAGCATTTGCGGGACGATGCAGGGCAGGTGCGGCGCTTCGTCAACATCTACGTCAACGACGAAGACATTCGGTTTCTGGGCGGCAACACCTACAAGTTTCGCGAGGGAGACCGCGTTCTGGTGGTGCCCTCGATCGCCGGCGGGGCACCCGCCGGTTCGGCAGGCGGCCCGTAGATGCTTGTGGGTGAAGAAGATCCGGCGCAGCCCTTGCACCGCGGTCACGCAGCACGGAAGTTTGGCTTGACAATTACCGCAACTCATTTAATCTGGAATGGCAATGATGACCTGGACTCTCACGGGCATTACGATTACCAAGCGCACGCCTACGTGTCACCAGGCGGCGCGGGCCCACTTGAGAGCCGGGGGAATGCAAGCGAAGTAAGCGTCCTGACAAGCTCCAAGAAGCGGCCCGCGCAGCGAAAGCTGGCGGGCGTTTTTATTTATGGAGTGGAAATTTTGGGATCACGGGACCGAGATCACTGAGCGTGAGTGCAGCGAGCGCGGACAGGGGCAGAGATGACCACGGTAGCGCTGAAAAAAATCGAGGCCGTGCAAGCGGAAGCGGAACGCTGGAGCGCCGAGGAAGTGGTCCGCTGGGGCCTCGCGGAATTTCATCCACAGGCGGCCATCGCGTCGAGCTTCGGCGCGGAGGACGTTGCGCTCATCGACATCGCCGCGCACTTGCGCACGGACATTCGCGTGTTCACGCTGGACACCGACTTTCTCTTCGCCGAGACGTACGATCTGATCGGCAAGATCGAGCAGAAGTACGGAATCCGCGTCGAGCGCGTCAAGTCGCTCTACACGCCTGAAGCGCAAGCCGCGAAATTCGGAGCGAAGCTGTGGACCATCGACCCGAATCAATGTTGTTCGCTGCGCAAGGTCGAGCCGCTCAAGACCAAGCTGGCCAGCCTCGACGCGTGGATCACGGGAATCCGCCGAGACCAGGCGCCAACCCGCGCGAACGCGAAAAAGATCGAGTGGGACAATTCGTTCGGGCTCGTGAAAATGAATCCGCTGGCGGACTGGACCTGGGAGAAAGTCTGGGAATACATCCGCGATCACAACGTGCCCTACAATCCGTTGCACGAACAAAATTATCCGAGCATCGGCTGCGTGCAATGTACGCGCCAGGTGCAGCCGGGCGAGGATTCGCGCGCGGGGCGTTGGTCGGGATTTGAGAAGAACGAGTGCGGCCTGCACGTGAGGGAGTAAGTAGGACAGGCTTTGAGCCTGTCGGGTTTTGTCAGGCCAAGCGCGATCATGCGAGTGCAGTGAGTTTGTTAGGTGGATGACTATGAGCCTGTTTCCGATGTTTGTGAAGTTGGAAGGCCGACGCGTGCTAGTAGTCGGCGCCGGTTCCGTGGGCGAGGCGAAAATCGAGAGCCTGCTCGCGACGGATGCCGCAGTGCGGGTGGTCGCGCCGAGGGCTACGCCGCGCGTGCGTGACTGGGCGCGCGAGGGCCGCATCGAATGGGAGGCGCGCGAGTACCGTCCGGCGGACCTTGCCGGCATGTTTCTCGTGATCGCGGCCACGGGTTCGTCCGCGTTGCACGATGACATTTACGCGGAGGCGCGCAGCAGGGGGGGGCTTTGCAACGCTGTGGACGAGCCGGAGCGGTGCGATTTCTACTTCCCCGCTGTCGTACGGCGCGGCGAATTGCAAATCGCGATTTCCACGGGCGGGCTGAGCCCCGCGCTTGCGCAGCGCCTGCGCAAAGAGCTTGAGCAGCAGTTCGGTCCGGAATGGGAACAGTGGGTCGCGCAATTGGGCCGCACGCGCGACGAATTGCAAAGCATTCCGATGCCGCCGGAGCAGCGCAAGCGCCTGCTGCATCAGTATGCGAGCCTGGACCCGAAGCCGCATTGATTAGAGACGAATTTTGTCCAGTGACCTGTTGGAGCAAGCGCGGGGAAATTTCTTTTTAGGGGAGCGGAAATGAGCGAACACTACCACGATGTAGCCGACTTGCGGCTTCTGAAACAGATGGGCGCACTCGCACCCACCGAGTTCAACGCGTGGCTTGCGTTGGACAAGATCGTTGGCCGCGAGGATGGGGCAATACCAAGAAAATATCGCGAGCTCATCGCCTTGGCCGTGGCTTGCACGACCCAATGTCCCTACTGCATCGAAGTGCACTCGAAGGCGGCCAAGGCGGCCGGAGCTTCGCGTGCAGAGATTACGGAAAGCGCATTTCTTGCCGCAGCATTGCGGGCCGGCGGCGCCGCCACGCATGGTGCAATGGCTCTCAAGTTTTACGACCAAGCTTAGGGGGCACGCTGGTGGCACGCAAAGTCTATCTCGTGGGCGCGGGGCCGGGCGATCCGGAGTTGCTAACGCGCAAGGCGTGGCGCGTCTTGCAATCCGCTGACGTGGTCCTGCACGACGATCTCGTTTCGCAGGAAATTCTGCGCGTCCTTCCGCCGACGACACAGGCCGTGAACGTCGGAAAGCGCTGCGGGGCGAAGAGCATATCGCAGGACGAAATCAACACGCTCATGGTGCAGCTCGCGCGCGCGGGAAAAATCGTCGCGCGGCTCAAGAGCGGCGATCCGCTGCTCTTCGGCCGCGCGGGTGAGGAAGTGGAAGCCTTGCGGCGCGCAGGGATTGATTTTGAGGTGATCCCCGGAGTTACCGCGGCGCTTGGCGCTGCCGCTTCGGCGCAAATCTCGCTGACGGACCGGCGGCACGCTTCCCGCGTCGTCTTCGTCACGGCGCATCGTGACGGCGGGACGGGACTCACGAACGAGCGGCACGTTTCCGCCGACACGACCTACGTGATCTACATGCCGGGCAGCCGCTACGCAGAGCTTGCGGCGGAATTGCAGGCAGCGGGAATCGGCGCGGAGATTCCGTGTGTCGTGATCTCGCGCGCGACGACAAGCGAAGAATCGATCCTTCACACAACCGTCGAGCAATTGCCGGGGTGTCCGAAAGCCGTGTCGCCGTCCCTCATCATCGTGGGGATCGTCGCTGGCGCCGTGAAAGATTCGGATTCGCAGGACCAAGAAATTTCAAGCCGACGGAACGAGGAAGTCTTGCAGCTCGCCTTGCAACATCCATATTTTGATCTCCACGGGAGGAGCGGTGTCGAATAGCCGACTGCGTGTGGGAATTTTGGGCGCGACTGGGATGGTCGGCCAGCGTTTTGTCCAGATGCTCGAGAACCATCCGGAATTTGAAATCACGGCGCTGGCAGCGTCGGACCGTTCGCAAGGAAAATCGTACGGCGAGGCCTGTACGTGGCGACTAATCGGCGACATGCCGGCCTTCGCGAAATCGATGGTCGTGCAGCCGCCGCAGCCGCCGCTCGGTTGCGACATCGTGGTTTCGAGCCTGCCTTCGGATGTCGCGCGCTCCTCGGAAGAAGCCTTCGCCCGCGCCGGTTATCCCGTCATCAGCAATGCGTCGTCGTTCCGAATGGACGCCGACGTTCCCCTCCTGATTCCCGAAATCAATTCCGATCATTTGAAAGTGCTGGAGCGCCAGAAAAGCGAGCGCGGATTTTCGACGGGCTACATCGTCACGAATCCGAATTGCTCGACCATCATCATGGCGCTCGCGCTTGCGCCGCTGCACGAAAAATTCGGCATCGAAGCCGTGATCGCGACCACGCTGCAAGCTGTTTCGGGCGCGGGCTATCCCGGCGTGCCTTCGCTCGACGTCGTGGACAACGTGCTTCCCTTCATCGACGGCGAAGAGCCGAAAATGGAAAGCGAGACACGGAAAATCTTGGGCCGCCTGGGCCACACCGCGTTCGAGAACGCGCCCTTTGCCGTGAGCGCGCAATGCCACCGCGTGAACGTAGCCGATGGGCATATGGTCGCTGTGCGTGTGAAGCTCTTAAAGCGCGCCTCGATCGAGGAAGTCCGCGCAGCGATGGCCACGTACCGTTCGGTTCCTCAGGAATTGAAATTGCACACCGCGCCCGAACATCCTGTCCTCGTGCGGGGCGAGAAAGACCGTCCGCAGCCGCGGATGGATCGCGACGCCGGCGGCGGCATGAGCGTCACCGTCGGGCGACTCTTTCCCGACAGCGTGTTCGATTACCGGTTCGTTGCGCTCGGGCACAACACGATTCGCGGCGCGGCCGGCGCGGCTATTCTTAACGCAGAGCTCCTGAAAGCGCGCGGCCTGCTCCATGCAAGACCTTCGCGCGAAACCGCGGCTCCTGCCGAAGCGAGGGTGCGATGAGCCGGCGGCCGATCCAGGTCATGAAGTTCGGCGGCACGTCCGTCGGAAACGCCGATCGCATCCGTAGTGCCGCGGCGATCGCGGCGGAGGCCGCGAAAGAACGCTCCGTCGTTATGGTCGTTTCCGCGATGTCCAGCGTGACGAACACGCTGATCGCGGCCGCCCAGAAGGCAGCCACCGGCGATGAAGCTGCGGCGGAGGCGCTGGCCAAAGCGCTGCAGGAAAAACATCACGAAGCGATCGGAAAACTAATTTCCGGGCTCGAGACGCGGCGCGAACTGCTCGCTGAAATTGACGCGATCATCGAGCGCGCGGCCAATCACTGCCGCGGTTGCGCGCTGCTCGGCGAACTTTCTCCTCGTGCCCTGGACGTGATCGCCGGAACCGGCGAACGCCTCACTGCAAGAATGGTCGCCGCGGTGCTGCGCGAGATGGGCCTGCGCGGCGCGGCGTTTGACGCAACTGAACTCATCGTCACCGACGACGTTCACGGCGGCGCGCGGCCCCTTTCCGCGCCGACACAAACGAAAACGCAAGCCGCTCTTTTCTCCGTGCTCGAAGCGGGCGGAATCCCTGTTGTCACGGGCTACATCGCGGCGACGGCGAAAGGCGTTCCCACGACGCTGGGCCGCGGCGGATCGGACTATTCCGCGACGATTCTGGGCGCGGCGCTCGACGCCAGCGAAGTCATCATCTGGACGGACGTGAACGGCGTCCTGACCGCCGACCCACGCATGGTTCCGAATGCGGCGACGCTCGACGAAGTTTCCTACGCGGAAGCGGGCGAACTCGCATTCTTCGGCGCGAAGGTGCTTCACCCGATGACTCTGCGCCCGGTGGTGGAAAATGCGATTCCCGTGTGGATTCGCGACAGCTTTCGTCCGGAGCTGCCCGGAACAAAAATCACGCAGACGGTCCGTCCAACTCCGCACGGCGTAAAAGCGGTGACAGCCACGCGCGACGTCGCGATGATCGCCATTGCCGGCCCCGGAATTATCGGCGTGCCGGACATCGCCGCGCGGATTTTCTCGGCGACCGCCTCGGTTCACGCGAACATCGTGATGATTTCGCAGTCGTCTTCGCAGGACAGCATCTGCTTTGTCGTGCAGGCCGCCGACGCTACGCGAACCGAGCAGGCCTTGCGCAACGCGCTATACGAAGATGTGCACCAGCACGACCTCGAGCACATCAAGGTGAACCGCAGCGTCGCCATCGTCGCCGCCGTCGGCGAAAATATGGCCGGAACGCCGGGCATCGCCGGCCGCGTCTTCAGCACCATGGGCAAGGAAGGAATCAACATCATCGCCATCGCGCAAGGCTCGTCGGAATACAACATTTCGTTCCTGGTGGATTCGAGCGGCATGGAAAAAGCAGTGAAGGCGCTGCACAATGCCTTCGGGTTGGGCCAACAGGAAAGAGGCGAGGACGCTCGGACAACAGTTCAGGTCACGTCTTAGTCAGAATTTCCCATACAAAGCTGAGACCGGATCGCGCGGAGCTTCTCAGTAGTGCCGGTGTCCAGCCGGCCTCGGCGCTATTGCCCAGCGGATTGTATTTGCTGCTTCGCGGCAGCGACGACGTTTTCCACAGTGAATCCAAAATGCTTTTGCAGCGCCTTGATGGGCGCGGAAGCGCCGAAGCCGTGCATCCCGATGCTCGCGCCGGACGGCCCGATGTATCGATCCCATCCGAACGTGGATGCCATCTCGACGGAAACGCGCGCCTTCACTTCGGGAGGAATGACGGAGTCGCGATACGCCCGGTCTTGCTTCTCAAAAATGTCCCACGAGGGCATGCTGACCACGCGCGCGCGAATTCCCTCTTTCGCGAGCTGCTCGTAGGCTTCGATGCACAGAGAAACTTCGCTGCCCGTCGCGAGTAGGAGCACGTCGGGCTTCCCACCCGCGCCCTCCGCGAGCACGTACGCGCCCCGCGCAACTCCCGCGGCGGAGGCATAACGCGAACGGTCCAGCGTCGGCAGCGCCTGCCGCGTCAGCACCAGCAGCGCCGGTTCGTGCTGAAACTGCATGACGACTTTCCAGGCTTCGACCACTTCGCTCGCGTCCGCCGGCCGCAGCGTGACAAGGCCGGGCGTGGCGCGGGCCATCGCCAAGTGTTCAATCGGCTCGTGGGTCGGGCCGTCTTCCCCAACGCCGATCGAATCGTGCGTCAACACGTAGATGACTGGAATCCCCATTATCGCGCTCAGGCGCAACCCGCCGCGCATGTAGTCGGTGAAAACAAAAAACGTCGCGCCGAAGGAGCGTAACTTCGTGAGGCTCATGCCGTTGATCATCGCCGACATGGCATGTTCGCGAATGCCAAAATGCAAATTCCGGAAGCCGTAATTTCCGGGCTGGAAGCCGGTGGCCGGCTCGAATGTCAACAAAGTCTTGGTCGAAGGCGCGAGGTCGGCCGCGCCGCCGATAAACCAGGGAACATTTTTTGCAATCGCGTTTTCAACTTTGGCGGAGGAGTCGCGCGTTGCGAGCCCCTTGGCATCGGCGGGAAACGTCGGCAAGTCTTTGTCCCATCCTTTCGGAAGCTGCCGCTGCTCCATGAGCGAAATCTCATCCGTCAACTCCGGATAAGAAGCGCGATACTCGCCAAGCCGCGCGGTCCAATGCTCGCTATCCTTTTTTCCTCGGGCGCCGATTCCCTGCTGAAAATGAGCGTATACACCATCGGGGATTAAAAACTTCGCCTCCTCCGGCCACCCGTACACGCGCTTCGTGAGCTTGACCTCTTCTTCGCCCAGCGCCTCGCCGTGCGCGGCGGCGCTGTCATGTTTATTGGGCGAGCCCCAGGCAATGTGGCTGTTCACGATGATAATAGTCGGCCGGTCGCTCGTTTGCAGGAACGCGCGAAAGCCCCCGCGAATCATGGCCAGATCGTTCGCGTCGGTGACGTGCACGACGTTCCAGCCATACGCCGCGAATCGCCCAGCGACATCCTCGGAAAACGCTAGCGGGGTCCCACCTTCGATCGTGATGCGGTTGCTGTCGTAGATCCAGCAGAGATTGGAGAGCTTGAGGTGCCCGGCGAGCGACGCAGCCTCCGCGGAAATCCCCTCCATCATGCAGCCGTCGCCACCGAGCGCGTACACGTTGTAATTGTAAATATCTTCAAATCCGGGCTGATTGTATCGTGACGCGAGCCATTTTCCGGCGAGCGCCATCCCCACGCTATTGGCGTAGCCCTGTCCCAGCGGACCCGTGGTCGTTTCGACGCCGGTCACCAGGTGCGATTCCGGATGCCCCGCGCAGCGGCTTCCCAGTTGCCGGAACGTCTTGATGTCGTCGAGCCGCACGGCCGGCCCGTCCAGGATTTCGAGGTTCTTTCCAGCCTCACGCACGCCCGTCAAATGCAGGATGGAATACAGCAACATGGACGCGTGCCCCGCCGAGAGAACGAAGCGGTCGCGATTCGGCCAAAGCGGATTCGCGGGATCGTAGCGCAGAAATTCCTGCCACAACGTGTAGACAACCGGCGCCATCCCCATCGGCGTGCCCGGATGCCCGGAATTGGCGGCCTGAACGGCGTCGATGGAAAGAGTCCGGATCGTGTTGATGCAAAGCATTTCGATCGGCGTGGCCGTCTGCTGAGCGGTGGCGCTGATTGTTGAACTCACTGCGTCTTCTCCTCCGGCTCCGGGTGCATGGGATGCTCGGGCCCGTCGTCGTTTGTCGGCTGTATCGTTCGATGATTCACCCACCTGAAAGTCTCAATTGTACGACAGGTTGGATTTCTTCGCGGGGAGTTGCTGAATTCGTGGCGGGGCAAACGTTTCACACCGGAATCGCCACGTCTATGACCATTGCTTCGCCTGCTTTGACCTCCGCTTTGCGGCGACAGGCGCTTGGAGTATCATGCGGCGCAAACGGGCGAATCTGGATGCCGCGATTTCGCCGGAGAAATCAAAGTGATTCTCTATCGACCGGGACAAACCAGCAGTGGCAAAGGAGAGCCATGTCAAAAAATCGCAAGCCGCGCGTAACTCCGACGGGAAACACCGAAGGCGACACCCCATTGCGCGCAAACGCGTTCGGCCGCAGATCTCTGCTGAAGAGCGCGGCCGCCGCTGCCCTTGGCGCGACCGCCGCGGGTCTTGCCGGCTCGCTCGGCGCGCGCGCGCAAGTGCAAGGCTTGTATACGTCCAACCTGCCGCCCGAGGTCCCTCTCCCGCTCGGCTCGCTGACGTATCTTGACAAGAAGCAATACATTCACAACATGGAAATCGTCTCGCATTTGTCCGGGGCGACGGTTAGCGGCGGCGAGCCGCTCATGGTCATGTGGGCCAAGGGCAAGCAGCGCTTACTGCCGGCGCCGTCGATGGGCGACTTTGTGGATGTGAGCGACGCGAGGAATCCGGCTCTCGTGAACAACAAGAGAGTTCTCCAGAGCGGCGGCCTGGGCGGCCCCATCGTCTACAACACAAAGTTGAAAAAATGGATCATGATGTGCACCGCCGCGCAGCCGCTCACGGGCGCGACGCCGCAATATCCGCACGGGCAGTACGATCCGGAGCTGCGAGAGAAGGTCGTGAATTACAAGGGTCTTCGCGGCATCCGCAATTACGACGTCACCGATCCGACCAAGCCCAACCTTCTGCAGGAATACAGCACCGGCGAAAAGGGCAACGGCACGCACCACAATTTTTACGACGGCGGGAAATACGCCTATCTCGACTGCGGATGGGATGACTCGCTGCGGCTTGAAAATCACCAGCGCCCGTGGAGCAACGCGCTCATGATCGTGGACATGTCCGATCCCGCGAAAGTGCAGGAGGTTTCGCGCTGGTGGGTGCCCGGGCAGAAATACGGCGAGGAAGAGGAATACAAAAAATATCGCTTTGCCGGCGATCACACCGCGTGGACGGGAAATCACGGCGCGATCAGCGTGCCTACGCGCGTCGAGGACGGCGGCACGGTCGGCTACGGCGGCTTCGGCGCGTTCGGCTTCTACGTGATGGATTTGTCGGACATCAAACACCCAAAGCCCTACGGCCACATGCAGTACGAATTCGACGCGTTCGGCACGATTCCCTTCCACACCTGCTATCCCGTCATCGCCGACGCGGCGCATCCCAAGCTGCAGAATAAGGTCGTGGCGGTGCACGAAGCGCTCGAAGCCGACTGCCGCGAGAATTACCACACGCCGTACATGATGGACGTGAGCGATCCCAAGAATCCGAGGATCATCGGATTTTTCCCGCGTCCGGCCGCGCCACCCGACGCGCCTTACAGCGACTTCTGCTTCGCCCGCGGGCGATTCGGCTCGCACAACACGCAGTGCTGGCTCGCGCCGGGCACGTCCAATCCGGCGATCATGGTGATCGCTTGGTTTAACGCCGGCGTTCGCGTTTTTGATATTTCCGATCCGACGGCACCGAAGGAAGTCGCGTGGTTCGTGCCGCCCCGCGATGGCGACATCAACAAATATGAAACTTGGTGGCGCGGCACGACGGAAAATGTCTTCGTCGAGTTCGACCGCAACCTGATCTGGATCGGGACGCATGAAGGAACGTATTGCCTCTCGTGCCCCGCGCTCGGCAAGCCGGTTACGGAACCGACAAAGGTCAAGAACTGGTCGATCCCGCACTGCAATGTCGGCTGGGACGATCAAACTGCCACGCGCTTTTACTTTGGGCGGTCATTGAGCCAGATGGGCTAGTAGCTGTAGCCCGTCCCGGTAGGACCGGGACGGGGTTCGTGGCGTTCGTTTGCCGCATTGGTACAAGATCCCCGCGTCTAAAGACGCGGGCTACAACGTCTGGGCAGGTATTCACGCCGAGGAGACAAAAATTGTGAGTGACTTAATCTCGCGCCGGAAATTCGCGAGCAGCCTCGCTGCCGCGGGGGGAACGCTGCTTCTGACCGGCAGCGCGCGCGCCGCTGAATTTGAACTGCGCCAATTTCACAACCAGCCCGCCGGCAGCCCGCTCGACAAATGGCTCGGACAAATGTGGGATGCCGTAAAGGCCGAAACGAACGGCCGCGTCGAGGTCCAAACATTCCCTGACAACAACAAGCTTGCCGGCGGGGATCCCGCCGCACTCGGTATGGTAGCAAGCGGGGAGTTAGACTTTTTCACGTTGAATGGCGGCTCGATCGGAAACCTGGTTCCCGCGACGAACGTCCAGGGCCTGCTCTTTGCCTTCCGCACTCCCGCCCAGGTGTTCGGCGCGCTCGACGGCGATCTCGGCGATTATTTGCGGGAGGAGATGAAGGCCAAGGGAATTTACGCCGTCCCAAAAGGGTGCTTCGACAACGGATTTCACCAGATCACTTGCTCCACTCACCCGATTCGCGCCGTGGAAGATTTGCAGGGATTGAAAATCCGCACTCCGGATGCGCCCATCTACATCGAAGCGTGGAAGGCAATGGGCGCTTCGCCCGTGGTGGCAAATTTCAACAAGCTGTACGAAACCCTGAAGAGCGGCGCGGCCGAAGCGCAGACGAATCCCCTGGCCGTCGCCGAATTTCTGAAGCTCTACGAAGTGCAGAAATACGTGAGCCTGACCAATCACGGCTGGTCCGGCTTCAATTTGCTGGCGAACTGGAAGCTCTGGCAGCGATTTCCTGCTGACGTGCAGGCGATCATCGCGCGCAACGTCGAAAAGTTCGTTCGCCTGCAGCGCGAGGAACTGAGCGGGCTCAACTCCGAATTTCGCACCAAGCTCGCCACGGAAGGCATGACGTTTAACGAAGCGGACACGTCCTCGTTCCGCCCGCGCCTCGCGGCGTACTACGCCCACTGGAGGGATACGGTCGGCGAGCGCGCCTGGGCGCTCCTCGAAGGACACGTCGGTAAACTGGCCTGAACCGCGTCACCTTGCCGGGGGCGTAGCATCCTGTTGCAAGTATTCATTCTGATCGCGGAAGGGGAGCCGCAATTTCCGGGCTATCTCAGGCCAAAATTCCTTTAGCTCGTCATAGCCGATGTCCAGCGCCACGTCGATTCCGACATTTTTTGCGGCAGGGCCGAATCCGCGCTGGTTTCCCGGGTGGTAGAGATTGCTGAGCGTAGTGCCGGTGGCTTCGCCAAGCCATTCGGAAAAATTGAACATGGGCTTGCCGTTGTCGGTGTAGGCGATGACGGTGTGCCGGAAAGGGCGGAGGAATCGCTTTGCACTTCGCCCTTCGCCGATCCGGTAGTACCGCGGGTCCTCCGAAAAAATCGTCGGATAGATGAACTCCTTGAAAGCTCGGAACTGAACTTCATCCAAATACGTGACGCCGTAACGTTTCGCGTACCCCAAGCCGCCCTGGCCAAACTGCGGATCGTTGTTTTTCGCCTGTGAAATGCCCGCATCGAAACCGGCGGCGAGAAACGTCTCAGGGTCGGCGGCATCCCGAAGGAACAGCAGGAATTTGTCTTTGATCTCCAGAGAGCACAAAACGAGTCCCGGCTTGTAATGAGGGTCATGCACGGAAAGCCGGTCGAGCTTTTGAGTGAACGTACCGATGAACTTGTGGAAAGGCCCGTAGTAATCCTGCAGTTGGACCATGGTTGGCGGCTTAACGCACGGCCCGCTCGGGTTCTGCACAACCTCGCCGTGCAAATCGGCGGGAACTTCGGGTGGTTCGGGCTGCGGAGGCGCGTCCTGTGCGCCCGCCCGCGCGCCGCCGGCAAGCCAAGCCGTGAGGACCACTCCCCACAACGTCAGACGGACACACTCGCGTGCCGCCGACGGGATCGAACCGGGACGAACCCCACGCGCGCTCTTTCGCAAATCCGAAGTCCCAAGAAAAAGCACGTCGACGATTATCACATAACCGTCAGCGTTACGGTGGCGCTGTGCGAGACGCTTCCGGATGTAGCGGTAACGGTAATCGGGTAAGTTCCCGCCGGAGTCCCGGTCGACGGATTCGGCTGGGGATCCGAAGAAGGTCCGGAAGCTAGTCCGCCGCACGCGGCCAGTCCCCCAGCGATAAGGAGCAACAGCGCCAGGAGAAATTGCGGAGCGAGGCGACGAAAGCGATTGACCGGGGACCGGAGCAGGAACCAAATCAGAACAAAGACCCCGACGATCATGCAAAGCACTTGAAAGGCTGTTCTGAAATCGCGCGGAAAACTGACCGGCGAAGCCGACGTGCGCGCTGTCGTGGTAACGGAAAGCGTCACGGTTTGACCGCTAGCGTCGGGTAGGGTCGTGGCCGGAGGCGCAACGGCGCCCGCAGGCAACTGCGACGCCACTCCAATCGTCACGGGGCTGGAAAACGTGCCGTCCTTGGACGAGACGGTGAAAGTGAAGACAGCGGGTTGGCCTGCGGTGACGGGCTTACTCGCGCTAGTTGGAACCAAGACGTAGTCCGCGACCTCGATACTATATGGCGCCGATGGACCGCCGCCGGGGGCCGGATTCGAGACCGCAATGCTCAGGGTTCCGCCCTGCGCGAGATCGCTTGCGAGCAGAGTCGCCTGCAATGACGTCGACGTTATTGAGCTCGTCTGGCGCGGCGTGGAATTCACGAGCGCGACGGAAGTAGGCATGAAACCTGTCCCAGTGATGCTCAACGTGACCGGTTTGCTGCCCGCCAGGAGATTACCCGGGGCAACTGAAGTCACTCCCGGGACCAGATTGTTTACTACAAGACTGGCAGATGCCGACGTGCCGCCCCCTGGGGGCAGATTTGTGACGGTAATACTTAACGTTCCAGCTTGCGCAAAATCTCCGGGTGGCAGGGTCGTTGTGAGTGCTGCGGAACCCTGGTACGTCGTAGCGACGGGGCTACCGTTTACAGAGATGACAGAGTTGGTCACAAAACCTCCGCCGGTTACGATCAACTGGGACGCGCCGCTGCCAACAGTGAAGCTCTGCGGCGAAAGAGAAATTCCTCCCGGCTGTGGATTCATGACCGGAACACTGATCGCCTGCGATACTCCGCCGCCAGGCGGCGGAGTCACGACCGCGATGCTGAGCGTAGTGCCCTGCGCGATATCCCCGGGGAGCAACGTTACTTGAAGCAACGTCGAACTGACGTAGGTCGTCGGGCGAGGGCTGTTGTTCACCACTACGATCGAATTCGGTTGGAATCCGCTGCCGGTGACGTTCAGTGTGAGCGCGTTGCTCCCCGCCGAAAGACTCGACGGGGACACCGAGATCCATCCCGGCGCCGGACTGCCCACGGTGAACGTGATCGGAGTGGAAGTCGTTCCATCCGGGTTCGTCACGATGACGTAAGGATTGCCGGCAATCGCGATGGCGCTCGTCGGAATTACAGCCGTCAACTGCGTGGAGCTGACGTACGTGGTGGGCTCGTTCATTAGGTTGAAGCTGACTTGCGTACCGGCGCTGCTTTGCGAAGCGGCAACAAAGCCGCTTCCGTTCACCGTGAGCGTGAACGCCGGTCCGCCGGCTTGCGCGCTCGTTGGCGAGATGCTCGTTACCGAGAATTTCGCAACCGGCGGCACGATGGCGACCGTGAGCGGATTGGAAGTTCCTCCACCGACGCCGTTGTTCGAAGGGTTTGTCACCGTGATAGTTGCCGTTCCAGCGGACACAATGTCGGCGGGAGGAATTAGGGCACGGAGGAGTGTTGGGCTGACGTAGATGGTGGCCGGCAGCGGGGAACCGTTGAAGTTAATGATCGAGCTCGTCAAGAAATTCGCGCCGCCAACGCCGATGCCTGCGTTAGAACTCCCCATAACGAGGCTCGCCGGACTGAGCGCAGTAATGTTGGGAATCGGACTGGTCACCGTGAATTCGACCGAAGTCGAGGCGCCGCCACCCGGCAGCGGAGTGAACACAAACACCACCGCGGCGCCTCCGTTGGTGATGTCGCTAGCTGGGATGCTTACATTCAATTGCTCCGGACTCACACGCGCCGTGTTTCTCAGCTGCCCCGCAAAATAGGCCCTTGAACCGGAAACGAAATTCGCCCCGTTGATTTGCAATGTGAACGCGGGCCCCGCCGCCGCCACCGACGGTGGAGAGAGCGAGGAAATCATGGGGACCGGGTTGGGCGGCGCCGTCGCGCCGACGGAGATTGCCAATTGACTACCGTTGCTCTGAGTCGAATCAGTCCACGCCGCGGCAGGAAAGGGCGAGAGCGCCCCAGAGGACGAGTTGATCGAGAAGCCTTGAATCTGCGCGAATGCACTGTACGTGCCCGTCACATAATTCGTCGACGCCAGGTAGGCCAAACTTCCAGTGGGGTCCACCACGATCGAAGCGGCATTGATTCCAGCCGCGAAAGGAGACCCCGAGATCGGCGTGAGCGCTCCAGTCGTGGCGCCGATGCCAAACGCAGAGACGCTTCCCGCGTATTGGCTCGGATTCGAACCGGCCTGGTAAGGCTCATTCTCATTCACCACATACAGGAAATTTCCAGACGGGTGCACGCCGATCGCCGCCGCCACATTTCCAACCGCATAGGGCGATCCGGAGATTTCCGAGGGCATGCCCGTCGCCCCAATCGTGAACGCGTCGACTTGATGGTTCGGCCCGCTCGTCGAGAACAAGAAATTGCCGCCAGGAGCTAATCCAAGATGGTCCGCCTGGGCTGAAGCGGGCTGAGCCGACGCCACCTGCGTGAGCGTGCCGGTGGTGAAGTCGACCGTGCAAATCAATATTGGTCCGATCTGACTGTTGCTCGCGGACTGACCCAGATAGGCCATATTCCCCGCCGGACTGAACGCGATGGAGGTGATCAGAATTCCCGGGATGGATTCCCAGGTCACCGGCGACGAACTTGTGAGCGTCAATACCCCCGAGACGGGATCAATCGTGTATTCAAAGAGAGACTCCTGGCTGATGCCAAAAGAAACTGTGGCGGCAAAAACGTAGAGAAACCGCCCGGTCGGATCGGCGCCCATCGTTACGGGCTCGGAGCCGATAAAGAAAGGCGATCCCGGCAGCGACGTGAGCGCCCCCGTGGCGGCATCTATGGAAAACCCGGTCACATCCTTTGACAATTGATTCGCCACATATAGAAATCTCCCGGTCGGATCGATCACGATTTGAGCTGGGCCCAGCCCGCCGCTGAAGGGTGAGCCAGGGACTTCGGACAACGCGCCGGTCGAAGTGTTTACGTTGAATCCGTGAATCGTGCCGGTCGGGACTCCCTTGTCCTCCAGCAGAAAAAGGTAGGTAGGACTCGAGGACTGCGCCGCGATCGGCGCGGAAAAAACGCCAAGAAGAAAGGCCCAGGCTGCAGCCGAAAGAATGTTGCGCACACACGCCTCCCGTTCCGTCGCTTCCTCGGTGTGAAGACACACCTGTACAAAACGCTTCGGAGGGCACTCCGAGCGCACCGAGCGACCATAGGGTTAGCGCTCCAGCCGAGGACACGAATCTTGGCAAGATTCGTGACGCGACTTTCGCGCTGTTCCTGGAGAGGGAGTAATTGCGCAGCGGAACTCTACTATAGAGAGCTGCGGATTGGCAACAGATTTGTCATTAACAATGACACGGGCGGGACTGGGCAAATTCGAGATCGAGCCACGATTTGACGGAACCGGCGCTACGAGAGTCAAGCATTGGCAGCTCGACAACTCATCGAGTGCAGACCGCAAATGAAATAGCGGCGAGCTTCCCGCTCATTTATTTATTTTGCCGACTCAAACTCGCGCCAGTGAAATTCAAACGACGCGTCTCGATGCGCGTCCAAATACGAAACGCTGTGCCCGCCCGGATAAAGGTGAAATTCATGGGCAATCTTAAGCGATGTCAGCATCTCATCGAGCTCACGCGCACCACGGTAAAACCCAAACGAGTCCTCTGTGCCGCAATCGAAGTAGATTTTCATTCTTGAGAGCGTCGCGGCATTTTTGCGCGCCAGCACGAACGGGCTGTTCAAGTCCCAGAATTTCCGGTCGATCGGATTCCCGAATACCCTGACTAGAAGCTGCGCCGTAGGATCCCCCGACGACGCGTTGGCGCTGACTCCCTGGGGCGGCTGCCGCGTGATGGCCGCGCTGTGCGCGCTCACCGAACCAAATAGCTCAGGGTTCCCAAATGCGATCCGCAGCGCTCCGTAGCCGCCCATGGAAAAGCCGGTAATTCCCCGCGCCGCGCGCACCGCTCGAACGCGGTACGTGCGTTCGATGAAGGGCATGAACTCCCGCAGAAAAAAGTCGCCGTATAGGGTCTTGCCGTCCTGCGAATCAATGTAAAACGTGTCCGAGGCATCCGGCGCGACAACGAGAAAGTCGCCCACTTTGTGTTCGCGCTGCAAGTCCTGCAACACGCTCCACTCGCCGTCGATCGCCGCAGTCTGCTGATTCCCGCCAAGCCCGTGAAGCAGGTACAAGACGGGATATTTTCTGGTCTCCGCCCCTGGCGCCGCATAGCTGGCCGGCAAATAGACGCAATAACGGACAGAGGTATGAAGGATCGTGCTTTTCAGCGCCCGGCAGTCCGCGCGTTCCTGCGCGCGCGCGGCTACCGAAGCCAGCAGAATGACCACTAACCCGGCAAAGCGTGCTGGACGGAGAGTCAATCGAAGGAAAGGCATAAACAAGAAGTAACTATCTTAGGGTCTCTGACCGCCTGAAACAAGGCGACTTGGGAGACTGTCCTTTCTTACAGAATCCTTATGAGCCGTCCATGACTTCCTAACCGCGGACTAGGCATCATCTTCATGTAGTGCGGCGGCACAAGAGGTTCCGTCTGTACCGAGGTGATTCGGCGCAACGTCGCGCGTTACGTTTCAGCGCAACGTGTCTCCACGACGAGAACGCAAAGCCGGAATGGAACCCTCGGAACCTCTTGAGTAGTTGCGCAGTGATTCTCTGCTTCGTGTTTGCGCAGCGGCGCCGCGAGGAGGTCCTATGGCCATCCACATTTTCCTGCTTCTAAGTGGCCTAAGTATCGTGTTTTTGGTGTATGTTCTTGCTCAGTTGTGGCTGGAGGGGCACCGGCCCCAGGGCGGTGCTGAACCCGTCATGGTGCACAGCCGCCAGTGGAACCCGAACGTCATCGTGGTGACCCACCCGATTTCTTTCAACGCTCACGGAGGCATTTCCGCGACGCCGCTACAACCGCAAGCGCTAGATCCCGAAATTGACCGGGGCCAGATCGCGAACAAAGCTCGCGTGTTGGAAATGCGGCTCAAGAGGCGCACGGGCGAACCGCGGCCCAGCTCGCACGACTCCAAAATCAAAGTTTGCTGAAGGCAGGCATTCGATGCTCGACACCATTTTCACAATTTCGACGCTCGTATTTTTTGTGGCTTCGGTACTGTATGTGAAATTCTGCGATGAACTGAGGTAGCGACGATAATGGATACTGTCATATCGCTGGCGGTGTGCGTGGCTCTCCTGATCTATCTGGTTTACGCCATGCTGCGCCCGGAAAAGTTCTGACCATGACCAACAACGGCTGGTTCCAAATTCTGTTCTTTTTGCTCGTAGTGCTCGCGATCACCAAGCCTCTCGGCTCATTCATGACGCGCGTGTTCAACCGGGAGAAAACATTCCTAGACCCGGTAATGCGCCCGATCGAAAAGCTGGTCTACCGGCTCACGGGCGTCGATGAAACCAAGGAGATGCGCTGGACGGAATACGCCGGCTCGATGCTGGTGTTCAGCGCTATTACAATGTTTGTGTTGTACGTGATGCAGCGAGTACAAGGCCACCTGCCCCTTAATCCGCAACATCTTCCCGCCGTGGCCCCGGACCTGGCTTTCAACACGGCCGCGTCGTTCACGACGAACACGAACTGGCAGGCCTACGTTCCGGAAACGACGATGTCCTATCTGACCCAAATGATGGGCCTGGCCTACCACAACTTTGTTTCCGCTGCGGTCGGGATTGCCCTCGCCATTGCGATCGTCCGGGGGATCGCCCGGCGCGAGCAGGACACCCTGGGAAATTTCTGGGTGGACATGACTCGGGCCACGTTCTGGGTGCTGCTGCCGATTTGCGTTGTGGGCGCGCTGTTCCTCGTCTGGCAGGGCGTTCCTCAGAATTTCAAGCCGTACGACACGGCGCAGCTCATCGATCCTCAAACGGTGCAAGTGACGGACGCGAGCGGCAAGGCCACGACGCAAGTCGTGAAGGAACAGACCATCGCGCAGGGACCTGTCGCCTCTCAGGAAATGATCAAAGAGTTAGGGACCAACGGCGGCGGATTTTTCAATACCAACAGCGCTCATCCCTACGAAAACCCCACTCCGCTGACGAACTTTGCTGAACTGATTTTCATCTTTGCGATCGGCTCCGCGCTGACGTACACGCTGGGGCAAATGGTCAAGTCGCAGAGACACGGCTGGGCCGTGTGGTGCGCCATGGCGATCCTGTTCCTCGTGGGAATCACGGCGGCGTACGCAGCCGAGGCCCGAGGAAATCCACTGGTGCAAACCGCAGCGAATCACCTTGAGCCCGCCGGAAATATGGAAGGCAAGGAGGTCCGATTCGGCATCGCGAATTCGGCTCTGTGGTCGGTCGTTACGACGGACACGAGCTGCGGAGCGGTGAACTCGATGCACGATTCCTTCACGCCGCTGGGAGGGATGATTCCGCTGATCAACATGCTCCTCGGAGAGGTGGTTTTCGGCGGCGTTGGCTCGGGCCTGTACGGCACGATCGTCTTCATTATTCTTTCCGTTTTCATTGCCGGGTTGATGGTGGGTCGCACTCCCGAATATCTCGGCAAGAAAATCGAGGCGTTTGACGTGAAGATGGCCATGCTCACCGTCTTGATTTATCCATTGTTTGTTCTAGCCTATACCGCGATCTCGCTGGTGACAAAGCCCGGACTGGCCGGCCTCGCAAACGCGGGGCCGCACGGGCTTTCGGAAATTTTCTACGCGTATGCGGAAGCGGGCGCCAACAACGGCTCGGCGTTCGCCGGCCTCAGCGCCAACACGCTTTGGTACAACACAACAATCGCTTCGACGATGCTGTTCGGCCGCTTCTTCATGGTGATTCCGGTGCTGGCCATCGCCGGAAGCTTGGTCCGAAAAAAGCACGTACCGGAAACTTCCGGCACGTTCCCGGTGACAACTCCGCTCTTCTCGGGCCTGCTGATCTCCGTGATTTTGATCGTCGGCGCGCTCACATTTTTCCCCGCCCTCAGCCTGGGACCCATCCTGGAACACCTGCTGATGAATGCGGGCAAGACGTTCTAAGGACAACACTCAGCCATGACACCCCACGCTAAGAAGGGCAAGTCGATCTGGGACCCCGCCATCGCGAAACGCGCGGTGTGGGACGCGTTCGTGAAACTGAATCCCCGGACGCTGATGAAGAACCCGGTGATGTTCGTCGTCGAAGTCGGATCGGTGTTGTTGACCTTCGACCTTGTGCGCGATCTGGTGAAACATTCCCTTTCACTTGGGTTTGAATTTCAAATCACGCTCTGGCTCTGGTTCACGGTTCTCTTCGCCAATTTTGCCGAAGCGATGGCCGAAGGGCGCGGCAAGGCGCAGGCGGACACGCTGCGCAAGGCGCGCACGGACACTGTCGCCTACAAGCTGAAACCAGACGGCTGCACGATCGAAATGTCCGCGTCGAAGCTCCGAGCGGGTGACGTCGTAACGGTGACCGCCGGGCAATTCATTCCCGGCGACGGTGAAGTCATCGAAGGCGTGGCGTCGGTCGACGAATCCGCCATCACGGGCGAGTCGGCGCCGGTCATTCGCGAGTCGGGCGGAGATCGCTCGGCCGTGACCGGCGGCACTCGCGTTCTCTCCGACGAAATAAAGGTTCGTATTACCTCCAATCCCGGCGAAACGTTTCTCGACCGCATGATCAAAATGGTCGAGGGCGCTTCGCGACAAAAGACGCCCAACGAAATCGCGCTCAACATTCTTCTCGCCGGTCTGACGATCATCTTTTTGCTCGCCGTGGCCGCGCTGCAGCCGATGGCCATCTACTCCGGCGCGCCGCAAAGCCCGTTCGTCCTCTGGTCGCTGCTCGTTTGCCTGATTCCGACGACGATTGGTGGATTGCTTTCCGCGATCGGTATCGCGGGCATTGACCGCGTGATCCAGCGCAACGTCATGGCCATGTCAGGCCGCGCCGTCGAAGCGGCGGGCGACGTGGACACGCTTCTCCTCGACAAGACCGGAACCATCACCCTGGGCAATCGCCAGGCGACCGAATTGATTCCCGCGCCCGGCGTGGCCGACACCGAACTCGCCGACGCCGCACAGCTCGCTTCCCTGGCGGACGAAACGCCGGAAGGCCGCTCGATCGTGATCCTCGCCAAGGAAAAATACGGCTTGCGGGGGCGGCCGATGTCTTCGCTCGAAGCCACGTTCATTCCGTTTACCGCGCAGACGCGCATGTCCGGCGTCGATTTCGACGGCCGCAAAATCCGCAAGGGCGCACCCGACTCGATCCGGAAGTACGTGATCGACGCGGGCGGCACGATTCCGGAAAACGTCGACGAGGTTGTGCAAGCGGTCGCCAGCTCCGGCGCGACTCCGCTGCTCGTCGCGACCGAGAACCGCATCCTCGGCACGGTGCGCCTGAAGGACATTGTGAAGGGCGGCATGCGCGAGCGGTTCGATCACCTGCGCGCAATGGGCATCCGCACAGTGATGATCACCGGTGACAACCGCCTCACGGCAGCCGCCATAGCGCAGGAAGCCGGTGTGGATGATTTCCTCGCCGAGGCCAAGCCCGAAGACAAGCTCGCGCTCATCCGCAAGGAACAGGCCAAGGGAAAACTCGTCGCAATGACCGGCGACGGCACGAACGACGCGCCCGCTCTCGCGCAGGCTGACGTGGGACTCGCGATGAACGCCGGCACGCAAGCCGCCAAGGAAGCGGGCAACATGGTCGATCTCGATTCCAATCCGACCAAGCTCATCGAAGTCGTCGAAATCGGCAAGCAAATGCTGATCACCCGAGGCGCGCTCACGACATTTTCCGTCGCCAACGACGTCGCCAAATATTTCGCCATTATTCCTGCGATGTTCGCGGGCGCATTCCCGGTGCTCGAAGCGCTGAACGTGATGCATTTGAAAACGCCGCAATCCGCGATCCTTTCCGCCGTGATCTTCAACGCGCTGATCATCGTGGCTCTCGTTCCGCTGGCGTTGCGCGGGGTCCAGTACCGGCCGATGGGGGCTTCGGCCCTGCTGCGCTGGAATCTCCTTGTCTACGGCGCGGGCGGCATCATCGCGCCGTTCATCGGAATCAAGATCATTGACATGATCATTACCAGAATCGGATGGGCGTGAGCGAGGGACTGAGGAAACTGCCATGAAGAAGCACTTCATAACCGCAATTCTGATGACGGTGGTTACGACGGTTCTGTTCGGGATCGTCTATCCGTTTGTGGTCACGGGCCTGGCGCAATTGATTTTCCCGAAGCAAGCCAACGGCAGCCTGATCACCTCGAATGGAAAGCTCGAGGGCTCGGCGCTGATCGGCCAGCCGTTCTCTTCGCCGGGATATTTTCGCTCGCGTCCTTCCGCAGCGGGCAATGCAGGTTACGATGCCGGCAATTCCAGCGGCTCAAATCTCGGGCCCACCAACAAAATGCTGATCGATCGCATGAACGCGGACATTCAGAAGGCCCAGGCCGAAAATCCGGGTGCTCCGGTCCCCATGGACCTGGTGACCACGTCGGGCTCGGGCCTGGACCCGCACATTTCTCCGGAAGCCGCGGCGTTTCAGATCCCACGCGTCGCGCGCGAACGCAAAATGAGCGAAGCGGATGTCCGCGCCCTTGTCGACAAGCACACGGAGGCACGCCAGGTGGGTTTTCTCGGCGAGCCTCGCGTCAATGTGTTGGAATTGAACCTCGACCTCGATGTGACGCACCCGATGCAGAAGTAGAACTCAATTTGGCCTGTCCGGTTTCGTTTCTCCTCGAATCCAAATCCAGCCGCCGGAACAGCCAGCGAAAAACAATTCATTTTGTCATTCCGAACGAAGTGAGGAATCTCTCTTTGGTTTAAACGAAAGAACAGAGAGATTCCTCGGCGCGCAGCGCGCCTCAGAATGACAAAATTCGAGTGTTTCCACAGGCTCCGAGATTTGTACGACGAAAGCTTACTTCTTCTTGGTTTTTCCGCTTACCGGGGTGGACGGCTCAAACCGATAGCCGACCCACGGATCCGTATGAATGTATTTCGGGTGCGCGGGATCCGGCTCGATCTTCTTTCGCAGTTGATTGATGAACACGCGTAGGTATTCCGTCTCATCACCGTAATCCGGCCCCCAGACGGCCTGTAGAAGCCGCCTATGCTCCAGCGGCTTGCCCTGGCTGGCAACGAGGTGGCGGAGAAGCTCGAATTCCTTCGGCGTCAGTCGCACCGGGCGCCCCTGCACCAGCAATTTCCGCCGTTCAAAGTCAATTTCCAGATCGCTGGAAACGTACGTAGGAACGGGCTCGGCCGACGACGTGCGCCGCAGGGCCGCGCGAATTCGCGCCAGAAGCTCTTCCATGCCGAACGGCTTCACGACGTAGTCGTCCGCGCCGGCGTCGAGCGCGAGCACCTTGTCATGCTCCGTATTCCGAACCGTCAGCATGATGATCGCAACGTCCGATTGATCGCGAATTTCGCGGCACGTATCGAGGCCGCTCTTCCCAGGCATGTTGACGTCCAGCAGGACGAGTTCGGGCCGCTCCTTCCGGACCATTTCCAGAGCGTCATCTCCGTTGCGCGCTTCGATCACCGTATAGCCGTTGCTTGAAAGCGTGGTCCGCATCACGCGGCGAATCTGCGGTTCATCGTCCACTACGAGTATCGTGGGTGTGCTCATTTTTTTGCTCCGACGTCCCCCTCTGGACCGGCAAGGTAAACGAAAAGACCGACCCATGCCCCGTCTGGCTGATCACTCCAATGGTTCCCCCATGCGCCTCGACAATCGCCTTAGCGATGGGCAAGCCCATGCCCGTGCCCTGCACGCGGTAGCGCTGGTCCGTCCCGCGGTAAAACTTATCGAAAATGAAGCCCAGCTCCGCCTGGTTGATTCCCGGCCCCTGATCCGCGACGCTGAACTGCACGAAGTCGTCCTTCTCTTCCGCGCCAATGGTTATGGGATGGTCGGGCAAGGAATATAGATTCGCGTTCTGGATCAGGTGAACCAGCACTTCCTCGGCGCGGGCGAAGTCCGCGCGAACCCGCAAATCCCGATTTTTCAGATCAATCCTGACCGGGCGCGTGCCCAGAACCCCCTTGCAAACGTCGAGCGCGCCGGTAATCAGATCCTCCACCCGGACGGACTCGAGCTGCAATTTGACTTCGCCGGCCTCGAGCCGCGCCATTTCCGCGGCCTCGCCAACCAGGCGGTTCAGCCGGTCGCACTCTTCGTCGATAATGTGCAGGAGTTCGTCGCGCTGGCCGCCGTCCAGATTCGCCGGGGAAATCAGCGTAGTGATGGACGCCTTGATTGACGTCAGCGGCGTGCGGAAATCGTGCGTAATCGCATCGAGCAGCGCCGATTTGAGCCGCTCGCCCTCGCGCGCCGCCTCGGTCTTCCCTACCATTTCGATGGCGTGAGCGCGCTCGATCGCGACCGCGATCAGCGTTCCCATGGCTTCAAGCGATTCCCGCGAGAGCACCGGTCCCGAAATCCCCATGCTGCCCAGTATCTTTGATCCAAGCCGTAAAGGCGCAAAGCACACGCTGTGCTCGGCGTCGATCTGCAACTCTTCCCGCGCGACGATCGCTTTCAAGAAGGTCGCGTCGAGCTGCGGCAAATTCATTCCCGAGCGATAAACCTTCTGCTTATCCGAGAGAAATAGCGCCGCCGCGCCCACTTCAAATGTCTCCACGATCTGGCGCGGGATGGCATTCAACAGCTCGATGGGGTTCCCTGCGCTTAGCAGGCGCTGGCTGAATCTGTAGAGCCGCTCCACTTCGTGGCGCCGGCGGTTGGCCTCCGCGGCCTGATTGCGCGCCCGCGTCGATAGATCGCTGGCGAGAACGGAAGTCGCCAGGAAGGTCCCCAAGGCGACCCAATTCTGCGGATCGGCGATCGTGAACGTGCCCACGGGCGGTAGGAAGAAATAATTGTAGGTCAGCGTCGCGGCGATCGACATGAATACGGAGATCCAAAGCCCCCAGAGAGCAGAAACACCGAGGATCGCGAGCAAATACGTGAACGCTACAGTCGTTGCGTTGAAGCGGTGCGTGTGTTTGTAGAAATAAGTAATGGCCAACACTGCGGCCAATGCGGCCGCGTATCGGGCGAGGGTCATGGGCAGATTCTTGGTCACAGGCCGATTCTAGCCTAGCATTTTCCGGCGAGAATGAACGAGAATATCAACAATGACCAAGACTCCGGATCAGTGGCTGGAAGAAGTCTCACCCAAGGAACGCACCGAGGGAATTCTCAAGCTCTTTTTGGGGTATGCACCCGGCGTCGGTAAGACCTACAGCATGCTCAGCGAGGCGATCCGCCGCCGCAGCCGCGGTGAAGACGTGGTGATCGGCGTCATCGAGACCCACGGAAGGAAAGGCATCGCCGAACTCGCCACCCAGCTCGAGCGCGTGCCCATGCGAAAAATCGAGTACAAGGGCACCGTCTTCGAAGAACTAGACCCCGAAGCGATTAAGACCAGGAAACCGCGCGTGGTGCTCATCGATGAGCTGGCGCATACGAATATACCAGGAAGCAAACACCGCAAACGCTATGAAGACGTGCTGGATCTCGTGGAAGCGAAGATGGAAGTTCTGTCCACGGTGAACGTCCAGCACCTCGAGAGCATCGCACCGACCGTCGGCGCAATCACCGGAATCAAGATTCGCGAAACCGTGCCGGATTGGGTGATGGAGCACGCCAACGAAATCGTCATGGTGGATTTGACGCCGGAGGCGCTGCAGAACCGCATGAGGCGCGGCGAAGTCTATCACACTGAAAAAGTGGACCAGGCGCTGAAGAATTTTTTCCGGCGCGGAAATTTGATCGCCCTTCGCGAACTCGCCCTGCGCCAGGTGGCCGAGCAGGTGGACCGCAGCCTGGAAACGTACATGGATCAGAAGGACATCCAGGATCCATGGCCGGTGCGCGAACGCCTCGCGGTGTGCTTCAGCTCGAATCCCCGCGCGCAATATCTCATCGCGCGCGCTGCCCGCATGGCCCGACGCATGGACGCCGAGCTTTATGCGATCTATGTGGACATCGGCCACGACACTTCAGAGCAGGACAAAAATTCCCTCGCCGCGAACATTCAGTTCGCGGAAAGCCTCGGCGCAAAGGTGGTCAGGTTGACCGGCAAGTCAGTCTCGTCCGCGACAGCCGAGTTCGTTCGGGAAAAGCATGTGACGCAGGTGATCTTCGGGCGTTCCGCGGTCGAAGGCTGGAGAAAGTATCTGTACATGACCGCGATCCACCGCTTTCTGCGCGACGCGCCCGCCGTGGACGTGCACATCGTCACCCAAGAGAACGATTGAGGACTCAGTGGCGCCGGCATTTTGCCGGCGGCTTTTTGCCTCGACGCGGCTTGGGGCCCCGTGTCAATTCCTGCGAGTCTCGCGAGTGAACTCGCGCATAGTCACTCCGTGCCGATATTCAAAAAGCTGTTCGATCGTCCGCCGCGCATACCAGCCCGCCAGCCATCGGCCCAGTGCGCCGAACGGCAGAGCGTATTCCACTCGATCCTCCAAGATACAGGCATCGCGCCCATCCGGCTCGAACGTATGAGTGTGCTTCCAATACGCAAACGGCCCGGAGATTTGCACATCCGAAAAGTAGCGTCCTTCCTGTAAGTCCCGATGTTCGGCGACCCATCGCTGCCGGAACGGCCATCGTCCGAACTGAATCACGACGCGCGCGCCGCTTTCGATTCCTCCGGTCCTTTCAAGAATCTTGGCGTGTTCCCCAGGGGGCGTGAGCTTTTCCAGCACACCTGGCAACGCGTGCCAGGCGTAGACTTCTCCTGCGGACGCGCCAATTCGAGAACGCCGAATGAAGGTTTCGGTTTTCAAATGATCCCCAGCCAGCACACTTGCGCAGTGGAGCTGCCGCACTACGAAATGCTGACTACAGGCGCTTCTAGACTGTACAATACCCCGGCGCGACGGACACGGCGCGGATGCCCGGTCCAGGCTGGAACGCACACTACCCGAATTTTGCAGAGGAGAACATGGCACATCTATTCGACCCGCTTCCGATTCGAGGAATCACCCTAAAAAATCGCATTGCAGTTTCTCCGATGTGCCAATATTCGAGCGACGACGGCTTTGCGAATGACTGGCATCTGGTGCATATCGGCAGCCGCGCCACGGGTGGCGCCAGCTTGGTATTCATGGAGGCGAGCGCAGTAACACCCGAAGGCCGCATCAGTCCCGAGGATCTCGGAATCTGGAAAGATGCCCACGTCGAGTTCCTCTCCCGAATCGTCAAGTTCGTGAAGAGCCAAGGAACGGTTCCCGGCATGCAGATCGCGCACGCGGGGCGCAAAGGCAGCACACAGCGGCCCTGGGAGGGTTCCAGCAAAGTCACGCTGGCCGATGGCGGCTGGGTACCCGTAGCGCCAAGCGCCGTGGCCTTCTCCGACCATTACCCGATGCCCCGAGCGCTCGCAAAAGATGAAATTCGTGTCATCGTGGACGCCTTTGGCGCCGCGGCGCGCCGCGCCCTGCAAGCCGGCTTTCAGGTGCTCGAAATCCATGCCGCACACGGATACCTGGCCCACGAGTTCTTTTCCCCGCTCAGCAATTTTCGGGATGACGAGTACGGCGGCTCGTTCGAAAACCGCACGCGCATCGGCCGGGAAATCGTTTCGGCCGTGAGAAAAGTGTGGCCCGAGAATCTCCCCCTCTTCATTCGAATCTCGGCCACCGATTGGAAGGAAGGCGGTTGGGATCTGGACCAGGCCGTTGAGCTGGCAAAGCAGCTGAAACCGCTCGGTGTGGATCTGGTGGATTGCTCATCGGCGGGGCTCGTCGTAGATCAGAAGATCATCGCCGGCCCCGGCTTCCAAGTTCCGTTCGCCGAGCGCATCCGCCGCGATGCAAACATCCCAACCGCCACGGTCGGATTGATCGAAACGAAGGAGCAGGTGGTGGACATCCTCGCCAAGGATCGAGCCGATCTCGTCCTAATGGCGCGCGAATTCTTGCGCGATCCGTACTGGCCACTGCGCACCGCACGCGAACTCGGCCAAAAGATCTCCTGGCCTGCGCAGTACCTGCGGGCGGCTCCCCCGGATACCCCGTCCAGAACGCCGCTGGAAACAGAATCGTTCAGCCAAGCTCACTAGATCCGCGGAAAACGTACCGCGTGCTATCGGACGGCGATCCACCGCATGCGGCGTCCAAGCCAACCGCCGTCTGCCATCTCGCACGATATGTCTTGAGGGATAGTGACCCTTTAGCACCCCCGCGCGCACAACGGATTGATCCCCTGCGCCCTCCGGAATACGCTGGATAGCACTTGCCAAACTGATTAGCCGGTGCTGACCCCCAGGCCAGCGGCACGGCAGAACTACTTGAAAACAGGCGCATTTCTCGGGAGGCGCCCTGATGGTTCAGACCCGCGGCAGCGGTTCCCCAGAGCGGGTTAAAAAATTGAAGGGCCCCCGAGGTTATGCCCCGCAGCTTGCAAGCATTTGTATCTCGACCCTGCTTTTTGTGACGCTGTACGAGGCCGCGAAAACCCTCTTCTTTCCGCAAATCTCTCTCTGGGCATCGCACATCGCCACCATGTTCTTGACGAGCCTGGTGGCCACGGCCGCCGGCTACACCGTGCTGCGAAGATCGCGCCATAGCGAAGACAGGTACCGACGGTTTATAGAGGTATCGCCTGACGCCATCTGGGTGCACCACCGGGGGACCGTCATCCTTGCAAATAGCGCGTGCGCCACCCTATTCGGCGCTGCCACTCCTGACTTGCTCGTCGGAAAGCGCGTCGTCGATTTCTTGCATCCGGATGAGCGCGACGCTGTGCGAGCGCGAATCGAAGATCCGCGGCGTCTTTCGAACCTCGTCCACCGTTCCGAGGCGAAATACGTACGCCTGGACGGGTCCGAAATCAAATTGGAGGCTGTCGTTTGCACGATTCTGTATCGCGGCGAGCCTTCGGCCCTGGCAATGATTCGGGACGTCGTAGATCGAAACCAGGCCGAGCAAAGATTGCGGGAGAGCGAAGCGACGCTGGCCGCGGCGCAGAGAATCGCGCATATGGGAAGTTGGGCCGCCGATCTTGGACCGCACGACGATATCGACAAGAACGCGATGCGCTGGTCCGATGAACTCTTCCGGATCATCGGCTATGACCTTGGACAGATTGAGGCATCGAGGCCCACTTTCCTCCAGACCGTGCACCCCGCGGACAGGGAACGCCTTCGAGATGCAGTGGCCAACGCCATCCGCGAGCAGGCTGGATATTCCATCGAGTACCGCATCGTCCGCCCGGACGGCTCCGAACGAAACATTCAGGGGCACGTCGATGTTTTCTGCGACAAAAGGACCAAGAAACCCCTGCGGCTCATGGGGACCATTCAAGACATCACCGAGCGGAAGCGCGCGGAAGAGAAAATCGCGGGGCTCGCGCTGATTATCGAATCCTCCGACGACGCCATTACCAGCGTCGACTTGAACGGGAGAATCTCCAGTTGGAACAAGGGCGCCGAGCGAATTTACGGATACACGGCGAGCGAAGCTGTCGGTCAGCCCATTACGATTCTGGGATATCCCGGCCATCCCGAGGAAATTTCGGATTTTATCGAGCGCCTCAAACGTGGGGAAACGATTGAATCCTTGGAAACGGTTCGCTACCGAAAGGGCGGCCAACCGATTGATGTCTCCTTGGCCGTTTGGCCGGTCAAGGATCCGAGTGGAAAAATTGTGGGGACCGCTGCCGTCGCCCGGGACATCACCGCGCGAAAGCAGGAAGTTGAAAGATCGCGCCGCTTGGCCCAGCTTGTGGACAGCGCCACCGAGCTGATTTCGACCGGCGACCCCGGCGGACGCATCACATTCATGAACCAAGCCTTCCTTCGGGCCATCGGCTGGTCGGAAGCGGAGATTCTCGGAAAACATTTCCGCGACGTCGTCCTTTCCAAAAACAACCCTCCCGAACTACGCGATGAAATTCAAACGGCGATCATAGAAAAGGGCGGCTGGAAGGGCGAATGCCTGCACTGCCGGAGAGACGGAAGCGATTTCCCAGTCTACTTGAATGTCGGGCCGCTCAAGGACAGCGTGGGTCGCGTCATCGGAAACGTAGCGATTGTCCGGGACCTGACCGAATCGAAGCAGGCGGAAGAGCGATTCTACAAGGCATTCCATCTGAACCCGGAACCGATTACTCTCGCCACGCTGTCGGAAGGCCGCTACGTCGATGTGAACGAAAGCTTCCTGCGAATTACGGGATACAAGCGCGAGGAAGTGATTGGCCGAACTTCTCTCGAGGTGAAGTTCTGGGAGCGGCCCGAGGACCGCGCGCGATTGACCGATCTTCTTCGGGACCAAGGCTCGGTGCGCGACCTTGAGATTACCTTCCGCACGAAGTCCGATGAGCGGCGCATCGCGCTCGACTCCGCAGACGTCATCGAAGTGAACGGCCAATCCTGCGTGATCGCGATCTTGAAGGACATCACGGAAAGAAAATCACTGGAGAGCCAGCTTCGCCAGCTGCAAAAGATGGAAGCGATCGGCCAGCTTTCCGGAGGGATCGCTCACGATTTCAACAATCTTTTGAGCGTGATCCTCGGATACAGCGAAATTCTCGAGACCGGCCTCGACCGCCATTCCAAGCTTCGCAAGACTGCTCAGGAGATCACCAAGGCCGGGCAGCGCGCCGCTTCCCTGACGCGACAACTCCTCGCCTTCAGCCGCCAGCAAGTGCTCGAACCCAAGGTCTTGAACCTCAATGACGTAGTGGCCGATACAAAGAAAATGCTACGCCGTCTGATCGGCGAGCACATTACGATCAACAGCAAGCTCGCGCCTGATCTGGGGCAGGTGGTCGCGGACCGGATTCAGATCGAACAAGTCATCATGAATCTCGCCGTAAACGCGCGAGACGCCATGCCTAACGGCGGGAAACTGCTCATCGAAACGAGAAACGTCGACCTCGACTCGGAATACGCCATCCATCATCCGCCGACGGCTCCGGGGAAGTACATCGAGCTGGTCATGGCCGACACAGGCATCGGCATGGATGCGCAGACGCAATCGCACATTTTCGAGCCGTTTTTCACGACGAAGGAAATTGGAAAAGGCACGGGCCTGGGACTTGCGACCGTCTACGGAGTTGTAAAACAGAGCGGCGGATACATCTGGGTGTACAGCGAGCCTGGGCTGGGCTGCACTTTCAAGGTCTATTTGCCGCGCGTCACCGAGTCCGTGCCGCAATCCGCGCCCGGCAAAATCGCAACCACACCTATCCACGGATCAGAGACGATCTTGCTCGTGGAGGATGAAGAATCGCTGCGCAAGTTGACCCGCACGATGCTCGAACAGAGTGGATTCACGGTACTGGAAGCCCAGGGAGGACTTGAAGCGATGGAGGTGGCACGGACTCACACTGGGTCGATCGATCTGCTGCTCACGGACATCGTGATGCCGGGAATCAACGGGCGTGAGGTAGCTCGTAACCTGACATTGGCGCGACCAGGGCTCAAGGTCGTCTACATGTCCGGTTACTCCGGCTTTGGGAACCGTGGCCTCGACATGCAAGAGGATGTCCTGCTCTCGAAACCGTTCACGCGAGATGCGTTGCTCTCCAAAGTATACGAAGTGCTGCACCTGCAGAAGTCTCCTGCCGCCTAGCGCGCCCAATTTGTTTCTTGCCCTCACGAAAAGCGGGCACGCATTCTGGAGAGTATTCCCATCAGGGAACGAACTTCCGGAACACCGAGAACCGCGGCGCCGGCAAAATACCCGATTCCGTATGGGCCGAGTACAACGACGGCGATCAGAATAGGGTTGTGGTGTCCCACCACAACTAAAATCAGGCGCCCAAGCCCCGCGGCCGCGAGCGCGGCGCCCCAGCCTTTTGCGAGATAAGCAACGGGGAGCCCCGTCGAGCCGATGCGCCGATTCAGCGTTCGGCGCAGCAGCGTGAACTCAATCCAGGACGCAATACCCGCGGAAGCAGTCAGTCCAGACACTCCCCACCTTGAGTCTATCCCCAATAGGTGCGGGAGCGGGATCGCCGAAAGGTATCCGAGTACTGTGGTGAGCGCGACTCGGATGAGCGCGTAGTTGAGCGGCGTGCGCGTATCCTTCAAGGCGTAGTACGTGGACGAATACAAGCGGCCTAGAGTCGACGCTAACAGCCCCACCGTCGATCCCACCAAAATTCCCCAAACGTAATTTGCGTCCGAGTGCGTGAAACGCCCGGACTGATAAATCGCTGACACGATCACATCTCCCAGAATGAGAAACGCCGCGACCGATGGAATGACGAAGAATGCAATTTGCCGCAGTCCGGCGTTGAGCCGCGCGCGCAACACTTCCGCCACCTGGGATTCCGCTCCCACCGCGCCGGACATCACCGGGAGCTCCGCGGCAGACACCGACATACCGAAGAGACTTACCGGCAACGTATACAACGTTTGTGCGTAGGCCAACGCGGCGACCGCGCCCGTAGGCAACAGGCTCGCAAGGAGCGCGTCCACATACGCGCTGATTTGCACGACTCCCCGGCTGATAAATACAGGAAAGAAATTACGAACCACTGTCCGGACGCTTTCGAGATGGAACGCCAGTGAAAGATGCAATCCCTTGAGCAGGCGCAGCACAACGGGCAACTGGATCGCCACCATCAGCGCCGCGCCAACCACCGATCCCCACGACAACACAATGGCCAAAGGGAACTGGCCGTAGCTCGGGCCGAATCCCCACAGCGTGGCGATCATTGCCGCGTTCCAGATCACCGGCGCCGTGTACGATAGGAAAAATCGCCGGTGGCTGTTCAGAATTCCCAGACACCACGCTGAAAAAACAAAGAGCCCCGCGCCTGGAAACAGGATGCGCACGATCCGGATCGTCAATTCGCGTTTGTCGCCGCTAAATCCCGGCGCAATCGCGTCGATCAAGTAGGGGGTTGCCAGAACGCCGATCAGGACGAGAATGGAAGTACTGAGCGCCAGCAACGCCGCAACAGCCCCCGCTGTGCGCCGAGCTTCTTCGTCCTCGTCGCGTGCAAGTAGAGCCGCGTACACCGGGATGAAGGACGCCGAGAGGACTCCCTCGCCAAACAGGTTTTGCAGTGCGTTGGGTATCCGGAACGCGGCCTTGAATGCGTCGGCGGCGTCAGAATTGCCAAAGTAGTGAGCGAAAACGCGATCGCGAATCAGTCCGGCGATACGGCTAAGAAATATTCCGGAGGCGACGAGAAACGACGAGCGCTTCGAAGCGAAGCGGCTGGCCACCGCTGTGCCGGAAGCGTTCACGAAAAGATTCTACGGAGCAAATTCATAGGATCAACTCACCCATTACAAGAGCAGCACGTCTGGAAGTCAATCGGGACTGTGCCGGGATGTGCGATACATTCGCGGGATGTCGATAACTCAATAGGGATGAGAAACGAGAATCACGCGCGGCGAGCGGGCCCGAGGGCTTCGCGAACGCCGCGCACAAGGCTGTCATGCGTGAACGGCTTTTGCAGCACTCGCGCGGCTCTTCCGGGCACGCCGTGCTTTTCGAGTGCGTCGTCCGTGTAGCCGGACATGTACAGGACGGGTATGTAGGGAAAGTGCAGGGTAAGTTCCCGCGCGAGTTCCGGCCCCGTCGTGCCGGGCATAACGACGTCGGTCAGGAGCAGGTCGAATTGCCCTTTGTGCTTCGCGGCCGCTCGCAATGCATCCGTGCCGCTGGGAGCCGCCAGGACGCGATAACCTGCCCCGCCCAAAACTTCCGCGGCCGTGCGCCGTACGGCCGGGTCATCCTCGACCAGGAGGATGGTTTCTCCGGCGCACCGAAAGTCCAGCACTTCCTGTACGGCGCCCGATCCGGAAGGCGGCGCAACGCGCTGCAAGAGTGTGTGGAACGCGCTTCCCCGGCCGATTTCGCTCTCGGCCCAGATGTATCCGCCACTTCGCTTGACGATCCCGTAGACCGTGGCCAGGCCCAGCCCCGTTCCCTTTCCTTTTCCTTTCGTGGTGAAAAATGGTTCGAAGATCCGCTCTCGCGTCTCCGCGTCCATCCCGGTGCCTGTGTCTCGAACGACCAGCGCGACGTACTCGCCCGAGGCGACAAAGGATTTCGGCGGCGCAGCCTGCGAGCCAATCGAAAGATTGAATGTCTCCAGACGAAGCCGGCCCCCTTTCGGCATGGCGTCGCGCGCGTTGGCAGCCAGATTAAGAATAATCTGTTGCAGTTGCCCGGCATCGACTCGCGTCCAGCCCGGGTTCGCGTCCATCACCAGGTCGAGCGCAATGTCCTCGCCCAGTACGGAACGCAGAATTCCATCCATGTCTTCGAGGACGGAGTTGATTTGGAGTACCGCCGGCTCAAGAATCTGGTTTCGGCTGTAGGCCAGAAGCTGGCTGGTGAGCCAGGCCCCGCGCTGCGCCGCCTTGCGGATTTCGACGATCCGCTGTCGAGAGCTTTCGCGCGACTCCTCGCGCCGTAAAAGAAATTCGCTGTGCCCCAAAATCACAGTCAGCAGATTATTGAAATCATGCGCGATGCCTCCTGCAAGCTGGCCGATCGCCAGTAGCTTGCTGTCTTGCTGCCGCACGCCGCGATCGGTGACTGGCTTCTCTTGCAATCGTGTCGTGCTGATGCGTTTGCTCTCCCTCTTTGGCGGGCTCTTGCGGCGGTTCCGTTTTGCGCGGATGGATGTAGCCTCGCCGGACTCCTTTGGCGTTTCGAGCACGGATATATCCGAAGCCACGGGCGTGCGATTCTCCTTGTCGAAAAAATGCGGCGCTGAACGAACGGCGGGAAGGGGGAAATCCTACCGATGCTACCGGATCATCCGGCGATCATTGCGTGATTGAATTTATTCCCGGGGAACCGCGCTGTCAACGCGGATCGAATGCGCGGTTTCATAAGAATCTCTTGAGTTCGAAATCGCAAATCAGGATGAAAATACGGCGGCCACGAGATCGCTCACTTCCTTCGCGTATTCGTCGAGGGCAAAGGTGAATCGCGCAAAATCGATTTCCGCCAGGTACGGAAACTGCATGGTCAGGTAGAGCCATCCCGGCTCGTTTGCGAAATCGATCTGGCGCGGCTCGTAATACCCGTAGCCCAAATCGCGCATCCGGCAAAGCAAGTCGCTCAAATGGACGAGAGCGACGAGCGGCCCGCCGCGCTGCGGGTCTCCAACTTGGTGGTGGAGCTCGATCGCCTCGCCGATATCGGCGGGTATTTTCCACGCGTCGGCCAGGATTCGCCCCGTATCGTTGTGTGTGAAACCGAGGGTGGCCTGCTCGGCCTCATCGAGTGGAATCTGCTCGCGAGCGGCTTTTTCCGACGCCACCCGGAAATCCTCACCCGCGACCATGCAATTCACGATCACGCCAATGTCGTGCAACAAACCGGCGAGGTAAGCTTTTTCGGGATCCGGGTACTCAATCATCTCAGCGAGCTTCCGGCAGACCAGCGCGACTCCCAGCGAATGCCGCCAGAACACGGCCGGATCGACGACCCACCGTTTGGCGGGAATCACCTGGGAAAGAGAATTCGAAAACAGCAAGTCACGGACGCGCCACATCCCCAGGCTCATGACCGCCGAGCGCACCGTCTCGGCGGGCGCGTTGCGCATAAACAGCGCGGAATTCGCGATTCGAAGGCATTGTGCCGCGATGGACTTGTCGTAAGAAACCAGCTCTACAATTTTGTCAATGTCGATCTGCTCGACGGGCTGATCGAGACAGCGCAAGAGCGGGCGCAGGATCACCGGGATCGCCGGCATGGCGTCAATGCTCGTGATGCGTGTTCGGAGACGGTCCAGCGATTCGGTTCTCATGGGGCACCTGCCTTCGTCACGGCTTCGCTGGGCTTCCAATACGCGGTGGCCCCGGGGAAGTGGACCAAACGGAATGTTTCGTTAATTCCAAACAGGGATTCGGAATGGCCCAGAAAGAAATATCCGTTGGGCAAAAGCGCGTTGTAGAAATGTTGAACCGTCCGGCCCTTGGATTTCCCGTCAAAATAAATCAGGACGTTGCAGCAAAACACCGCGTCCAGCCCGCGCATGAAAAGCATCTTGCTGTCGTCGAGGAGATTCAGCCGGGTGAACGTAATGTGCGGCCGCACCGAATCGGCCACGCGGAAATCCGTGCCGGATTTGATGAAATATTTGCTCATGAATTCGGGTGGAACGTTACGCACCGCGTAGTCGTTGTAAATCCCCTCTTGTGCTTTCGCCACCGACCGGTCATTCAGGTCGGTGGCGACAATCTCAAACGTCCAGCCTTTCAGCGTGGTCTGCGTTTCTTCCATCAGCAGCATGGCCAGCGTGTACGGTTCTTCTCCGGTCGAGCAGCCGGCGCTCCAGAACCGGAGCTTGGTGAACGACAGTTTTTTCTTGGCTTCGGCCACGGAAGGAATCACAACTTTGCGCAGGGCGTCGATCTGGGGCAGGCTCCGGAAAAGGCACGTTTCCCCAATCGTGATCTCGTTGAGCAGGTTCCTCATTTCCGAGTCGCGATTTGGCCGCGCCGTCAGGAACTCCAAGTATTCGCGAGGGGAGCGTGCTCCAACGACCTTCATTCTTCGGTTGGCGCGGCTCACCAGAAGGTAGAACTTGTTCTCGGCCTGATAGATTCCAGACACCTGGTAGATCAGATCGCGGATGCGTATCCATGCGGGATCGCCCAGATTTTCGGGGACAGCAGCGTCTTCCTTCACGAGAATCGTTTGATTTGACATGAGCGCCGTCCAATCGTTTCAACACGGGTATCGTCCAGGAGCTTTCAAAAACCGGCTCGCCGGATCTCTCCGGCCGGCGAATCCACACAGTTGGAGCTTCAGAGGCTCCATCGGCCCAATAGGGCAATTCTTGAATGAAGCCTTCGCGCGTCACGGCCGGACCACTGAGGGGCTCGGCGGGGCAGTTGCGGCGGGAACTTCCGGATTCCCAGCGGGCTGCTCCTGGGACACGGGCAGAAATGGCGCCAGAATGACAACGTCGAGGCGGCGATTTTGCGCTCGGCCGTCGGAAGTGCCATTGCTGGCGACCGGGTGAAACTCGCCGTAACCCGCGGCGGAGAGATGGCTGGGCGGGATTCCGTATTTTGTAATCAGGAGTTGGATGAGTTCCGTCGCTCGGGTTGTGGACAGCTCCCAGTTACTCGCGAACCGCACAGTGTGAATTGGAACATCGTCGGCATGACCTTCGACGCGAAGATTTTCGGGCCGCGTTCTCAGGACTTCCGACAGACGCGCGATCGCGTCGAGCGAACCCGGACGGATGTTCGCCGACCCGCTATCGAAGAATCCCATTTCCTTCAGGCTCACCACCAAGCCTTCCCGGCGCATGGACATCGAGACTTCGCGCCGCTTGATTTCCGGACCGAGCGCCTTCCTGATCGTCTCTTGCGCCTCCTGCAACGACTGCGCCTCGGACGCGCTCGAAAGCACTCCCTTCATCGGGTTCACGATCCGCTTCAAATCCGTATCCTTGCTGATGTTTTCCACCACCTGCACTTTTTCAAATGGAATAGCATCGTCATCCTTGAGCGGAATTTTTGTGTTGGAAGTCTGAAACACGCCGAGTTCCTGGAACGCGACTTGAATCGCGAGGGCCAAGCGGCCGGCTTTGCGCTTATCCACTTGCGAGGACGCATAAAGCACCACGAAAAACGCAAAGAGCAGCGTGATGAAATCCGCGTAGGACACGAGCCAGCGTTCGTGGTTCGCGTGCTGTTGCGGTTTCCTCTTCATACCCCCACCTCTTCCCTTTCCCGCGCGGGCATTTCCGTGAGGAAGCTGTCCAGCTTGGTTTCAATCATCCTGGGATTCATGCCCTCCAGCAGCGAGATGACCCCTTCAAGCATCATTTCGCGAATGATTTGCTCCTCGCGGATACGAATCCGCAACTTCCCTGCCGCAGGAAGTAGAAACAAGTTCGCCGCTCCGACTCCGTACACGGTGGCCACGAAAGCCACGGCGATTCCCTTGCCCACTTCGTCGATGTTGTCCAGGTGCTGCATCACTTGAATCAGCCCGAGAATCGCGCCAATGATTCCGATCGTGGGCGAAAATCCGCCCGCGGATTCAAATACCTTTGGAATGTTCTCTTCGTTTTCGCCCTGATTTTCCATTTCCAGTTCCATCATTTTTCGCAGTTCCTGAGGCTCGGTTCCGTCCACGGCCCGCATCAGCGCCTTCCGCATAAATGGGTTTTCGATCTTGTCCAGTTCGCTGTCCAGCGAAACGATACCCGCCCTCCGCGCTTTGAAGGCGATCGCGACGATTTCCTGAATCACTCCTCGCGGATCCGACTTGGGAACATAGAAAATGCCGGCCAAGCTGCGCATTGCCGCCATCACCACGCTGATCGGAAACTGCACAAGGATCGCCCCGAAAGTCCCGCCGAATACAATGAGCGCAGCCGTGGGCTGCAATATCTGCCCGACCTTCCCGCCCTCAAGGAACAGGCCAAGCAAAATCGCAACCGTCGCCATCAGCAGACCCACGATGGTGCCGATATCCATTGCCTACCGCTCTTCCGGTGAGAGTTTCGGCGGCTTGGGGTCGGAAGATTCCGCGCGCGGCGAAGTCCAGCCCGAGAAATTCAGCCGCAGGCCGTCGAGAACGCGCCGGCGAAATTGTACGATTCGTTCAAGCACCTGCTCACCCGGTTCGCGAACGACCAATTTCTCGCCGTTCACGAGTGAAATCACGGTGTCCGGAGCGTTTTCGATGAGCTTGATCAGGTCTGAATTGATAATCAGAGGCTGGCCGTTGAGGCGAGTCAGTTGAATCATATCTGTCGTGGCGCCGGCGGTGTTTCGCCGCGGCACACGTCTCCGCTCGAAGCGCTTCACGTCTACACATCGGCGAATCGGTACTCAGGTTGAGACGGAAACGAATTGGCCGCTCAATGGCAATTCGTTTGCTCGATCTACCGGGAATGCTGAAAAACAGCCGAGATAAGAGATTCAAAGCGATCAAAGTCGACAATTGGCGCACGAAAATTGGGAATTATTAACCCCCACCCGACGGCGAACACTCAAAACTCCGATGGAGCGCGCGATGAAACAAAATGAAACAACTCAAGTATGAGCGATTTGCCGCTGCCAACGACGAGTTGCGCGGCTTTTTGCGCCGGGTGGACGGACTCACAAATGGCACGGAATCGGTAAGCGATGGCGACTTACGATCGGTTTCGCAACGTATCGCCAATCTCGGCCCGGAAGTGGGAGATGCCTCGCGAGGGGCGACTCTTGACGAGCCGTTGCAACAGGAAATTGCGGAATACGTCCGCAATCTCCGGGCGCTGCAATCCGCTCTGGAACGAGTGCGCTGGGTTATGCTGGCCCGCAAGGTGCAGTTCGAGAAACGCCACGTCGAGGGAGTGAAAGACTGGGTGGACGGGTACAATCACAGCGTATGACGGTTTGAGTATACTGTCCGTAGTTCACGATTGGCACGAGGCCGCGTGGCACTACGTCCGGCTGCCGGTTTCCTGCGGAGTTCGCGGCATTTCACGGGCTGTTGCCCTCGACTGTGTGAACGGTTGATTTCGGAATCGCTGCCAGCGCTTGGATGGGACGCAGCAGGACTGCTTACTCCGCAAACGCTAAGCCTACTCAGTGACGCCGAGCGTTTGCGCGGCGAGAGCCTCAGCCACTTGCGCGTTGCTCGGACTGTACCGCCCGGAATCGAGCGCGGACCGCAGCACGCTGACCTGTTCCTGGCGGACGTCCGGGATCTGGTCCAGTTGTGAAACGAGTTGCCGCACGGTAGTCCGGCCGGACCGCATCTGAACCGCATCGTTTGGCTCGGGCAGCGCGATCTTCTGCGCGCTCTTGGCTTGCGCGGATTGGGTGTTGTCGATACTGCTCGCACCCGCGCTCTCGACTGCTGGATTCTGTGGATCGACTCTCATCTCGATTTGCTCCGCCTGGGATCGTGGCGCTTTTGGCCGGGAAACGCTTACGACTGCGAGTAAGAGGACTCTCACGCTTCCCCGTCAATTAGCTAGCCTTGATTCTCCATCGGCATCTGAGTTTAGAGCTTTAATAGCAAACGGCGTGCGAGCAGATTTCAATGACCTTCAATCCACTGAAAATAGACAGGTTAGATCACGGATGTGACGATACCGAGTAAGCCAAACCCGTCACGCCCAGACTTAAGTACCTTATTATCAGATCATTAATGCCCACGTCCGCGTGATCGTCAGACCGTCCTGCACTGGCTTGAATGCCAAACCCTCAAAGTCTTCTAATTTTGGGTCCGAATCCGCGTCTTCAGAGTCCGAAACGGTCTCTTTCATCGATTTCCGGTGTCGATTTCCAAAAAAGCTGCTGATGCCGGAGGGCGCGCTAAAGGCAGAACTCCAGCGTGATTTCAAATACTTCCCTCGCTCCTACCTGCATCAGAGACGACCAGGAAGCGTCGGGGCGAACTCCGCTTTGCACTTTGGAGTCTAACGCTGGATTCATCGCAGCACCTGCAAGAGCGGGGAGACACGTTCCTTGATTTGATCGGGAGTGAACGGCTTGCGGATGTATCCCCTGGCGCCGATCGACAGCGCCTCAACCACGCGTGATTCGCTTCCCTCGGTCGTCACCATGACGACGGGCGTGCCCTTCGCTCCTTCGATTGTGGAAAGTTCACGCAGAAACTCGAGTCCATCCATCGCCGGCATGTTGATGTCTGACAGGATGAGATCGAACGCGCCTTCGCGAACCGCCGCAAGCGCTTCGATTCCGTTGCCGGCTTCCACCACGTCTCCCAGGTCGAGTCCAGCCTGGCGCAAGGAGCGCTCGACAATTTTTCGCATTACCGAGGAATCATCGACGATCAGTATGCGCGGTCTTTTCATCACGATCTCCGGTGCTGCATCTAGACTTTCCTTCCGGCTATGGGTTGTTCTGCGAACGCATTGAATTCAAGCATTGGAAGGAGATGCAGGTATTCCGTTTCCAGCATCTCGGTGAGTTCCGAACGATCGTTGGCGCCGAGGCGCGGAAAACAAAGCGAGAGGTGCTCTTCCTCGAACGACGGATCCGTTTCCGCCAACTCCACGGGCTCTCCCTCTTTGAGAGGATTGATGCTCTGGTATTCGCAAAAATGATCTGCCGCCGCGACGATTCCGACCAGGTGAGGATCGCGGGTACTGCGCTCCGGCGAATGATGGTTCTCAAAAACGTCGATAAACGACGGAAAGAAATTCCACGACTGCCCGATCCAGCGCCCCACCTCGCAATGATTCATGCCGAAGAAATCTTTTTCGGCTTCGAGGGATCCGCCCCAGGGGCCGCTCTTCGTGTCGCCCTTCAAAGCGTTTTCTTCCCTGGCCACAACGAGCAGCGGCAGCGTTCCGATATCGTGGAGCAATCCGCCGAGATACGCCTGCTCGCGCTCGGAGTACTCCATCCAGCGGGCGATACGCTCGCTGAGCATGCCGCTCATGAAGCTGTGCGTCCAAAACGTCTGGACTTCCCCTCGCGGCAACTGCCGGCCTGTGAATTCCATGGTCGAACATGTCAGCACGAGGGTCCTGAGCCGCTCCGACCCCATCAGAATCGCGGCCTCTTCAATGCTCAAGACGCGCCGTCGCAAGCTGAACAGCGCCGAATTGCACGATCGAAGAACCTGCGCCGCGAGACTGGGATCGTTGCGAATCACTTTGCCCACACGCTTTAAGTCCACCGACGCGGAACTCAGCAGCGTGTTCAGCTCGAGCACATAGTTGGGAAGCGTGGGAAGCCCCTCGGTGAGAATGGACATCAAGCGTGCTTGCCGACGCTTCTGCCGCTCCAGGGACACGTTATCCACGTAGATGTGCGCGGATGTCCGAATTTGCTCGCAAATACTCGCATCCGCCTCCTAACAATTGGCCTGCAAACGTTTTGATCGGCACGGGGCGTAAATTCATTAGGGCTTGGCGGGCTGGCGAGGGATTGAGGGCCGCCGGGTAGAGCGCGGTCGGTCGACGCCTTCCACAAACGCCATGTACAAGGTTTGGCTGCATCCGCAAATAGTGCGCGGGCGGCATGCGCCCCGCTTGCGCTCCGTCGGCGCCATCAGCAATTGCGTGTGGGAACTCTGCTGCCTCTGCTCGAATCCGATCTTGAGCGGGAGAACTGGCGCCCGGGCGGATCTCAATTCGCGAATCAAGATGCGCATGAGGGTGTCCACAATCTGTTCCACGATCTCCGTCAGGTTGAGCAATTCGAGTGCTTCGTTTCTGGGCTCGCCGAGAACCAGACGGATGATCGGAGACGCGACGCCCAAATCCATCTGCAGCCGTCGCGTCAGGATCTTTTCCACGCGGCTCCTTCGTGAGCGTGCACGCCGGCGGACACCGCTTGCTCACCTTGTCCGCGGGAGCGCAGGAGTTCGGACAGCCGTGCGCGTAGGCGAACGATCGCGGCCGAATGGATCTGCGACACTCGCGATTCGCCCACGCCTAGAACGACGCCGACTTCCTTCATCGTCAATTCCTCGAGGTAGTACAGCGTCACGACTTGCTTTTCTTTTTCATCGAGGTCATCGAGCGCATTCGCGATGTGCGACCGGATTTCGCCGTGCAGGCACAGGAAGAACGGGTCCTTGTCGGTCCCGCCCGGGCGGTAGCTGACGATTTCCTCCTCGGACTGCGGATCGATGGATTCCGCCTGAAGGCTGCCGAGGTCGAGCCCGCGCAGTTCACCGAGCAGGTGCTGAAAATCCTCGAGCCTCATTCCCAGTTCCTTGGCGAGTTCCGGCTCGGTGGCCGCGCGGCCAAGGCGGAGTTTCAATTCGCGGTGGGCCTCTTCAATCCGCCGCGCCTGGCGGCGTAGGTGGCGCGGGCTCCAGTCCATTTCCCGCAGGCTGTCGAGGATCGCCCCGCGAATGCGGAACTTTGCGTACGACCTCAGCTGCACGTTCTTGCTGGGGTCGAATTTCTCCACGGCGTCAATGAGCCCGACGACTCCGGCGTGGATCAAGTCGTCGAGCGGAACCTGCGAGGGCAAGCGGTCGTGGATCCGCCGGGCGATAAATTTCACCTGCGGCAAATGCTCGAGCAGAAGCCGCTCGCGCTCTTCGGGATCCTTGAACCCGCGCGGCGCGAGCGTGCGTGTTTCGTGGGGACTCATCGAATGACTCCGAGGGATTGCACGGTAACGCCCGGCGGAATTTCCGCGGGCGCGAGGACTACAACGCGCGGCAAGAACGGCTCGAGCAGCCGCCGCAAATGAAACCGCGCCGGGCTATGGCACAGCAGGATCGTGGACGAAACCACGGCGGGATCGCCGACGAGCCGCTGCAATCCGTCCAGCACTCGTCGCAGGGGCGGAGTCGCAGGCGGCGCTGCAATCCGGTCGGGCGCTACCGGGGCTTCGATGCTGCGCGTCAGTTCGTCTTCCATGGCGGGATCGAGGGTCAGCACGCGCAGCTTGCGATCCGTGCCCAGGAGCGGCGTGACGAGCGCGCGGCCCGCGACTGCCGCACAGTCTTAGCCGGCGCGTGTTTGCGGAGAAAATGTTCCACGGTGAATGTGGCAAACGCGTGGACGACGGAGCGTGCGGCGTCATCTCGGGAAGCTTTACCGCGATGAATGGCGCGCATATCTTGCCGGGCGCTGGGCAGAATTGGCACGCCGAACGAACGTGCACGGCGATGGCCAACTTTTGCGCCGGCAATTTAGATTTCTCTAACAGCGGATTCTCGGGCGATCGGAGTGACTTCCGGGAAATGGAAATGGGCAGGGCGAAGCTGCCGCTCGTCTCCGGACAGGATAAATGCCCGCTCGACCGCGTGCTCGAGCTCTCGCACATTTCCCGGCCAGGAATATTGCCGAAGCAAGGCCGCCGCGGAGGCCGCGATCTCCTTTGACGGATATTCCGTCTGCTCGCACAATGTCTCTAGAAAATGAGACGCGAGAGGAAGAATATCTTCGCGCCTTTGCCGCAACGAGGGCAGCTCAATGGGAAACACCGCCAGGCGATAGTATAAATCCGGCCGAAACGATTTTTGATTCACCGAGCGCAGGAGGTCGATGTTCGTGGCGGAAATCACGCGCACATCCACGCGAAACACGTCCGAGCTTCCGAGACGCTGCACTTCGCCGTCTTGCAGGAAGCGCAGCAGCTTCGCCTGCACGCTGAGGGGAAGTTCCCCGACTTCGTCAAGAAATAGAGTCCCGCTCTGCGCTACATGAATTCGTCCAAGCCTGGACTGCACCGCCCCGGTAAAAGCACCCCGCGCGTGCCCGAAGAGCTCAGCCTCGAGAAGCGATTCGGGAATGGCGGCACAGTTTACGACAACGAACGGGCACTTCGCGCGCGGGCTGATCTGATGAATGCCCCGCGCGACCAGCTCCTTTCCCGTACCGGTCTCACCCGTGATCAGCACTGTCGTCTGGCGAGAGCTGACGAGCCGCGCCAAGCGATAGATTTGCTCGAGGCCCGGGCCATCGCCCATCATTCCGGGCAAGGGTTCGACAGGAAGCGATGCCTTGCACGGTTCCCGTTTCTGCTCCCGGGGTGGAACCGACACCACGGCTTCGCTGAAGCGTTCTTCAGGCGCGCAAGCTGGCGCCGGGTTCACGGCTGAAGCCATGATGAGAGGATGTTCATGATTCTCGCCGGCGCTTTCCGCGGCGGAGTCGGAATCGAGCACGCGCACCAGCAAATGAGGGTGCCGCTCGCGAATGATTTGAAGAACTTCATTCACGTCCAGGTCATGCAGATGACGGTCCAGAAGCACTTCGCCCCAATTTTCGGAATCGAGTTTCGCCAGCGCGTCCGCGCCGCCCGCCGCCTGTTCCATCTCGATGGCTTCATAACCGGGTTTGCTCACGCACAACCTGTGAAACGATTCGTTCGAGCTGGCAACCAGAACGCGCGAATTCCGGATCGCCGATTGAGTTTCTGCCGTTGCCATTTCACGTTCCCCCGTTTCGTGGCGCCCACGCCAGATTAGATTCAACTAATTTCACTGCGAAGAATTTGTGAAATTGGAAGACCAGGTTCGCTTTCCGCGATTGTCATCGTTAACCTTGCGCATCAGCTTCCAAACGGGACCGAGAGAATGTGTGACAAACAATCGAAATAGAGGATCGTGTGAATTTGCCGCGGGTCAAAACAGGATGGCGCATCCTGAATTGACACTTTTTCATGAAAAAAGAAAAAGGCTTGCTTCTCGCGAGCTCTCGTTTGAAAAGACTTTTTCTTCCATCTGTTTCAGCTTGAATTGTCGACTCACGATTTCGCCAATGAAGTGTTGACTTTGATTGCCCCCGCTGGGAGACTGGGTTTCCCCTCCTTCGAGCGCTTCTACCCTGAGCGAGCCACAGGCCATGCATATTCTGATCGCCGAAGACGATCTG
>Ga0210394_10000694_pt1 | contig 64782 bp, 54 predicted proteins | sample IncBWC12MmetaG_FD_160121 | JGI IMG/M metagenome (GOLD analysis project Ga0210394, IMG submission 160121) | Forest soil microbial communities from Barre Woods Harvard Forest LTER site, Petersham, Massachusetts, United States - Inc-BW-C-12-M | ecosystem: Environmental > Terrestrial > Soil >...
TGGTAGTGAAAGCAATGAGGAGTCTGGGCTTGGTGTATTTAGAAAACCAAGCCCGTGTTTGACACGGCCCCACGGTCTCAAGTTTGGGACCAACATTCGGACGCGGGGCGATGACCAATGGCTGGATCGACATCAAGAACACCGACATGATGTTGATCATGGGCGGGAATCCCGCCGAGAACCATCCCTGCGGATTCAAGTGGGCGATGGAGGCCAAGCGCCACCGCAACGCCAAGATTATTTCCGTAGACCCGCGATTCACGCGAACGTCCTCTACGGCTGACCTGTTTGTGCAAATTCGCGCCGGCACCGACATTGCGTTTCTGGGCGGGTTGATCCGCTACGCGATCGAAAACAACCGGTATGCGAAAGAGTATTTGATCAACTACACGAATGCTGCGTTCATTGTGAAGGAAGGATTCAAACTGCCGGAGGACGGGTTGTACTCCGGATTTGATGCGGTGGCGGGGACGTACGACAAGACCACGTGGAATTATCAGGAAGGTGGAGATTTTAGCGGGAAGACGGACGCGGCTGCGAACGCTGCGCATGCCCCGGGTGGCGCGGCGTCCAACACTGGCGGAGCGGGCGGAGCGACGGGTCACGCGCCCGCGCCCGAGCCCGGCAAGGCTGCAGCACCGGTTGCATTGCCGCCCGATGTGGCCTACGACTTGACACTGCAGCATCCGCGCTGCGTTTTCCAATTGATGAAGCAGCAGTATTCGCGATACACGCCGGAAATGGTCGAGCGGATCACGGGTATACCGAAGGAACAATATCTGAGGGCGATCGACATGTTCACGTCCGTGCGCAAAGACGGGGACATGAAGAAAGTGGCGACGATTATTTACGCGGTGGGCTGGACGCAGCACACGTTCGGGACGCAGATCATCCGCACGGCGGCGATGATTCAGCTGCTGCTGGGCAATGTGGGAAGAGCGGGCGGCGGAGTGAACGCGTTGCGCGGGCATTCGAATATTCAGGGCGCGACGGATATGGCGGGACTGTTTGATTCCCTGCCCGGATACTTGAAGGCGCCGATTCCCAGCGATACGGATTTGGCTACGTTTCTAAAGCGCACGACTCCGACGTCGTCGAAACCGTCGCCGTGGGGCTCGTGGAACTACTATTCGAACACGCCGGCATTTTTCGTTTCGCTGCTGAAAGCGATGTATGGCGACGCGGCGACGAAAGAAAATGGATTTTGTTTCGATTACCTGCCGCGAGCGGACCGCGATTATTCATGGACGCATATCTGGGAGGATATGTACAACGGCAAGGTGAAGGGGATGCTCGCCTTCGGAATGAATGGCGTGATGATCGGGCCGGACACGAACAAGAATATCAACGCGTTGAAGAAGGCGGACTGGCTGGTGGTGGGCGAGATCTACGAGGATGAGACCAGCGAGTTCTGGAGGGCTCCGGGAATCACGGCTGACGAGCAGAAGACGATTAATACGACGGTGTACCGGCTGCCGTGCGCCGGCTTCGCGGAAAAAGACGGGAGCATGACGAATTCGGCGCGCTGGGTGACGTGGAAATATGCGGCGGTGCCGCCTCCGGGAGAAGCGCGACTCGATCAGGACATCGTGGCGCAGATTTTTCTGCGCGTGCGGGATTTGTACAAGAAAGAGGGCGGAATGTTCCCCGATCCGATTCTGAATTTGAGCTGGGCTTACGCGGATTCGGAGCATCCCTCGCTTTCGCAAGTCGCGATGGAGCTGAACGGCAGAGCGTTGGCGGACTTGAAGGACGACAAGACTGGGCAAGTTGTGCTTAAAGCAGGCCAGCAGCTGCCGGGTTTTGCGTTGCTGAAAGATGACGGCACCACGATGTGCGGCAATTGGATCTACTCCGGATGCTGGACGGAAGCAGGTTCGCAGATCCAACGGCGCGGCACCGAGGATCCGTCGGGCATGGGAGTGTTTCCGAACTGGTCGTGGTCCTGGCCGGCGAACCGGCGCGTGCTGTACAACCGCGCCTCGTGCAACGTGGACGGAAGGCCGTGGGATCCGGAGCGCAAGCAGGTGTGGTGGAATGAAGCGGCGGGGAAATGGGTGGGTAGTGATGTGCCGGACTTCAAGGCGGACTCGCATCCGAAGGACCACTTGGGACCGTTCATCATGAATCCGGAAGGCGTCGGGCGGTTATTCGCGCCGATTGGAGTGCTGGCGGAAGGGCCGTTCCCGGAGCATTACGAACCGATCGAAAGTCCGACCAAGAACCTGCTGCATCCGGAGCAGTCGAATAATCCGCTGGTGAAGAAATTCAAATCGCCGTATGACAAGTTTGGCGACCCGGCGGAATACAGCATCGTGTGCACGACGTACCGGCTGACGGAGCAGTATCACTACTGGACGAAAAATAATCCGATGAACGTGCAGCTGATTCCGGAGCCGTTCGTTGAGATTCCTGTGGAGCTGGCGCAAGAAAAAGGCATTCGCGGAACAGATATGATTCACGTGATCAGCGCGCGGGGAACGTACACTGCGAAAGCGTTCGTGACGCGGCGGCTGCGGCCAATGATGATCGACGGCAAGAAGGTCTACCAGATTGGTTTGCCGATTCATCAGGGTTATCGCGGAATCACCGAGGATGAGGGGAGAGACGCGAAGACCCCGGCGAATTTGCTGACTCCGGCGGTGACCGATCCGAATGCGCATACCCCTGAATCCAAGGGCTTCCTAGTTAAGGTCGAGAAGGCGTAGGGAGCGAACGATGAGCCAGGCGGCAACGGAACTGATCCGAATTTCGGGACACCCTGGGACCGTCCCGGGCGCCGGGCTGGACCGCGAATTTCAGGTCTGCAAGCTGGTGGATACCACCACCTGCATCGGCTGCAAAGCGTGCGAGGTGGCTTGCCTGGAATGGAACGGCTACCCCTTCACCCAAACGTCCTTCGACAATAGCTACCAGACCATGCCCGAAACCGCGTGGAATTACTGGAACCTGATCAAGTTCAACGAACACGAACGCGAAGACGGCAGCATGATGTTGCTGATGCGCAAAGATCAGTGCATGCACTGCGAGGATCCCGGCTGCCTGGCGGCGTGTCCCGCGGACGCGGCCATCGTGCAATATGCCAACGGGATCGTGGATTTCCAGGAAGCGAACTGCATCGGCTGCGGCTACTGCATGACGGGCTGTCCGTTTAATATTCCGAAATTCAGTCCGGAGGCGCGAAAAGTTTTCAAGTGCACCTTGTGCAACGATCGCGTGTCGGTGGGATTGGAACCGGCGTGCATCAAGGCTTGCCCTACCGGCTGCCTGCATTTCGGGACCAAGAAAGAAATGAAGGAATTGGCGCAGACGCGCGCGGACCAACTTCGTGACGTTTCTGGATTCGCCGATGCCGGAGTTTACGATCCTCCGGGAGTGAGTGGAACGCATGTGATCTACGTGTTGCACGATGCGAAGAATCCGGAGCTTTATGGCGGGTTGCCGAAGGATCCGCATATTCCGTATTCGGTGCGTTTGTGGAAGGGACCACTGAAGTGGCTGGGAAATTTGGCGATGGTCGGCGGGCTGCTGGGATTGGCGTTGCATTACATGCGATTTGGGCCGAAGAAGGAAGAACCGATTCCGCCGAATGATGGGAACGGGAGGCGGGTATGACCAGCGACGCGGTACCGCGTACAAGTGCCTCCAACCATGACGCGGAGTTGATCCCGCGGTATTCATTTGGCGAACGCGTGAATCATTGGGTCGGCGCGTTGAGCTACACATTTGCGCTGATCACGGGGCTGGCGTTCTGGTCTCCGTACCTGTATTGGCTGGCCGCGATGGTGGGAGGCGGAGCAACCGCGCGATTCGTGCATCCATGGTTCGGACTGATTTTTTCGGTGTCGCTGTGCTGGACATTTGTAGAGTGGCACCGGGACATGGAGGTGAACGACGACGATCGCGCGTGGGCGAAGGCGATGCCCTACTACATCCAGAACGAGGATGACAAACTGCCGCCGGTGGGGCGATTCAACTTCGGGCAGAAATTATTCTTCTGGGGAATTTTTGGGAGCGTGATTCTGCTGCTGTTGACCGGAGTGGCGCTGTGGTACACGGAAGCGCTGCCTTGGAGTTGGCGGTACGTGCGCTACGTGGCGATTCTGGTTCACTCAAGCGTGGCGCTGATTACCATCGGATTGTTCCTGATTCACGTCTACATGAGCGCGATACTGGAAGAGGGCAGCTTCGGGTCGATGATTCATGGATACGTGACGCGCGCGTGGGCTTGGACATTTCATCGTACCTGGTATGAAGAGATTAAAGGCGGATCGCGATCCAAGTAATGGCGCAACGGGAGTGGGATCGACGAATCCGCCGTGCCAACGAACTAACTTCCTCGTATCCGTTTGCCGCTGAGGGACTGCGTTTCTACTCGCGTGTGGCAACATTTCAGAGAAGCCTGTACACGGAGATTCAGAGAGCTTTGGCCGATTCGCCCGCGGGTGAATTCACAGGAAGTTTGCGGGATGAGCTGGATTTGTTCCTGTTGCTGCGGAATTTTTCCCCCTTTTTGTCGCTGATCGAGCAGATTGCGCCGGCGCCACTGGCGCAAGCGGCTGGCGGATTGGCGCGGCAAGGGACGGCGGGTTGGCAGCGCGCGATTGAGGATTTCTGGCACGGCGATCTGGACACGGCTCTGGCTGTCGGAGGGATGGAGCAGGAGTGGGAGGGCGCGGCGGGTGCAATTCAGCCTCGGGAACACTTGCTGGCGTGGATTTTTCTGCAGCCGTACGCGGAGTATCTTGCGGATCAGCGCGAGAATACGATTGTGGATGGCGCGCCTTCGACTTGCCCTTTATGCGGCGGGAAGCCCTTCGTGGGTGTGCTACGGAGCGAGGGTGAAGGAGCAAAGAAGTCGCTGATTTGCATGTTGTGCGCGCATGAGTGGGGTTTTCGAAGAGTTTATTGCCCGGCGTGCGGAGAAGAGCGCGAGCCGCAGATGGCGTTTTATTCAGCGCCGGAGATTGCACATGTGCGGGTGGACGTCTGTGACACGTGCCATACGTATCTGAAGAGCATTGATTTGACGAAGACGGGGCTTGCGGTTCCGGTGGTGGATGAGCTCGCGACGATACCTTTGGATTTGTGGGCGCGCGAGCACGGGTACGAGAAGCTGCAGATTAATTTGCTGGGGACTTGACGGGCTGGTTCTGACTGGTGGCCGCCCGCGCAGCGACGGGCGGCTGGGCTTCAAAACGTTTTGTAAACGATGTCGGGTGGTGGAGCATTCAGCAGGGTGATTGTTCCTATGGAGATTATGACCAGCGTAGTATTCCACGCCGTGCGGACGTAGCGCGACAAGAGCAGCGGCTGGCCTTCGAACTGAAAGGCGAGCAGCCATTCGCGCGTGGCTTCCCAGATCGCTAAGACGACCGAAGATCCCACGAAGATTAGCAGCCAGAGAAGAGCGATTTCGCGCGGGTGAAAAGAGCGCGCGAGGGCGCCGAGTTGTTTCCAGTTGGACCAGAACCAGAGCAGGGTGAAGGCGAACCAGGTGAAGGTGAGGCCGCGGGTGGCGATGTTGTAAAGGCCGTTGCGGGCTAGCTCCTTGTATTGTTTCCGTCCTATCCATTGGGCCATCAACACTTGATAGAGCTTCGTCACGCTCACACCTAATCCCTGCAGCACGCCGAAAAAAATGAAAACAGAAGTTTGGCCGTGCCATACGCCGATGAGGAAAAATGTGACGAAGAAGGCGCAGACTCCCAGGAAAGGCTCAACGGCGGGCGAGGGCCAGCGCCGCATGGTGACGATCAGCAGTGGATTGTAAACGTAGGTCTTCAGCCAGGTCGAAAGTGTAATGTGCCAGCGGCTCCAGAACGTAATGAAGTTATCTGACGCGAAGGGGCGGTTGAAATTTTCGGGGAGCTGGATGCGTAGAAGGCGCGCGATGCCAACTACGATATCAATGTAGCCCGAGAAATTGCAGTACAAGTACAGCGGATAGATGGCTGCGATCAGCATGCCGTTCAGGATGCGCACGCTGGCGGGGCCTTCCGGAGTGAGAGAAGTCAGGGCACCTGTCTGGACCATGGAGAGAAAAAGCGAAAGAACGTTCACTTTGAAGAAACCGACGATGATTCGCTCGAGGGCTTCGCCGGCTACGATCACGTTCAAGGGCAGCGGGATGGGCGCGAGTTGCATGGCGGCGAAATCCTCGTAGCGTTGGATGGGACCGGAGAGGAGCGTGGTGAAATTCAGCATGTAATTCAGGTAGGAAACGAGCGATATGTTGGGCGGCAGATCGCCATTGCGGGCGTCAATGATCAGGTGCAGGGCGCGGAAGAAGATGTAGGAAAGGCCCAGCGTTAGGTAGGGATGGTGCAGAAAAAGCGCGCCGGGTAGGAATGCGTATTTCTTGAGCCACATGAACGCGACAATGCCCAAGATCAGCAACGGGGCGTATAGATTTGTTTTCTTGGCCTGCATCAAGCGCAGGCTTGCAAAGCCATACGCGAGGAACGCCGCCAGCGGCACGAAGGCGAGCGGATGGAGGGAAAAGAAGCCGAGAAATCCCACGCTGGCGGCCAGCAGGACGAACTGCCTCCAGGCGACCGAACCCGAGAGATTGAAGACGAGCACGACCGCGAAAGCATAGGAAAGAAATTGGACAGAGGCTGAACCCACCGTCAGTGCTCCCGCGCCCGACTATGCTGCAACGCACGGTGAGCGAGCGCTGGAATGCGGCCATCGAGCGGTCTTCGCGAGGGGACTTGCGCGCTCACTCTTTGCCCGCCGGGAATAGCTTGGACGTCCACGATGCAAGACAGGCTTTCTGAATTCGGGATACCACGGAAGACCGCCATCGGATCCATGAGAACCGCACGGTGATTAGAAGCGATCATTTCGGTATGATGCCGAATGGATGTGAAATAGACGTTAACGACGTATTTCCGAGCTGCGAACTCGCCGCAGAGACCATTCCATTCGCCTCGCCACCAACTTCACGCCGGAACCGCGCTGTCCTGTCGAACTCTGGAGGCTGTTGCTTGAGTTTTGGCAGACTCCCAGAGCGTGCTGTGACAAGAGCAGCGCCTCTTCCTGCATGAGGAGTGGCAAGCCGAAGCGGTTTAAAACGTCTTGTAAACGATGTCGGGCGGTGGAGCATTCAAGAGAATGATTGTCGCCACGGAGATAACGATCAGTACGGTGCACCAAGCCGTCCGCACGTAGCGGGATGACAAGACGGGCTGATTCTCAAACTGAAAAGACAGCAACCATTCACGAGTAGCTTCCCACAACGCAAGTGTTATCGAAGCCCCGACAAAAACAGCGATCCATACGAGCGCGATTACCCTCGAACCAAGGGATCGCGCCAGGAAACCAAGCTGCGCCCAGTTCGACCAGAACCAAAGCATCGTGAGGGCGCACCAAGTGAAGGTGAGGCCACGGGCCGCAGCGCTGTAAAGCCAACCTGTGCGCAGCGCCGTATATCGTTCCCGCCCAATCGATTTGGTCATCAGCACTTGATACAGCTTCGTCAGACTTACCCCTAGCCCCAAGAGGACGCCAAAAAAAACAAACTCGGAAGTCTGGCCGTGCCAGAGACCGACGAGGAGGAACGTAACAAAGAGTGCGAAGACATTCAAGAACGGTTCCACAGCCGGCGATGGCCAACGGCGAATGGACTTGAGCATCAAGGGCAGGTAAACGTACAACTGGAGCCAACTCGAGAGGGTGATATGCCAACGGCTCCAAAAAATTATGTAATTTTGCGAAGAGAAAGGCCGATTGAAGTTCTCAGGCAGCTCGATGCGGAGAAAGCGCGCGATGCCAATCACAATATCGATATAGCCGGAAAAGTTGCAATAGATGTAGAAGGGATAGCCGGCCAAGATCGTGACCGTCGTGATTACGCGCCCGGTAACGGCGTGGACCGCGGCGAGTGAATTTAGGGCGCTGGTGTGCATCATTAACAGGAAGAGCGAGAGCACATTCACCTTGAAGATGCCGACAATGATTCGCTCAAGCGCTTCAGCTGCAACGACAAGGTTCAGCGGCAGAGGCGCCGGAGCGAGCTGCATGGAAGCAAACTGGTTGTAGCGCTGGATGGGACCAGCGACCAGAGTGGTGAAGTTCAAGGTGTAGTTCAGGTAAGAAACGAGGCTGATATGACGAGGCAGGGTGGTGTGAGGCGAGCGCGCGTCAATGATCAAATGCAGGACGCGAAAAAAGATGTATGACAATCCCAAGGTTACGTAGGGAGCGCGGAGATACAGCGAGGATGGTAGGAAGGCGTATTTCTTCAACCACACGAACGAAGTGATGCCGACGATCAGGACGGGAACAAACAATCGAGTTGCGCCGGCCTGCAGCAACCGCAGGCTTAGGAATCCAAACAGTAGAAAAGCTACAAGCGGAACAAATGCGGCGGGGCGGCGGGAAAAGAATCCGAGAAATCCGATACTGGCGACGAGAAGGACGGACTGCCTCCAGGCAACGGCGCGAGAGAAGTTAAAAATAAGCACGGCCGCGAAAGCAAAGGCAAGAAACTGCAGAGAGGCGGAATCCACCGTCAGCGCTTCCGCGCAACGTTCTGCTGCAGGGTGCAGTGAGCGAACGCTGGAACGCTGCCATCGAGCAGTTTTCGCGAGAGGATTTGTGCGATCACTTTTTGGCCGTCAGGAGTAGCGTGGCCATCCACAACGTAAAACAAGCTCTCTGAATTCGGGGTGTCGCGGAAGGGTGCCATCAGATCCACGTAAACGGCACCGTGTTGGGAAGCGATCATTTCAATCTGATGGCCGAATGCAGACGGATCGACATTCGGCGGAAGCTGTGGCGAGCTGAGCAGAGCGGCTTCCGCGCGCGATGGTACAGGAATAACGACGAGCGGGATGCCGGCGGCACGCAGCTTGTCCGCCATGTCGCCAATGATCAGATCGAGATCCGCGAAGCGTTGCTGCCAAGCGGGAGTAAAGGGCTGGCGGAGAAAGTCGGCCTTATCGCCGTAGAGCATGTACATCCGGATAAAAGTATCGCGGTTCTGAAACAGGAAGTGCTGCGCCACCAGGACGGTTCGGCTTTCCACAAGCGTTTGCTGCATCCGCTTCATCGGAGTTAAGGTCAACTGCACTGCGGGTTTGCTTGACGTTTCGTTGCGGGCGGGATTGTTGCGCGCGGCAAGCTCCTGCGGGTCGATGCGTTGTTCAAGATCGAAGGGCGCAAGAAGATAAAAGACAACATCAGGCTTGAGCGCAATCGCTTCCGGGACGCGCCGATAGGCATAGATGGGGCTGGAGCCGGGCACGCCGAGATTTTGCACGTCAATCGGGCGATCGCAACTGCGACTGAGAGCGCTGGCGGTGCGAGCGAAATAGGTTTGATCGTAGGGGACGTAGAGTGCCTGGCTCACGGAAGAGCCCAGAATCGCAATGCGGATGGCTCCGGAAGGCTTCGGCCCACATGAGGTGGCACTGCGATATCCGCATTCGTTGTACTGATACGTAGTCCAGGGCCCCTCGGCGTTTTTGGTGCGGATCGTGCAGTTTGGCTTGAAATGGTCACCGGCGATGGGGTCAACGACGGTGCAGGAACCCTCTTTGTGCTCGGACCAAATCATGCGGGTGAGAATTTCAGAGACTCCGAAGATGAGCAGAATGGTGGCGAGGCTGACGAGAGGGAGACGGATATAGTCACGCTTCGGCAGGCCTGCGGGACCGGCAACGGACGATTGTGTCGGGGAGTTATTACGAAGTTCGTTCATGGGCGATGTGACTGGTTTCTTGCATGAAGCCGACGGAGCGCACCGTCATGGGAGCGGCTTCGACGGCGGCGCTATCCACGTCCAATTCCCAAGTGGCTGTCGCGTCCGCCTCAGTGCTCGTGAGGGTGAAACCCAGCTTCGAGTAGTGATCCTCGACGAGTTTGTTGCGATCCGTGCGGCGGTACGTGCCGATTAATTTGCGAATTCCGCTGCGCCGAGCGTGTTCCAGAATCTCGCGCAACACCACCTGTTCGACACCGCGGCCGAGAACGCGGCAGCTCATCAGCCATGTGTCAATTCCCCATTCGGAGCGGGTTTGCTGACGGCAGATGACAACGCTGATCATGCCGTTGTCGCCAAAAGAATCCGAGAGACGGACTTGGAGAGTGAAACATTGCGGATCGTGCTGCGCGGCGGCGACTTCGGACTCGGTGTAGCGTTTCGTCGTCAGATTGTACTGATTCGATTTGTTGATTAGCTGGGTGATGCGCGCGCGGCCGATTTCATCGAAAGGCTGGAAGGTAATTTCCATTTGCAGCGAGGCGAGGTAGGCGTTGAGATCGCCAACCTGGTTTTGCAGGCCGACGCGCTTGGCGTTGGCCTGATAGAAACTCGCGCGCGCGACGTCTTCATCCGAAAAAGCAACTGATTCGAAATATCCTGCGGCGGCGAGAGTTCTGGCGTATAGCGCCGGGTCTGCGGGAAGTTCGGGAACGGCGACTGCGGGTAGAAGTTGGCGCACCAGATTGCGCTCGACGGGACTGTCGTCGAGGAAAACGATGGAATCCAGGCCCAGCGATAATTCCTTCGCGATCGCGGTAATGTTCGTGGCTTTGTCGTTCCAATTCGCCTGGAAAACGGCGATGTGTTCTTCCTTGAGGAGCATTTCGGGGTGCTTGCGGAATGGCAGGCGCGCGATTTCGTCTTCGTTCTTGGAGGATACGGCGAGGACGATGCCTCGTTCGCGCAATTCGAGGGCCAGGCGCTGGACACTCCGATGGGCTTCGCCGGTTGCATCGCCTTGCGCGCATTGAATGCCTTCGAGGCCGTCATCGCCGATGACGCCGCCCCACACGGTGTTGTCCAAATCGAGGACCAGGACGCGGCGACTTTTGCCGCGCAGCGCGGCGAGCAGGCGCGCGACGTGATCCGCGTACAGAGGAAGAAAACTATTCGAGAACGGGAGCTTCGCGAGATTCCATTCGGTGGGTGAATGCCAATCGGCGAGGCCGACCGTTTCGGCGAGGCCAGCGACATCTAGAAGGACGTCTTCTGTACCAAAAACACTTTCCGCCAGACGGAGATTTACGCGATTGATGATGTTGGCCGTCGTGCCTGGGAGGGCGCGATCGAAACTGCCGAAAAGCCGTTCCGGCGGCGAGGCGATTGTTTGAAGAATGCATGCCGTCTTGCCGTTTGCTTTGAGTCCTGCGCGCAGCGTCTCGATCAACGCCAGCGATTGGGCGACGGCGTTCTCTGCTTCCGCGGCGTCGCCTTTGTTGCAACGCAGCGGAAGCGCGCGATAATCCATCGCGACTAACACCGCGTCTGGCTTGGCGCGATTAATTCCGGAGTCGGGAGAGAGCGCTTCCTGTACGGCCTGGTCGTAATCGGCTTTGATGCATTCGAGGGCGATGCCGTAACGCGCAGCGGTGGCGACGAGCGCCGGCACTATGAAATCGAGCGTGGAGTTGCTGAGGATGCCCATACGAAAAGGGACGAGTGGCTGAAGCGAGGAGTGCGACTTCTGAGCTTTGGAAATGACGCGCGCGAGATGATTCAGCTGATTGGCATCCAACGCAAAAGCCGCGAGCGACTGGAGGCGCGAGCCTAGAGCGGTTTCGGAATTGTGATCGAGAACCGCGCGGCAGCGCGGGCTGAAGTCTGGCGGAGGCGCCGGCAGCCACGAGAGGGATCTGAAGAGATCGAGACTCATTGTCGGGAGATGAATTTTCTCAGGGTCAATTGGCTTTCGAACGAATTAATTCGGCGAGGCCGCCGACGTTTTTGAGTTTGCCGATTTCAGAGGCTGAGAACTTGACCTGGAACGCCTTCTCGACCGTGAGGATCAGGCGGATGTGGGTGAGGCTGTCCCAGCCGTCCACGTCGTCCGCCGAAAGCTCGGGGCGGACTACGATGGAGTCGTCATCGAACACATCTTCGAAGACGGTGTTTAATTTTTTGTAGATCTCTCCGCTTTCCATTGTTATCCCTGTTGGTCCAAGCCGAATTTGCGTTTGAGATTCCCGAGATCTTACACGGATTCTACCCCGCTGCGGAAGATTCACGCAGGACGCCTGCTTCGCCTCGTTCGCGAGCCAGGTATTGGTCATAGATCCAGGCGTAGGTTTTCTCGAGGCCGGCGCGCAGCGTGGTGTCCGGCTCCCACTGCAAATATTTCTGGATGAGAGCGTTGTCGCTGTTGCGGCCGTTGACACCTTTGGGAGCGCTGAGGTTGTAATTTCTCTTCAGCTTGATCCCGGCGATATCTTCCACGATGTCCACCAATTGATTGATGCTGACCGCTTCGCTGGAGCCGAGGTTGATGGGTTCCAGAATCTGCGAATCGGTGATCAGGCGAATGCCTTTGATGCAATCATCGGCGAACATGAAGCTGCGAGTCTGCACGCCCGAACCCCAAATTTCGATTTCGTGCGTTCCGTTCACTTTCGCCTCAATCACCTTGCGGCAGATTGCAGCGGGAGCTTTTTCGCGACCGCCGAACCAGGTGCCCCAGGGACCGTAGACATTGTGAAAGCGGGCCACGCGCGTGTAGAGGCCAAAATCCTCGCGGAAATGGCGGCACATTCTTTCAGAGAAGAGTTTCTCCCAGCCGTAGCCGTCTTCGGCTTGCGCGGGATAAGCGTCTTCCTCTTTCAGGGACGGGGCTTCGAAGGTCTTCTGCTTGTCGGCGTTATAAACGCAGGCGGAAGAGGAGTAGAAAAATTTCTGGCAACCGTGCTGTAGCGCGGCCTGCAGCATGTGCGTATTGATCAGCACAGAGAGCATGCACAGAGCCTTATTGTGCTCGATGAAGCCCATGCCGCCCATGTTTGCTGCGAGATTGTAGATTTCGTCGACGCCCCGGGCCGCAATCTCGCAATTTTCCTTGACGTTGAGGTCGAGTTCCAGGCTCTCGACGTCATCGAAGCGCTGGTACCATTCATCGAGCGGTTTTACGTCCACGGCTCGGACACGCGTATTTGGTTCCCTGCGAAATTCAGCGACCAGGTGGCCACCGATGAATCCACCAGCACCCGTCACCAGGATATGTTTTTGCATTCTTGCCTCCCCTCTATTTTGATATGAAATGCGAGCCAATCAAATCCGGAAAATGTGGGCCGACGGCCGCTGATTCGCCGAGGTTGGTAAATTTGCCTCGATCACGCGCGGCGAACGCTCAGTTTCGAACGAACTTCGCGCCATTTGCCCTGCGACAGCCAGCCGCCATTTTGAGGCCGGAATTGCGTGCCGGCTCGCACCAGTTCCGGTTCTTCCCAGGGAACATCATGGTAGGCGGTCTTGAGAAATGGGCTGTCAGGGTTCTTGATCCACTCCTGAGGGAACAGAGCGATCACCTGGTTCGCGGTGACCCGAGGCGCGTACCGAATGGATTCGCCCGATATTTTCGAATGCAACGCCGCCGCAAGGTCGCATCCCTCGCCGAGCTGTAAATGGCACGTTTGTGTTGCGCGCGCATTCAATTCGATCAGGTGCGCATCACCACTTCGTTCTTCAATAATAAAATCGAAGCCAACGAGACCCGATAAGCCCAGCCGGGATACCATTTTCTTTACGGCTGTCGAAATCGCTGGATTACGAATGAGCCGCAGCACACTGGCTGACCCTTTCGGATTTGTCTTGTTCAAGACTTCAAACTGGATCATCGCCAACACTTCTCCCTGCCAACATGCAGCGGAAGTGCTCGCGTCCGGTCCCGCAACGAAACTCTGCACGTTTACGACTGCTCTGCGGTTCTGCAACCAGGAACGCACGAAGGTCGTGTCCCGTCCGACGACGGCTCGTTTTGCAGCCCTGGTCATCAGGATTCCAACGTTGAGCTTCCGAAAGGCGCTTTCCGCTTCCTCAACGCTGTAAACGATTTCGGTACCCGCTCCGCCGAACGAGCCATCGACCTTTAAGACTGCCGGCAGGCCATTCTCGACGATCCAACGCTTCAAATCGTCCGGACTTTTAACGACCGCTGTTTTTGGTGCGCGAACCCTTTCCTGAAGAGCCAAGGACATGAACTCATTTCTGGAATCGATGGAGCTGAAATGTTCCGGATTTCCGAGGGAACGCTCGAGAAGGACGAGGATTCGCGACGAGTCGCCACCGGATTGTTTCTCGATCGCATGCCAATGATGAAGGTGCTTTGTAGCTAAATCATCGCACGGGACGACCAGGTCTGGTTGTGCCGCATCAGTCGCATCACGAATCGATTTCATGGGAAGCAGGCCGGAGTAGGAGTGAAGCCTGCGAACAACACGCGTTTTGGTCAAAAGGTGTCCCGAGGGACACATTGCCTCGACGTCGCAGCCCAATTGCGCGAAGGCCATAGCCAATCGAGTGGTTGCAAACCAGCGGGAGGTTGTGATCAGGAGAATCTTAGGTGTCATCGGTGATCTTCAGCAGAGTCCGAATTCAACGGCGCGTTTCCAGAACTACGCTCTCGTAAAACCGCACCGTGCGCGATCGGATGCTCTGCCAATTGTAACGGTCCGGCACAGGGCAAACCGGAGGTCTATTTTGGGATGCCCAGTTGAGACCCCGTTCTAAGATGTTTGCGTTAATTGGCCCGCTAAACGTCTGAACCCAAGCATCACCGTAGTCAGCCTGCAACTCGCTCATTGCGCCTAGATCAGGAACCAGAATTGGACGACTGCACGAAAGCGCCAACAGGGCCGAGCCAGAATTGAGCACCTCCCGATAAGGTAGCACCACGAGATCGGCGGCGCTCAAATAAGTGGAAATATCCTGCACTCTTATGAACTCAAATTTGACGCAGACTCTGCGGTCCAGCGCAGCTTCCTTCAAAATCTCAGCGGCAAGCTCAGACGAGCCTGGCACCCCTGCTACATAGAGGACCGCATGGGGGATGGTTACCTGGCGGAAGGCTCGAACTAGAGCGGCTACATTCTTGTAAGCGCGCACCGCGCCCAAAAACATAAATACCCTGGATTCGTCGGGAATCCCGAGCGCTTGCCTTGCATTAACTGTATTTTGCGGGTAATCCTCGCGGTAATGCCCATGGGGAATAACTGCGGTTGGGATGTCTTTCAACCGCGGGAATCGTTTGATAGCCAGTGACAATCCCGCACTGCTCAGGCTTATCGCGCCATCAATTCGCGGTATAAACTGCCGCCAGAACCAGCGTTCCAGCGAAGGATGGAACGCTTCATGGGATTGTAAATTGTGCATCGTCCATATGATCTTGGTCCCGCGCAGGTGTAAACAGTCGGCAATGGCAAACATCCCGGAAACCCGGTACGCAGCATGCAAGGAATTGCTAACGTTCAGCAAGCCGTCGGGCCAGTGCATGTGCCAAACAGAATATTTCTTGAGAGGGTTACCCGGCCACTCGTCCACGTTCACATCAGGCCCCAGGTTTTCATAGATTTGAGTGGTGTAAGGATTTTTTCCGTTTTCGATTGGCCAAGCCAGGACGCGCATTCCACTCCTTATTGATTCGAACGGGGAAGCACTCATCGCGGGGGCCTCAATTCAGACCCGATCGGGTCGTTGCTGGAGGACCCGTGTGTCAATCGTCGATCTGATCTATCGCATTTCAAATACGGCAACGTCTTACACTCGCTCTGACCTACGAGCGTCTGCAACTACCGATGCAAAAAAACCACTTCCAACATCGTTTCCGTACCGATCGTAGATGATCTTCCAGTTCTTTTTGGCCTGCTCGGGTAGTTGCTCTGCGTTAAATATACGCATGCCACCCATGCCAACGTCTCGCACGAATTCCGTTGCGTACAATCCCACTTGCAGTCCCGCCTTCCATGCGCGCAAACAGAGGTCCACGTCGTCGCATTGATAGGGCGCGAACGTGTTGTCTATTCCGCCCAACTCCTGAACCGCTGCTCTGCGTAAAATGATCGGTGCGCGATTGACGGTATCCACAAAAGTGAAAGGTAGGCGAACCGGCTGGCCTTTGTGATGGTTCACCAAGTCGTAGGCCATGGCCGGACCTGAGCCATTTCCATTCGCCACTTTTAACGAGAGGCCGTCGCGGCCCCCCAGTACAGCAAGCTTGGGATAGCGATCGAACAGCGCGAGGGCTTCCTCGACCCAGGAGCCGTCGGTTGGCGGAATGTCATCGTCCTGGAGGAGCGCGACGAACTCGCCGCGGGCGAAATCCAAGGCGCGGGAGTAGGTTCGAATCTCAAATATATCGTTGGAGCGAATTACGAAATGGTTTTTGCCGGTGAGCATCCGGGCGAGGACCTCCAGCGCGCCATCACTGGAGCCATCGTCAATCACGATGACCTCTTGGATGGGCGAGCGGAGCAGCGCGCCAACGATGGCTTCGATATTCTGGCGCTTGTTGAATAGCTGGAGAACCGCAGTGACGCGCGGGTGCTCGATGTACGGAGTCTTAACGGTGTTCGACGCTTGTTCGAAGAAGCGCTTGCCCAGGCGCTTCCGGTGATAGATTCTGCGAAATTTATTGACGGCCTTCAGGACAATATTGCTCATCCGGGCTCCTTCGATCCGCGACAACGCCGGGAAATTTGGGGACGACGCGCGTTAGTTGTTCGCGGCGACCGCTTGTTCATAAATTTGCATCAGGAGCGAATAATTCTTTTTTGCGGTGTAGTCCGTTTCATATTTGGCGCGTGCGGCGCGGCCCATCCTGGCGAGATCGGCAGAATGCTCCCATGCCCATTCCACCTTGCGCGCCAAGTCCGGCGCGTCGCCAGGATTGAAATGCAGGCCGGTGCATTGGTCCGTCACGATCTCCGCCATTGCGCCGAGGCGTGAACAGAGCACCGGACTTCCGCAAGCGAAAGATTCGGCGATGATCATTCCGAATGTTTCGTACCAGGTGCTGGGAACGACGATGAATCGCGCGTTCTTGATGGCTGCCATGGTTTCTGAGCGGGAGAGGCGTCCGCGAAACGCGACTCCAGAGAGTTGCAATTCGCGCGCTTGCGTTTCGAGACCGGCGCGCTCCGGACCGTCTCCGACAATTTGCAGCGGATACGGCGTGCGCAGCCGCTTCCATGCATTCAGCAGGACGCGCAGGCCTTTATCTTCCGCCAAGCGACCAACATACACGGCGCATTCACCGGCGCTCGCGCGTTCGCAGGGGTCAGGATCCACGAAGTTTGGTTTGACCATGAATTTATCGGACGGAAATCCCGCGGCGACGAACTTCTGTTTCTGAAATTCGGTCAAGGCGATGAAACGGGTCACGGATTCGCACCACGTATTTAGTTTGCGATGGACTGCGATCATCAGCGCGACGCTCGCCGTCGCTGCTCGGGAATCTCGATAACAGGCGTGGCGGACACCGCGGAGCAATCCGTGATCCACGCATTCTTCGCAGACGTGGCCATCACGATACAAATTCGCGGACGGGCAGAGCAAACGGAAATTGTGGAGCGTCTGCACCACGGGAATCTTGCGCTCGCTACACGCCGAATAAATCGAAGGCGAAATGACCATAAACGTGTTGTGGACGTGGACGACGTCCGGACGCTCCGCATCGAGTAGCGCGGCAAAATCACGGCGCGTTTCCGAAGACCACACCATGCGCGGGACAATGGCGATTCGCGCGAGGGCGGAAGCGTTCTGCAATTCCATGTTGCTGCGGAGGTACGGAATCACCTGATGACCTGATTGTTCGAGCAAGCGTTTTTCGCTTTCAAAGACGACATCTTCTCCCCCCGCTTGCTGGTAGGCGTTGTGCACCAGTACGATTTTCATCATGTTCGAAGAACTTACCGGCACGATCAGTTGCTCTGAAGCCATCTCGGCTACTTATAAGCTTCGACGAAGAGCGATTCGGGCCGGTTATCCAGTTTTTCAATGTCTGGGCACATCCCCACCTGAAATTCGCAGCGCTCTACTCTCGAAAAGCCCAGACTCAGCAGCAGCGTTTTCAGGGAATTATAATTGTAATGCCAGTGGTGAGAATTCTTTTCCATGCCCTTACCGTCTTGAAATATGGACTGCAGGCACACATCGGGCTCTGCGGGGTCATAGCTTCTGATGAGTTTGTCCAAATCGGGAACCACGATGCGTAAAACTCCACCGCGGCACAAGACCCTTTGGCATTCTCGAATGCAGTGATCGGCTACAGAGGGATATAAATGTTCCAGCATATGACAAGTGAAGATTGCGCGGAAGGAATCGGATCGATAAGGAAATTTCTTGGCAACGTTTAGATACGTCACTCGCCGGAAGATCCCACTCTTGTGCTGGGCGAATCTTTGCGATGACAATTTCCCCGAAAAATACAGGGCCGAAGCCGCCATTGGAATTCTCGCTACCCAGATGTGCGGAGTGATATCTGTATTGACCCATCCTTCAACCGGTGTGTCGAAACAACCCAAGTGTAAGAGTCTCTTGGTTTCTGTGCCAGGTACTGACCTCTCCGGGTTCGTGTCGGGAATCTCTTTCTTGATTTCAGAAACACCGATCATTGAAATGCTCCTCAAGCAAGGAAAGTAGATCTGTCAGTCACGATGCGGGAAACAATAAAACTTCGCAAAAAGGCCGGTTCAGTTCGTTACCAGGATCGGCATTTGGCCGACGTCTAAACGGGAGCTACTGAATGGCTGGGCTTCCTGGAGCAGCACGGTAACGCTTTTCGCGCGCCAGGACGAAGGGATTGAAATTGTTTTTGGTCCATCCGGATTCCAAATAATCCATTGCAGCGCGCCCTGGCGGTTCAATTCGCACGTCCAGGTGTGGCTGTTATCCTGACTGCACCAATCCATGGTTGCACCGACGAGCCAGGTCTGCATGATTCCGTAGGCGCGGCCGGTGGGTTGCAGAACTTCGGCACCCGGTTCCGTGGAGTCGACGGTCATGTTGTGACTGTCCCACGAGTACCAATAAAATCGCTGCACGCCGACCGCCCACTGCAGAATGTAAGCTCGCGCAAGATACGCGGCGAGCAGCTCGTTGTTCGGGTATGGATTTGGATCGAGCCAGCCTGCTTCGGTGTCCCAGAGTGGCTTGCCGCCCGCTCCGTTCTCGGCCATGGTCTGCTGAATTTGTTTGATCAGCGGAAGCATGGATTCGGGCGGTTGCTTGGGGACGTAGAAATGGAATCCAATCACGTCCACGTACTGGCCGCCGCCTTTTTGCAGAAACTCGGTAAGCCACTGCACGCCGGAAGCGCCTTTCGTGGCGCTGGGAGAAACGATTATCGCCGTGGGATCGATGCCGCGAATGATCGGCGATGCTTCGCGAACGAGCGCGAGCATTTGATCCAGGCTCCCTGTCCAGAACTGGTGCAGGTTGGGCTCGTTCCCGATTTCATATTCGTGGACGCGTCCCTTGTATCGCGTCGCCACTGCGGTTACAAAATCCCGCCAATCTTGAATGTCTATGGGTTCCGCCGCGTAGCCCGGTTTGTACCCCGACGGCTCCTGGGGACGTGCCGACGCCCAAGTTGGCGTCAGACCCAGCGTGAACAGCACATCCGTACCGTGCGCTTGCGCAGCCTGCAGAGATTTATCGACGTTCTCGAATCGCCACACGCCTTTTGTGGGCTCGACATCGGGCCACGTAAGGTGAGCGTCCCACAAGCGCCACTCCGGGATACTTACGGCCGGCCAAGGAGTAAGCGGTTCCTTGCCCTTCGGGCTGACCAAGTGATGGATGTGCATTCCGAAAAGACTGGCCGGAATCGGCTGCGAACTAGGAACCAGCTTGGTCACGTCGCCCATCATCGCAGAAACGATCGCGAGAAAAGCGCCCAGCAATCCGATGCTATTGGTACCCCTCAGTACCGTCATAATCTAATCCTCGCGTTTCGGTTGAGATCACGTTTCCCGATACGTGGATTTTGGCGCATTGGAAACGAGGGGTTGGAGATGCGATGATAGCCGACTGTTGAGTTCCTGGACCAGCTCACTGCCGAGCACTTGAGTGGTCTTGAGCCGCGAAGGATCTGTTTTTGGTAGCCGGTCGTAGAGAGCATCGCGCAGCTTTTCCGTAAATTCGTTCAGGTCGTCCGGTGTAAAAATATTTTCTTCCGAAAAAAGCTCCCGAGCGCATCCCGCATATCTCGAGCAAAGCACCGGAACGCCGGATAGGATCGCTTCGTTTGCCACCAGGCCCCAAACGTCTTCCAGAGTAGGAAACACCAGGACGTCCGCACTGCGATAGACCGAAGGCATTTTTTCCGGAGTCTGCGCGGGGCGAAAGTGCACGTTTTTCAGCCCGATCGCCGCGACGCGCTGCTCGAGGGCTTGTTTCTCGCGGCCGCTGCCCACGAGGAGCAGCGAGAATTCGCAGCCTTGCTGCTGGAGAATCGCGGCTGCGGCCAACAGCAGGCCGAGCCCCTTGCGTTCGATGAACTGTCCTGCATGCAGCACGACGGGCCGCGGTTGAATGATCCAGGCGGGTTCAGCGTCCATCTGAAAGCGCGCTTCATCCACGGCATTTTGCGATTCCAGAATGCGTTCGCGTTTCACGCCCAGCTGCTGCAAATATTCCGTGGAGGTGCGGCCGTAGCTAATCCAGTGACGCGTCCACAGCGTGACAACTTTTCGAATCATTTTTCGCAGCAGCCCGATTTGGCGCTCCGTGTGCAATGTTCCGCCCCACCAAACCCAGACCGGCTTGCGGAACAGCGTTCCATACACCAATGCGGTGAGGGTGCGAAGACCCATCTCATTGCTGATGACCGCTTCGGGGCGAAAACGCAGGAGATGCCAGGCGAAACCGGGGGTTACGTGAAAGAACTTTTCATCGAACACTTCCCCATCAACTTTTTTTGCCTGATGAAGCTGCCAGCCCCACGCGCGCACGACTCGCGCGTTTGGTATGGCCTCCTCGAGCCCGCTCCATGACTCGCGGTTCGCTTCGCTGCCCCCATGCAGAATCAGCAGGTCGAAGTGGCCCGCCAGAACTGAATAGAGGCGAAGCCGCGCGGGCGCGATTATGTTCAGCAGGAGCGCGAGTTTTCGTTTGGGGGCTAGCGAAGTCATCTCAGAGGGTTACGGTTTTCGGTTGTTGCATCCAGATTCTTAACGGCTCGGGGCGCAATGTTTGCTAGCAGTCTTTTACCGCTAGCTGGTTGCAAACGACGGACCTGGATCGCTTCCGGGGTCGGTCTCAGGAGTGCGCTCGTCTGCGGATTCCAAAGCAAGGGCACCCTCGGGCTGAGCGACGGTGCACGCTGCGGCTACGAAGAGCATCCAGAAGATCGAGCCGGGCACTAGAACAGAACTTTCAGTCAAGCTATAGAGCAATATGAAACAGAAGTAGACGAGCGGCCACTTCGCGCCAGGCTCGGGATCCGTGCGCATGTACCCAACTGCTCTCCACAACGCCACGATGTAGGTACCTACGTAGAGTGCCAGTCCGATCAGGCCCAACTCCAGTGCGAGGTCAATATAGGCGTTGTGCGCGTGCGGAACAGTCCAACGCAGCATGGCATTGATGCGCTGAGCTTCATCGGACACCCTCCAAAAGGCGCTGTAGCCGTAGCCCAAGACAGGTTTCAGCTCGATGCTGGAAAGACAAATGGCCCACAGCTGTGCGCGGCCAGTGAGCGTGCCGTTGCGCCCGAGCAAACTCGTGAGAAGGCTCCAATAGTGGATCAGTAAGAAGATCGCTGGCGCAACCATCACAGCGGCGGAAAAGCCGATCAAGGTTCGGACTCGTCCGGCCCAGCGCAAGGCTGGCGCAAATTGCAGAACCATAATCAGACCGACCAGCGCGACGACTGCAGTAATCGATTGGGTAAGGATAATCAACGTGACCGCCGCCAGGAAGGTGAAGACGGCGGTAAGGATGCCGCGCATCGAACGACGAACTGAGGCGAGCACCACAATCGCGGCGAGAACGATCACCCTGGCAAATGCGTTCTTCTGGTCGAACAAGCCGACCCAGGCGTTGGGGTAGGCTTTATCTACAACCGGAACCAGGCCCGCGAAAAATACCTGCACAACCACACTAAGCGCCACGAGCGCGCTCAAGGCAATCGCGACCAGCTGCAGTTGCTTGCGAATGGAATAGCGAACCGCAAAATCCAGGCCGAATAAGGTGGTCGCGAGTAGCGCGACGCTGCGACGCAGCGTGAAGCCAGGATCTTCAGACCAAAAAACGGAGACGACTGCGAGCAGCACCAGAGCGATCAGAAACTTGTTGGCGCGCACGGCCGCAGCAATCGGGCGAAAGTTCCCGATGGCGCGTATCAGAACGACCGCGTACACCAAAGCCCAAATAGCCTGCAGGAGCGGGTTGCCTTCGTTGACGGCTGTGGGCGTCGAGGTGTCTACGACGAGTGACTGGAAGGCGCCCGTTGCCAGAACCAACACCAGAACCGTGAAGACATCGCCGAGATATTTACGCGAGATATTCATCGTTCAATTCTCCATCCAAACTTTGAGCGATCGCTTTGACATCGTTGTGGATTCATGCACGGAAATATGCAGAGGATTCTCAGTCCGACTCGGCACTTGCGGTTACTTTCGCCAGCACATTTTGCGAGCGGCGCAGCAGGATAAATGCGGCCGTGCCGACTCCGCACGCCAGCAGAGCATCCGAAGCGATGCTGGACCACGCAGCTCCGCGCCAGGAATAGGCGGGGATCAGCCACAAGTTGAGCAACACATTGAAAATTGCCACACCCACTTGAATCGCGGTGCGCACCACTTGATGCCCTGCTCCGGTGAGTGCGTCCGAAAGAAAATAGTGCACGGCCTTGAGCATGGGCAGTACGGAGAGCCAACGCAACGCTTCTGTGGAACGGGCGTATTCCGGACCAAGAATGCGCGGAATAATTCCCGCACCCAACAGAAGACAGATACACGCCAGCGCGGTATAGCCCAAAGCGCGCGGCAAAAGCGAGCCGGCGTACGTAAGATTCGAAGAAATTCCTCGGGCGCCGCGACGAAAAAAACTGGGATAGGTGGCAGCCAGCAAGGCGGACACCGGGGAAAAGCTGACGTCAATAATCCGGTACGCCGCACCATAAATACCGGTCGCGTCCAGAGTGCCCATGCGCGCCAGCATGGTCTTATCAATATCGTTGTAGATGGTTTGCGAGCTCAAGCCGGCGGAAAAGTAAAAGCCCTCGCGAAGTTCACGCATCGAACGGCGCCAAGTGAGCTGCGGTGCTCCCAGTTTTTTTGACACCAGCAGCACCGAGACAATTATCGAAACTGCCGTGCTGCCGCAATATATGTATCCCCATTGCAACGCCGAGGGGTGTGTATATACCGCGGCCAGCGCTACGGCGCCTGCCAAACGAAACAGGCTGATCATCACGTTCAGGCTCGCGGTCCAGTTGAGCTGCTCGGACACCTGAAACGCCTGGCCGCTGATGGTGATTATGTTCAGACCAAACAGGTCCGAAGCCGCGACCAGAAAAACCAACAAAATTGGAATGGAACGCGGCAGCGCGAAGGAGGAAACCAGGAGGACCACAACGAGCAAGATCGAACTGAACGTCGTGGTGGTGGCTAACGCCTTGCCCCAATATTTTCGGAACTGGTCCGGCTCTCGCGCGACGTTTTGCACAAGAAGACTTCCGCTGCCCATTCCTCCGAACGGGAAAAATATCCCGACCAACGACACAACGCCGACGAACGCGCCGTAATTGGAGACGCCCAGCGAGCGGGCGATCTCAATGAAATAGAATGCCTGAAGGACGAGCCGCAGGCCCTGTCCGACAAACATCCACGCGGCATTGCGCGCCAGCGGACTCTTGAGTATGGACGTAAGCATTCGAGTGGTGTGGAAGTCCGCAACCTGGGAAGACTGTTTGGCCGATTCAACCGCAGGAGGCTTTCAACTCCTGTGTTCGCGTTCTCTGTCAGTGATGCAAATCAAGGCGTATCTCCACCGAATAGCCTCTCGGCTCGACACTCTTCACGACGAATCTCCATTGCCTTTATCCACACTTCACGTTTGAACGCGCGGCTCCGAAAATCATGCTGCACGTCGTTTTTCTGCTCGTGACGGGAAAAATCAGTGAATTGCACCGTGCCGAGTAGCGCTAAGGACAGCCTCCATGATGTGGTGTGCGGCTTCGTGCTTCACGAAAAAGAAATTGTTAACGAAATCCGCGGTACCCAATGTCTCAACTCGACCTGAATCGATGGAAAACTCCGCGATCGGCCGGAGCGACATCCGGCGGAGGTCATAAAACAGGCCCGAATACCCTTGTTTTTGTATCCATGAAAATATGCAAGCGATTGGTTCCGTGTGATGGCGCTGCTCAATTTCAACCAATAGAACGGGGTGACATCTTGCCATCACTTTTGTCGCTCCGTTGAGCACTTTTTGCTCGTGACCTTCAACATCGATTTTTATGAATGCAACGTCTCGCACGTTGATTTCCTCGCAGAGCGAGTCGAGCGTTTGCAGCCGGACCTGTTCGAATATCGATCCCGTCTCGCCGGCTTCGGAAAACTGTTCGAGTGTGCTCCTTGACCACACAGGATTTCCATCGATGATTGGAATCTTAAGGCTCTGCGTACCTGCTGTGTCTGACAGCGCCAGGTTCAACACCTTGACCTCTGGAAAAAGCCGCGTGAGCTTGGCAGACAATTGCGGGACGGGTTCAATCGAATACGTGCGTCGTGGCCCGACCGTTTTTTCCAATACGTAAGTATACTCACCGAGATTAGCTCCAATGTCGAATACGGCGCCGGGTTTCGAGATGAAGAATGGCACCAGCTTCAACTCGGGTTCGAAAACGCGTCGGCGCGAAAGTGCGCTCATAGAAGTTTGGTCGATGTGCCGGAATGCAATTGGCTTCCACCGTGGCCCCAGAACGTTCTGCAGCGTGGAGGCGACGAGCTGCCGTTGTCGGAGCGGCAAAATTCTTCGAAAAGTTTGTTTGTTGATCATTTGGGCCAATTCGATTCGGTGCGCTCCGAGGAGCTGTACGTTGACCGCAGTCTAAATTCCGAGATTTTAGATTTGTGTCGCCCAGCATCTGGGTCACATGAATCCAGGCTGAATCCGAAATTTCCGATTTGACTCCCAGCTCGTGCGTCTTAATGTTCCGTCTACGCTCGACCGATGATGGAAGCGAAAACTTCCCTGCGAGAGCTTAGTCGCCACTGACAACTCGCTGCGTCAATTCGTACCGCTTGATACCGGTGAATTGCAGAGCAATTCGCAGCAGGAACGCCGAGTTGTTGAACAAATATCGTTTCCACAGACGCGACGGCTCCTGGCACAGCCGGTGCAGCCATTGCAGCCCGGCGGTTTTCATCCATTGCGGAGCATCTTTGAGGTGGCCGGTGTGGATGTCGAACGCGGCTCCGACGCCCACCATCACCTTGCAATTTAATGAACCAATATTCTCGGACATGAAGACTTCTTGCTTTGGCGTACTGAGCCCGACCCAGAGGACGTCGGGTGCAAGCGCTGACAACCTTGCCTGCAGGTCAGCCTTCTCGCTTTCGCTGAGCAGGCGAAACGGTGGAGTGTAGGTACCCACGATACGAATCCCCGGAAAGCGGCGCTCGAGATTTTCGCGGAGCGCTTCAGCGATACCCGGCTTGCCGCCGTATAAAAAGTGGGTTTGCCGGGACGCCAAAGATCTGCGGCAGTACTCGAGCATCAAATCGGGGCCAAATACGCGGCCCATATTCTTAAAGCCTTCCCAGCGGCCTACCCACACAGTTGGCACGCCATCGGGTACGACCAGCATGGCATCGTCCAGTATTTTCTTGAATCGGGCGTTGCGCTGCGCCTCCATGATGCCGTGAACACCGGTCACGCACACATAGCCGCCGCGGCCCGACTCGACAGCCGCTTCGAGCATTTCCGCGGCGAGCGGAAGATTCACCGCGTGAACGCCGACACCGAGAACGTTTGCGCGGGTCATATGAATGGTGTGCAGCTTCAAGTGCTGAATTCTCCTGTATCGTCGAGCTCTCTGCTTCGGTGAAGACACCCAATTCGGCAAGCAGGCAGAGCTGCGGATTCATTTGAGCCAGGAATAACGCAAAATGATTCTATGGCGCACGATCGAAGGCGACAAATTACGCGGCGCCTGATCCTCTCAGCACTGCCGGTATGGTCCGAGCCAGGATTTTCAAATCGAGCCAGAGCGACCATTCGTCCATGTATTGCAGGTCCAGCCTCATCCACTGTTCGAAGGGAATCGCGCTGCGGCCGTTCACTTGCCACAGGCAGGTGATGCCTGGCCGCACGGTGAAGCGGCGCCGCTGCCAATCTTGATTGAAACCTTGATAGTCGCGCACCGGAAGCGGGCGCGGGCCAACCAGGCTCATATCGCCCTTTAGGATATTGAAAAGCTGCGGCAACTCGTCAATGCTGGTGCGGCGCAAGAATTTTCCGATCGAAGTGATGCGCGGATCGTCCATGATCTTGAACACGGGCCCCGTGACTTCGTTCAAATCTTCGAGTGCTCCCAGCATCTCTTCCGCGTTCGGAACCATCGTGCGGAATTTGTAAATTATGAAGCGCCGTTTGTTGACGCCCATGCGCTCCTGCCGGAAGAAGACCGGACCGTCCGAAGTGAGCTTAATCAGGGCGGCAACGGCAAGAAACAGAGGCGCGAGCACCACTAGCAGCGTGAACGAGATGACCAGATCGAGGATGCGCTTGACGAGCAGCGGCCATCCGTCGCGCACACCGGTGTAAGCTGCGATCTGTTGATCACCTTCGAAGTCTTCGGCTCGCGAGCGGGCGGTTTTGAGCCCAAAAATATCGGAGGCGAAGCGCATCACCATACCATGCTGCTCGCACAACGCGGCGACTTGCGAGGAGTGTTCGTAAAACGAGCGCAACGGCAGGTAGATCGCCACTTCGTCCACCACGTTACGGCGCAGGTACTCGGCGAGTCCGGCATAGTCAGAGCAGACTTTGTAGCCAGTGGCGCTGAATTCGTCCATCCTTGACCAGTCCTCGTCCACAAAGCCGAGAATCTGATAACCACGCTCTGGGGTGGCCTCAACCTTTCGCGCAAATTCGATGGCGCGCGAGTTGGTGCCCAGAATCAACATGTAACGCAGATTACGGCCGTGGCGCCGTACGATGGCCAGCCAGTATTGCATCACGAATCGCGATGCGATTACCGCGAGCGAACTGATCGCATAGAAGGTGATCAGGAAGCGCACGGTAATCATGCTCACCGAGAAAATCACGGCGACCATGGCAAGGCATACGGTGGAGAGCGACGTCGCTTTCAGAGCGTCCACGCTTTCCGCCAGCCTGGTGGAGAGGCGCCTGGACCGGTACAGCCCGCACATTGCAAAAATGGCGTGGCAGCAAAGCAGAGCAAACGCGAAAATGGCGCAATTGGAAAGCTTCACCCGCATGTTCACGAAATCGTGCAGCGAAACCCTGTTGTCCGCCTGGACGAGCAGGAAAGTAGCCAAGCCGAAAGACGCTACGATGATTCCGAGGTCATACAACTTCAGCGCATTCAAAAGAAACCGACGCTTTGCTTCGTTCACTGTTTCTCTCTTCGGGCTGGGTTTCGACTTGAAATCTGGAACGCACTGCTTATTTATGAACAACGCTGGAGATAAGACTCACCGGCAAAAAAATAGCAGCTTAATGATGAATTGCAGATTTCCTATTGGTAATGATTTGACACCGAAAAGCAGAACGCTCTTATTAGGCCGGCTCGACCGAAAACCCTGCGATGCGGATGGCAATCGATCGTTGGATCAATTCCACGGACACCACCAGAGTCTGATCGCCATGCACCGCGGTAAGAATTCCCTGGAGCCCGTCGAGCGATCCACCGCGAATCCGAATGCGTTTGCCCACGTTCAGAAATGAATGCGGAGCTACCGGGATACCGCGCGCGACGACGGTCTGAACACGTTCAATCTGCTCTTTGGGAATCGGAACGCCAATCCCGCGCGTGCCTACAAAATTCGTGACGCCGTTGGTGCGCAACACTGCAACGCGCGTCTGCAGCGTCTGGGCAATCCTGACGAACACATACTGCGGAAATAACGGCATCTCTACGACGCGGGAGCGGTCACTCCATTGCCGCGTGCTGGAAACCAGCGGGAGAAAACAGCTGATGCCCTTCTCGTGCAGTTCCGCTGAGACCTTCTTCTCGTGCCGCGGCCGCGTTTGTACCGCAAACCAGGCCGGCGCTTCGAGTTCCCCTATCGGATTCGCGTCGTGCAGCTCGCCTGCAATGGATTGGAGGTAACTCAGAGACAGAGCTCCGCTACTCTCAGTCACATCCGCTGGCAATTAATTTACCACCGGAGACTGCCCACTTCTTCCGAGCCCAACTAAAATCCCGACAATGGCTTTCGCGCTGCACCAAGATCCTTACTGAATCCTCGCGAACGACAGGGTTCGCTTACAACCTGTTGTACAAAGTCTCCGGGATCGGGAAGGTGCGCTTATTGAGCACCGCACCCAGGATTCGAATGTTCGCCGCACGCAATCCCTCTGCGACTTGGAGAGCTGCTTCGCGGCGGGTTGAATTCGCTTCCAGGACCAGAATGAAACCATCCGTCACTTGCCCCAGGGCGATCGCATCCGAGTAGCGGGTCAGCGGTGGCGTGTCGATGAGCACAAAATCGAATTCCTTGCGCAATTCCGCTAAGCGCGTCTTTAGCTTGTCGGAATTCAGTAGCTTCGCCGAGTCCGCCGCGAGCGCGCCGCTGGAGAGCAGCCAGAGATTATCGCCGCGAACCGGCTTCGTGAAAGACCGAATCGGCCCATCTTGAAGCAAAGCATCCGTCAATCCATGATGGTTCGTGGTACCAAACATTCCAGGCAAGGCGGGCGAGCGGAGATTTGCTTCCACCACACAAACGGTGCCACGAATATTTTTAGCCAAAGTCTCCGCGACACGCACGCAAGTCCGGCTCACGCCGTTCCCGTGGTCAATGCCGGCGAACGCCACCATGTGCGGCGGTTCCTGCGCTTGCAGCAGGAAGACGCGCTGCACCAGGCGCAGAGCTTCTTCGCCCGCGAGTTGGTCGAGGTCCGGACCATCCGCTTCACGATGGCCGTTTCCGCCGCCATTGCCATAAACGACCGGCGCCGGTTCCGCGTTACGAATCGGACGAAATTCCTGCTCCTTGCTTGCTTGTTGCATCAATTCAAAGTTCTTGCTCATTGTTTTCCTACCTCTGCGGGTGCAGCATTGGGAGCCTGCTGGGCCGCTCGCTGTGTTTCTGTGGAATTGGCTTTCGCCGCTGGTACACGAATCTTTTGCCCGGGATGAATACGGTCGGGATCGCTCAGCCCAGGGTTCAGGTTTTGCAATTCTTCGAGCACCTTGCCGTTATACTTTCCTAGCTTCTCTACACTGATTTGATAAAGAGTTTGCCCCGGCTTCACCCGAACGTCTTCCGACACCTGCTCCGTCTTGGGCTCTGTTTTGGGCTCTGTCGGAGGCTCCGCCGCAGGCCCTGCCTTGGGTTTCGCAGCGTCCGGCTGCATTAGTGAAACCTCTGATACGACAATCGGAGCGGGAGGTTGAGGGGCGACATCGGACACGTTCGCCACGCGCGCCGGCGACACAGAGGCGCGGGGTGCGCTATGGTCCAAGTTCAAGATGAAAGCAGCTGCGGTTAGCGCCAGAATGCTCGTGATGGCGAGCTTGGGAATCCAACCGCCGCCGACCGATTGTCTTTTCGCAGCGAGAGTCAAGCTGGGCGCCGGCCGTTCTGGTTTCTTTTCTGACTTTGGCGCGACAACGGTTTTCTCGCGCAAAGGCTCGAGATCCAGATCTGCAATCACGTCCTGGACGATGTCGCGATCGATCGTCTTGCGCTTCAGAGCGCAGGCCAGAGACATCGCGTTGAAACACAGGTTATTGATATTGCGCGGGATGCCCTCGCTGTGTTCGGCAATCAATTTGCGCGCACCGACCGTAAACATCGTGGGCTTCTCGCAACCCGCAACCCACAAGCGGTGATCGATGTAGGCGTTGACGTCCTGGTTTGTGAATGGATCGATGCGGATGATCATGGAAACGCGCTGGCGCAATTGTGCCATCGAGGGACTCGCCAGGCGGTCAGCCAGCTGAGGCTGTCCGGCCAGCACGATCTGCATCAATTTCATCCAGGGAGTTTCGAAATTGGAGAGCAGCCGAACGGATTCGAGGACTTTTTCATCCAGATTCTGTGCTTCGTCAATTACCAGTACGAAACGGCGGCCTGCGCGCATTTCCTCGGTGAGCAACCGGTTCAAACTGTCATGCATCGCCGGCAAATCCATTCCCGTGACGTCGATGCCCAGATCGATGAGCAGGTGGCGAATAAACTCGCGCGCATCGCAGTCCGTGCGAAAGATGAAGGCCGTTCGGGCTTTGTCGCGCAGGTAGGAAAGGTAATGGTAGAGCAAGGAAGTCTTGCCCATTCCCGGCTTGGCAATCAATGCCAGGAATCCACGATTGCTTTCCGTGCCATACACGAGCGAGGCCAACGCTTCCCGGTGCTTGGGTCCCAAGTAGAGGAAGCGCGAGTCCGGTGTAACGCCGAACGGCTGCTCGGTGAGTTTGTAATACTCCAAAAGCATTTCGGCTAGGCCGCCCTCTTCGGCATCGAAGCAAGCACCGGCATTTTCAGAGTATCCATCACTTCCTCAGGCGTCCGGAAAGATGGATCCAGATACTCCGCAATGAATGCCGCCGCAAGACTGACGACGACTGCACCAATCAATCCCAGGAACATGATTAGCCACGGGCTATGTGCGGGCAACAAAGACACGACTGCAGGAACTGCAATTGCGACGTTGGCAATCCGACTCTTATCGAGAGCATCCGAGGTGCGCTCCTGCTCGCGCTTGGTGAGATAGAGCAGGTAATTCGCCTCGTCAGCTTTGGCTTCGCGGATCAAAGCGCCTTGCTTCACCGCATCGCCGTCAAATGAGACCATATCCGCGTTCATACTCTTCAGGCTGGTGACCAAAGCAGCGGCGGTGGCCTTCTCCGTAGCCAAATCGGCGTCGGTCTTCGCTTTGTCCGCGCGCAGCAGCTCATAGGTGGGATCGCGGTCGGTGGCTTGATTGATGTACTTCGCCTTCTCCGCGCTCGAGATCGCTGCCTGCGTTTGCGCGATCTCTTCGTCCACTTCCTTGACCAGTGGATAGCTCGGGTCGTACTTCATGACCAACTGGCTGCGCTTGTTCTGTGCGGCCAATAAAGTCGCGTTCAGATTTTCGAGCAACAGGTTGGCTGCCTCCGAAGACTCGACGGTGGCGGATCTCGCTGGCGTGGTGGCCATTTGCTCGTTGAGATTGTCAATGCGCTTGGCATCGGCAGCAATTGCCTGCCGAGCCGTGTAGAGGGCGGCCTGAGTTGCGGCGACTTGTCCGGCCATATCGGTGCGCAGAATATCGGGCGCGGCAACTCCCGACGTGCGGCTGAATTCAGCGAGGCGGGACTCCGCATCTATCAGCGCCTGATGATATTTATCGGTTTCTTGCGCGAAGAAATTGGCGGTACCGACTGGACGCTGCAATTGCAGATGCTTTTGCAAATACAGCGTGCCGAGAGTTTGCAAAACACAGGCGGGCACGTCCGGCTCACCTGTTCTTCCGTATTTCACGTCAATGACGTCTGAAGTGGATGCCGCTTCGACCTTAATCTTCTTGGCCAAGCCGCGCGCGACGTCTTCTTGCCTCATTGCCAAGCGCCGCTGGGAATCGGAAAACATATCGAATGGCGACCATTTGTCGTCCACCAGCTTGCAGGTAGAGACGATGCTGCGCATCATGTCGTCACCCTGCAACAGGGCGACTTCGGACGCGACTTGATCGGTAGTGACCGCGCGATTGTTGTTCACATTGGCAACCTGCGCGGTGGTGATGGCTGGATCGGAACGATCCTGTTCCACGACAACCTGCATCGTCGAAACGTAGTAGCGCGCCGCCCAGCCCCAGGCAACCAGAATCGCCACCGCGAACACGCAACAAAAACTGATGATCACCACGCGGCGGTGCCGAAAGATGGGTGACAACATATCCCTCAATGTTACTTCCGGCATTTCCTGCGCCGACCGATCTCTGCGATTCGATGTAGTCATGTAAGTTTCGCCTTTGAAGCTTGGTGTTGTCCGCGCTGCAAACTAGTAGACTGGAAAGTACGCGCCAGTCCCGATGCCGTACGGGACGTATTTTCTGAACTTGGTGATGAACTTCTCCGGGACGAAAATCATGTCGCCAGGCATTACGCGGGCGTCTTCGCTTATGTGCTTGCCGTTCAGCATATCGTTCAGCTTCAATTCCTTCACTTCCGCCCATTCGTTGTTCACGCGGTGATAGAGAAACACCTGCGTTTTTGCCGTAGGCATAAATCCGCCGGCGACGCCGATGGCTTCGGTGACCGTCATGTCGTAGCGAAGGTCGTATTGGCCCGGCTTGCCAACCTGCCCCATGGCGACGAAGTATGGCCGCTGAAAGTCTTTGAGGTCCACGTCGATAATCGGATCGTGCAGCGTCTGCGCATAGGTCTTCTTCAGAGCCACGACGACTTCCGGTACCGTCATCCCCTGTACATACAGGCTGCCGACGTTCTGCAAATTGATGTAGCCGTCGGGCTGAATCGTGACGGTCTGATTCAATTCTGGAGAAATGGGGAAGGAAATCAGCAGGACATCGTCTCTCTGCACCTGGTAGCGCGGGTTGCGCTGTTGCAGAGCCGGCCGGTCATCGCTAGGATGAGCGCCGCTAGCGGTGGATCCTGCGATCGGGGTGGCGACAGCGGCGACCGTGTTGTTCTGTTGGCCCCATAGGCTCACCGGAACCGCCGTAAGAAGAATCGCCAAGCACAACGTTTTCATAGTAGCCATTCGTTTTCCTCACCAGTCGTCTTCAACAACTCACGCTCTTCGGACACCAGTACAATCGTACGTGGGCGGGTGCTACACAGTTCGCAAGTCGCGTGCCATTTTGGGCCAAATCTAAGTCTTTTCTAATGAATATATTGCGGAAGACCTTTGAAAGTGAAGGCGCAAGATTTCCACAATTACTACAAGTATTTTCACTCTTTCGTCTTTCTCGCGTAGCACGAGAGTAATGGTACTGAGTTTTGACGCCAACCATCATCGTACTCAATGTGTTGCGGCAAAGGGTATAGGGAGAAGTCGTCTCATCGCGAGACGCTCTGCGACATGAGTTCGCATCCTCGCTTGGACGGAACGGAAAGTACGACGCCGTGCGGATTGTCGTTATCATTTTGATTCCTTTTCGCCGAACACGTACACCCGTTCACCGAGCATCGCCTGCCACCTAGAGAAACGTGGGGATTCCTCTGTTAAAGCCGCATTGTCAGCTGTCGCTTGCTACGGTACGACCGCTGTTTCGCCGGGCTGGGAGACCTGTGGCGATGTAGTCCCGCTGCGTACATTCTTAACCGCGGATAATATAAGAGGAAACATCATCCGCGTCATTGAATGTTTGAGGGAAGTCTATCGAAAAATGCGATGAGGAGAGAAGCGTGAAATGTGTTACAAGTGGACACTTGGGGGAAATGCCGCAGTACTAAGGGTACCACTCTTGAAGTTCGCTCCTCGCGTTGCACCCATCCTAGACGCCAGCTGAATCAATCGGGTTGTCGCCCCGTGGGCCCCGTCGAGCCAAATCAGGCGCAGACGCCCGACGAATTTTCGCACGCGTGTGTTACGCGTTTCCACTCTCCGGGAGGAAGGTTTTGCCTTTCTTCACGATGAACGTGCGCAGCGCGCGGCACGCAGGCGGCAGTTCGCGGTCCGCGCGATGGCCCACGTACCATTGCCGCACGATGGGCAGTCCTTCGATTTTCAGAACGGCCAGACGCCCGGCGGCTACTTCCGAAGCAATGGTGTGCGCCGAAATCAAGGAAAGTCCCAGTCCGGCCATCACCGCCTGCTTGATGGTTTCGTTCGAGCCCATCTCGATGGTGATTTTCGGCGGCAGGGTCATTTCCACGTTGAAAAAATATTCGAAAATATTCCGCGTCCCGGAACCTTCCTCGCGCACGATGAATTTCTGCTCGGCCAATTCGATTTTTGATACGCGCCGCGCGCGGGCGAGTGGATGATCGGCCGCGGCGATCATTACGTGCGGGTGGGGACCGAAGGGCGCGCTATCCACGGCGAAATCCCCGGGCGGGCGTCCCATCACGGCAACATCTATGTCGTAATTGCGCAGCGATTCCACCGTCTCCGCGCGATTCCCCACCACCAGTTTTAAGTCAATCGCCGGATGCTGCCGCAGAAACGCGGCGATCAGTTCGGCGGCGAAATACTTCGCGGTGGAGACCGCGCCGAAACGCACGCGTCCGCCGTGCAGGCCTTTCATGGCATCGAGCGTGTCGCCCAGATCGGCGATTACGCGTTCGATGCGCGCGGCGGCGGCGACGGCTTCGCGGCCGGCGTCGGTCGGTCGCAGACGGTTTCCGGTGCGGTCAAAGAGCGGCAGGCCGGCGTCTTCCTCGAGGAGCTTGATGCGCGAGGTGAGGGCCGCCGGGGTGACATGGAGAGCGGCCGCGGCTTTGACGACGGTACCATTGCGGGCGACTTCGTGAATGGCTTCGAGCTGTTTGAAGGTGAGGTTGTTCATTTTGGCCCTGTTAATTTTATTGAGGCTATTGGAAATTATATTCAGTTTTATTGTTGGGCGCAAGCTGTTACGTTTTCTTGCATGACTGCGCAGCGAGGAGAGAGGCCATGAGCGCGAACCTGAAATCACTGCAGGAGAATTCGCTGGACCAGAAGTCCGCGACGGTGCGCGGCAAGGACCGCTACAAGGCCGGCGTGATGGAATACAAGAAAATGGGCTACTGGGAGCCGACATACGAGCCCAAGGATACGGACATCCTCGCGCTGTTCCGTGTGACTCCGCAGGACGGCGTGGATCCCATTGAAGCGTCTGCGGCAGTGGCGGGAGAATCTTCCACGGCGACTTGGACCGTCGTGTGGACCGACCGCTTGACGGCTTGCGAGAAATATCGCGGCAAATGTTATCGCGTGGAACCGGTGCCCAATGCGCCGGGATCCTACTTCGCGTGGATCGCCTACGACCTGGATCTTTTCGAGCCCGGCTCGATCGCCAATCTTTCGGCTTCGATCATCGGAAATGTTTTTGGATTCAAGCCGCTGAAGGCGCTGCGCCTGGAAGACATGCGCATGCCGGTAGCGTACATAAAAACTTTTGGCGGGCCGGCGACCGGGATCGTCGTGGAGCGCGAACGCCTGGATAAATTTGGCCGTCCGCTGCTGGGCGCAACCGTGAAGCCGAAGCTGGGACTTTCGGGGCGCAACTATGGACGCGTGGTGTATGAGGCGCTGAAGGGCGGCCTCGATTTCACGAAGGACGACGAAAACATCAATTCGCAGCCGTTCATGCACTGGCGCGACCGCTATCTTTATTCGATGGAAGCGGTGAATCGCGCGCAGGCGATGACCGGCGAGGTGAAGGGCACGTACCTCAATGTCACGGCCGGGACGATGGAAGATGTGTACGAACGCGCGGAGTTTGCCAAGGAACTGGGGTCGGTGATCATCATGATTGATCTGGTGATCGGCTACACGGCAATCCAGTCCATGGCAAATTGGGCGCGGCGCAACAGCATGATTCTGCATTTGCATCGCGCGGGACACGGAACCTATTCGCGGCAGAAGATTCACGGCGTTTCATTTCGCGTAATTGCGAAATGGATGCGGATGGCGGGTGTGGATCACATTCACGCTGGAACCGTGGTGGGAAAGCTGGAAGGCGATCCACGTACGATTCGCGGCTATTACGACATCTGCCGCGAAGACTTGGTGCCGCAGAAGCTGGAGAACGGCGTGTTTTTCGAGCAGCCGTGGGCTTCGCTGCGCAAATTGATGCCTGTGGCGTCGGGCGGCATTCACGCGGGGCAAATGCATCAGCTGCTCGATCTGCTGGGCGATGACGTCGTAATGCAATTCGGCGGCGGCACCATCGGACATCCGGCGGGAATCGCAGCGGGTGCGACGGCCAATCGCGTGGCACTGGAGGCGATGGTGCTGGCGCGGAATGAAGGCCGCAACATCGCTCTCGAAGGTCCGGAAATTCTGCAGGCGGCCGCGAAAACCTGCTTGCCGCTGCGGCAAGCGCTGGAACTCTGGAAGGATGTGACGTTCGATTATGCATCCACGGACACGCCGGACTTTGTGCCCACTGCGACCGTGAGTGTTTGAAACTTTTTTGCGACGGGAGATAACGCGATGCGATTGACGCAAGGATGTTTTTCATTTTTGCCGGATCTGACCGACGCGCAAATCAGGGCGCAGGCGCAATATTGCATTGACCATGGCTGGGCCGTGAATCTGGAGTTCACGGATGATCCGCATCCGCGCAACACGTATTGGGAGATGTGGGGCTTGCCGATGTTCGATATTAAGGATGCGGCGGCGCTGATGATGGAGCTTGCTGAGTGCCGCAAGGTTTATGGCGACCGCTACATCCGGCTTTCGGGATTTGATTCCACGCACGGGTGGGAATCGGTGCGGCTTTCCTTTTTGGTGAACCGGCCGGCGCAAGAACCGGGATTCAAATTGATTCGTCAGGAAAGGGAAGGACGCAGCGTGCGTTATACAACGCAGGCCTACGAAACGGATCGGCCCGAAGGGCAACGCTATCGTTGACGCGCGCGCGGCGGTGGCGTCGCGGCCCGCTTGCGCGAAGGACAATGTGTGACGGAAACAACCCGATCTTACGAGCATCCGGGCATCACCGATCCTATGCTGGACGAGCAGGCGCCGGGAACGGCGGCCTTCGCGAAGCCGGTCGCGGCTGTTGCTGCTGGGCCTGCTGCTGAGAAAGCTGCGTGCGGTGAATTGAGTAGCGCGACGGTTGATCTGGCGAAGGAACTCGCGGAAGCGGGCATCGAGGACGTGTTGCGGGAACTCGATGAGGAACTGATCGGACTTGCTCCGGTGAAGACGCGCATTCGCGAAATCGCCGCGCTGCTCTTGGTGGAGCGTGTGCGGCGCAAGCTGGGACTATCGAGCGAGGCGCCGACGCTGCACATGTCCTTCACCGGGAATCCCGGCACTGGTAAGACCACCGTGGCGCTGCGCATGGCGCACATCCTGCACCGACTCGGCTTCGTGCGCAAAGGCCACCTGGTTTCCGTGACGCGCGACGATCTCGTGGGCCAATACATCGGACACACCGCGCCGAAAACCAAGGAAATACTGAAGAAGGCGATGGGCGGCGTGCTGTTCATCGACGAGGCCTACTATCTGCATCGCGCTGAGAATGAACGCGACTACGGTCAGGAGGCCATCGAGATTCTGCTGCAGGTAATGGAGAATCAACGGGAAGACTTGGTGGTGATCCTCGCGGGTTACGCCGACCGCATGGAGAGATTTTTCAGCAGCAATCCCGGGTTTCGTTCGCGCATCGCCCATCACATTGATTTTCCGGATTATGCCGAAGGCGAATTGCTCCAGATCAGCGAAATGATTCTAGCAAAACAGAATTACAAATTGAGCGAGAGAGGGCGGGAGGCATTAGAGCGTTACGTCGCCGCCCGGAAGCTGCTGCCGCATTTCTCGAACGCGCGCTCGATTCGTAATGCGCTGGATCGGGCGCGATTGCGCCAGGCCAATCGCATCGTGCGCTCCGCGGGCCAGGTCAAAATCACGGCGGACGATTTGATGACCATCGAGGCTCCCGATTTGCTGGCCAGCCGCGTATTCGGGCAGCAGGCCGCGGCCAGTTCCCCGCTGAGCAATGAATCCGAGGAAACATTTGATTGATTCGATCCGCCACAGCGCGTTGCCTGGCGCGCGATCGTTCGCCGATGGATGGAACCCTGCCGTATTTCTTTCTTCGCTAGCGACGGCGTTCGGGTAATCTGTCGTGCCGAAGCACGCGGCGGATTTATTTGAGGACCTGATGGCCTTGGAAGCTCTGATATTCGATGTGGACGGCACGCTCGCTGAAACCGAGGAGGTACATCGGCTGGCCTTCAACGCAGCTTTCGCCGCGTTCGGGTTGCCCTGGCGGTGGGAGCGGCCGCTGTACAAGGAACTCTTGCAGGTCACTGGCGGAAAAGAACGCATCCTTCATTACCTCACGAAGTGGCACGCGCAGGATCTGGCTGCGGTGCGCGAAGAAATTCCCAAGGTTTACGATTTCAAGACAAAACGTTATACAGCCATGATTCTGGCCGGCGCGGTGGAATTGAATCCGGGGGTTGCGCGGCTGATCGGTGAAGCCAAAGTCGCGCGCGCGCGCCTGGCTATCGCGACGACCACGCATCGCGACAATGTGGAGGCGCTGCTGCAGCACACTTTGCCCACGCACGGCGCGTCGCTATTCGATGCCATTGTCGCGGGCGACGAGGTCAGCGCGAAAAAGCCCGATCCAGAAGTGTTCGAGGTCGCGTTACGCAAGCTCCGATTGCCGGTCGCGAGCTGCGTTGCGTTCGAGGATTCGGCGAACGGCGCGAATGCGGCGCGCGGAGCGGGGTTGCCAGTGGTGGTGACGCCGGGCACTTACACCGCCGACGATGATTTCAGCGGCGCGAGTTCGGTCGTGTCCGACCTCGGCGAGCCGGGGCACCCGCTGCGGCATCTTGCGGGTTGGACGTGGCCTGAGGGTTACGTGAGCTTCGCTGCGTTGCGGACGAAAACCGAAGAAAGTCCTGCAGCACGAAGAGCTCTATGAGCGACGATGGCGCCGGCCATGGCCTCCAGGCTCGCGCGCCGCGGGACGTAAGCGCGGCGAATTGGGCAGAGTCACGGTCCAACCGAGACTAAAACAATCTCCGTTCCTTTTTCCAGGTGAATGTTCCGGCTGTCGGAGTGCAGCAGGGAGGTCGGCGGCTTGTCTTTCGCCATTGGCAGCAGGCTCATTCCATCGATTCTGAATATACCTGTCGCATCGGGCCGCAGCGGAGCCGGCGCGCTGAGCATGCCGCCGGCAACTCCCGCTCGCGCGGATGTCGCGGCCAATCCTCTTGCATCGTACAGGTCGTTTGACGTCTCGTCACGCTTAGCAGCCAACGCATAAATGGCGAGATGGGTGGAAATCTGTTCGCCGCCCTTCGGGATTACATTGTCGAATACAATCTCCAGCGCGGCGTTGTCTGAGCCTTTGGAAAACGCGTTCACCTGCGTGATCTGTCCGGTGATACGCGAGCCTTTTCTGAGCAGAATGCGATCAGCGGGTTTGACGTCTTGCGTTACCTCGACCTCCACGCGGTCCCCCACCCTGGAATGCTTGGTGTCGAGGTTTGTCGACAGCGTTCCAACTATGCCTGTCCCGTTCGGGAGGCTCGCTGAAGCAGGCGAGGTTTTTGCGGGCGTATCCGATTGGACGGGTGCATCCGGTGTGTTACTGGGCGTGGATCGCGCTGCGACGGAAACCGTCCAGGCGAGCGCGAGAATGACAACTGCGCCGAGTCGCGTCATTTTTTGATCCTCGCAACCGAAGTCGCTCGCCGCCGGGTGATGTCCGCTATTGCACGTTGGGCCCGAACGCCGATCTAGCCGCTCACCGAGTGGAGTTCGCCCGTCACTCGAAGCGAATGACTGCGGTCGTCCTACGCAAAGCGATTGTGCGATATATAACATAGCTGTGTTCATTCATGAAAGAATTTAAGGTGTTTCGCCGGCGCGGCTCGTCCGCTCGAGCACCGAATACCAGCTCTGCTTTAGCTTCGTCTCAGCCGAAATGCCCATTTCGGCAGCCTTGGCGCTTAAGGCGTTGAGGTATCACCCGCTCCGGGCTGGCCATGGCGCGCACTGCAACCTGCGGAAGATCCCGCGAATCCATTGGGGAGCCTTTCAACATTCACTTTTTCTAAGCGTGGGTGCAATTATATTCAGTTTTATTTCTGACGAGCTGCTGCTAGCGTCTAGCCATGTCGCTACCTGGTGCCTCGCCCATCCGACCTGCGGACGCCGCGCTTCCCGCGCGCTCCGTGGAAAAGCCGCCGGCGAAAATCGCGCGCGACATACCGCTTGAGAGATTTCTGTGCGAAGCGGCGAAACGCAGCAGCGGCAAGCATCTGGCGGCAACGCTGGAATTGCTAGCCATGATCGCCAAGGCCGGCATACAGGTTGCAGACATCGTTGCGCTGGGACAGCTCGCAGGAAGCGTAGGCGCGGCCATGGGCGCGACTACGGGCTCGGCGAACTTCGACGGCGACGCGCAAAAGCGGCTGGACGTGCTGGCAAATGAAGTCTTCACGCAAGGAATGCGGCGCGCTCCAGTGGCCGCAATACTTTCTGAGGAAATGGCACACCCGCTGGCGCTGGACGTGACCGCTCCGCTGGCCGTGGCGATTGATCCGCTCGACGGCTCGAGCAACATCGACGCGAACGTATCCATCGGAACGATCTTCGCGATCTTTCCATCGGTCGAGAATGCGCGCGAGCCAGCGCAACATTTCTTGCGTCCGGGCCATGAGCAAGTGGCTGCGGGCTTCCTCATCTACGGGCCACAAACTTCTCTGGTGCTCACGATTGGCGACGGCGTGCAGGTGTTTACGTTGGATCGCCGCGCCGGCGAATTCCGGCTGGCGATTCCGCATCTCGCGGTGCCGCGCGACTCCACGGAATATGCGGTCAACGCCGCAAACTACCGCCATTGGGATGATTCGATTCGCGCCTACGTGGACGATTGCATACGCGGCCTCGAGGGGCCTCTATCGCAGGATCACAACATGCGCTGGATCGCGTCGCTGGTGGCGGATGCGTACCGCATTCTGGTGCGCGGTGGCGTGTTCCTGTATCCCGGCGACCAGCGCCGCGGCAACCATCGCGGCAGGTTGCGGCTGATCTATGAAGCGAACCCGATCGCGCTGCTGATCGAGCAGGCCGGCGGATGCGCGACCGATACGGTGCAGCGCATCCTGGACGTGAAACCGCGAGAACTGCACGCGCGAACTCCGATCGTGTTTGGTTCGCGCGCTGCTGTGGAGCGCATCAGCCAGTACCACACCGATCCGCAGTTTTCTGCCGAGCGCGCTCCGCTGTTTTTTCAACGCGGGCTGATGAGACGCTGACCGGAGCCCGCGAACATGTCTACCAGGAATCCAATTATTTCCGTTACAGGCTCATCCGGCGCGGGCACCACGTCGGTGCGGAATACGTTCGAGCAAATTTTCCGGCGCGAGAAGGTGAAGGCCGTCTACATTGAAGGTGATTCCTTCCATCGCTATGACCGGTACGAAATGCACCGCGTGATGGCCGAAGCCGCAGCGAAGGGCGACCACCATTTCAGCCACTTCGGTGAAGAAGCCAACCTGCTGGAGGAATTGGAAGCCACTTTCCGCGGCTACGGGGAAAACGCACAGGGGCGTATTCGGCATTACGTGCACGACGCTGCGGAATCCGAAAAATTCGGCGCGGGACCCGGGAAATTTACCGATTGGGAGGACATTCCAGAAGGCAGCGACTTACTCTTTTACGAGGGACTGCACGGAGCGATCGTCACGGACAAAGTGGACGTGGCGAAATACGCCGATTTGAAAATCGGCGTGGTGCCGGTAATTAATGTGGAATGGATTCAGAAGATTCACCGCGATCGCGCTTCGCGGGGATATTCCACCGAAGCGGTGACCGACACGATTTTGCGGCGGATGCCGGACTACGTGCGTTACATGTGCCCGCAATTTTCCGTGACGGACATTAATTTTCAGCGCATTCCGACGGTGGATACCTCGAACCCATTCATCGCGCGCTGGATACCGACGCCGGACGAATCCATGGTGGTGATCCGCTTCCGCAATTCCAGCGGGATTGATTTTTCGTATTTGCTGGCGATGATCCAGCACAGTTTCATGTCGCGCGCGAACTCGATTGTGATTCCGGGGAACAAGCTGGATCTGGCGATGCAGCTGATTCTGACGCCATTGATTTTGCAGCTGGTGGAACGCAAGAAAAGAGCCGCGTGAGGCGCAGGCTAGGAGCACTCTCGAGTTCCCGCACAGAATCTTCGGCCGGCCGCCTCTGCCCTGGTAATCTCGAAAAACACGACAAAAACTAGCGTTTGAATGAGGCAGTGGCGCGTGATGAGTGGCGAGTGACGAGTGGATCGTGATTGGTGTTTCGCGCTCCGCAGGCCACGCATTGCTGGGAACGCCAATCTCCTGATTGGCGGGTTCGACTCTCGGCTCAAAATAGCTGAAAAACTAGCGATCAGAAAATCTTTTCTCGTTTGTTGTGAGGGGGTTAGCTCGGTTTCTAATGCTGGACGACTAGCGATTAGAAATTGCCGGAAGTACGGATGCGAGCTGTCGATGGTTGATTTTTGATTCGTGACCAGTGAGCTGTCGAGCGCGAAACGCTTGCCAAAGCATCGTATTTTCGACCGCTTAGAAAAACTCAAGGCATTGTTTTCAGGGGAGTTGCGGGCGATTCTAAGCGCGGAGCTGTCGATTAGAAATGGGCGAGTGGAGGATGGGGCGGCCGCGCGGGGTGCTGAAGTGCGAGCAGCGTGGAGCATGTATCCCCCTTGTCGTGATGAAATGAGCGCACGACTGATGATAACACTAGAGTTAATGTGACGCAAGTGCAAACGGAGGGGTGGGACCTCGCGGGGCCGGATCGGGCCAGGTGGGGCGCGAGCAACTCGAAAAGACGCGGGAAAGGCGCCCGTGGATTGTGAATCCCGTCTGCGTCTAAACCCGCACCTTCGCCTGCGGCGAGAGGGCGGCACCCGGAAGTTCAAGTGCGTTCGTTTGTAGTGTGAAAGGGTTGGCCGCCTGCCAGTCTCGCGTTGCGGGACCGGGCTGCACGTCGCGATGGTGTGCGCGGTTTCATGTCTTGGTTTCCGTTCCAATGTAGAGCGAAGGCGCGGCGGAAGCAGCTGTGTGACGGAACAGATTTGGTCCAGAACCAGTACTAGCTGTACGAAATCGACTAGAATCTGTACTGACTGCTGCGGATAGGTTTGGCACAGGTTTCTTGAGGAGTTATGAACAAAAACGGCGTCTCGGCAGTGGCGATGCTTTGCGTTCTCATGATGTCGTACCTCCCCTGGGGTCGATCATCGCCTCCAGCGATGACCCTTTTCAGCAAACTAGAAACGATCGACATTGAATCAAAGGTGCGAACGGTCGTTTACGCCGCGCCCGAGCATTTCGAGGCGCCGAATTGGACGCGCGATGGAGCATTTTTTCTGTTCAACCAAGATGGCCGATTGTACCGCTTGCCGGTTATCGGCGGAAAGCCGGAAGTGATTGACACAGGATTCGCTGTCCGATGCAACAACGATCACGGAATTTCACCCGATTCAAAGCTCATCGCGATCAGCGATCAATCGCAGGATGACCACAAGTCGATCGTCTACACCGTGCCGTTTGGCGGCGGAGCGCCCCACCGCATCACGCAGAACGCACCTTCCTACTGGCACGGGTGGTCGCGGGATGGAAGTACGCTGGCGTTTGTTGGCGAACGAAATGGGAACTTCGATATTTATTCGATTCCAGCTGCGGGCGGCGCGGAAACGCGACTGACGACGGCCGAAGGCCTCGATGACGGGCCTGAATATTCGCCCGACGGAAAATATATTTACTTCAATTCCGAACGAACCGGCATCATGCAGATTTGGCGCATGCGCCCTGATGGAAGCGAGCAACAGCAGATCACGCACGATGATTTTAACGATTGGTTCCCGCACATCTCCCCTGACGGAAAATGGATGGTCATTCTCTCCTACGATAAGAGTGTGACGGGCCATCCGCCCAATAAGAACGTTACTCTGCGGCTGATGTCTCTAGACGATGGGAAGATCAGCGTACTGGCCAAATTGTTCGGCGGCCAGGGGACGATGAATGTGCCGTCATGGGCGCCGGACAGCAAACGGTTGGCTTTTGTAAGCTATGAATTGAAGGATGCTCCATCGAACTATTAGCTTCCGCTGCGATTCTCGTTGCCGGCCCTTTATATTCGCTTGTTTTGGTGTCGCTTGATCTAGCGCCGCTGAGTCTGCCGGCAGCTCCTCTAGAGAAAAATCTCGACATCGCGTTTACCGCGCCCGACAATGCATTTGGTTGCGCGAGGACCATAGATACGAGAAAGGACAATCAATGAAGCCTCTAACACGCAGGGCTTTCATGCGGATCAGTGCAGGCTCGGTGGCTGTCGGAGCGACTTCCAAGATCAAGCTGCTGGAGCCGGCTGCGCTTTGGGGTGCCGGCCGCGCGGTGGCACCGAGTGATCGCGTCCGATTCGCATCCATCGGCACGGGCACGCGCGGTTGCGAGCTTCTCGACGCATCGCTCGCGGTGCCCGGCGCGGAATGCGTCGCAGTGTGTGACCTTTACGATAGCCGGCACGAAGCGGCACAAGAAGCCGTGCGGAAGCAGGTCCCCGCAACGCGCAATTATAAAGAGATTCTCGATCGAAAGGATGTGGATGCGGTGATCGTGGCGGTCCCCGACCATCAGCATCGCAGGGTGGTGGTGGATGCTTGCGCGGCTGGGAAAGACGTTTACTGCGAAAAACCGATGTCTCACACAGTGGAGGACGGATTCGCGATGGTGGATGCAGCGCGAAAAGGAAATCGCATCGTGCAAATCGGCAGCCAGCGTGTCAGCTCCATAGTGTACGAAAAGGCGCGCGAGCTTTATTCGTCGGGGGCGCTGGGAGAGGTTTTCCTGATCGAGGGGTCGTCAAACCGGAATTCGCCCAGCGGCGCTTGGGTTTACCCGATCCCGCCGGACGCGAGCGAGCAGACCATCGATTGGAATGCTTTCCTGGCGGGCGCGCCACAGCGTCCGTTTGACGCGGCACGATTCTTCCGCTGGCGCTGTTTCGCGGATTACGGCGAGGGCTTGGCCGGGGATTTGTTTGTGCATCTGCTTTCGGGGATTCACTTTATCGCCGGAATCGATGAAGTTCCGCAACGCGCGCAAACGACGGGCGGACTTTTTCGTTGGAAGGACGGGCGCGACTTCCCAGACGTGATTGAGACGGTTTACGACTATCCGAGCTTCCGCGTGTCGCTGTACTGCAATCTGAACAATAGTAATCAAGGCGGCGAACCGATCAAATTCCAAGGCACGAAGGGAACGATGGAAATTCTGAATCAGACGCTGACATTTACGCAGCAGGATATTACCCCCAAGCCCGAGACGTATTCCACCAAGGGTTGGCCGGCGCGACTTCGTAACGCGTATCTCGCGAAGTGGGCGGCGGAAAAACCGCAACCAGCGCCGCTCGAATATCAGGCGGCGGTACAGTCCGAGATTTTTACGGCGCCGGCCGGATACAGCGACGTTCCGGCGCATCAGGCGAATTTTTTCAATGCGGTACGGACGCGCAAAGCCACGGTTGAGAATGAAGTGTTTGGTAATCACACGGCGATTGGCTGCCATCTGGCGAACTATGCGTACTTCAACAAAACAATTGCAACGTGGGATGGGAACGCGAAGGCGATTCGCGGGTAAGCGCGCTTCGCTCGAGTTATTGAGATGACGACCATAACGAAACAGGGACCGTGACCATGCGAGGAACCTCAAGAAGGAACTTTCTAAAGACTGCATCGGCATCCATTGCTTGCGCCGCCGCGTGTACCGATGCAGCCTGGCTGATAGCGAATCCGTTGGGCTTGCCGCTTGGATTGCAGCTCTACTCCGTGAGGGATGTTTTGCCAAAGGATTACGAAGGAACGCTCCGTCAGCTGAGCGCGATGGGTTACCGTGAGGTTGAGGCTGCGGGATTTTTCGACCGCAGCGCGAGCGACGTGAAGAAGGCCATGGACGAAACAGGGCTGCATTGCGTGAGCGCCCACTATTCGTACGCAGACCTGGCGCCACACCTGGACGAAGCAATCCAGTTCGGAAAGGCGCTCGGACTTGAGTACATCATCTGTGCATCGCCCGGGCTTCCGGAAGGATCGCCCGCGAAATCTGCGAATCCGAGGGTCGCCCGAGAAGCTATGACGCTCGACGACTGGCGCTGGAACGCGGAGCAATTCAATCGGATGGGAGAGCGTGTGAATGCGGCGGGAATCAAATTTGGATACCACAACCATACGGCGGAGTTTCGCGCGGTCAACGGCGTGGTGATTTACGACGAACTGTTGCGCCTGACAGATCCCACGAAGGTGACGATGGAAATGGATTGCGGGTGGGTGATTGTTGGCGGCAAAAATCCCGTGGACTATCTGAAGCGCTACCCCGCGCGCATTTCCATGCTGCATGTAAAAGACTTCAAGTTGAGCGGAGCGCCGGGTTCCGATAGGGAGCCCCCAACTTCCGCCGAGTTGGGCCGGGGAAGCATCGACTATCGCCCAATTTTCACGGCGGCGAAAAAGGCCGACATCAAGCACGCCTTTATCGAGCAGGAGCAGTACGACATGCCTCCGATGGAAGCGCTGAAGATTGACGCAGATTACATGAAAGCGTTGACGGTTTAACCCGCGACAATTTTCGAAGTCAATTTCCCGCCAAGCACAACGCTGCTTGAGCGCAGCGCACTACAACCACCACGCCGCCGACGGGCGCTCACGGATTACGATCTCGTTGAGGAAGTTCACAGCCTTGGTAAGCCCCTCTTCTGCGGAGAGCAGACTATCTTCGTGTTCGATGGAGAGCACGTAATCGTAACCGAACATCCGTAGCGTGGAAATGAATTCGCTCCACCACTCAGCGCCGTGACCGAAGCCGCAGGTGCGAAAAATCCAACTGCGCGCGCGCTCATCGGTGTAGGGCTTGGTGTCTAGCACTCCGGCGCGCTGAAGATTGACCGGGTACAGCTGCGTGTCCTTAGCGTGGACGTGGAAGATCGCCCCTTCCAACACGCGGACGGCGGCAATGGGATCAATGCCCTGCCAGAACAAGTGGCTGGGATCGAAGTTGCAACCTACAACCGAGCCGACGATCGAGCGCAACTTCAGCATCGTCTCTGGACTGTAGACCACAAATCCAGGATGCATTTCGATGGCGATCTTCAAGCCGTGATCGCTCGCGAATTTTGCATGCTCGATCCAATGCGGAGCGACCACTTCGTTCCACTGCCAGTCGAGAACCGTCCGATATTCCGGGGGCCATGGGCAGGTCACCCAGTTGGGCGCGGTGGCGCCCGGCGAATCGCCGGGACATCCGGAGAAATCAATGACAACGGGTATCCCGAGTTTTTCCGCAAGCAGGATCGTCTTGCGGCTCACCTCGCGGTCTTGCTTTGCTCGCGCCTTATCAGGATGCAAGGCATTCCCGTGAGAACTCAGGGCGCTGATCTGCGCGCCATGATCGGCCAGAACCTCCTGAAACGCTGTGAGGGCGCGGCTGTCGTCAAGCATTGCCAGCTTGCAGTGCGCGTCACCCGGATAATTCCCCGTGCCAAGTTCGATTGTATTGATGCGCAGCGCGGCTAGTTTTTTGAGAACTTCAGGCAGAGAAAGCTGAGAGAGCAAGGGTGTGAAAACTCCGACACGCATAGCGACTATTATCTCCTAACGACGCCCAGCGCCTCACACTTCTCTACCCTGTGGCGGACTCATTGGATGGCACGGGCATGGCGGCATTTGGGCCCCGAGTTGGACCCAATCCGATGTCCCGGCTTAAAGGTCTCTGTACTTTTCCAATGCGATGCGCACCAGCTGGCTGCGCGTTCTGACGCCCGTCTTGGTGAAAAGTTGTTGCAGGCTGGCCTTACCGGCGCTCTCTGAAATCTGCAGACGATCTGCAATCTGCTTATTCGCCAGGCCTTCGAAGACAAACGAAAGCACCCGCCGCTCGCGTTCCGTGAAGCGCACTCCGCCGCGCTGCGCGCTGATGCCTTCCGTGCTTTCGAATGCCCTTCGCAGCTGGTGGAGCAGCGTCCGGATGTGCGTCAAGCGGAGGAGAACCTGCTTCGGCGAGCGCGCAGATTGGAGTGGCGATCGCGAATCGGCTGCCAAATTTTGCGCTGACCGCCGACGCCGGCAGTATGGCGGTCGTGCTCGGGCATCTATTCGAACCAGGCACGGGTTTCTGGGACGTAGGCGCGAGCGTCGCGCAACCCATTTTTGATGGCGGCACGCTGCTGCACCGCGAGCGCGCCGCGAAAGCTGCTTATACTGAAGCCTCTGAACAGTATCGCAGCACCGTGCTCACAGCATTTCAGAATGTGGCGGACACGCTGAATGCGCTGCAACAGGACGCCGACGCGTTGAAGGCCGCGGCAGCAGCAAACGATGCCGCCGCTGTGACGCTGGATCTGTTAAAGAAGCAGTATCAATCCCGCTACGCAAATTACCTGGCGCTTTTGAGCGCCGAGCAAGCGTACCAGCAAGCCGTGATCAATCTCGTTCAGGCCGAGGCGAATCGCTACGCCGACACCGCCGCGCTCTTTCAAGCCCTCGGCGGCGGGTGGTGGAACCGCGCCGATATTCCCAAGAGCTAGTCACGAGGCGAGAATCGTCGGCACGCGTGCAGAATTGCAAAATCGCGACGGCGATCGAACTTGGCGATGATACTTATGATGGAGGGTGAGCTGCGAGAGCCTGGATCTTGCGATAGTTTTCCATGTCACGAGCTGCCTGCTCGGTCTTGCCCTGGCGTCTGTGAATTTGCGCCAAGACCAAATAGGCCTGCCCGGCAAGCGGAGTATCCTTCTCCAGCTCGATCACGCGCTTGAGCGCATGGTCGGCGGCATTGGGATCACTAATGGCCGCCGCTTTGCCCAAGGCGTATAGCGTTTCCGGCATATCGGGGCTTAGCGAATCGGACCGCTTTAGCTCGTCAGTTGCTTCCTTCATCTTTCCCTGCTGCAGCAACGCATTTCCCAAGCGATAGGCGGCCTCCGCGCTTCCGGGCTGCAATCGCGCTTCTGCGCGAAATTGTTCTTCCGCCTTCGCCCATTCGGAACCGGCAGCGAAGACTTGTCCAAGCTCAAGCCGCAAGCCCGGCAAATCGGGCCGCATGGCGATGGCCTGTTCATATTCCTTCGCAGCCTGCGGAAGCATCTTCATTTCGTAATCGGTTTGACCGACAGCCTGATGTCCTCTCGCAGAATCCGGATCGACGGAACGCAAGCGGTCCAACGATTGCCCTGCGAGCGCTGTCGCGGCGCGGCTGAGATAAAAGAGAAGATCCGGATCGTCTGGGGATTTTGCGAGAGCCGCTTGCAGATTCGCGACTGCTTCAGCCGCTTGGCCGGCTTGTAGTTGTGCAATTCCCAGAGCTGCGGGGTCTTGAATCATTTTCAAATGAGGAACGGCGTCGGACGCGTAGCCCTGCGCCAGAAGCGCGTATCCGAGCAACTGATGGACGGCCGGGGAATCCGGACTCAATTCGGCCGCGTGCTTCAGGGGAGGAACGGCCGCCGCGTAGTCATGCTCCTTCATGTATGCGTCGCCCAACCGGAGGAAGACGATTGCAGAGTTGGGCGCCAGTTCCGCAGCCTTGCGAAACGCAGCGACGGCCTGGTCGAACGCGCCGCGATTTTCAGCGTCCATGCCGGATTGCAGCAGGGGGAGCGCATCGGGGGGGACGGAAGGCTCCGCCGATTGCAGTGGCAAGAGAAAGCACATCCACAGCAGCGCGTGAATCATGGTTGCACCGATTCCTCAATCACGATGAATTGATCAGCCTTTATGCCGCGCAAGACCTGACGAATGCCAGAGGGCCAGCGAATTTCGATGTCTGCCGTCTCCGCGGAGCCAAGGCCAAAATGCAAACGTTTGTCGTTAGAACAGAGATAGCTTCCCGCAGCCGTCGCGAAGCGAGTCTGGCCATTGACTTGAACGCGAGCACCGAAGCCGTCGCGATTGCTGCGTTTTCCGCGCAGCGTGATTGTCAGCCAGTGAAATTGGCCGCGGCGATTGAAATAAAACTGCGGGGATTCGCCAAGAGAAGTCGCAACCACGTCCATCCAGCCGTCGTTGTTCAAATCACCGAACGCCGCGCCGCGACCGGCCACGGGCACGTCCGATCCGGCGTCGGCTCGTTCGAAACGACCCGCGCGGTTCATGGCTAGCAAGGGAGGTTCGCGGTAGCGCAGCGAGTCATCGTAAATCTGAACGTTATCGAAGACGTGACCCTGGACAATAAATGCATCCTTCCAGCCGTCGTTATCAAAATCCTCCAGTCCGACTCCCCAGCCCGAAGCGCTTCCCGAGAGCACGCCCAACCCCGCTTCCAATTCCTGCGCGCTGAACGAGCCGCGGCCGTCGTTATGAAAGAGGACGTAGGGATCGTGAGGAAGCTGGGTGATGAGAAGGTCGGGAAGGCCATCGTTGTCATAGTCCTGAAAAACCACGCCCATGCCCGAGGGCATTCTCCCGCTCTCGGAAAGAGCTGCACCCGAATCCAAACCACATTCGGTAAAAGTGCCGTTCCCATTGTTGTGAAAAAGAAACTGATCGCTGACGTCGTTGGCCACAAAAACGTCTGTGTATCCGTCGCCGTCATAGTCCGCAAATGCCACTCCGAGGCCATGGCCCTTCTTCGCGGCGATGCCAGAAGAGATGCTCACATCCTCAAACGTGCCGTCTCCGCGATTGTGGTAGAGGATGTTTGTGATGGCAGGAAAGTCGCCTGGCGGGCAATATGTGGGTTTTTCCGAGCCGCACGTTTTGCTTTTCTCGACGCTCCAATCGAGATAGCGGGTAACAAACAAATCCAGTCTGCCGTCGTTATCGTAATCGAAGAATCCCGCGGAAACAGACCAGCCGCCTGCCGCGACGCCAGCTTTCGCGGTGACATCCGTAAAAGTGCCGTCGCCATTGTTGTGATACAAAATATTTTTTCCGAAGTTCGTCACGTAGATATCGGGAAAGCCGTCATTGTCGTAATCCCCGATTGCGACCCCCATCCCGTAGTTTGAGTTGCCAGCATCCGCGAGGCCCGCGGGCTCGGTGACATCGGTGAAGCTGCCATCCGGATTCTGACGGTACAGACGATTCCAATAGGCGGGATTTCGGCGATCGAAGTTGATGGGACTGGCCATAATGTCGCGGACATGCCCACCGTTCGCAAAGAATATGTCCAGCAAACCGTCGTTGTTGTAATCCAGGAGGCCCACGCCACCGGGCATCGTTTCAATCAGATACTTGCGAGAAGTTGGCGAGTTACGGAGAACAAAATCAACACCCTTCAAAGTCTTCACTTGGAACACTGGGGCGGTCTTGGGGTCTGCCCCTTGAGCATCCAGAACGCTGCCGACTTCAAGCGCACCGAGAGAAAACAGGAAAGACAAAAGCTCTCTTCTGGTCATCCATGTTCCTGACAATTCGAGATCGCGTGGCGGCCGCAGCTCGCGCGGGGAAAAATACTTCGCGCGATCCAGCCGCGCTGCCCGGCTCTGAGCTTCTCACTTCGAATTCCGAATTTCTAGCTCGCCGTTCTGCGATCCGCCCTTGATCTGCTGGCTCAGTCATTGCCTGGTTGTATTGTTCGAAGATACCGAGGGAGTTGGATTTATGTCCGCGATGTGCGCAAGCGCGGTGCTGATCAGACCGTTGTACTCTTCAAGCTTTTGGCTCTGGTATTTTTTGTCTTGATTCATGGTCGCAAACGCGGGCGAAGTCTCTGTAGCATGCATGGCGTCGATGATTTTGGCTAAGCCGGCAAGTTTCGCTGAGAGGTCGCTCACTTCTGCAAACGCCGTCTCCGGATGATAACTAATGCGGTCTCCCGTCTGCATAGCGTCAATCAATGGATCGGGAGAGCCGGCCGCGGGCCACGCAGCATTCAAGATGTCATAGGTCTCGCGAAGCCGCGTCAGCTTGCCCGGAAGGCCGTCGAGCATCGAACGATTGCGCGCCAGTTGGGGACTGATTCGGACTTTGATTGTGACCGCATCGCCGGTGTTGAATCTGCGCGTCATAATCACGGTTGTGAGTGTGTTGCCTTCAAAGCGCCATCCAGGTCCGCCCGTGCCTTTGGAGCGCGCCAGGGATTCCTGGTTGACACTCACTGCAGATGGCGGCCAACTCCCCGGGAGGCGAAGTTCATACGCCCGTTCGTCTGGCATACCGGAGTAATGACCCGAGGTGGGCGCGACGCTCACCGTAAGCACGGTGCCGTCGGCGTTCACCGTTGCCTGAATCGGGGTCCACGCGCATTCTCCGCGCTCGTAGCCGGTTGTGTCCCTCGCATCTTCATACAGACGATATTTCGAAGCCTGTCCGTTTGGTAGCGGGAACACGGTGAGGATGAGAGGGTCCACCGGTTTCTCGCCGGTATAGTTCATCGGCGGTTGCATGGGAATAATGCTTCCACCCTTAACATACACGGGGATCTGGCTGATCGAAAATTCGCGCTCTACGGTGACGGGGCCGTGAAAGCTTGCGCCGCTATCCCGTTCGAACCAGTCGCCCGGTGGCAGCCATACCGGGACCTTCGCGAGCTGCGAATCCTTTGCGACTGGCTGCGTCACCGGGTCGGCGAGCATGCTATCGCCAAACATATATTCATTTTTTGCGGCATAGGCCTGCGGCGCGTCCGGCCAGTCATAGTAAAGCGGATGCAGAAGCGCAAGACCGGTGTCGTATGTTTTCCTGGCCTCGGTGTAGATATAGGGCTGCAGAGCATAGCGACGCGCGAAGGACTCCCGCATCAAGTCCGCATACGGCTCGGGGTAGGCCCAGATACGCCGCTCCGCGTCGGGATTTTTGGTCGTGTGGGTTCGCAGAATCGGACTAAGACTTCCCCACTGGATCCAGCGCAAGTAGAGTTCCGGTTCGATGGCACCGGGCATGTGGCCGCCAATGTCATGGCTCCAATACGCGTAGCCGACGTTGGCAGCTGTGGCTGTGAAGTACGGCTGAAATGCGAGCGAATCCCACACAGAAATAGTGTCGCCGGAAAATCCGATCTGATAGCGGTGATTTCCCAGGCCGCCCCAGCGGTGGAAGAGCAACGCCCGTTTGCCTTGGCGCTGCTGGTCGGTGAAGAAGACGTAGTTTATCCACCACGTGGGATTCAGCCCGGTGATTTTCGTGGTGTCCTCTTGCTGCCAGTCGAGCCAGAAAAAGTTGACTCCCTGTTGCTCGAGCGGGTGAATCATGTCGTTCATGTAGTTCGTTGCAAATTTCTTTTCCGTGATATCGAACGGAACATATTGCTTGGTCGCTGGATCAATCCCCATCGCGCGAGCCATCTCCGGGTAGTGATCCTCCCAGGGCTGCACTCCTGAGGCCGGGTGTACATTAACCGTGGCCTTGAGACCTTGTTGGTGTATGCCCTTTAGAAATTGATCCGGATCGGGGAAGAGTAGCTTGTTCCAGGAGTAGCCCGTCCAGCCAAGTCTGTGGCCGGAGGCATCCTGTGCGCTGTTTCCCGCGACCTCGTTGAAGGTGGGATGCCAATCAATATCGATTACGAGAACGTCAAGAGGCGTGTCGTGTTGATGAAATCCTTGGATCAGCTGGTTGAATTGCTGGTCGGTATAAGCCCAGTATCGCGACCACCAGGTTCCGAATGCAAAGCGGGGTGGCAGCGGAATTTTTCCTGCCACGCGCGTGTAATCGTAGAGAGCGAGTTTGTAGTCGTGGCCGTAGCCGAAGAAGTACCAATCTTGACGCTCTCCCGCCGGCCGCGCCGTGACCCATGGCCAAGGGCTGCGTTCACCTGCCGTGAAGGAAAAATCGTCAGAGTCAAAAAGCTGCCGCGTACTGTCGTCCACAACGGTCCAGCCATCGCGCGAGATGAGCCCTGGTTCCAGCTGAACATCAGAGCCTTGGACTCTGTCGAGCGTGCGCGTGGTACCGAGCAGGTTGCCGGTATCGGCCGTACCGGGCTTCCATACGATCTCTTTCCCGTTCAGGCTGAAAGTGATAGCGAGATTCTCTGGGCCGAGTTTGCCATCCGAGTTTCCCGGCGAGTAAACCAACTTGAGCGCGCTGGTTTGAATTACTGTCGGTCCTCCATCGGGCGCCGATACGTTCGTGAATTCTGGGACGGGGAGCCGACGATTCAGAAAGACGAGCGAAGCGTGATCCTCAAACTTGCCGTCCGCGGCCCACTCCATGCGAATCAGTTGCGGCGTCAAAATGGTGAAGCGTGCATGCCCGGTAGTGACGACAGCGCGCGGGTCGGCGACAGGGTCATAACGGCCTGGAGTATCTGCGGCTGCAACAGGGGTGTGGAAGAGAGTCAGCGCCCCCATTGCCACCACGAACAAGCCGCGATGAAGGCTGCGAAGCAAATCCGTTGTGAGCATCTGTGGGCCCCATGTCTTCATAGTGTGACAGGATCACCGAGTTGTTTCTGAGCCGGGATCCATCCGTATAGAGTTCTGGCACAGTGCCCATCGCTTCCCCGACGATTGAAAAACCCTGGTCGCCCCAAGACGAAGCGCCTGGCAGGCTGGGTGTCGAGCCGCGACTGGGGGACAGTCGCCGGCACCTGCCAGGCTTTCGCGTCCCGGGTGGCGGGAGATGGAGTCGCACCAGGCGTCAGAAGTAGAATTTCGCAGCCACCTGAGCGGTTCGAGCTTGGTACGCTGAAGTTATCCTCCCGAAATTACCGGAGCTGACGTCGCCCAGATTTGTGTCCGGTTGGAAGAAGTCCGGATGATTGAGCGCGTTAAACATCTCGAATCGGAATTGCAGGCGCTTACCCTCGGCGAAATCCCAGTATTTTTGAATGGCCATGTCCCAATCGAAGTAGCTGGGCCCATGAAGATTCGAGAAGAACCTGGGAGCGTCTCCGAACGTGAAGTTGGTAGGTTGCGAAAACGCGTTCGGATTAATCCAGTTGTTAATCGATTGATTTGCTGGGATCGCGTTCACACCTGGCACGATATTGGGGCGCTGGTTAAAACCGAAACCGACGTTGTTCGAGGCTGGTTGGATGGAAAGAGGCAATCCCGATTCCGCAGTGAGGATCCCGCTCCACGCCCAACCGCCCAGCACCGCGTTCATCGGCGCGCTCCAATCGGAGCCAAATCGTTTACCCTTGCCCACCGGCAATTCGTAGATGTATGAGGCCACGAACCTGTGAGGGACATTGCTCGCATCAACGGAATAGTCGGCAGCGAGGTTGTACGAATTCAGGTTGCTGGTCCCGCTGCCTGGGAACGCCCAACCGGCAGCTCCTTGCACGTCATCCCTGAATTTCGAATAGGTGTAGGAAAGGTTGAGGTCCAGGCCAGAGTGCCAGCGGTGCGTGTAGGTCACCTGCAGTGCATCGTAGGACGAGGTACCGACGGTAGGCCCGCCCTCGAATACGCTGCAGTATTCAGGAAATGGAGCCAGCGATTGCGCCACGGTAATCGTGGGATTGTTGAGGCCGCAGCTGCTTGACGTTATGTGGCCAAAGAAGGGGTTGGGTACGGCATTGAAGAGGGCGTTCCCCTGAGCCAGATTTCCCGGCGACATCTGATCCCACTGCAAACCGGTTGCGAGCAAGTTCGTACCGTGATTCCCGACGTAGCTGACGTCCAGCATGTCGTTGGGGGTAAACGAGTACTGACCGCCAGCCATCCACTGCTCTACATACGGGGTTTTCCTGTTGTTGTTCACTGCGGCGGCCCCAAAGCCGACGTCCTGCAATCCTCCCGCGGAATTGCCAGTGGGCAGCCTTTCCGTGGTGAATGCGGGACCACAGGGCGCGAATATACCGGGAGCAGTTTCACAATTGGCGTTTACATTTCCGCTTAGAGTGGAGGCGGGATTTAGGCCGTTGTTTAGAGTTGTGTTCCACGGTGTTTGCTGCGAGAACCCGTCATTGGGACCTTGGCCGTAGAAGTTCGGCACGTAAAAGATCCCATAACCGCCGCGGATCACAAGGTTCTTAGCGGCCTCAATAGCAACCGAGACGCGCGGAGCAACATTGCCGTACGGAGTGTTGTAAAGGCCTGAGTTGTTGGGCGAGTTGAAAATAATCTCACCAGGAACGAAAGAACCAACCTGGGCGCTTATGGGGTTCTCCGCTGTAAAGCTAAAGTAGTTTTGCGCATTGTGACGTTCGGTTGGCGCGGTTTGGATTTCGTAGCGGAGCCCCAGGTTCAAAGTAACTCTGGGCGTCACCTTCCAGCCGTCCTGAATATACCAACCGAGGAAGTGCTTATCCGTGGCGGGAAATGCTTGAAACAGCGTGCAAAGTTGGCACGAAGTACCGTTGTCCCCGCTGCCCACTCCCAGCAGGAAAGATGCGAATCCGCTTCCGGTGCTCCCGATTGCGTTATTCGGATCCGGTCCCTCCGTGGAGGCGGTTTGGAAGTTGAGCGCCGTTTGGCCGAAGTGACCGCCGTCAATCCGCAGCCACACGTCCGTGAAGCCAAAAGCCAATTCGTGCCTGCCCTCCATTTTCGTGAAATCAACCGAGCTGGTCCAGAATGTTTGCGGCACGATGTAACTGTTGTTCCCGCCAACCGCTCCGAGGGGGGCATAATTCCCACCACCACTAAAGGAGATCTGCGGGAAAGCCGGGGCAATCCCGTCAATGAATGTCGGGAACCCGAGACTCGACGTCGCGAAGCCCAAACCCTGCCCGGTTGCCTGCTCGACGTGGCGATTTACGCCGAAATTCAAGTTCATGGTAAATGTGGGATTGAAAATATGGTTCAGGCCAACGTTGACGCTGTAGCGATTGTTGGGATTGAGCAGTCCCGGGCCCGCCGGATCATCGGGTCCGTAGAAGTCGGGCGTGTTTGTTTTCGTTTGGAACTTCTGCGAAAAGCGCGCATAGAGCCGGTTGCTCTCGTCCACGTTGTAGTCCACGCGGCCCGAGTACTCGTTCGAGTGTTCCGCGGCAGCTCCCGTCGGCGCAAAATTGGTTCCCGTCGATCCCGTTCCAGTTGGCGTAGGCCAAAAGTTCGCAGCCGCGATATTACCGGCGATCGTGTCCATGAGTGCCGCGGGAATCTTGTTCGTGACACCTAGCCCGGTCGAGATGTTGCCGGAAATCGGGTCTCGAATGAATGCCGTGGTGCCGCCGCAGGTTACATGATTCCCGGTGACGGGATCCGTCCCTCCGCAGGTAACTTGGCGCGTGCTGAACGGGTTGTAGATCTCGCCAGCAAGGACTGGCCGTCCGAGATAGTCGGTCCCAACCTGCGCTCCCAACAACGCCGAGAAGTCTCCGGTCCTTTCCGCGGAGGTAGGCAGTGTGTAATTGTTTGTTGATGGCGTGGACTGCCTCTCGCCTTCGTAGTAGGCAAAGAAAAAGAGTTTGTCCTTCTTGATGGGGCCGCCGATCGTCCCGCCAAACTGATTGCGATTGAATGACGGTTGGGCTCCATTATTGAAATAGTATCTAGCGTCCATGCCGCTGTTCGCGTAAAACTCCCAAGCGTCTCCGTGGAAACCGTTACTTCCCGATTTGGTCACGATGTTCACTACGTTGCCGCTGCTCCAGCCATACTGGGCCGTGAACGCGTTGGTCATAATTTTCATTTCCTGCACGTCGTCCACTGACGGAACGTAGATGACCCCTCCCCAATCAACACGCGTGTCCCAAGTTCCGTCTAGCAGATATTCCGCGGTGCCAAAGAAGGTGCCGCCGAAATTCAGAAACGAGATATCCTGATCGGCAGTTTGAGCCAGACCCGGCGCTCCCACCACCTGCTGTTCCGCGGCGTTGTTGACCGAAGAATTGATCAGCGTCAAACTGATGACGCTGCGAAAGTTCAGCGGAAGGCCTTCAGCGAATCTAGACGATAGGTCCTCTGAAATATTCGCGTTGTCCGTATTCAGAAGTGGCGCCTGCGACGTGACTTTGACGGTTTCGGTCAGCGCCCCGACGGTCAGGCTTACCTGCTGCTCAACATTCTGGCCGGCCGCCAAAGTAATTCCCTCTTGTGTGTACTGCTTGAATCCAGGAGCTCTCGTCTCCAAGGCATAGACACCCGGGGGCAGGAACGTAAAACTGTAAAGGCCGGAATCTCCGGTCGAAGACGTGCGCGTAAGGCCGAGCTCGGCGCTGGTGACGGTCACCGTCGCACCGCTGACAGCCAACCCTGCAGGATCCGTGACGCGGCCGCTCAGCGTGGCCGTAAATGCGGCGGACGACTGACCGTAGACCGGTTTGCAGCAGAGGAATAGAACCACCAGAGCGCTAAGTAACAACCCAAGTTGCCGTGAACGTTCTCTGCCTGACATTCGGAAATCCCTCCTCGAAATTCTGGCTGACGCCAGGACTCCACCCCGTACGGCTCGATCAACCGGCCAAGCTTTGCTGTCCCTTGACCACCGCACATGCGTCTTCAAATTTTGCGTGAAAGCACCAGGACACGGTGCACTGCACTGGCCAGAGTTATAGAGAGTCGCGTGCAAGCTGGCAACGGTTTTCAGGTAAAGGAACGGGGATAAGAGCGATAAGGCCATTAATTGGCGCTTATCGTGCTGAATTCTCACAACTTGCAAAGCGAGCCGTAATGACCGAAAAGCGGCGCGCGCGCACCTTTTAGATTGCACGCTCGTCTAAAGCGCAGTAACATCCATCGAAATCAACTTTGCATTGCTAGAACTAGTCGAGGTGTGGGTCGATTTGACCGCATGGCGACGCACGTCACCGGGGGGTGGGGTGGTTTACGTTGCAACCAGAGCAAGTAACGGAAAACTGGACACCGTGTAGCGAAGTCGAAAGAGGCGCCGTTGAACAGCAACTCGAATTGCTGCTCGCTTCACCCTTATTCCATTCCAGCAAAAGATACCCGAGGTTCCTGAGATTTGTGGTGGCGCGAGCATTGGCCGGCCAGACCGACCAACTCAAAGAACGCATCCTCGGCGTGGAGATCTTCGACCGGCCAGCCGATTACGACACGAACACGGACCCAATCGTTCGAGTGACTGCGGCGGAAATCCGCAAGCGCATCGAACACTACTATCAAGACCCGAAGCGTAAATACGAAATTCGCATGATCTTGCCTGCGGGATCCTACGCCCCGCAGTTTTACTGGCCGGGCCATCCCAGCGGTCCTCCGGCGGTAACTTCTCTGGAATTGCCAAGCGACGCTGCGGATGCCGTCAAATCCCAACTCGCCGCGACGCTGCCGGTTGTTCCACCATCGAAGCGTACTTTCATGGCACGCAGGATGCCGGCATTCGCAGTGGTTGCGCTGACGCTGATGATTGCTGCGGCGGCGTTATGGCATGTGTCCCGCCCGCCGGTCTTGAGACAGTTTTGGGAGCCATTCGTAAACTCCCCGAATCCGGTGCTCATCTGCGTGGCAGACCAAAGCCAGTATTCCACGATACGCCTGCGCGACGCTGCCGATCCCTCGCACCAAATCACCTTGCCCGACAGCATGGTCGCGCTCATCATCGACGATGTAAGTCCCCTGGTGAACGTTGCAGCTCTGCTGCGCAGCTACGGCAAGACGTCCCGTGTGCTTGGTGAGTCAAACACGACGCTGACTGATTTACGCCGAGCCCCTTCGATATTTATTGGGGCGTTCGACAATAGCTGGACGTTGCGCATGACCTCCCCTTTGCGCTTCCACTTTGCAAACGATGCCGCGATGAACAAGTTGTGGATTGAGGATCGCGCCAATCCTGGAAATCACGATTGGATGATGGATCGTACGATTCAACAAACCGGAACCTACTCGGATTACGCCATCGTGGCGCGCTTTGTGGATCCCAACATCGAGCAATTGGTGGTCGTGGGCGCAGGCATCGGTCGCGGCGGCACGGTCGCTGCTGGAGAATTTCTGGTGGACGAGCAACGCATGGACGACATGCTGAAGCGAGTGCCCAGTGATTGGAAACGAAAGAACATCGAAATCGTTCTCGAAACGCAGGTCATTGGAGACCGTTCCGGCCCTCCCCGCGTCAGCGCGGTGTATGTTTGGTAGTCGGAGATCAGCCAGCGGACCAACACCGACAGCTTGGGCGCGAATTTGGAGGCGATCCCGGAGGAGCAACGTCGCGCGGTAGAAAGCGTCGAGGCTTGTATTTGGACCCAAGTTCAGGCAGCAGCGCATTCGTTATGAACAAGAGTGAATTGAAAATAAAGCAGTAAGTGGTCGGGGAGTGGAGATTTGAACTCCCGCCCTCCTGCGCCCAAGGCAGACGTAGAAACACTATCTTGTTGCCCTGTCTAGCTTTGTTCTGTGTCATGTGGCAGGTTTCTGGGCCCCGTTTGGCAGGCGTTGGACCCAACTCCAAGAGGGGCGCCCTTTTATATTACGTCGCGTAACCCGACATCTTCTTTTGGCTCGATGTCCGGTTTGCGCAGCGCTAGACGGGCACGCGGACTGGGTGAGGCCTCCGGCTGCCGTTCTGGCATCGTGATCCCACTGATATACTCAGGGCATGACGCATCGGAAATTTGAAGCATATCCGGAGAATGCACCCGGAGCATTCTTTGTGGAAAAGGACCTGTGCATTACGTGCAGGGTTCCGGAACTAGCCGCGCCCGATTTGATCGGACTCTACGAGGGCCCGTCAGGAACCAACCGCAAGAGCCATTGTTACTTCAAGAAACAACCTACAAGTGCCTCCGAACTAGAGCGGGCGATTAAGGCGGTGAGTGTAAGCTGCTGCGGCGCTTATCACTACGCAGGAACGGACGTCTCAGTGAAAGAAAAACTGAGCGTCGCTGGTCAAGCCGAAGCCATCGACCACGTTTAGTTCAGACCGCAATGTGAGATGTCCGGTTCCAGCTGCAGGCATGTGGATTACTTCCGTCTAGCCCGTTACCCGTTCTGCCCGGAATCGCCCCATCCGACGATAGCTACTCTATTTAGGAACCTATCCCTTATCGGACAGTTTTACCGTTGCCGCAGTGGGACACTGCTCGTGCATAACAGGGGGTTACTGTGACGAGAAATACAGTTCCACCAGTGGGCGGTAGCGAATCCCCTCCCACTGCCACCGGCGCGGAGTCCGTAGCCGATATTCTTGAACAGGAACTCGACCGTACCATTCATGAGTGGATAGCGCTCGTCGAGAAAGAACCTGATCTAATTCGCATCCCGTTGAATTTCGAAGAACGCACCGGCCATCTTCCGAAACTTCTCCATGACGTAATTGCCAGGCTGCGTCTCGACAAAGGATCCAAAGCCCCGATTTCGGTAGCCGCGAGCCGCCACGGAGAGCTTCGACGCAAGCAGGGCTACACCGCGGCGATGGTCGTGGACGAATCCCGAATCCTCCAGGTCTGCATTTTTTCGACGCTGCACAGGAATGAGCGTCGAGTGATATTCAGCAGGCTGCTGCCGGACGTCGTGACCATCGCAGATGAGGTAGATGCGCAATTAAAGCAGCAAGTCCTCTGCTTCCTGCCTGTAGACGCACCGAGAACACGTGCTACGAACTGAATCTGGTGCCAGTGCCCCTATGAAAATGAAGAAACCCAACACGGAATCACCGCAGACCTTTCTCGATACTTCGGGAACGGCAAGGAAGGTCACTGTATTTGGCAAGGACGAGCAGATTTACAGTCAAGGTGACTCGGCCAAGAGCGTCATGTACATCCAAAAGGGCAACGTAAAATCCTCCGTGGTCAGCGCGTCGGGCAAGGTGGCTGTGATCGCGATACTCGGTCCGAACGATTTTTTTGGCGAGGGCTGCATGGCGGGTCAGTCGGTCCGTGTGGGCTCGGCTACTGCCATCACGCCGACCACCCTTGTTGCCATCGACAAGAACGAATTGTCACAAATGCTCCGTACACAAGACAAATTATCGGACTCTTTTGTCGGCTATATCCTCAGTCACAAAAACCGAGTCGAGGAGGATTTGATCGATCAGCTCTTCAATTCGTCCGAGAAGCGGCTCGCCCGAGCGCTGCTTGTGCTCTGCCGGTACGGAAGAGTGCAGCATCAGCCGGACAACGAACTGCCGGTGGTTTCGCAAGAGACTTTGTCCGAAATTATCGGCACCACGCGGTCTCGCGTGAATTTCTTCATGAACAAATTCCGGAAACTCGGTTTCGTCGAATACCACAACCGTAGAATCAAGATTAACAAGTCTTTGCTGACATTCGTACTGGACGAGTAGCACAGTGATGTCTTGTCAAGAACGGTGTTCGCTTTCAACGCTCACACTGACGGCGAACACCTGCCCGCGATTTCCGATGATAAGGGCGATTGAACTGTTGATCGTTCCCAAAGTTCTGATTGGTTCTCGGACATATACCCGCCTAGTACTCCGCCTGTTGAAGAGATGCCGGTTCCGCTTTAAGGACCGGGCTCGATTCCAATCACGTCGTTCACGGCCTTTCGGAATCGCTGTTTGCATCCTAGATATTTCTCGGTCGTCTGCACCGAAACGTGCCCGAGTAAGAACTGGATCTGCTCCAGCTCGCCACCGGCGCTGTGACAATGCCGAGCGCAAGATCTTCGCAAATCATGAGGCGCAAGCTTGGAAATCCCCAATTGTCCGGCGTACTGTTTTACAACGTGCCATACGACCTTCTCGGTCATTTCGGTACCCCATGGCATCCCCGTTCGACAGACGCGGCGAAAAACTCTAACCTCCGTCACGCGAGATGCCTGCAGCCAATCATCGATCGCCCGCTTGACCCAATCGGGAACGGGGACGGTTCGGATGTGACCTCCCTTTCCAACCAAATCAATTATCGCCCAGTGCTCCTCGCGCCGCTGAAGGTGATCGAGCGTCAAATCCGCCAGTTCACTTCTTCGCAATCCACAACCCAGCAGAACCGCCAACAAGGTTCGGTCCCTCTTGCCCTGAAGCGTGCGGGTGTCGGGAACTTGCCAGAGAGAGCGTGCTTCGTTCACGGTCAACCAATTTCCTAAACGGATGCCCAATTTCTGCGACCCCTTGACCCGGCAAATACCTGCTGCTCGTTCGGGACTCAATAAACCCGTATCTGCCGCCTCGTAAGCGAATCTGCGCTCCGCGGCGAGCCTGACGTTGACCGTGCCCGGAGCCAATTGACGATCCTCCAGATGGATTCTGTAGCGTGTGACGACAGTTTTGTTGAAGGAGAGCCGAGGTTCAGAACAATACCAGAGAACAAATTCATCAATCGCGTGTCGATAACTGCGCTGCGATTCAGGGGACCGCGGACTGGCGAGCACTGCTGATTTGGCTTGTTCGAGATCGGGAAGCCCAAGCTTAGTTTTCAGGCGAGCAATTTTTCGCCGTTTGCTTTTTCTCATGGTTGGCCGCCTGCGAGCGGTTGCCATGAGATTGCGCCTGCCCTTAATAATTTGGGATGGCGACGAGGTGCGGCCTCTGACGAAACGGGACTTCAGATATGTGATGGCTAAGTCGACCAAAACCTCGCGCCGCGTTTAATCCGATCAATCTTGTCTTCAGCCAACCCAGCCAAGTCGGCTTCAACTAGCCATCCGTCGGAAAGCAATCTCGCGAATACGTCGAGCAGTACCGAATATCTGTAATCATAGAGCGCATCTACGGTTCGCCTACGCTGAGAGAGATAATCATGGACTCGCCAAATGTCGGACGGAGCCGCAGCATTTGCGATCATCTTCACTGCTTCGGCTTTGATGGATGCGCACTGCCTTTCAAAAGCCCGAGCGAATGCTTTCCGTGCGACTTTCTTTTCGATTGGCGTCCAAGGGATATGCTCAATGAAATTATCGGGAGAACTCATGGATTTCCCTCCGCGACGTGACTGTGGCGTTCGTGGGTGAACGGCAAGAACGCGGAAATAATAATCCTCAAGTCCCTCTTAGTTCAAATTAAAGAACGTTCAGTCCTATTCGATACATCCGCAGCCTGATCGGATGAGGTGCTAGCCCGGTACATGTCCGAGAACGCGACTAACCAAGTGGAACTAGTTCTTCGCAATTACGAAGAATGTCTTCGATGCCTTCTTGGTTTCGAACGTTTTGGAATTTCCTCTGCGAAATACCACAGATGTCCTTCGGGATCCTCGGCGCCGTAGCGGCGAGCACCGGAGGACGTAGCTTTGGGCTCTTCGAGAATTGTCGTGCCTGACCTCCTTGCGCGTTGGCAATGCGCATCCACGTTGTCCACATTGATGTAAAGGCTCTGCGTTGCCTCACCAAGCCGTTTCGGATTCTTGTATTTAGGGCCAGGGTAACCCATCATGATTAGGTCGTCGTCGAGTCTCAGCGCGGCGTGACTGATCTTGCCGTCGGGCCGCGTCATTTGGACGCCGTACTTCCGAAAACCAAATGCTTTCGCCAAAAACTTCAGTGCTCCGGCCACATCTTGGTAATACAGATACGGTGTGATGGACATGAGATTCGCTCCTGCTCGTGTTCCTGGTCAGGCCAGGATGGCTAATTCCTAAGGCCCGGGATGCGACCAGGAGTTAGCCTCGAACCGCAGTGCGGTTGCGCCTCCATCGTGAGTCTGCAAGAATCTGGTGAATGGGCTCGCTAGTTCATGTCACAGCTTGGGAGCGAGTATCAACGGGGAGACGCCTCCTATGCGCGTTCGCGCGCGTGGCGGCCTTGATCCTCTTACTGCTCGCGCTTGGGTCCATCTACTACCGATATCGCTATCCACTCACGGCGAAGATTTGGCACTGGAAACATGGATACAGTACAACGATGGGAAATTATGAAGTGCCTGTCCCAGAACATTGGCTAATCATTGATCAGAACTTCGTAGCCTTTACCCTGATGAATTCCGCACCGAACGTACCCAAAGATGCGGAATCTCACATGGCGGCAGTGATAACTGTTTTTCCGTTTCGACAACGTGGCATTGGATCCGATGGAGTGGCGTTTTGGCTCTCGCAACAGCGTCAGTGGCTAGTGCGTGATGAGGTCGAATCCGTTGAGGAAAAAACGTTGGTATTCGGGAATGAAACTATGACCTGCATCGGCGGCCGCCAACTGAGCGCAATTCTACGAAGTAGCCCAAATCACCTTGAAACGGACATCATCTCTCTCAATTGCATGTCGGAGCGTGGCCTTAATATTCTATTTGAGGGCGAACCGTCAGACGTTCAATCCTTCTATACCTTCGTCTCGCAGATTCGCAGGAAAACATGAAATCTCGGTTTTAGGAATCGTCCGTGTACTCATCGCCTGATTAACGCTGCGGGTTCAGAGGGTCGGCGCAACACTTGCGCGCAGTTTACTCGCTGGAGTCTGAAAGCCCAAAGTTTTTCGTGGACGTTGATTTAAACGTAGCGCGATTTTGTCCAGTTGAGA
>Ga0210394_10000695_pt1 | contig 64697 bp, 59 predicted proteins | sample IncBWC12MmetaG_FD_160121 | JGI IMG/M metagenome (GOLD analysis project Ga0210394, IMG submission 160121) | Forest soil microbial communities from Barre Woods Harvard Forest LTER site, Petersham, Massachusetts, United States - Inc-BW-C-12-M | ecosystem: Environmental > Terrestrial > Soil >...
TGTCTCCGTGGATTCACAGCTACAACTGGCATCGACCTCATGCTAGTCTCAACCAGTCGCCGCCCATTTCCCGGTCTGGCCTCGATGTAAACAACCTCTTGAGACACCACAGCTAAAGCCCATTCTCGATCGAGTCTTTGTGCCGGGGCTGAAGAACCGGGCTCCTGAAGAAAACCCAAGAGCGGGCCGGGCGAGCCCGGCCCCTACAAGAGCGAGAAACCCCAAGAGCACAGGCAGGAGTGCCTGTGCAACAAACTTAAGCCGCCCGCCTCGGGAGGCGGCCGCTACAAAACCCTTCAGCCGCGGACCAGGTCGCGGAGGAGTTTTTCGACGCGGGACTTTTCGCGGGCGTAATCCTCCTCGGAAATGGTGCCGGCCTGCTTGCGCAACTCCAGGCGAAAGACTTCTTCCTTCAAAGAGTCGAGATTAGCGTTTACGGAATCCTTCAGTGCTTCGACTCTGGCCAACTGCTTCGCCGCTTTGGCGGCCTTTTTCGATTGCGCGGGCGCGGGATCTTCCGGTTCCGCGGCGGGGGCGACGACTACTTGCTTGCGCGAAAGCAGAATGGCGCCGAGCGCGAAAAGGGCTACCAGCCCAAAGAGCATCGGCCATTTTAGATCGTCGATGCGCGGTGGCGCGACGTCCACCTGCTGGCCTTGCGTGCGCGAATTCCCTTCCTGGCCCTGCTGCTGGCCCTGGCCGTCCGTAGCTTCGGCAGCTTGCGGCGACCCGACGCCGGATACGGAAACGGCGAGCGATCCTTTGGCCGCAAGGGGGTCATGGAGAAACACATTCATTCCCTGTTCCTGGCCGGCGGCGCTGATGCCTTCGCCGGTGAGCGTGACGCCCGGAGGCGCGACGAGCAGCATACGCATACCCGCATAAACGGCGGGAAGCTTCAGACTCGCGGCATTGCCGACATACGGGAGCTCGTAGGAGAGGCGGATGTTTGTTTCACCGGGATGGAAAGCGTAGGCGATGGCATAGAGGCCTTTGCCCTTGTCGATAGAGGCTTGCCGAACATCCATGCCAAGAGAACCGGTGGCGGTGACATTCTGGAGCGCGGCTTTGTCGGGAATCGCGAATTCGAAATTGCCTTCGGTGCGGAAGTAAGCGACCGGGGGCTGCGAACTGTTTTTGACGTTGTACTCTTCCGCCCCGATCAGCTTGCCGTCGCGCGGCTGAAAAATAATGACGTGAGAAGCGGGCGCGATGGTTTTCGGGTCTTTGCTGACATCGAAGACTTCGACGTCCACTTGCGGGCGACCGGGCGGAAGAAACGCATTGAAGCCGACGCCTTGATAGGTGGCGCGGATGAGGACAGGGCCCATGCCGATGGCGTCATTGGTGGCGGTGAACTGGCCCTGCCCGTCGGTCTTGACAGAGGCGAGCAGCGCCATGCCCTGAGTAGGACTGAGGAGATCGACGTCCGTGTTGGGAATCCCCTTGCCGGTAGTGCGATTGATGACCGAGCCGTGAACGGTTCCGGCGAGCGATGCGGAGGCGGTGAAAAGTAAGCTGAGGGCGGTATTGAGAAGACGCGGCCAGAAAGCCCTCATTGAGGGCTCCGCCCGCCTGCCGCGGGGTCCGCGGCGGCCGGACGAGCGGCGGGGCGCGGGCGGCGAATCTGCGAATCGGTGACCTGCTCGATTTCCGCAAGAACGAGAGCGGCTTCATTCTCCAGGGTGACTCTCATGGTTTCGTAATCGCCTTCGGAGTATTTTCCGGCGCGGTTTTCGAATTTCAGGTCGCGCAAGTTGTCGTAAATGGTGTCGCGGCGCTCCAGAAGCTGATCGAGCTTGGTGCGGTGAGGCGCGAGATCGGAAGCGTCCGGCTGAATATAAAAGATGAAGAGAAACACCGCGGCGGCGAGGCCGAGGCAGGCGCCGAAGATGGCCCATTCGGGGGAAAGGACAAGCACCGCTGCGAGAGCGAGAAGGGGCATGGGGCTAATCCTCGGTGTCCCGATCGGCCTGGGAGCGCGCGCGTTCGTAGGCCTCGGGAGAAATGTGGACGCCGGCGGGAGCGACCGCGGCCGGGGCAGGCGCTTGTTTGCGCCATTCATTGATGAAGAAAACGACAATGGCCGCGCCAACCAGAAAATAAAAAACGGGCATAAGCCACGCGACGAGACTGAAACCGGATTTCGGAGGTTCGGCGTAAACGGTGGTGCCGAATTCCTGGACGAAGGTTTGCGTGATTTTGTCCTCAGAGTCTCCGCGGTTCACCATTGTGCCGAGCTCCTTGAGCATGGAGGTGGACACGGTGCAGCCAACGTGGTTGCATTGGGTGAGGACCTGCCCGCAGCCGCACATGCACTGGAACTTGCCACCGATTTGCTTGACGCGGTCGGCCTGCTGCTGGGCGAGAAGCGGGAGAACGGCAAAAAACGCGATCGCGAAAAGTGCGGCGAGGAGGCGGAGGCGCTTCGGACGGAAGCGCGAGGAAACATTTGACGTTGAGGTCCTTCGGCTATCTCCGGTTTCACCGGAGTCCACACACCGGACCTCATCGGATAGCCTCAGGATGGCAACGTCGGAGAGGTGGCGATCAATATTGGAGCCGGAGCGATTAGTCATGGCCCTCACGCAAAGTTACCGAAGGATTGAGCGCCTGGGCGATGGGCGAAGCAGCCGTCTGGGGCGCCAGGGCTGTAGCTAACTGGGCGCGGCGATTCGGCATTAGGGCCAGGATCGTGCCCATGACCACCCAGACGCCGCCAAGCCAAATCCATTTGACCAGCGGATTCAGGAAGGCATGGATAACGGGGAGATTCGTGTCCTGGTCCATACCGGCGAAAACGACGTAGACGTCTTCCCGCAGCGTGGAATAGATCGCGACCATGGTGCCGTTGCCTTCGTCGGTGCCCTGGAACTGGCGCTTTTCGGGATATAGCATCATCAGCTGCTTATTGTCTTTGAGGACTTCCACGATCATGCGCTGCGCCGTGTAGTTCTGTTCCGGCTTGGTGTCCGCGCTTTGCAGGACCAGCGTGTACGGCCCCAGCTTCATGGATTCACCGAGATTCATGGGGCGCTGCACGTCGGAATTGAAAGCCGAACCTGCCAGCCCGATGAAGATGAGCACCATGCCGAAGTGCACGACGTAGCCGCCGTAGCGCCGCGTGTTGCGCATGGCGAGTTCGTGCGCGCTCAGCATGACGTTCATGCCAGTGCGGGAGGAGATGACTTTCGCGCCGCGATAAAACTCTTCAACGATGGTGCCGAAGACAAAACCGCAGAGAACGAGGCAAATGATGGAGTAAACGTCGTGATAGCCCAGGAAGTACGCGGCGACGCCGGAAAGCAGGCCGACGATGAGAGGCCAGCCGAAGTTCCGTTTAAGGCTGTCCGTCGAGGTTTTGCGCCAGGCGAGGAGCGGGCCAACCCCGGTGAGGAAGAGAATGGCGAGCCCGACGGGAATCATGATTTTGTTGAAAAACGGCGCGCCGACGCTGATGCGCGAGCCGGAGAGCCCCTCGGAGATGACCGGAAAGAGCGTACCGGAGAGGACCGCGATACAGGCGACGAGGAAGAGCAGGTTGTTAAACAGGAAACTGGATTCGCGGGAGATCATCGAATCGAGCTGATTTTCACTCTTCAGGTAATCGCGATTTTTGACGTAGGCGACGAAGCAGACGAGCAGCGTCAGCGCAAGAAAGCCGACGAACCACGGGCCGATGTGCGAGTTCGCGAAAGCATGCACGGAACTGACGATGCCGCTGCGGGTGAGGAACGTGCCAAGAATGCAGAGCAGGAACGTGCAGAAGACCAGCCAGACGTTCCAGACCTTCATCATGCCGCGCTTTTCCTGCATCATCACGGAGTGCAAGAACGCCGTGCCGGTGAGCCACGGAAGCAGCGAAGCGTTTTCGACAGGATCCCAACCCCAGTAGCCGCCCCAACCGAGAACCGCGTAAGCCCAGTGCGCGCCGAGAAGAATGCCGACGGACTGGAAGCACCAGGCGATCATGGTCCATTTGCGGGTGAGGTGAATCCACTTTTCGCCGGGGTAACGAGCAAGCAACGCGGCGAGCGCAAACGCAAACGGAATCGTGAAACCCGTGTAGCCGGAATAAAGGTTCGGCGGATGAATGACCATTTCCGGGTACTGCAGGAGAGGATTGAGGCCGTTCCCGTCCATGCGGGTAAATGGCTCAAGCACGCCGCTGGCGTTGACCGTGGCAAGCGTTTTGAACGGACTTTCGACAAAGTTGTTCAGCGTGAGAAAGAAGGTCTGGACACCGGCGAGGACCACACCGACGTAAGGCATGAGCTCGCCGTTTTTGTTGCGATAGGCGATGAGAACGGAAATTACGTAGATCGAGAGAAGGAAGCTCCAGAAGAGCAGCGAGCCTTCCTGGCCGGACCATAGCGCGGCAACTTTGTAGAACGCGGACAGATCGCGATTGCTGTGAGAGACGACATAGGCCTGGGAAAAATTGTCGCTGAAGAGGAGATATTCAAGGCTGAACGTGGCGATGAAAATCAGTACGCAAGTGGCTATGCCGGCCTGGCGCGTGCTTTTTACCAGCAACGGATGGCGAGTGATGATCGCAGCGATGCCGCCGACGAGCGCGTAAACGGCACAGACAAAGGCCAGCAGGAGCGTAAACGAACCGAATACATCCATTGTGCTTTCGCCTCTCCCCGAGGATTTTCGACTGGCGCGTTACATGCTGCTTCGCTGGGTATTGCCGGCCGGGGCTGGCTTGTCGCCACCCGGAGCGGCTTCATACTTGGATGCACACTTGGCCTGAACATGTTCGGCGACAAAGCGGCCGTCCGCGCCCGGACGTCCCTCGACAAGAGCCTGCGACTTGTCTTTGAACGTGTCCGGCAACGGATCGCTGCCAACGTAGGTGATGGGAAGGGTCTTCCCCTGTTCTTCCAGTGTGAAGTCCACGCGACCGGAGCCGGGCTTGATGCTGCCTTCGACAACGATTCCCGCGAGGCGGATGCGATGAGCGCGCTCCGAGGCGCTGAGCGTCTGGTATTCCGCGATGGTGTGATAGTAGGTCTTGCTCTCGCCATAGCCGAGCCACGCGAGAAACGACAAGGCCACCACGATCACCCCGATGCCCACACCGAACTTTGCCCGATTCTGCACAAATCACCCCTAAAGGAGCGGTTCCAAAGGACATCTTAGCACACCGCCAAGTTTCAACGTGCCACAGTTAGTGTCGGTTAGGTCATCAGGAAACTCAGTGATGCGTGTCACAGGGGTCCTACGTCCCCTGCGCGACAAGGGCGGGAAGAGCGGCGAGAAATGTAGCGATCTCCTCGGGCGAGGGGGGCACAGCGCTGGATGAAGAGGCCAGAGGCGTGTAAACAACGGGGCAGCCGAGCGCAGATTCCGAGAGTTGTGGGAGAAATCGTTGAAGGTCCTGAGAGAGAACCAAGGCGCGTTTCGGCTTCAGTGAGCGGCGGATCCTGGCTACGGCTTGAGGGAGATGCCGGTCCAACAGATCAACGGCTTCAGGCGGTTCCGTGCCCGGTGTTACCGGGCACTCGAGAAGGTAGGCGAGGAAAAGGCCGCGTTTCTGAAAGTCGGCAAGGACTTCCTCGTTGGACTTCCCTGCCGTGGAGATGGAAAGAGCCGAGAGAAGATCGCCGGCGAGGCCAGCGAACGGAGCAGCCGGCGAGTAGAGAAACTCGGAATCAGACTCGGGGGCAGAAGCGGCGAGCAACAAGGCCTGGATATGGATGGGGCGGAAACGCGTGGCCCATTCCAGGCGTTGCAGGCGGTGCGCGATGTGCTCGGACGAAACGAGCTGCCCGCAGCCGTCGCAAGGCAAAAGTGTGGGAACAACCATAAACAAAAATGGTAGAGCAAGGGAGAGGCCGAGGCAAATGGGCAAAAGTGCGGGTGCGGTAGCTAAAGTTGCATCACTGACAGGCCGGGAATTTTCTGAAAGTGGCGCAGATTCGTTGTGAGCACCGAAAAGCCGAGTGACAACGCCGTTGCGCCGATGAGCAAGTCTCCGAAGGGGATTACGACTCCCTGACCCTGTTGTTCCCCGTCGATCTTACCTGCCAGCATCGCGGTCTCTTTTGTATATGGATACACCGTTAAGTCCGCCAGCAGTTCGTGCAGGAAAGATTCACGACGTGCACGCAACTGCGGTGTTTGCGCACGATATATGCCGTGAATGAGTTCGGTGAGGCCAACGGCAGAAAGTGCAGCGTCCTGGTCTCCGGCCACACCCACCACCCGCGCAATCAGCCGTTCGACCGTATCCCCTCGGCGCTCGGCAGCGATAACCACGCTGGAGTCTAGGATCAGTCCCATGCGGGCGGGCTGAGCGGTTCGCGATGACTGTTGATAATCTCTTCGAGATCGCGCCCGAAGTCTCCATCCAGCGTCACCATAGAGCCATGCTCACGTGCGAGACGCAGAGATTCCGAGAGCAGCCGCAGGGAGGGTTCGGCGACGGGTCGAACGATGGCAACTGGCCGCGCGTTGTCTTCGATGACGACCTCAGTGCCAGAGCGCACACGGGCCATCAGCGAACCGAAATCGGCCGCCGCTTCTGCTTCGGAGATGTGGATCACACGCTTGGTCACTCCCTGATTATACACCGAGTAGGTAGCTTGCACCGTTATGGGCCGTAGACAGTGCCGAAACTACTGTTGTGGTACAGGGAGGTGGGGCGGCTGCGAAGCCGGGATGGTTTAAGGGTAAAATTACCGCGCAACCGCACCGTTGTTTGCTGGGAAAAACCCGGACGGCGAAGAAGTTGTGCGATTTAGAAAATGAGATTACCGAGGAGCTTTAATTTAAGCCGTATTAGGCATTCATTTGCGAGCCAGACCGCCTGCAAACGGTTTTCGTCCGTTGGGCCACCAACCCAACCAGGCTCCCACAGAAAAACACAGAATCGCAATTACCATTGATATGGGATCCAAATCGTATCTAACAAAATCGCGCCTATCGAGTTCGGCCTTATTTACGTAGATCGTTCCTCCATACTGAGCCGGCATTGGATAAACTCGACCGATTCCGGGTTGAGGGGACCTAGGCATCACTGCAGCATAGTGAAATCTAATATATAGCTCGCTGAAACCTGAAATACAGATGGCGGCCATAAAGACAATCGTGACTGCGGCTCGCAGTGATTTACTTGATCTGAGCTTCCCGAATTCAGACACCGGCTCCATTGGTGCTACTTGGAGACGGTAGCGTCGGAGGGGAGCTTGGAGCGGAGGCACCACTTCAGCTCCTGGCTCATTTCGGTGATTTCCATGCCGGGCATGACGATGAATTTGCAGGAGAGCATTTCGCGCGGCTCGTCGTCATCGGGAAGCTGGCAGGTGACGCGGCAATACTGGCAATCCTGGTTCCAGCAGAAACGCCCGTAGGGGATGGTTTCCGGGCTGATGAACTGAAAGCAGCGCAGCAAGGAATTGCGTTCCGGCACCTGAAATTTCTTGCCGAAGATGGTGATCTCGACCAGTTTTTCGTACGGGCGGAATGGTTCCGACATGATGGCTCTGTCCTTTGTTGACAGCTTGCAACGCGGCTCTAGGTCCCTGAGCTGGTAGCGGTGCGGTGCCTATTTAGATTAGTGCGCGGGAAGGGGTGGAACAATGAAACGATGCGGCGGGCGTAGCGAAAGCAGCAAGGGGTGGGAAGGGGTGGAGCAGTATCCTTACCGGCGTGCTTGCCAGTCCGGGGGATCGCGCCTTGAATGCGATCCGCCTAATGACGATGGCGCTTCCTGCTTTGACTCCAATAATCAACCAGCGGTGGCTCTCTATTCTAAGCCCCTGAAATGACGTGTATCGCAAAACGGCAGCCGGCATTCCCCATCTGTTCCACCCGGACCACATAGCCGTGTTCGTCAAGACTCTCCGGGCTTCCCGCGGGAACATTACGGGTCAAATAGACTTCCATCCCCACATAATAGTGGTTCGATGGGCTCTCAAGGTATAGCCCGGTTCGCGAAAGGTCCAAACTCGTGCAAGTCTCCGCGGGGCAATGCGAATTGATGGGACGAATATGAATCGGCTGCGATATGCGGACTCTAGCGGCACTTCGAATAACAGCTCTAACGCGCGGGATGGTGTGTGTAATCGAAAGAAAGGGCACCAAAAGCAGGCATCCGGTCAGCACATATAACCCGAATCCAGGACTGATCATAAACGAGTTGGCCATCAGAATCCGTCCACTTAACGTCGGATCACCCGGCGAGCTAAGATCGCTTATGCTCATCAACGCGTCGGTCCAGGCCAGCAGGTCGGAGCTCAGCACCAGCACGTAGAGAAGGGCAATCGCACTGGAAAAGCCTCCCATCAGACTAAGCAGCTCAAACCACTTTCGAACGAAAAGAAAATCCACCAGCGCTAATAACGAGAAAACCAGTGCGACGAAGACACACCAGGGAACAACCGCCGCCGCCCGTATGCTGAAAGGCAAAGGCGAGGGCCCGGGTGTCGCAGTTGCAGCTGTTGCAGGATTGACGCCGGCGTCGCTATAGGCAGACGACTTGATCGGCGCGACAATCCGGAGCTCGGATTGCAGTTGACTTATCCCCGAGGGGAGGTCAAAAGCGTCGCTGACCCGGGAGCCATTGGGGTCATGCAGTCTGGCGAGCGGTTCAAATGCCATCAGCAGAGCGATAACCAGGAGCAGGCCGAATCCGATCCGCTCCACTTTGTAAATCGAAATGCTCATTGAGCCCCCTCGCTCACTCACAGTTCGCCCTGGAACGATTTCAAACGGTTTGCAAGGCCGATAACGAAATAGTGCCTGAGAATTGCTTCGCTTAACGAGATAAAGCTGCCGCTATTGACGCAAAGTTAACCTCCCCGGGCGGTAGAGGGGGATTCCCGGGCACCTGTGAAGTACCGGATCGAACAGGAGTTAAGGACGGACGATGGCCTACCATGAGTATTGAAGGAGGAGACAAATGGCGAAGAGATTAGGCGCCGAGGTCGAAGAACTGGCACATGTGGCGGAACTTCTGGTAGCGGGCGTGGAGGAGTTCCTTGATGCCCTGGTTGGAGAGGATGAGGAGCTGGCGCTCGAGAACATCGCCGAAGAGTTTGGCGGAAGCTTCGTAGTCGCCGTGGGCGCCGCCGTCGGGTTCGGGGATGATTTCGTCCACGATGCCGAGGTCTTTCAGGTCCGTCGACATGATCTTCATGGCGATGGCGGCGGTTTCGGCTTTCGTGGAATCGCGCCAGATGATGGAGGCGCAGCCTTCGGGCGAGATCACCGAGTAAAAGCCGTTTTCCAGGATGTTGACGCGGTCGCCGACGGCGATGGCCAGGGCGCCGCCGGAGCCGCCTTCGCCCGTGACGGTGACGATGATGGGAACGGGCAGCCGGGCCATCTCGCGCAGATTGCGGGCGATGGCTTCGCCCTGGCCGCGCTCTTCAGCGTCGATGCCGGGGTATGCGCCGGGCGTGTCAATTAACGTAAGAATCGGGCGGCCGAATTTTGCGGCGAGTTCCATGATGCGCAGCGCCTTGCGGTAACCTTCGGGCTTGGGCTGGCCGAAATTGCGGTCGATGCGCTGCTTGGTGTCGCGTCCTTTTTGGTGGCCGATGATGGCGACCGGACGGCCGCGGAATTTTGCGAGGCCGGTGATGAGCGCTTTATCGTCGCCAAAGCCGCGGTCGCCGTGGAGTTCGACAAAGTCGGTGAACATCAGACTGATCCAGTCGAGAGTGTAAGGCCGCTGCGGATGGCGCGCAATCTGGGCGCGCTGCCAGGGGCCGAGGTGAGTGTAAAATTCGCGGCGGAGCTCGAGCACTTCCCTTTTCAGGCGCTCAACTTCGAGTTCGCTCTCGTCGGTGGAGGCGAGGCGGCGGAGATCCTCGACGTCTTTCTCGAGGCGCTCGATTTCGCGCTGGCGCTCGAGCGTCGTAACTCCCTTTTTATCTTTTTGCGCGGCGCACATTACGCAACCCTCTGAATCGCCTGCTGGCCGCAGATGCGGCGGACGGCTTCCTCGAGCTCCGGCTTCACGCGAATGCGTTTCTGCGATTGCAGGGATGCCATGGAGCCGTCGGGGGAGACCAGTTCAAACACTATCGCAGTTGGGCCTGGGGTGCTTGCAAATAATTGTTCAAGCTGGTTCAAAGTCTCATCGTTGAGGAAGTTCATGTCCAGGCGCAGGCGGAATTCGCCGGGGCCGGTGCGCTCAGCCACGTCTTCGAGACGGCGGGCCTCCTGGAGAGAAAGACGTGTGCCGGCTTCTTCGATCTGCACGCGGGCTTTTAGAAGCAGCGGGGCTCCAGGTTTCAGAATATTTTCCAGCCGGGCGAAACTTTCGGGAAAGGCCAGGAGTTCCTGCACACCGGTCATATCCTGAATCGTGTAGATGGCCCAGCGGGCGCCCTTTTTGGAGCGCATCGGCCGCGTTCCCACGATGAGGGCGGCAACGGCGATTTCCTTGCCATTGCGCTGGCCTTCAAGTTCGTCGAGGGAAAGCGCGCCCAAATCCTTCAGGCGGGAGGCGTATTTTTCGAGCGGGTGGCCCGAGACGTAGAAACCGAGCATGGCGTATTCGCTGGTGAGGCGTTCTTCTTCGCTCCAGGGTGCGGCGTCACGCAATTCGAAATGCACTTTGGGCTCGGCAGTTGCGCCACCGCCGAAGAAGAGGCCGTGCTGGCCGGATTCCTTGGCGCGGGCGGCGCGCTGAATAGCGTTGATCGCTTCATCCACGGAAGCGAGCATGCCTTCCCGGGGGCCGAGCGAATCCATGGCCCCGGATTTTATGAGGCTTTCAAAGACGCGCTTGTTGAGGAACCGAGACTCGATGCGCTCGCAGAATTCGTAGAGCGATCTGAATTCGCCCTGGCTGAGGCGGGATTCGCGGATGGCTTTGGCGGTGTTTTCGCCGACGTTTTTGATGGCAGCGAAGCCGAAGCGTATAGAGTCGCCGACGGGCGTGAAGTAGAGGTCGCTTTCGTTGACGTCGGGCGGAAGAATGGAAATGCCCATGCCGCGCGCTTCGTTGATGTACTTCACCTGCTTTTCCGCGTTGCCGGTTTCCGAAGTGAGCAGCGCGGCCATGAATTCGACCGGGTAGTGTGTTTTCAGGTAAGCGGTCTGGTAGGCAAGCAGCGCGTAGGCACAGGAGTGCGACTTGTTGAAGCCGTAGCCGGCGAACTCTTCCATCAGGTCGAAGATGCGTACGGCCTTCTTTTCGGCAATTTTATTTTTCTCACAGCCGGCGAGGAACTTGGCGCGCTGCGCCGCCATTTCTTCTTTTTTCTTTTTGCCCATGGCGCGGCGGAGCAGGTCGGCTTCGCCCAGCGAGAAACTTGCCAGCAGGTTGGCGATCTGCATCACCTGTTCCTGGTAGAGGATGACGCCGTAGGTTTCCTCAAGAATTTCTTTCAGCTGCGGAAGCTCATAGGCGACTTTGGTCTTGCCGTGTTTGCGGTTGATAAAGTCGTCGATCATGCCGCCCTGGATGGGGCCGGGGCGATAGAGGGCGTTGAGCGCGGTGAGATCTTCGATGCGGGTGGGCTGGTAGCGCCGAAGGATGTCGCGCATGCCGTGGGATTCAAACTGGAAGATGGCGGTGGTTTCGCCGCGCGAGAATAGTTTGTAGGTGGCTTCGTCGTCGAGGGTGAGGCCGTCGAGGTCGAGCTTGACGCCGCGATTCTGCTCGACCATCTTGACCGCGTCGTGGAGAACCGTGAGCGTGGTGAGGCCGAGGAAATCCATTTTCAGCAGGCCGATGCGCTCGAGGGCGTTCATGTCGTATTGCGTGGTGATTTCGTCGCGGTTGGTCTTGTAAACAGGAACGAGCTCGGTGAGCGGTTGCGGCGAGATGACCACCCCGGCCGCGTGCGTGGAGGCGTGGCGCGCCAGGCCTTCGAGGCGCAGCGCCACGGCCATCAGGTCTTTCAGTTTCTCGTCGCTGTCCACGGCAGATTTCAGTTGGGGCGCTTCTTCGAGAGCGTTTTCGAGTTCGATGCCTAGCGTGGTGGGAATCATTTTGGCGAGACGGTCGACTTCGCCATAAGGGATGTCCATGGCGCGGCCAACGTCTTTCACCGCGGCTTTAGCAGCCATAGTGCCGAAAGTGATGATCTGGGAAACGTTTTCGCGGCCGTATTTGCGCGTGACGTAATCGATCAGCTCGCCGCGGCGCCGCATGCAGAAATCGATATCAATATCGGGCATCGAGACGCGTTCGGGGTTCAGGAAGCGCTCGAAGAGCAGATTGTATTGCAGCGGGTCCACGTCGGTGATGCGCAGCGCATAGCTGACGAGGCTCCCTGCGGCGGAGCCACGGCCGGGGCCGACGGGAACTTCCTGCGCCCTCGCGTAATGGATGAAATCCCAAACGATCAGGAAGTAGCCCTCGTAGTGCATCTTCTTGATCATTTCGATTTCCGACGAAAGACGGCGCTCGTATTCCGCAAGCGGATGGCGAAGAGCGCCTTGCTGCGAAAGGCGTTCGAGGAACGGCACACGCTGCGCGAAGCCCTCGCGTGCGACCTTTTCGAAATAGCTGCCGGGAGTGTGGCCCTCCGGAACTCTGAATTCGGGGAGCGCGTTCGGGATGCGCTCGATTTTGACGTTGCAGCGCGCGGCGATGTCCACGGTGCGGCTGAGCGCGTCGGGAAGTTCGCGGAAGACCTTGGCCATTTCCTCGGCGGTCTTGAAATAAAACTGGTCGGTGGCGAACTTCATGCGATTGGTATCGCTCATGGTCTTGCCGGTCTGGATGCAGAGCAAGACTTCCTGGGCGTGAGCGTCGCTGTGATGGAGATAGTGGCAATCGTTGGTGGCGACGAGAGGGATGCCGGTTTCCTTGGACAGCCGGACGAGGTCTTTGTTTACGCGCTGTTCGATTTCGAGGCCCTGGTCCTGAATTTCGAGGAAGAAATTCCCTTTGCCGAAGATGTCGCGCAGGCGATAGGCGTTCTCGCGGGCGAGATCGAACTTTTCATCCACCACCGGTTCGGTGACCGGGCCACGGAGGCACGCGGAAAGAGCGATGAGTCCTTTGCTGTGCTTGGAGAGAAGGTCGAGATCGATGCGCGGCTTGTAATAAAAGCCTTCGAGGAATCCGGCGGAGACGAGCTTGATGAGATTGTGATAGCCCTCGAGATTTTCGCAAAGAAGTACGAGGTGGTTGCTGCCGCGGGAGCCGGGCTCCATTTCGCCGCGGTCGCCGTTGGCCGCGGGCGCGGATTTTTCGCCGCGGTCGTGCCGGCTGCCTTTAGCGACGTAGACTTCGCAGCCGATGATGGGCTTGACGTCGCGTTTGCTGGCTTCATAGAAGAAATTTGCGGCAGCGAAGAGATTGCCATGGTCGGTGATGGCCACGGCGGGCATCTTCTGGCGGGAGGCTTCGTCAAGGAGTTCGCCGGTTTCGCACGCGCCGTCGAGCAGGCTGAAATCGGTATGAACGTGGAGATGAACAAACTGCGGATTGCCCATGGAAGTTGATTGTAAAACGCGGGGATGAGAAATGCGAACGGGATTGTGAGATTTGCACAGGGGGACGGAAGCAGGCGATCCGGGATTGGCGCGAAGATATTTGCATTTCGTCCGGTGAATCTGTCGCACCTACGGCGCTTGTGTTCGGTGGATACGAAATCCCAGGCCTTACGGCCTGGGCTAACTTCTTTCGCGCCTCCGGCGCTTTGGGCAGGAACGGCAGGCGAGCTGGAAATCGCGGTTGATAGAAGGTTCGGGCGTACTGATTTAGCGCGTAAAAGCGAAAGCTTCGCTTTCGCACTCAAAAGTTATTTCTTGGATTTGTGTTTGGCGGCGGCGGCTTTCATGCCGGCTTTGTGGCGTTCGTGCGTCGCGTGTTTTGCCGCGGCGGCAGCCTTCTTCTCGGCCGGCGTTTCGGCGTGCTTTTCAGCCTTGGCGGGCTTCTTTTCTTTTTCTTTCTTCTTGGGCGCTTCCTTGATACCCGAAAGCTTGCGCAGGATTTTCACGCGCTCTTCGGGAGTTTTGGCGCGTCCGTTCAGCTGTATGGCAAAGACATCCTGCACAATCTGGTCGAACTTGGGGCCGCGGGGCATGCCGAGCGCTTCGAGTTCGGTTCCGACGATTGGCAACGCCTGGCGCACCGGGCGCCATTTGTGGAGGAACGCCTTCAGCTTGGAAAGGGCGGCAGAATTGCTGGATTCGGCGAGCAGATAGGCAACATACTCCATCGGGATCTTTTCGATATACCGATAGGCTTCGATGGGAGTCTTGGTTTTCTTTCCGGTGAGGTCTTTCTGGATTTCCATCGCCCTTTCCGGAAACTTCTCGATGGCTTCGATTTCGGCGGAGCGGTAGCCGAGCTTGGAAAGAGTGTTGCTTAGCTCGCGATCTTTCAGGCGGCCGAGGATGGCGAGCAGCATGGGCGTGGCAAGGCGCGGGCGGAATCCGGCCATGTAGAGATCGTCGCGAACTTTGATGAGGTGGTTGATGGCGTCGTAGCCGGGATGTTTCTTGGCCAGGATCGGGTGAACGCGCTCGAGCAGATCGGCTTCTTCCCATTCCTTGAGGATGAGTTGCGGGCGCTCTTCGCGGCTGAGGCTGCGCACCTCCTCGCCGGCGTCTTCGGGAGTGATGGTGAGCTGAAGCTCACGCTCGATGGCAAGATTGAACCATTCCTGGGTGCGCGATTCGAGTTTGAAACCCATGCGGGCCGCAAGGCGCAGCGCGCGCAGGAGCCGTACCGGTTGATTGGTGAAGCTGTGAATGGAAAGCGCGCGAACCTCGCCGTGCTCGATGTCGGAGAGCCCGTTGGTGGGGTCAAGCAGCAGTCCACGCGATGCGGGATTCAGCGAGATGGCGATGGCGTTCAAAGAAAAATCCCGCCGGCGCAGATCTTCCATGATGGTAGACCACCGGAGCTCGGGCCGCGTGCCGGGGCGGACGTAATGCTCATCGCGCGCGGCGGAAATGCTGCCCTCGACGTCGCCCGCGAAAAGGAGTTCGACGTGGCGGAGTTTCTCGTCCTCGGAAAGAACTTTCGCGCCGCCCTTTTCGAGTTCGCGGGCCATCTTCGAAGGGTTGCCCTCGACGCTGAAGTCCAGATCGCGCAGGTTGGCGCCGGTGATCAGGTCGCGAACCGTGCCGCCAGTCAGGTAGACGTTGAAACCCAGAACGGCGGCGAGCTCCTGCACGCGCAACATGGCCGCGCGTTGTTCCGGCGAGAGCCGGCTTTCCAACAGAAACATATAATCAGGCATTGCGTTCCTTCCGCTTCAAAGTTGGCATTCACGCAGCGAATGCCATACCCGCGATGAGTCCTTTCCCGCGCACTAGGCTCGGGGGTGATGCGCTTTATAAATCTGCTTCAGGCGTTCTTCCACGACGTGGGTATAGATTTGCGTCGTGGAGATGTCGGAATGCCCCAGCATCAACTGGACGGAGCGCAGGTCCGCGCCGCCCTCCAGCAGATGCGTGGCAAAACTGTGCCGCAGCATGTGCGGCGTCAAGGGCACGCGCAGTCCGGCGCGCCGCCCGTAGGCCGAGAGAATTTTCCAGACGCCCACGCGGCTTAGCGTGCTGCCGCGGCGATTGATGAAGAGAGTCGGCGAGTTCACCTGCTTCCCTGCCGGAACGAGTTTGGGGCGCGCGTCGCGAAGATAACGATCTACAAGGGCAAGCGCCTTTTTGCCGATGGGAACGATGCGTTCTTTGTCGCCCTTCCCGATACAGCGAACGCAGCCCACAGCGCGATCGAGATCCATCACGCGGAGGCCGATAAGTTCGGAGACGCGCAGGCCGGTGGAGTAGAGCACGTCGAGCATGGCATGGTCGCGCAGACCAATCGGAGTTTTGTCGTCGGGCTGTGCGAGGAGGCGTTCGATCTCTTCCAGGCGAAGGTAACCCGGCAGCGAGCGGCGAATCTTGGGCGATTCAAGATTGGTCGAGGGATCGACGGAGATGAGGTCCTGCGTCTGCGCGAAGCGAAAGAAATTGCGCAGCGTGACCAGGTGCCGCGCGACCGTGCGGCTTTCGAGCTTCTGGCGGAACAGGCTGGAAAGAAAGTCCACCAGATCGTCGCGCGTCACGCTTTCCAGGGTCAGCTTTTTCTTTTTCGTGTAACTTTCGAATTTGACCAGATCGCGGCGATAGGCGGACACCGTGTTCGCGGACAATCCCTTCTCCACACGGACATACGTAAGAAACGACGCGATGGTGTTGGAAATATCCATCAGGAACCTGCCAATCCTTCCGCTGCGCCGGGGCGCCGCATGGCGATGCCGTAGACTTCCTCAATTTCGGGGCATTTGAAAAGCCACGTCAGGCCGATATAGACCAGGGTGGCGCCGAGGATCATGGCGATAAATACCACGAGTTGGATGAAAAAGGCAGAGTTGAGGGTGAAGTTTGCGTAATAATTCGCCACCAGGCAGCCGGCGCCCATGATCAGGCTGCAAACAGAAATTTTGCCGAGCGATCGAAGGATGGCCACGCTGCCGAGCGGGCCATAGCGAAGGCGGAAAACGGCGAAAAGAATGACAAAGTCAAAGATGGTGGCGATGGCGGTAGCCAGCGCCGGGCCGCCATTTTGAAAACGCCGGTACAGGTAGAAGTTCTGAAGGAACAGGATGTTGAGTGAAATATTCAGGAAAAACGAGATGAGCGCGACGATCACCGGCGTCTTGGTGTCTTTCGCCGAATAGAAGGCCGGAACGATGAGCTTAACGCAGGCCAGCGCAGGCAGGCCGATGGCGTAGTAAAGCAACGGCCGCGCGGTGAGGCGCGTAGATTCGGCCACGAATCGCCCGTGCTGGAAGAGCATGCGGATAATCGGCTCGCGCAGGGCCATCAGGCCGATCGCGGCCGGCACGGTGATGTAGGCCACGATGCGCACCGCAAACGTAAGCGTTTTCTTTAGGCCTTCGTAATTGTTGGCCGCGGCCTGATGGGACATGATCGGCAGAATCGCGGTGGCGACGGCGATGGCGTAGCCGCCGAGCATTAGCTCCATCACACGGTCCGCCACGTAGAGCGCGGTCAGCGAACCGCGCGGCATGCGGATGGAGTTGGCAAAGTAGGTGTCCACGAAGAAATTGATCTGCGAGATGCCGAGCCCGAAGAAGCGCGGGAACAGCACGCGCGCGACGTCCCGGATTGCCGGGTGCGTGAACGAGATCCCAAAATCGAAGCGCATGCCTCGTCGCACCAGTTGCGGCACTAGCATCAGGAACTGCAACGCCCCGCCGACAAGGACGCCTACGGCCAGCGATGTGGCCGGAGTTCGAAAATAGGGCCAGACTGCCGCCGTGGAAAAGATGATGATGACCACGTTCAAGAGGACGCTGGTGGCGGAGGGGAGAGCGAAGTAGTGAAAAGAGTTCAGGATTCCAATGCCGATAGCGGCCAGGCCGAGGAAAAAGAGATAAGGGAAGATGATGCGATTAAGGGCGATGGCCTCGTCCCAGCCCTCGACTTTGTCCTGAGGCGAAGTGAACGTGTGGATGACGTAGGGAGAAAAGATAACCCCGAAGAGGACGACTACGGCCAGGACGAGGGCGACGGTCCAAAAAAAACGGTTCGCGAACTGCCAAAGTTCGTCGGTGGAGCGATCGCGCATGAAGGTGGTGAAGACGGGGATGAAGGTGGCGGAGAAGGTGCCATCACCCACTAAGCGTCTGAAAAGATTGGGGATACGATAGGCAAGAACGAACGAGTCGGCGCTGAGGGTGGTGCCGAGGAGCAGAGTAATGCGTTGGTCCCGGACGTAGCCAAGAATGCGGCTAGCGATGGTGACCAGCGAAATGATAGAGGCGGATTTTAGGATCTGCTTCTTTTCGGACAAAGACCGACCCTCTGAGACCTAACCCCAATAAAAACAATGAGTTGACAGGAAAACCGCGATTAACATAACATGAAACTGCAAGCTTCTGCAATGGTTTCCTGCCCACTAAAGGGTGATTTCGCTTGAAAACGCGGGCCCCAGCCTCGACGCACAAAAAAGTTGTGATTGAATTGGACGACAGGACCGCCCTGCGCGGCTTCCTGAATCCGGCTCGCCTCGCGGGAGCCGAGACCCTGGACCTTTTGACGCCTGAGGGCGAACACGAAGAAGTGGCCGTAGCGAAGGTGCGGGCGGTTTACTTTGTGCGGGACCTGCACGAAGAATTTGCGCCGGAGCGTAAGGCGTTCTTAAACCGGCCGAAGCTGGATGGGTTGTGGGTGAAGGTGCGCTTTCGCGACGACGCTACCCTGGAAGGCGTAATTCCGAACGACCTGCTGACCTTTCTCGACAATGGCCTGCATCTCTCGCCGCCCGACTTCAATTCCAACACTGATCGCATCTATGTTCCCCGCCCTGCCATCGCCGAACTGACGGTGCTCGGCGTAGTGGGAGTGGCACGGCGCAAGCCCGCAGCGGCGGCTGCGGCCCAGCCTCGCCTGTTCAACGAATAGAGCGGCGTGGCACCTTCAGAGTCTATGGGTCGTTTCCATTCCAGCCGCACTAGAACCCGTAATTTCGGAATTCCATTCGCTACTTGGTGGAGTATTCCACCGCGAAGGTTGCGGGAATGGTGACCGCGTCCTTCGACGCGCCGTAATACTGCACATGCAGCTCGTTGAAGATTTCGGGTTCCTGCTGCCGCCCGAGTGGGACTTCCAACGGGCGGTTTACGCGCGCATCCAGAATGCGGCCGAGTTTGACGCCCGAATTTCTGGCGACTTCCCGCGCCATCCGCGTGGCCTGTTCGGTTGCCTCGTGAACCGCTTCCTGCAATGCGGGCCCGGGGTCCTTCACCGTGAATACCACCGGCCCTCTGAGTTTGAATTGCGAGAATTGTGGCGGAAGTTCCGGTTGCCGCGCGCCAACGCGCGTAAGGGCGTCAATTGTGTCCGCCAGAATCAGATCAAACCCCTCGTTGGAAAGATCCTTCTCGTTAAAGGTTACGAGAACGTATTTTCTTACTTCGAAACAGAATGACTGAAGCTCAGGCCGCAAATAGTACGGCCGGGGGGCCATTCCCCGTTCCCCAAACATGGATAGGGCCGGACCGACACCGATGGCACCGCCGGAGATGAACTGGTTAGCGGTGAAGCGGTATTTTCCCTTAAGCCCTTGCTCGACCAAGGACTGTTCGATTTGCCGCGTCAGCCGGTCATTTTCGGCGAGAGCACCGGCAGCATCTTCCCCTTTTCCTGGGATCGCCAGGAAAAGAATCGCCTCATCCGCCTCAACCGTCACGGAAGACGAACCCGCGACCCAGAATCCGTGGATTTTGGTGCGGTCGGATTGCGCGGACGCAAAAAGTGGGAAACTCGCGGCGCAAACGAACAACGCGACGCGTAAAACTCGATGGAAATTCACGACACGATTGAAGACAGGAATCATCACGGCTTCCCCCAGTACGCATGTTTTGGACTCTGCCACGCCTTGTCAGCCCAGGGGTGCACGGCTCAGGCCATATTCCAAAGCGTTGATTGATATCGAGTTCCTTGAGTCCAAGCGGAGGAGAATGTGGCTGGCAACACACTTTGTGGAAAGGCTCACACAAAACCAGCGTGCATTGTGTTTCAACTTGCCTATTGATGGCCGGACACTCATTGCGTATTTCTAGCGTCAGCTACACACCCTTCGTCCGTCCACGCCGGCGGCCCAATCTCGCCACATGAATGCGCGGCAGGGTGTGGGCAAGCGGTGAGCCAGTGTCTTACGCTTCGTCAAGTTCCACTGAGGCGCGTCAGGCGGAAGCCGCTTTTGCCACGGGGCGAGTGCGCTTGGATTCCCATGCCTGACGCATCTCCTCGCGCCGCGCCAGGACATATTTCTTGGCGTCATCAAAGCTTTTATAAACTCGCGTTCCCTTAATCATGTTGCAGGGACGGCAGCAGGCAACCAGGTTGGCAGGATCCTTCTTGCCGCTGCGCGCGCGCGGTACGACGAAATCGACAGACATCACCAGCGCGTTATCAAAGCTGGCTTTGCCATCGAGTCCGCAGTATCTGCAACAGAATTGGTCGCGTTCCAGAATTTTCAGACCTTCGGCCAGACTTACCGGCATGTCCACTCTTGAAAGGGTCATCATGTTCCACGGCATGGAGCACCTCCGAGGTGGAGATGCTATTGCAAAGTAATGTGTATGAGAAGAGGTAAAACAGGGCCGCGCCGGTGGCCCGCCTTGAATCAATCCGAGACGGTCCCAAGTACCGTCAGTTTGTGGAATTGCGTTAAATAGGGAGCGACTGTGCGAAATGAGACTGCAAAGCATCTCGTTTTGGGGTCATGATGACGCTATCTTGCGCAAAAAGAAGCAGAAACAAATCGAAGCCGCGACCAAAGCCAGTGTCAAAAAGGAAATGGCGCAGCCGCGAATGGCCAGATCCGCAAGGATTGCGGGTTTGACTCTGGGAAAAGTGCGATTACCAGCAATTCAACGTCGTAAACCGCCCCAAATAAGAAGACCAGCCAGCGACTCAGTGTAAGTCAGCGGTCTGGATTTTCTTCTCGAGGGTATGTGCGTGCGAGACGATGAATGGATTAAGAAACTGGATGATGGCAGAAGTGTAAAATTTATTTACCAAGAACTGCCGAAAGACGGAGCGTTCATCACCGCGCAGATCGAGCGTAATGAGGTGGTCTATTCGGTGGTACTGGCGAAAGCCGGAAACCCGCTAAGTCATTCCGACGTTGAAAGTCATTTCGAACGCGAACTCTCCAAGAAATAGCATCCCTCAAGCAATGCCATTGACCGGCCTCGAGGAAGCGCCGGTTCCGCCACGTTGCCGGCGCTTTACTCGTTCCGCTTGTTGCAGGCTCGTTCAGGAGGTCTTGGCCGCCTTCGCTGCATCGTCCGGGCTGTAGGACTGGATAAACTCATCGACCTGCTTTTCCGCGGCGTCCTTCGCAATTCCGTAACGTTCCTGAATCTTGCCCACCAGTTGGTCCTTTTTGCCATTGACCGCGGTCACGTCGTCGTCGGTCAGCTTTCCCCACTTTACTTTTACCTTCCCCATCGACTGCTTCCACTTGCCCTCGATTAGATCCCAGTTCATCTCAACCCTCCTGTGTTCCGCCTCACGCTTGAACCCTTACCAAACTAAAGCGGTTCGCTGTGCCGCGTCTGTATAACTTTGCACACGTCCAAGTTCAAAGTGCGCGGGAATCGGAGACTAAGAGGAGAGGGGGAACCTGCCTGTACTTCCCTGTTGCGGCTATGCGAGACTCACTGATTGTTCAGGAACTTGCGAAGGAGCGCGTATGAAGCTGAAGGATTTGGCGGAACGGTTGGAGTGCCGGCTGGAAGGCGACCCGCAGGCGGTGATTCACGGCGTGGCGGGGATCGAGCAGGCGGGGCCGGGCGAGGTGACGTTCCTGGCGAACCGGCGGTATGCGCCGAATTTGAAGACGACGCGGGCCTCGGCCGTGTTTGTGGAAGACGGTGTGGAAGTGGAGCGCGAAGCCGGCGAGCCGGCGCTGGCGAAATTGCGGACGGGAAATCCGTACCTGAGTTTTGCGAAGGCGATTGAACTTTTCTATGAGGCGCCCAAATACGCGCCGGGGATACATGCGACGGCGGTGATTGCGAAGAGCGCGCGGATTGGGGCGGAGGCGCACATCGGGCCGTACTGTTTTGTGGATGAGGATACCGTGATTGGCGAAAACGCGGTGTTGCACAGCTTTGTGACGATTTATCGCGGCGCCCGGATTGGGGCCAACTTTTTCGCTCATGCGCACGCGGTGGTGCGGGAGTTCTGCCGGATCGGGGATCGCGTAATTCTGCAGAATGGCGTGATTATTGGCGGAGATGGCTTGGGTTACGCGAAGAACCCGGATGGGACCTGGTACAAGATGGCGCAATCGGGACCCGCGGTGCTGGAAGACGACGTGGAAGTGCAGGCGAACGCTTGCATTGACCGCGCAACTGTGGGCGAGACACGCATCGGGCGCGGAACGAAGATCGACGACCTGGTGCTTGTTGGTCACGCGTCGAAAGTGGGTGGAAATTCGATGTTGTGCGGCCAGGTGGGACTGGCGGGCTCGACACGGATCGGAGAGAACTGCATTCTGGCCGGGCAGGTGGGTACAGCGGGGCATCTGACGGTGGGCGATGGCGCCGTGATTACGGCGCAGAGCGGCGTGCCAAACGACGTGCCGGAGCGGGCGCTCTATTCTGGGTATCCGGCGGTGGACAATCGCGAGTGGCTGCGCATGATGGCGGCGCTGCGGAGATTGCCGGAGTTGCAGAAAAGAGTTGGGGAATTGGAGGAAAAGTTAGGGCAACACGATTCGTCGAAGTAAGAAAGAAGAGAAATCTGACCTACGTTTGTAGGGGCCGGGCTCGCCCGGCCCGCTCTAGCGTCACTCAGTGGATTAGCCGCTTGACGCCAAAACCGTAAAGGCGGAGGCTTTGCCTCCGCACTCAATATCAAGAAGCGCCGGAAAAACCGAGGGGGCGCTGGTCGGGTGGGAGGCCGGCGGCCAGCTCGTCGTGCAGGCGCTGGTTGAGTTCCTCGCGCTGTTCGAGAGAGTATTGCGTGGAATCGATGGGTGGGAGGAATTCGACCAGAATTTCGCCCGGGTAGATTTTCAGGTCGCGCTTTTTCATGATGCGGTGGGCGTTCGAGCAGGCGATTGGCACTAGCGGCACTCCGGCTTTGATGGCCATCACCGCGGTTCCCTTCTTGAATTCCTGCAGCCGGCCGTCGGGGCTGCGCGTGCCTTCCGGATAAATCAAAAAACTTTGGCCGCTTTTGAGCGCTTCGGTTGCCTTTTCGAGGCTGACGATCGCGGAGTCTCGATTGAAGCGATCCACAGGAATGAACTGGGCAAGGTGGAACGCTTGGCCGACAATGGGATATTTAAATAGCGAGCGCTTGAGCAGGATGGCGATGCGGCGAGGAATGGCACCGACGATGGCCGGTGCGTCGGCAGAACTGGTATGGTTTGCGGCGAAGATGACCGTGCCTGGCGGAATTCGCTCAATGCCCTTCACCTTTACCCGAACGCCGACAGCATTTACGAAAAACATAATGCCCTTGATGGCCGTCCAGTAGAGCGGGTTGGGATTTTTTGTGAGGACGGTGTAGATAAGCAGGGGCGGACCGAGTATCAAGATGTAGAGCGTGAGGAACACGCACATAAACGCGGCACGAAGCATGGGGTAAGGAGACTTTCTCGAATCAGGAGCAGCGGGTCAAGGGGGAAAGGTTGGTAGCGCCGGCATCTTATTTACCCTGAGCTGCGAAGGGCCGGCTAGCGCATCGGCGGAAGATCGTAGGCCGGCTGGAAGCCGACGCTACCTCTTCCGTTCAATGCGTGCGAGCGGTAACGGGGTCGGTGGTGCCGCGGAGGAGGCCGTCGCGAAGCCGGCGGGCGCGGGCGTCAGCGCCCGACATTTCCGAAACCTGCAAGAATTTTTCGCGGAGTTCGCCGAGGCGCATTTCTACAGATTCTTCTTTTTCCGCGCGACGGATGCGTAACCGCAAAACATCGCCGGGTTTCTGTTGGGCGGCCCATCTTTCGGGACGGCGCGGTACGTCGCTGTTGTTCCAGCGCAAAATTTCGTCGCCGACCTGCAACCCGCTTTTTGCGGCAAGGCCATCGGTTTCAACGGCGGCCACCGTCCACGGTGCGCCGGGTTCGCGCTGGGGTAGAAAACCGAGCGTGGCGCGGACCGATTCGTGGGTGCGGAGTTCGAGCCCGGCGCGCGCGAGAAGATTCTGATAAGGCAGCGGATTCGCGCTGGCGACGTAGCTGTCGAAGAAGTCCGCGACCGAGCCACCGGTGAGTTTTTCGGATTCGAGGCGGATATCGAGAGAATCGCGATAGAACTTCCCTTCCCGGGCAAAATCAGTGTTCATCGAGCGAAGGAGGTCGTCGAGACTGCGCTGATTGTCGGTGCGGTCGCGGAGCACAATATCGAGGAGGAAGCCCAAAACCTGGCCCTTCGTGTAATAGGAGACGCTGCGCTGGGGCTGATTGTACAACGCGTATTTTTCGAGCCACGCGTCGAGGCTGGACTGCTCGGCGCTTTGCCACTGTTCGGCGGGGCGGGATTCGAGCTCGGTGATCTGCTGGCTCAGGTCCTGCAAAAAGTCCTGCTTGCTCCATATGCCGGTGCGAACGAGCGCATACGAGCTGACCGTGTTCGTGACGCCTTCCGCGAACCAGAGCGAGCGCGTGTACATCTCGCGCGTGCGATCGATCGGTTCCAGCGAGGCCGGGCGAATGCGTTTGACATTCCAGAGGTGGAAGAATTCGTGGGCCGAGACGTTTGGGAGCAACGCGCCGGATGGAATATTGATGGCCGTGGAGTTGGCGTGTTCCATGCCGCCGCCGCTGCCGCTGGCGGCTTTGCCGATATGGAAGATAAACGTGTATTCGGGATAAGGCGCGCCGTCCATAAGTTTTACTTCGTAGGCGCAGATTTTGCGGAGCGCGGATTCGACGTCGTGCCGTTTGTAATCGTCGCCGTGAATCACGACGTGAATCCGCGGAGAAAGATCCGGCAGCGTGAATTCCTCGAAGTGCGAGAGTTCGATGGGAGAATCGGCCAAAGCCTCAAAATTAACAGCCTCGACAACGAAGGATGCGTTTTGCGCTGACTGCACGCCGGCGGTTGCGAGCGCGGTCGCGATTTTCCAATCAGCGGGCATGCCCCCGAGCGCGAGCTCGCACTCCTCGGCCCTGCGCTGGGGAGCGTAGAGAAGAATCATCGCTGGATTGAGGAAAGCGTGTTCGGAATTAAGCTGGGAACTGAAAGGGCCGGAATCGTCCCAGAAAGTGTCGTAGGCAACCTTGACGGTTCCCGTGGCCTGAACGCGCCAGGTGAGTTTGTCGAGTTTTTCGATGGGGACATCGCGGCCGTTGACGGAAGCGGTGACCCGCTGGACGTGGCTGCTGAAATCGCGAATTTCGTAGAGCGCGTCCCAGGCAGCCATCTGCAGATCCAGTTGATCTTTTACATCCGGCACTTCCACCGTGACGTGGAAGAGATGCTGCTCGGGATGAGCGAACGAAACGTAGTAATGAATTTCGGCATTGGCCCGCGGCGCGAGGAAAACGCACGCCAGGAGCAAAGTTGCGAAAACTAATCGGGTGGACGAGAACTTTTGGGTCACCGGGCGTTTGCTCCGCTCACGGGTTCACGTGCTGCGAGTTTCTTGAGAAGTTTTTCGCACAGTCCATCAAAGCTGCCGTTAGACATGATCAGCAGCAAATCGCCGGGCTTTGCTTCCGTGGCGAGGAGATCGGCGATAGCGTCGGCGCCGGGGAGAACGCGGGCGTCCTTGCCGAGTTGGCGAACCGCGGCGGCAACGGATTCGGGATCGAGGCGCTGGTCGTCGGCGAGTTGTCCGGCACGATGTACACTGCCGAGAAGGACCTTGTCGCCAAGGGCAAGCGATTGCGGCAGGGCATCTTGAAAAACCTTGCGGCGCATGGAATTGGAGCGCGGCTCAAGCACAGCCCACAGACGCTTGTCGGGCCAGCGCAGGCGCGCGGCTTCGATGGTGGCTTTCACCGCGGTCGGATGATGCGCGAAATCGTCCACGACGAGCACGCCGTCCACTTCGCCCTTCACATCCATTCGGCGTTTGACGCTCCGGAACGTGGAAAGGGCTTCCTGGACGGACTCGCGCCGAACGCCGCGGCCCTGCGCGACGATCAGAGCAGCGAGCGAGTTCAGAACGTTGTGACGCCCGGTCGCGGCTAGGCGAATGTCCGCGTACGGCTCGCCTTTGTAGGTGACTTCGAAGGTCATGGTGTCGCCATCGGATTGGACGTTGGCGGCGACCCAGTCGTTGCTCGGGTGAAACCCGTAGCGGATGACCGGACAGAGGGCTTTTGCCGCGGCGTTGCCGAGGGCTTCGCCGGCTTCGGGATCGCCCCAGACGATGACGCGGCCGCGGCGCGGGACAAGATTGACCAGGCGGCGGAAAGCGAGCTGGTAGACGTCGAAATCGGCGTAAATATCGGCGTGATCGAATTCGAGCGAAGTAATGATCAGATCGTCGGGATGATAGTGGAAAAATTTCGCGGCCTTGTCCCAGTAGGCGGAATCGTATTCGTCGCCTTCGAGGATAAACTCATCACCGCCGTTGAGGCCGTAAGCCTGACCGAAATTCTCAGCGATGCCGCCGACGAGAAAATTCGGGCGCTTCTTGGCAACGTGGAAGAGCCAGGCAAGCATCGCCGTGGTGGTGGTTTTGCCATGCGTGCCACTGACGACAATCGAATGCTTGCCGGGGAGAAATTCCTCCTCGATGATTTCGGGCAGCGAACGATACAGAAGCTTGCGGTCGAGCATTTCCTCGACTTCGACATTGCCGCGCGAGATGGCGTTGCCAACGATGATCAGATCCGGCGCGGGAGTGAGGTGCTTTGGATCGAAAGCCGTGGCGTACTCGATTCCGAGGGATTCGAGAAACGTGGAGGCGGGCGGATAAACCCCGGCGTCGGAGCCGGTGACACGATAACCGCGCTCTTTGAGCATCCCCGCAAGAGGCGACATCGCGGAGCCGCCAACGCCAATCATGTGAATGTGTTTTGCCTTCGTCAAGATTCTTCCCTTTTCCAGTCTAATCGACAACCGCCGGTTCGAGAATTTCGAGCGTGCCTTCGCCTTTCGATTGCAGTTTAGCGCGAACACCCAGCGGAAGCGTGAGCATGGGACGCTTCGTGTGTCCAATGGGAGCGCAGTAAACGACAGGAACCTTCAGAGGTTGTAGAATTTCGTCGCAGATCTCGCGAATCGTCGGACCGCCGGGAGCGGGAGGCTCGCAATCCGGGAAATCGCCGAGGAGAATGCCTGAAACCTTTTTGAACTTCCCGGCCTGCTGCAGATGACGAAGCGCGCGATCCACCTGGTAAGGCTTCATGCCGCGATCTTCCAGGACCAGGATGGCGCCGTCCGTATCCGGCTCGAAGCCGGTGCCGAGCGTGGTTTGCAGCAAGGTGAGGCAGCCGCCGACGATTCTGCCGGTTGCATTTCCAGTGCGCATGTTTTCGCCTTGCAGTGGAATCTCCCAACCGGATTTCGTTTCGCCGATCGCTCGCAGAAAAGAAAATTCGTCGTAACCCGAAGGCTGGCCGGCGCCGTGGTTAAAGCCAGCCGCCACCATCGGGCCGTAAAATCCGGCCCAGCCCCGCGATTCCAGCAGGAGCAGTTGAATGATATTCAGATCGCTGAATCCGATAAGGCACTTCGGGCCGGTGATGCTCGTCGTCAAATTCAAATCGATCAGGTAGTTCCCGCCGTATCCGCCGCGAGTGGCGACCACGCCGCCAACAGATTTCTCTGTAAATGCCTTTCGAAATTGCCGCATGCGTTCTGGGTGCGCGCCGGCGAAGTAGCCTTGCGGGGAATTCGGCGTGGGTTCCTCCACTAGAAATCCCAAGCGGCGCAGTTCGGCGATGCCCGCGGAAATTGCGGCGGGCTCCGCGGGGGAAGAAGGAGAAACGATGGACAGCTTTGATCCCTTGCGAACAGCCCTCGGTTTCGACAGCGGCGACGAGCGGCGGCTCATTCGTGATGGCCTTGCAGAGGGACAACTTCGGTGACGACGCCCTGGCGGTTCAGTTGCTCCACGATCTGTTCCTGCTGTTTGTGGCTGACGTCAGCTTCGAACTCCACAATCGAATTGGTTCCAGTCATCGAAACACCGAAATGCTGCACGGGAATTTTCATGCTGGCGAGCAGGCGCTGAATTTCTGTGGCGACGCTTTCCGCGTGGCTGGTGGTGAAACGAAAAACCAACACGCGCGATTTCAGATTGAAACGATCGGCGCACCAGGACAAGACAAGTAGACCGAATAGCACGATTGCAGTAGCCGACGCGGCGACGGCGTAAAGCCCTCCGCCTGCGGCCATGCCAATCGCGGCTTCGGCAAAAATAGTGGCTGCCGTGGTCATTCCAACCAGGCCCGCGCTGTCTTTCAGAATCGCTCCGGCACCGAGGAAGCCAATCCCTTGAACTATGTTGGAAGCGATGCGCGTCGAACTGGAATCACCGTAGATGCGGCTGATTTCGACGGAGAGGATAGTGAAGAGCGCCGTGGACATGCACACAAACATGCTGGTGCGGATTCCGGCGGGGCGGCGATGGATTTCTCGCTCGACGCCGATGGCGGCGCCGAAAGCGGAGGCGCAGAGCAGCCTTAACAAACTTTGGTGAAAGGAAATCATCTCAGTTCGGACAACCCCGGATTCAAGGAAATTCTACCGCCTAGAGTTTGAATTGGGTCAATTTCGAAAAGTGGCGTGCCCTGGCGTGTATCTCGGGCTTTTTGAGCTTCAACAGACGTTCCAGACCGAAGCGTTCGACGGTGAAGCTGCCAAGGACAGATCCATAAACCATGGCGCGGCGTAGCGCGGCGTCGCTGGTGCTGCCCTCGCCGGCAAGATAGCCCATGAAGCCGCCGGCGAAGCTGTCGCCCGCACCCGTGGGATCGTGCGGCTCTTCCAGCGGGAAAGCGGGGACGCAAAAAACACCGTTCTTGTCGACGAGCATGGCGCCGTATTCGCCTCGTTTCACAACCAGCGTAGACGGGCCCATTTTGAAGATGTGCTTCGCGGCGCGCAAAAGATTGTGTTCGCTCGAAAGCTGGCGGGTTTCGGAATCGTTGATCATCAGGATGTCCACGTGTTTCAGCGTTTCGCGGAGCTCGGCGTTGGTGCGCTCGATCCAGTAGTTCATCGTGTCCATGGCGACAAGTTTCGGCGTGCCCTTGACCTGGTGAAGGACGTCGCGCTGGAGATCCGGGGCGATGTTGGCGAGGAAGACGAATTTCGAATTGCGGTATTTTTCGGGCAAGCGCGGCTTGAACTCGGCGAAGACGTTGAGGTCTGTGACCAGGGTGACGCGTTCGTTGAGGTTTTCCGAATAGCGGCCCGCCCAGAAGAAGCACTTCCCTTCCTTGCGCTCCAGGCCTTCGATATCAATCGACCGCTTTTTCAGGATCGCCTCGTCCTTCGGATCAAAATCGTCGCCCACGATGGCGACGAGATTGACGTGCGTAAAGAAGCTGGCCGAGACGGAGAAGTAAGTTGCGGCTCCGCCGAGCGTGCGTTCCACTTTTCCGTACGGACTTTCGAGTGCATCGTATGCAACCGAACCAACGACGAGCAGGGACACGGGTTTCTCCTAGGACAAATACTTGCCGATAATGGCGGCAAGGTTTTTCTTGGTTTTTTCGGGAACCAGCTTGAAATCGGTGATCAGCGAATGCGCCAGGGCGGAGCCGCATTTGCATTTGCGCTCGGCAGGCATCGTCTTGATGGCTTCGCGGACGACGTTTTGCGCATTAGTCGCGTTTTGATTCAGCGTCGCGATGATCTGCGACGCGGTGACGGACTCGTGCTCCGGGTGCCAGCAATCGTAATCGGTGATCATGGCGATGGTGGCGTAGCAGATCTCGGCTTCGCGCGCGAGCTTCGCTTCGGTGACGTTGGTCATGCCGATCACGTCGAACTTCTGCGCGCGGTGGAAATGTGCTTCCGCCAGCGTCGAAAATTGCGGGCCTTCCATATTGATGTAGGTGCCCTTGCGATGAACGGGCACGGCCGTGGAGACGCAGGCGTCGGCGAGAACGGTGGAAAGTTGCGCGCAGGTGGGCTTGTCGAACGCGACATGGGCGACCAGCCCGTTGCCGAAGAACGTGGAGATGCGGCCCTTGGTGCTGTCGAAAAACTGGTCGGGCACGAGAAATTCGCCGGGGCGTAGATTTTCCTGCAGCGAGCCGACCGCGCTGACAGAAATGATGCGCTGGACGCCCAGGAGTTTCATCGCGTAGATGTTGGCGCGAAAATTCAGTTCGCTTGGGAGAATGCGATGACCTCGGCCGTGCCGGGCAAGGAACGCGACGCGCTTGCCTTCGAAATTGCCAAGCACGATTTTGTCGGAAGGATCGCCGAAGGGCGTTTTGACATGCAGTTCCCGCGGATTGCTGAGCCCGCTCATCTCGTAGAGCCCGCTGCCGCCGATTACGCCGATTTCCGCCAGCGGCTCTTTCGTCCGGGCAGATTTCCCCTTTGTCTTTTTTGTGCCTGCCATGCGTTTTCTCCTGGGAATTACCGGTTCAGATCCACCGGTTCGAATTCGATCTTGCCATCGCGCTCATGAAGCGTGGCCGTGGCAACGTCTGGATCATGCCCGAAGACGACTATCCAATTTTCCTTGGCCATGCGCGGCACCCACTTGCGCTTCGTTTCCAGCGTCTGCAGCGGGTACAGGTCGTACGCCATGATCCAGGGCAATGGAATATGGTGCCGTGTCGGGAGCAAATCCGCAACAAAGGCCAGCGTTTTTCCTCCACCCGTGAGCAGGACGGCCTGAATGTCCGCGTTGTGGCCGGGGATTCGGGCAACAGAGATGCCTGGAAGGATTTCCGTGTAGCCGTCGACGAGATCCCACAGACCGGCTTCGGTGATGGGCTGGAAATTTTCTGGAAAATAGCTGGCGCGGTCGCGTTCGGTGGGCACGCTGGCGTGCGCGAGTTCGGCGCGCTGCAAGACATAGCGTGCGCGCGGAAAGGTAGGCACGGCGCGGCCATTTTCGATGCGGGTGTTGCCGCCGGCGTGGTCGAAGTGCAAATGAGTGTTGATGACGAGATCGACGTCGTTCGGCTGTACGCCCTGTTCGGCGAGGGAATTGATGAGCGGATCGCCTTCCTGCACGGCGTAGATAGCTCTCTGCTTCGCGTCCCACTTCGTGCCGTTGCCGGTTTCAATCACGATGGTTTTTCCGTGCGCGCGAACCAGCAGCGAGTTGGCACGCAGGCGGATGCGATTTTTCTCGTCGGGCAGCGATTTTTTGTCCCAGAGAACTTTGGGAACCACACCAAACATGGCTCCGCCGTCGAGCCAGAAGTTGCCGCCGTCGAGATAACGAACTTCGATGTCGCCGAGTTGCATGGGAAATTTACCGGCCAGAGATCCCACACGCAACACAGGCGTGTGGGGCACCCGGAAAGATGCCTTAGGTGAGCTTGGCTCCTTTCAGGATTTCCGAAACGGCGGAGAACGGATCTTTCTTGCGCTCGGCGACTTCCACGGCGAGGGCGCGCAGGCGGGCTTCGCCTTCCTTGCCGCCGAGGACTTTTTCGAGCAGCCGCGACTCGAGCATTTCGATCAGGCGGTTCTGCCAGAGTTCGACGTGCTTCTGGCGTCGCTGGCCGCTGGATTCGAAATGCTTGCGGAATTTCTCGACGGCCGCCGCAAGCTCCTCTACGCCGCGATTTTCCGTCGCGACCGTGCGAAGCACCGGCGGATGCCAGCCGTCGCGCGGCATAACCAGTGAAAGCATCGCGTGCAACTGCTCTTCCAGGCGGTCGGCCCCTTCACGGTCGGCCTTGTTGAGCACGAAGATGTCGCCGATTTCCATCAGCCCGGCCTTCATGTTCTGAATATCGTCGCCAAGGCCGGGAACGAGCACCACGAGCACGCAATCCGCGAGGCGCACAATATCGATTTCATCTTGGCCGACACCCACGGTTTCAATCAGCACCTGCCGTTTGCCGGCGGCATCGAGCAGAAGCGCGACTTCAGCGGTCGAACGCGCGAGTCCGCCCAGGAATCCGCGTGTGGCCATGGAACGGATAAAGATGCCGGTGTCGCTGGCGTGGCCCTGCATGCGGATCCGGTCGCCAAGAATTGCGCCACCGGAGTAAGGGCTCGTCGGATCAACGGCAATCACCCCGACGCGGTCTTCGCGCTTGCGGTGATAAGCAGCGAGGCGATCGACCAGCGTACTTTTTCCGGTGCCGGGCGCCCCGGTGACGCCGGTGAGATAAGCCTTTCCTGTGTGTGGAAAAAGTTCGCGCAGAAGTTCTTCGGCTTCCGCTGAGTGATTTTCGATGGCCGTAATGGCGCGAGAGATGGCGCGCACGTCCCCGGCGCGGACCTTGGCGGCCCAGTCGTTAACGACAGCGGTCATTGAGCGGTGAACCTTTGTACTCGAACAGAGGCGAGAGATGGCATGCCTCTATTATTTCTTGAGGTAAGTCCACGACGCAAGCGAGGGTGAATGCTAAACGCTCGTCTGCCTCATCACTTGCTCGGCACCGGGCCTTGCCCGAAGGAAAAAAGCTTGAATAACCAATGGACCACATCCACATTTGGACACTTATCTGGTATAACTGCCACGAGCGCGGAGAGGCCCATCAATCTTTCGAAACCAAAACCGGACTGGGTGGATATTATCGTTGTCCTCTCCCCAATAGCTCTCATGACGCTCAGCGTGCTCTCGCCCGGGCCGCTCCAGGCGCCAGCAAGGGAGTGGCTTTCCAAAAACTGGGGGAACACGGTTTCCGCTTGGGGCCTCGCTGTCAGCATTTACGTTTTGTGGGTTGCAAAGGGTGCTCGCGCGGCCGCCGAGGAAGCGACAAAAGAGACGGAAAAAGCGGCCGGGGAAGCCAGATCATCAGCGAAAGTGCGCGCAGCCCTTGAGGAACTACAAGAGTCTGCAGAAAGCACGAAGCAGATTCGCCTCTTCGCCAGCCACCAAAAATGGGATTTGGTACAGTTAAGAGCGGAAGAAGTCATGAACACATGTCGCACGACCGTTGGTCGCTGGGGGGACGATGATCCACTTAAAGAGTCCCAGAATAACCTGCTCACTGTGGCTAACCTGATGGAGGGCATCATAAAGGAAGCAGGCAAACTAGACGTTAACCCAGCGCAAATTGAAAAAGCGCAAATCTCCGCAAGCAAGAAACTGAGCACGGTCTTAGGTTCGGTCCTTAGAGGACAGGATTCAGGGAGCAAATAATCATGCCAGAAACTGCAGATGCAGCGCTAATCACCAAGCTACTCAGGGCGACACGAAACGGAAAAATCACCTGGGAAAAGACCACGACACAAGACCAGTTCGCGGCAAGCTACGCGGGCAAATGGACGGTTGCGGTGGACAAGTCGGAAGACCGCGACACGGGAGCCGAATTCTATTATTTAACAATCACGAACGCTGAGGGGGAGGAGGTCCTTCGGATTTACAACGTTTCCGCGAAACAACTTCCGCAGCTCTTTGAGCAGGCCCGCCGGCGCTCACTTAAGGTCGACGAAGCGGTGAGCGACCTATTGAAGGAAATCGGCGAAGACGGCGGTGAGCCAGAAATCACAGACGAAGACATCCCCTTCTAATTTAGCGCGCCTCTTCATTCCCGTGCCATCCAATGAGGTGCGATCCGAGGTGGCAAATTATCTCTTATCGCTTGCCGAGTAGCTGGCGGGCAATGACCAACTTTTGGATTTCGCTGGTGCCCTCGCCGATGGTGCAGAGTTTGACGTCGCGGTAATACTTTTCGGCGGGGTAGTCCTTGATGAAGCCGTAGCCGCCATGGATTTGCACGCATTCGTTGGCGACGCGCACGGCGACTTCGCTGGCGAAGAGCTTGGCCATGCTGGATTCGCGCGTGAAGCGGACATCTTTCTGGTCGGCGAGCCACGCGGCTTGGTAGACGAGCAGGCGCGCGGCTTCGACTTCCGTGGCCATGTCGGCGAGCTTGAACTGGATGGCCTGAAATTCGCTGATGGCCTGCCCGAACTGCTTTCGCTGCTTGGCGTAACGCACGGCGGCATCGAGCGCGCCCTGCGCCATGCCGAGGCCAAGAGCGGCGATGGAGATGCGCCCACCGTCGAGAATCTTCAGGCTGCCCGTAAAACCTTCACCTTCGGGACCCAGCAGATTTTCGGCGGGAACTTTGCAATCGGTGAAAATGACTTCGGACGTGTCGCTGGCGCGCATGCCCAGCTTATTTTCCTTTTTACCGGGCCGAAAGCCGGGCATTCCCTTTTCGAGGATGAATGCGCTAATCCCGTGCGAGCCTTTGGACTTCTCGGTGACGGCCATGGCTACGCAGGTGTCGGCGTAGTGGCCGTTGGTGGTGAAAGTTTTGGAGCCGTTCAGCACCCAGTGCGCACCGCTGCGCACGGCGGTGCTGCGAGTGCCGCCAGCGTCGGAGCCGGCCTCGGGTTCGGTAAGCGACCACGCGCCGAGCTTTTTCCCTTGCGCGAGCGGCACGAGATACTTGTGCTTTTGTTCTTCCGTGCCGAATTTGTAGATGTGATTGCTGCAGAGCGAATTGTGCGCGGCAACGAAGAGGCCGACCGATCCATCCACTCGCGAGAGTTCTTCGATGACGGTGGCGTATTCGATGTAGCCGAGGCCGGCGCCGCCATATTCTTCGGGAAAGATGACACCGAGCAACCCCATTTCCGCGAGTTTCGGGAGGAGTTCAAGAGGAAAGTGCGAGGCTTCGTCCCACTCCATGACATGGGGCGCGATCTCGCCCTCGGCGAATTCACGAACGGACTTGCGGAGATGTTTTTGCTCTTCGGTAAAGGTGAAATCCACGGGATCCTCTGGTGATAGTTATTTCTATAGCCTCTAAAAGTTTAGCTTATGAGGGGAGTTCGCGCACGTTTTGGTTATGGGTGCTATGTATTTTGTTAGACCGGGGGACAAATAAAGAAAGAGTGGCCCGCCCCAGAAGGCGGGCCCTACAAAAAAACGCCACAAAGGCAAGCGGGGCCACATGAATGTGGCCGCTACGTTTACCAGCCTACGGGGTAGTTGTTCTTTTTGTTTTGCGCGTCGAGCCAGGTTTTTAGCGGGGCGAAATAGTCGGCTAGCGCGCTGGCGTCTATTTCGCGCTGGCCGGTCAGCGTTTCGAGGGCTTCGGGCCACGGTTTGCTCTGGCCGAGGCTGAGCATCGCGTTGAGTTTTTCACCTGCGGCTCTGTTGCCGTAGATCGAGCAGCGATTCAGGGGGCCTTGATAGCCGGCGGTCTTGCAGAGCGCGCGCTGAAACTGGAACTGATAGACGGCCGCGAGGAAATACCGCATATAGGGAACGTTGCCGGGCACATGATATTTCGCGCCCGGGTCGAAATCGGCTTCCGTCCGAGCCACGGGCGGAGCCACGCCTTGATACTTCTGGCGCAACTCCCACCAGGTTTTGTTGTAGTTCGCGGGCTTGATCTTGCCGTTGAAAACTTCCCAGCGCCACTTGTCGATCACCAGCCCGAAGGGGAGAAACGCCACCTTTTCTAGCGCCTTTCGAAGCAGGTAGTCGACGTCGCCGGAAGCGGGCGGCACGGCCTCGATCAAGCCGATAGTCTTCAGATATTCGGGCGTGACCGAGAGCGCGATGGTGTCGCCGACGGCTTCGTGGAAACCGTCGTTGGCGCTGCCGCGGAAAAGTGTGGGTTGCTGGTTGTAGGCGCGCTGGTAGTAGTTGTGGCCTAGCTCGTGATGGATGACGCGAAAATCTTCCTCGGTAATCTGAATGCACATCTTGATGCGCAGATCGTTTTTTTCATCCACATCCCAGGCGCTGGCGTGGCAGACGACCTCGCGGTCCTGCGGCTTGGTGAAAAGAGAGCGCTCCCAAAAGGTTTCCGGCAGAGGAGCGAATCCGAGCGACGAGAAAAAGTTTTCACCGTATTTCACCATCCCGTGCGCATCGGTCTTCCGTTCCACCAGAATTTTTGTGAGGTCGTAGCTCTGCGCCGGCTTGGGAGAATCCATCAGCTCGTAGACGTTGTTCCATTCCTGCGCCCAAGGATTGCCGAGAAGATGCGCGGGAATCGGGCCGTTCGGCGGGACAACATCCTTGCCATATTTCTTGGCCAGCTGGCCGCGCACATAGGCGTGAAGCGAAAGATAGAGCGGGCGCAACTGCTCCCAGACGCGATCGAGCTCGCGGGCGAAATCGTCGGGCGGCATGTCGTAATTGGAACGCCAGAGCGCGCCGACATCGGTGTAGCCGAGTTCCCGCGCGCCGGCGTTGCCGAGTTCCACCATGCGCGCGTAACGATCGCGCATCGGCGCCCCAATCGCGTGCCAACCGATCCAGCCGCGCTTCAGTTCTTCGGGATCGCGGCTGGTGGCCAGCAGCCGTTCGATCTTGGTGATGTCGAGGCAGGGCTTGGCGTCGCCATCGGGGCACCACTTCCCTTTTCCGTAATCGCTGCCGAGCGAAGTGAGAATTGCGGCGAGTTCCTTTTGCGCTTTCGGATCGTCGGGCGCGGGAAAGTCGGTGGCAAGTTCGAGGAGCAGCCGCTTGCGGGCAAGTTCGGGCGGAAGAGCTACCTTGTCGTAGCGGTGGGCGAGCTTGGCGTAATTCGTTGCCGCGGTGTTCGCCGCTTCCTCGGCGTCGGAGGCGATGTTCTCGGTATCAAAGGTAATGAAATTGAGCTGCACCCAGGAGGCGCGAGCGGCTTTTAATCCGAGTTCAGAGAGGTCCTGCTCGGCGTGCTCGATGAAGCGTTTGGCTTCGTCGGCCGTGGGAGCGGTGCTCTGTTGAGCGTGTGTGGCGCGAGTGGCCAGCGTAAAGGCCAGCAGGAGAGTTAGCGTGAGCGCACACCAACGACGGGACGTAGTTTTCATGGAGAAGTTTCCTTTTTGCAACTTGCCAACGATTCTAAATCAGAATGGAGTCAGGCTACCTGACCTTTTTTCTTCTGCACCACGGCGTTGAGTTCCTGAACGGCGCGATCGATGCCGGCGCGACTGACGTTCCAGTGCGTGACCATGCGGACGGAGTGGAAAGCCGTGTCTTGTGCCCAGATGCCGCGCTCGTGCAGGGCGTCGCAGAGTTCTACGGCGTTCATACCGCTTGCGCCGCAATCGAAGATTACTATGTTGGTTTTGACGGAAGCGGGATCGATCTTCAAGCCGGAAATTTTTGCCACGCCTTCCGCGAGATGCCGCGCGTTGGCGTGGTCTTCGTGTAGGCGAGAGGGAGAATGCTCGAGGGCAAGAAGCCCGGCTGCGGCGACGATGCCAACCTGGCGCATGCCCCCTCCGAACATTTTGCGGTAGACACGGGCCCGCTCGATGAATTCGCGGGATCCGAGAATCATGGAGCCTACCGGAGCCCCTAGTCCTTTCGAGAGGCAGAACATCACGGAGTCCACTTTCTTGGTCATGTTGGCAACATTGTCGCCGAGCGCCGTAGCGGCATTGAAGATACGCGCGCCATCCAGATGAACTTTCAGTCCGAGGGCGTGGGCGCGATCACAGATTTCATCGACGCGCGCGGTGGGGTAAACGGTGCCTCCGGCCATGTTGCTGGAGTTTTCGAGGCAGACCAGCGCGGTTTGCGAGTCGTAATAAATCTTGGGGCGGATGCCAGGCTCAATCTGCTTCCAGGTAAGGATGCCATCCTCCCCTCCGCGCACGGCGCGCGGCATGCAACCCGCGATTGCGGACATCGAAGCAAGCTCATAAAGATTGACGTGGCTGCGCTCTTCGCAGACGACTTCATTACCGTGGTGGGTCCAGATTTTGATGGCGATCAGATTGCCCATGCATCCCGTGGGCACAAAAAGAGCCGCTTCCTTGCCAAAGATTTCCGCTGCGCGTTTCTGGAGCTTGTTGACCGTTGGGTCTTCGCCGTAAACGTCGTCGCCCACTTCGGCCGCGGCCATGGCCCGGCGCATCTCGTCGCTGGGGCGCGTGACTGTGTCGCTGCGCAGATCAACGGCTCCTTCGATTGGAGTAACGCGGTCGGGATCGGTAAGCTGGTTCCCTTTTGCGACGGTGTAAGTCATAGTGGCCTCGTTGAAAGCCTAAAACGATTCAGACGCTATTGCAAAGCGGAGGGTAGCACCGGCATCTTGCCGGCCCGTTCACGCCCAGCAAGAGCGCTTGCCGGCAGGATGCCGGCACTACTCTCGATTTGCGGTTCAGGCGGCAACCTGCACGGAGCGCAATAATTCCAAAATGATTTCGTTCGACACGCTTAATTTGTCGGCAGGCAGGCGCAAGATATCACCGCGCTTTTCCACTATGCCGCGAGGGGCGAGTTCGCTGACTTTTTCGCCGAGGCTGACGCCATATTCGCGTTCGATACGGGTGAGATCGATGCCAGAAAGCTGGCGCAGGCCGAGGAAGAATTCTTCTTCCAGAGCCAACGCTGACGTGACGGCATCGACGGATTCAATGGCGCTTTTCCCTTCCAAAATTGCGGCGACGTAAGCCGCAGCGTCGTGACGATTGGCCCAGCGTTGCGTGCCGGAAAAGGAATGAGCGCCTGCTCCAAACCCCAAATACGGATCGCGGCGCCAGTATTTGAGATTGTGCCGGGATTCGAAGCCCGGCTTGGCCCAATTGGAGATTTCGTACTGGAGATAACCGGCAGACTTCAGTTCCGCTTGTGCCAGTTCATAAAACTCGGCCATGGATTCTTCGGAAGGAATGTCCTTGGCACTGTAGCGTGATCCACTTTGCAGAACTTCCAGCCCGAGGCGGCTGCCCTCGTCAATTTCCATCATGTAGATGGAAATGTGCTCGGGACCGAGCGCGATGGCTTCGCTGAGCGATTGCTGCCAAGAGGCATCCGTCTGCTTCGGCAGGCCGGCGATAAGATCGAAGCTGATGTTGCGAATCCCCGCCGCACGAAGAATTGGAACCGCGCGATAGATATCCTCGCGGCGGTGCATGCGGCCCGCGGCTCTTAATTCTTCATCAACAAACGATTGCGTCCCGAAGCTGATGCGATTGAATCCCGCGGCCGCCCATTGCGTGGCCTTTTCCGCTTCGATGGTTTCCGGGTCGGCTTCCAGCGTGACTTCCGTGAAGGAGCATTTGAAGCTGTCGCGAAGTGCCTGGAGCATCTCGGTGAGAAGTTCAGGCTCGAGGAGACTGGGCGTTCCACCGCCAATGTAGACGGTATCGACGGTTCGCGCCGGCGAATCGATTATGGGAGAAACTGTTACCCCGGAGGATTCGACCAACGGGCGGTAATTGGCAATTTCCTGACAGACGGCAGCCGCATAGGGCGCAAAGCGCCCGGAAGACACCACGCCGGTGTGGAAGTTGCAGTACGTGCACTTCGTCTGGCAGAAGGGGACCTGGATGTAAACGCCGAGATTACCCATCACTCAAAACTGTAGCACACAGCAGCTTACGCTCCTTTGCGGTTGGCTGCTTTTTCCAGCAGGTCGTGAATCAAGGTTTGGTAGGGTTTGTCCTGTTTTGCCGCCAAGCGCCGGAGTTGCGCCAGAAGCTGAGGAGAGATACGCAAGGCGATCAGCTGTTTGGCTTTTCCAGTCCGGGGACGCCCGACACGGCGTGCACTTCTAAGCTCCGCGTCCGTCGATTCGGGGATATCCGAAAAGTCGATCGCCTCAGCCGAAGTAGGCTTTCCGCTCTTTCGGGCTCGCACGACGCGCGCTGATGATCCGGATCGTTTCTTCGTCATTGGTAGTCCTCCGCCATGTATAAACAAGAATAAGAACTCTTCCCGAAGTTGAACAGCCCAACCTCTTCATGCGTTCCTCGTCATCGGAGTGCGCTGGATCCTTCCATTCGAGCGCATGAGGGTCCGCAAATACGGTTGCCGCTTCCTCAAAAGAGACACTGTGTTTCTCAAGATTGCTGCGGGCCTTCGGCGCGTCCCAGGAGAACACATTAGTGTATATACACTAATTATAGCCAACTGTCGAGCGGCGGATTGTTTGATTGCCTGAAGAAGTATCGGCAGGCGTGCCTCAGACGCGGTCGGGGATGACTTTTACGTGGAGGTGGCGCTCCCGGGGGCCGTCGAATTCGGCGAAGAAGATGCCTTGCCAGCGGCCGAGGGCGAGTTTGCCATCTTCCACGAAGACAAATTGCGACGTGCCCACGAGCATGGTCTTCACGTGCGAGTCGGAGTTTCCCTCGGCGTGGCGATAGGGGCCCGCTGATGGAACGAGGCGGTCAAGCGCGCCCTCGGCGTCCGAGGCAACGTCCGGATCGGCGTGTTCATTAATGAGAACACCGGCCGTGGTGTGGGGGACGTACAGAAAGCACGTGCCGACTTTGACGCCGAGTGCGGTGACGACGCGCTGAACTTCCTGCGTGACGTCCACCATCTGGGTGCGCCGGGCGGTTCGCACGCGAATCGATTGCATAGTTGCCTCCCGCTGCGGATCAGGGAATGGAAACGATGTAATGCTGGCCGGTTTTCTTGGCGCAAGCGAGTTTCTGGAGTTCGCCGAGGCCGCCGCTGCCGAGCCGCAGCAGGAACGGAAGGAACGAAAGATCGCGGGACTGGAGCCCCTTGTGAGGATAGAGAAGATTTTCAAGAAATTCCGCATGCTGCTCGATGATCTTTTCGTGGCGGTCGAGGGCGGCGCCGGTCTTCGCGCGCAATTTCTCCACCTGGAAGCGGATACGCTTTTCGGCGCGGGCGATGGTGCCCTGAATCGTGGGATCCACTTCGCGGATGGATTCGTGCAGGCTGGAAATGCTTTTTTCGATCTTCTGCAGACTGCCATCAAACGAGCGCGCCAGCTTTTTCGGCACGTTAGTGGAGTACATCTTCTTGCGCAGGGCTTGCGACCCAAGCCACGCGTCTTCGACCTTCAGGCCATATTTTTCAAGGATGCGGACGGCTTTGGGATCAACGAGCGTGTAATCGGCGCGAGGCAGAAGCACCGGCATGTGCCCGAGAAGTTTCTGATAAAGCACCTGCGATTGCGCGAAGTAGGCAATCTCGGCGGGACCGCCGTAATAAACCACCGTCGGCAAAAGATAATCCTGCATCAGGGGGCGGAGCAGCGCGTTTGGACTGAACGATTCCGGCTGCGCCGAAACGCGGCTAATCAACTCTTCCCTGGCAACGGATTTCCCGCCGAATGAAAACTTTCCGTTCGCGGCGCTGACGACCTCGCGTTTGCCGTCGTCCATGGCAAAAAGAAGCGTGCTTTTTGAGGTGACTTTCACCTGCGCGGCATAACCGGCTTTTTCCAGTTCCCGGTCGCGCTGGAGGAGCGCTTCGTTCAATGCGTCGCGCTGTTCGAGCGCCTGGCGGAGGATGGGAGCGGCGATGGCGTGGAGGCTGGGATTAAGCGGGTCGAGAAGAATCAATCCGTGCGGGGAAAATAGTTTGGCGAAGAGCTTGGCGAACGAACTGCCATACGTATCTTGTGGGGTGTAACACGAACGCAACGTTTCGAGCAGTTCGAACCCGCTGGGACCCGTGAGGCTGTCCTCGATTTCCTGCAGCAAGGCTTCGATCTCGACGCCGAGTGCAACTCGCCCGGCGGGGCGTGCTTCCTCGGCCGGCGGCGGCAAGACCAGCTTGCGCAGCTTGCCCTCATAAAACCAGGTGGTGTGGCGGATCTCGTCAATGTCGTGATCTTCGGTGGCCATCCAGAAGATGGGAACGGCTTCGATGCCGGAAAGCGAAAGTTCGCGGGCGGATTCGATGGCGGTGAGTGCCTTGTAAAAGGCATACGCGGGCCCGCCAAAGAGCCCGACCTGCTGGCCGCTGACGACGGCGACGGCCCCATTTTCGAAGCGCCGCAGATTCTTTTCGGTCTCCGGGCCGCTGCCGAACGAGAGATTGTCGGCGCGCAGAATGGCGGCAACTTCGCTGCGGCGGTCCGCTGGAAAAGTCAGCCGCCTGGCGTAGGCTTCCGCGGAATGCAATTCCGGTTTGTGTTCGTAGAAATTCTGCAGGCGGGAAAAATTCTCAGTGTAATCGTGGATGAGCTTGCTGGTGTGCGGCAGGCTGGAGGGTAAGAGGGCGCGACAGTCCATGAGCGTTTAGATGATAGTCCGGGTAAAAGGTCACGGCAACCCGGTGTGTTAGACGCGCGCGGCGGCCGGATAGAGTTCCGCCAAAAGGGCCGCGATGGCGTTTTTCTTTTCTTCCTTTAACGGCAGGAGCGGCGGCCGGGGCACGCCACCCTTGTATCCGCGCAGGTCCATGGCGAATTTCAGGCCGGCGATGCCGTTTTCCGAAACGACCAGCTTGGAAGCGCCGACAAGCTGCAACTGGAGTTGCCGGGCCTGCTCGTGGCGGCCTTGTTGGAACAATTGGAACAGCTCGACACACTTTTCGGGCAGCAGATCAGCGAGCGCAAGGATCGCGCCGCGGCCGCCGACGGCCAGCGCGGGATAGACCACGGCCGCGCCGCCGGTCAGCACCTGAAAGTCCGGGGGCGCGCCGGCGACAACTTCGCCGATCCGCTGGATCCTGCCGGAGCTGTCTTTGATGCCGATGATGTTTGGATGCTGGGCCAGGGCGATGATTTCCGGAGACTCCAATGTAATGCTGGTGAAGACGGGCACCGAGTAAAGCAGAATTGGGATCGGAGATGCGTCGGCCACAGCGCGGTAATGCGTGATGAAGTGTTCCGCGCGATAGGCTGGCTTGTAGTAGTACGGCGTCTTGACGAGAGCGACCTGGTAGCCGAGGGCGGCGGCGCGTTTGGTGCGCGCGATCGTCTCGGCGGTGGATTCCGCACCGGTCCCGGCAATCAGAATTTTTCCGGGTGCAGCGGCTTCTTTCACGGTGGCAAGGAGCAGGTCCGCCTCTTCGCGCGAGAGCAGTACCGATTCACCCGTGGAACCCAGCACGACGTAACCCGCGAGGCCGATCCGGTTGTAGAGGCCGATGTTGTGCTTCATGCCGGAAACCGAAACGCTGCCATCGGTTTCAAAAGGCGTGGTGAGCGCGGGGAAAATACCGCTGACGTTCATGATCAGTCTCCGGTTCCGGGATTGCCCGAGGCGGCAACGCGGCTGCTGTGAAGATCCTGCAGGCAGGAGACTTCCCGCTTGAGCTCGATGAGCGCGTGGATGCCGCGGACGGCGGCGTGAGCCGCAGAAAGCGTGGTAATGCAGGGAATATTGTAGCGAATCGCCGCGCGGCGAATGGATTTCTCGTCGTAGAACGATTCGCGGCCGAGCGGCGTGTTGATCACCAGATGCACCTTGCTGGTCTTGATCAGGTCAACGATGTTCGGCCGGCCCTCGTTGACTTTATAGACTTCCTCGCAGGGAACACCGGTGGCGTGCAGCGCAGAGGCTGTGCCGCGCGTAGCTACAATTTTGAAGCCCAGGGAAACTAGTTCCTTGCCGATGGTGCCTAGCTGCCGCTTGTCGCGATCGTTCACGCTGATAAACACCGTGCCGCTGCTGGGCAATTTCTGGCCGGCTGCAAGCTGCGCTTTGGCGAACGCTTGGCCGTAGGAGGTGGAAATGCCCATGACCTCGCCCGTGGAGCGCATTTCCGGGCCGAGGATGGTGTCCACGCCGCGGAATTTGTTGAACGGGAACACCGGCGATTTCACCGAATAGAAATCGTGGACGGCAATTTCCGCCACGCCATTGCTGTGCACGAGCGGAAGATTCATGTCCGCGAGGCGGCGGCCAACCATCAGGCGCGCGCCGATTTTTGCCAGCGGCACGCCGGTGGCTTTGCTGACGTAGGGAACGGTCCGTGAAGCGCGCGGATTTACTTCAAGCACGTAAACGGTGTCGCGCTGAATGGCGTATTGCACATTCATCAGGCCGATGACTTTCAGTGCGAGCGCGAGACGCTTGGTGTAATCGCGGATGGTATCTAGAACTTTCGGCGAAAGGCTGACCGGCGGTAGAACGCAGGAAGAGTCGCCGGAGTGTACCCCAGCTTCCTCGATGTGCTCCATGATGCCGCCGATGACCACGTCGGTGCCGTCGGCGAGGGCGTCGACATCCACCTCCGTGGCTTCTTCCAAAAATTGATCGATCAGCACGGGGCGCGCGGGGCCCATCAGCGCTGCTTGCGCGACATATTCTTGTACTGTGTTGACGTCATAGGCGATGACCATGGCCCTGCCGCCGAGCACATAGCTGGGGCGCACGAGGACCGGTAGCCCGATTTCACCGGCGACGCGCGCGGCTTCTTCGGGAACCAGCGCTGTGCCGTTGCGGGGTTGCGGGATGCGCAATTCATCCAGCAAACGGCCAAAGCGGCGCCGGTCTTCAGCAAGGTCGATGGATTCAGGCGCGGTGCCGACGATGGAAACTCCATTGCGTTTGAGCTCCAGCGCGAGATTCAGCGGTGTCTGCCCTCCAAACTGAACGATGACACCGGCGGGCTTTTCGCGCTCGACGATGGCAAGAACGTCTTCAAGCGTGAGCGGCTCGAAGTACAATCGGTCGGAAGTGTCGTAGTCGGTCGAGACCGTTTCCGGATTGCAATTCACCATGATGGTCTCGAAGCCATCGGCGCGAAGAGCGAACGAAGCGTGGCAGCAGCAGTAATCGAATTCGATTCCCTGCCCGATGCGATTGGGGCCGCTGCCGAGAATCATGATTTTCTGTTTCGTCGTGGCGTCGGTCTCGTCTTCTTCCTCGTACGTGGAATACATGTATGGAGTGAACGATTCGAATTCAGCGGAGCACGTATCCACACGCTTGAACACGGGTGAGACGCCGTAACGCGCGCGCTGCAGGCGTACGACGGCGGGCGTCGTCTTCCAGATTTGCGCCAACTGCTCGTCGCTGGTGCCGACGCGCTTCACCTCGCGGAGCAGGTCCTTGGAGGCGGTTTCGACGGTGACGCTCGCCGCGCGCCGGTTGGCTTGGTTGATCTCTTCAATCTGGTGGATGAACCAGGGATCGATCTTCGTAATATCGCAGATTTCAGCCGCGGGCAAACCGCGTTCAACAGCGGTCAGGAGCCAGTGGATACGGTCGGGCCGCGGCGTGGCAAGTTTCTCGCGGAGAAGCGAATCGGGCGTTTCTGCGGGTGCGCGCCACGGCGTGCTTGGCTCCAGCGAGCGAATCGCCTTTTGCAACGATTCCTTGAACGTGCGGCCGATGGCCATCACTTCGCCGACGGATTTCATCTGGGTGCCCAGAGTGCTGTCTGCGCCGGGGAATTTCTCGAATTGCCACTTCGGAATTTTGACGACCACGTAATCAATCGTGGGTTCAAAGCACGCCGGCGTTTTCTGGGTAATGTCGTTGGGGATTTCATCGAGTGTCATTCCGACGGCGAGGCGCGCCGCGATTTTGGCAATCGGGAAGCCGGTGGCCTTGCTGGCCAGCGCGGAACTGCGCGAGACGCGCGGGTTCATCTCAATCACAACCATCTTGCCGTTTTCGGGATTGATCGCGAACTGTACGTTGGAGCCGCCGGTTTCGACGCCCACTTCGCGGATGATGGCCGCGGCGGCATCGCGCATGCGCTGGTATTCCTTGTCGGTAAGAGTTTGCGCGGGCGCAACCGTGATGGAATCACCGGTATGCACACCCATAGGATCAAAGTTTTCAATGGTGCAGATCACCACGAAGTTGTCGCGAAAGTCGCGCATCACTTCCAGTTCGTACTCTTTCCAGCCGAGCACGGACTCTTCGACCAGCGCTTCATGCACGGGACTCATGTCCAACGCATGCGAAATGGCGTCGGCAAACTCTTCCTTGTTATAAGCGATCGCCCCGCCGGTGCCGCCCAGCGTGAACGAAGGCCGAATCACCAGCGGAAACCCAAGCTGATCGCAGAGCCGCAGCGCATCCTGTGCGTTGTTGACCAGCGCGGACGCGGGAACTTCGAGGCCAATCTTCCTGCAAGCATCCTTGAACCACAACCGGTCCTCCGCAACCTTAATCGCGCGAAGCGACGCCCCAATCATTTCCACCTTGTGCTTTTCGAGAATTCCGCCCTCAGCAAGCTCCACCGCAAGATTCAGCGCCGTCTGCCCGCCGACCGTGGGCAGCAGCGCATCGGGCTTTTCCTTAATCAGTATCTCTTCCAAATATTCCTTGGTCAGCGGCTCAATATACGTGCGGTTCGCCAATTCCGGGTCAGTCATAATGGTCGCCGGGTTGGAATTCACCAGCACCACTTCATAGCCTTCCGCGCGAAGCGCCTTGCACGCCTGCGCACCCGAATAATCAAATTCGCAAGCCTGCCCAATAACAATCGGCCCGGAACCGATAATCAGAATCTTGTGTATGTCTTTGCGTTTAGGCATCTATTCCCTTAGTTCTTATATTACTGTCGCACTCTGCCAACCAACTCGCACATGCCCAAAAACTGTCATCCCGAACCCGCGCCCTTTGCGGGTGAGGGACCTGCTTTTCGTGGATAGGCAGGGAACAAATCTCCAGCCAGATCCTCCCACGTCGGATTCCGCTCCTCGATCAAGGCCGCTTTCTTTGCCCTGCTCCAACCTTTGATTTCCTTCTCACGAGCGATGGCTGGCTTGGGGCTTTGATAAGTTTCAAAGTATACAAGCCGGTGAATCCGATACCTACTCGTGAAACCGGGTACGAGTCCTTCTCGATGTTGTTTGACACGCTCCAGCAACTGGCTTGTGACTCCCGTGTACAAGACGCGCGACCGGCTTGCGAGTATATAGACGCAATAGAGTTTGCCCATCTTAAAATCCTAAAAGCGGGTCCCTCACCCGCAAAAGACGCGGGTTCGGGATGACAGTGGGGTGGAGTTTGCTCGCCCGGTTGATAGCTCACCTCCTCGAACTCCCAGGACTGGCGAATTCCTTCATCAGGTCGGTGAACTGGGTGAAGAGGTAATGCGAATCGTGCGGGCCGGGCGAAGCCTCCGGGTGATACTGCACGCTGAACAGCGGCAGATTCTTGTGGCGCATGCCCTCGTTCGTATGGTCGTTCAGATTGACGTGGGTGATTTCGACGTCGCTCGAGGGCAGCGATTCCGGATCAACACAAAAGCCGTGATTCTGCGCTGTAATTTCGACCTGGCTGGTAAGCAGATTTTTCACCGGGTGATTCGAGCCGTGATGTCCGAACTTCAGCTTGAACGTTTTGCCACCAAGGGCGAGGCCGCAAAGCTGGTGGCCGAGACAGATTCCAAAAACCGGAACGCGGCCCGCAAGCTTGCGGATATTTTCGACCGCATAGGTGACGGGTTCGGGATCACCTGGGCCATTCGAAAGAAAAACACCATTGGGCCGCAGCGACAGGACGTCTTCGGCAGACGTACTGGCCGGAACCACGGTGACGTCGCAATGGTGATCCACGAGCAGCCGAAGGATGTTGAGTTTGATGCCGTAGTCATACGCGACCACTTTGAATTTCTTGGTATCCGGACTGGCGCCGGATTCGCCCATCTGCTCTGCCCACGGCGAAGTGGCGAGATCGATCGACCCCTTTTGCCAGTCGTAGGGCCTGTTGCAGCTGACACGGCCAGCCAGCTCCTGCCCAGCCATCAGCGGCAACTGCTTCGCTTCATAAACGAGTTGATCCGCGGGCGTGCCGTCGGTGGCAACGATGCCGCGCAGCGCGCCCAGCTTGCGGATATGCCGCACCAGCGCGCGCGTATCAATATCCCAGATCGCCGGAATTTTATGGCGGTTCAGATACAGCTGCGCGGACTCCGCGGAGCGCCAATTCGAAGTCACCTGCGAGAACTCGCGAACAATCAGCGATTCGATGTACGGACGGGTGGACTCTTCATCATCGAGATTCGCGCCGACATTGCCGATATGGGGATACGTCAGGCAAACAATCTGGCCCGCATAACTGGGATCGGTGAAAACTTCCTGGTAACCGGTGAGGCTGGTATTGAAAACGACTTCACCGCCGCGGCGCGTGATTGCGCCGGCCGCGCGGCCATTAAATATGCGCCCGTCTTCGAGCGCGAGGATTGCGGGTCGATGCTGGACTTCCGTCAGTGGGTCCTCCTGAGGACTGCTTCATTTATCGTTGGCCTCGGTGGTGGAAAGCGAGCCGAAGTGGTCCACGGGCCAGTAGGCAAACACGGCGCGGCCATAAATAAACTGGCTGGCAACCGGCCCAAACACGCGGGAATCGTTGGAACTGATGCGATGATCGCCCATGACGAAGTAGCTGTCCTTGGGAACCTTCACGGGGCCGAAGTCGGTGACGTCGGTGTACTGCGGCGGGACGTACGGTTCGGGAATCAACTGCCCGTTGACGTAGAGCAGGCCGTGGCGGATATCCACGGTTTCCCCGGGCAGGCCGATGACGCGCTTGATGAACGATTTGGAGCGGTCCAGCGGATACCAGAACACCACCACGTCTCCGCGATGAATGTCCTCAAACCGGTAAACAAATTTATTGATGAAGATGCGTTCCTGATCGGAAAGCAGCGGCGCCATGCTGGTGCCTTCCACTTTCACGGGTTGATAAAGGAACACGATGATGACAAGGGCGAGGCCAATGGCAATCAGCAGGTCGCGGGTCCACACGCGAATTTCGTTGCGCAGAAGGTGATGGCTGTTTGTTTGCGATGGCGATGCGTCTTGCCTCGGAGGCGTTGGGGCCAAAGAGGACTTCAGGGCGTCTTGTGAGCCGCCCGTGGGGGGAGCGTTCAGATTCTCGTCAGGTTTGGGCATTATCCCGCTGCCTTTATTTTATAACATGCGCCGCGGAATTCACACCAGCGGCGAATTTCAGCTGCGGCTGGCTCGACATTGCGAGCGATGTCTTTAGGATTCGACCGATGCCCTCCCCCGTCGCAATCATCATTCCTGCGCTAAATGAGGAAACGGCGCTTGCACCTATGTTAGACGGTTTGCAGGCCGCTTTGGATGCCGCCGCCTGCGCGGATGCCGACGTGGTGGTGGGCAACGGATCGCCCGCCGTGGCCCGGAAGCACGGCCCGCGGATGGTAGGCGAACCGCAACGCGGCCAGGGGCAGGCATGCCTACCGGAAAAGAATCGCAGATGAGTCCAAGAGCTCCGGGAATTTTGTGGAAACGATTCGCGATGGTTGGAACATTTTGAGGATCATCGCCAAGCATCGTTGCTGCCCTGCCGCGCAAATTAACACTCATTCACATCCCTTCGCGCGCTGGCAAACGGAAATCTAACAGCCAGTTGACTTCGGTGTGACACTCCTCCCGCCCCGCGCGGCTACCTTGAGAGTGGCGTTGCGGTTGATTGCCTCAGGAAGAAAAGTTCGGCCCCTGTCCAGCCCTTTCCAGCCCGCGGCAAACCACAACGCCGGTTAGCAATCCGTGCTTCGGCACAAAGTAGATAGGAGAGGAATACACGAATGAAATTAGCTATCAAAACGCTGGCGGTCCTGACCCTGGCGGCCATACTTCCCTGTTTGACCTTCGCGCAGTACACCCGCACCGACCTCGTCACCAATTCCGGGGCCGGCGGCACTGTAAATGACTCCCATCTCGTCAACGCCTGGGGCCTTGTCTCCACAGGCACCAGCCCCTTCTGGGTGAGCGACAACGCCACCGGACTTTCCACGCTGTACTCCATCAGCAACACGAGTGGAGTGGTTGCAACTCCGGCTGGCCTGGTCGTCAGCATCCCGTCGGCCAGCGGCGGCCCGGGGTCACCAACCGGAATCGTCGCGCCTGAAACCCCTAAGGGAGTCACGGCGTTCGTAATCTCCGGCGTCAACCCGGTTACCGGCGCGCAGGCTTCCGCAAATTCCATTTTCATTTTCGCGACCTTTGACGGCACGATCAGCGGGTGGAATCCAGCGGTTGGCGGAATCACCGCCACGGGCGCCAGCACCGCGACGATCGCGGTCCCAGCGGCAGGCGCCGGGGCCGTCTACACGGGCTTGGCCATCGCCAACAACGGCGGACAGCCATTCCTCTACGCCGCCGATGATGGTCCGAACCGCCGAATCGACGTATTCGATTCCAATTTCAAATTGGCGAACGAGAAACTTGCTCCGAATGCTTTCGTCGACCCCAAGATTCCCCAGAAGTTCGCGCCCTACGGCATTCAGACCATTACCGATGCCAACGGGGTGCAGACGATTTGGGTCACTTACACGGCTCTCGACAAAGCACAGAGCGGTTTTGTAGCCTGGTTCACTCCGGCCGGAGAGGTGATTTCTGAATTTGCCCTCCATGGAACACTCCATTCGCCGTGGGGCGTCGCGCTGGCGCCGGCCAACTTCGGGCCGATGAGCGGTGCGCTCCTGATTACCGACAACACGCCGCGCGGCCGGATCAACGCGTTTGATCCGAGCACCGGCGCATTCCTGGGGCCCCTGCGCGACACCAGCGGTAAGGCCATCGAGATCGACGACATCTGGGCCATTCAATTCGGCCAAGGCGGCGCGGCGGGCTCAAACGGCAACCCCAATCAACTCTTCTTCACCGCCGGTAACAACAATTACGGCGACGGCACATTCGGTGTAATTACGTTTGGCAAGTAAGGCAAGTCATTCGTCGCAAAGTCTGAATGGGCAAGGCCCGAAGAGATTTTTCTTCTCCTCGGGCCTTCGCATTTTTGGTTGTCTTGATCAATCTGACAGAGCGAAATTTAAGGCAGCGAGTGATGCAACAACAGCGGTTTCGGTGCGAAGGATTAATTTGCCTAGCGACGCGTCCTGAAATTGTGCGGCGCGGGCGGCGGTAAGTTCTGCCTCCGTCCAGCCGCCTTCGGGGCCGATGGCGAGGACCGCGGACTTAGCTTGTTGATTGCGCAGAACTTCCCGGAGAGGTTTCGCGTCGGGCGCTTCGGAAAGGAATATCCGCATATCTTGACGGAATGTCGCAAAGGCCACCTCGGGTTTAGCCGACGATTCGAGAATGGGCACTTGGACGCGGCGCGATTGCTGCGCGGCTTCAAGCAGAAGTTTCCGCCAGCGATCCGCGCGCTTAGCAGCGGCAGTAAGCAACGCCTTTTCTGAGCGGGCTGCGGCAAGAGGCACGATCCGGCTGACACCGAGTTCGGTAGCCTTCTCCAGCGCCCACTCAAAGGAATCGAATTTCACCACCGAAAGCAGCAGTGTTGTCTCGAGAAGCGGTTGATGCGCCGCAATCTCCTCAACAAGAGAAAACTCGACAGAATCCCGCGAAACGACCTCAATGCGGCCCAGCCAGATTTTGGTACCGTCGCTGAGTTCGTAGAGTTGGCCAGGTTGCGCGCGCAGCACGCGGCCGAGGTGATGCGCGGCCTCGCCTTCCATAACGGCGCGTTGCCCGGAAAATTGTTCGATGAAAAAGCGGCGGCGCATGGACGCTATCTTCCCACGAAACGAGAGGGCTGACGGAGTGGATTGCTGCGCGCGCGGGCTATGGCTATATGGAGTGCGGAAGCTCTGCTTCCGCTTTTACGGTGCACGCCGTCCGCTCCCCATTGTAATTCGTCTCATCATCGGCTTCTCAAAAGCGGGAGCGTTGCTCCCGCACTCCAAATCAGCCGAAGATGTCCTTTACTTTGTCGAACAGGGTGGAATTCCGGTCGGCCGGTTTGTTGTCCACTTTCAATGTAGCGTCAAGCTGCTCCATGATTTTGCGCTGCTCGCGCGTAAGCTTCGTCGGCGTCAGCACACGCACATGATAGTAGAGATCGCCGCGGCCGCCGCCATGCGGATCGGGCAGGCCTTTACCCTTGATGCGGAACACAGCGCCGCTCTGTGTGCCCTCGGGAATTTTCAGCCGCTCTTCCGCCGTAAGGCCGGGAACTTGGAGATCCGTGCCCAGCGAAGCCTGCGTGACGCTGAGAGGAATCGTGCAATACAGATCGGCGCCACGCCGCTCGAAGAAAGTGTGCTCCTTCACTTCGAGCACAACGTAGAGATCGCCCGCAGGCCCTCCATTGGGTCCGGGCTCGCCCTCGCCCTGGACGCGCAGCCGCGTGCCGGTGTCCACGCCCGGAGGAATGCGCAGTTCGATGGTGCGTTCGCGATCCATTCGCCCCTGGCCCTTGCAGTCGGGGCAGCGCTCCTTGACGATTTGTCCCGCGCCCTGGCACGACGGGCAAGTGCGATTGATGGTGAAGAATCCCTGCTGATAAACGATCTGCCCGCGCCCGGCGCAAGCCTGGCAAGCGACGATGCCGGTGCCCTTCTTCGCGCCCGTTCCATTGCAGGTTTCGCAATACTCCTGCCGAGGCACGCGAATTTTCGTGGTGATGCCGGTGGCGGCTTCCTCAAAGGTGAGCGTCATGTCGTAACGCAAATCCGCGCCACGTTGCACGCGCCGCCCGCCGCCGCGCCGGCGGCCACCACCCGCGCCGAAGAGATCCTCAAACCCAAAAAACTCGCCAAAGATGTCGTGGAAATCCTGAAAGATCGTGCCGTTGAAATCCGGCTGCGTCCCGACGCCGGCGAGTCCTTCATGCCCATACGTGTCGTAAATCTGGCGCTTCTGCGTGTCGCTCAGGACGCTGTACGCCTCGGTGCACTCGCGGAAACGGTGTTCGGCTTCTTCCTTGTTTTCCGGACTGCGGTCCGGATGCCACTTGAGGGCGGCCTTCCGGTAGGACGCCTTGATTTCCTCGATCGACGCCGTCTTTGTGACGCCGAGAATCTCGTAATAATCGCGCTGGTGTGACTTGGGCATATTCGCTGCTGCGGTTCCCTTCCCTCTATTTGAAGTTAACAGGGATCGGCGGCTGAAGTGCCGCGATCGCGACTGCGTGTTGCCGACTAATTCACAGCTTTATTCGATGCGCCGCCCGGATGAACCGCTACGCGCACCAAAGCCGGCCGCAGAACGCGTCCGTTGTAGACATACGCGGGTTGAAAGACTTCCAGGATGGTTCCGTCGGGATGCTCGGTGGTTTCCGCCCGATCCATGGCCTGATGCGTGTGGGGATCAAATAGCGCGCCCAGCGGTTCAACGCGCTCGACACCCAACTTGGCCAAGTTATCCAGGAGTTGCTTGTAGATGAGCTCGAATCCCTTGCGATAGCTTGCGTACTCATCTTCCTTGTGCGCGGCCAGGGCATGCTCGAATCCATCCACGATGGGAATCAGGGATTCGACAAGACGGGCTGTGGCTCGTTTGGAGTCCTCGGCGCGTTCTTTTTCAATCCGCTTGCGGTAATTTTCGAAGTCCGCCTGGCGGCGCAGCAGCGTCTGCTGCAGGTCCGCGAGATCTGCCGAGAGTTTCTTCACTTGGGATTCCTCACCGGAGGAACCCGTGGACTGCGAATCCTCGGGCTGGCCGGAGCCTTCGTCATTGGGAACGTTAATTTTAATTTCCTGCTCGCTCATCAATCTATCCTCAAACTATCAATTCTCCCACCGTTTTCTCCCAGAATGCGCCAGGAAGGGTGGATTTGCTACTCGATCTTCTGCAGCGCCTCGCTGAATAGCTGGGCCACATACGCGACCGCGGTCATGGCGCGTTCGTAATCAATTCGCGTGGGCCCAAGTACGCCGAGCGAACCTTGAATCTGGTCATGCCCCGAATACGGCGCGCTGATCAAGGCCAGGTTGTGACCGGCCTGGGAGATTTCTTTGATGCCGATCTGCACGAACACTGGCTCCGGCGTTTCGATGCAGGCGTTCAGCACGGACACGAGACGGTTCTTTTCCTCGATGGCGGCAAGCAATTCCCGCAGGTGGCCCTGATCGGCGAATTCCGGTGTTCCCACAAATTGCGCGGCGCCCTCGACGTAAATCTGCTGCGTGGAGGTCTCGGAAAGTATTGCGGGGTCACAAAGCGTCAGGGCGCTCTGCGCCAGCGTTTCATAGCGTTCGCGTTCGTTGGCCAGCTTCTGCAGCAGGTCGCTGCGAATCGCGTCAAGAGTCCACCCGGAGTAATTCCGGTTAAGGAAGTCGGCCGTGGCGTCCAGCTCCGGCTGAGTAAAAACGCGGCTGGGCCGCAGGATCTTGTCGCGAGTGTTACCCCCCGGAGAAATCAGCACCACCACCACGCGGCCATCGGGTAGCAGCCACATGCGCGCGTGTTCCAGCACGGCCCGGCGTAGCGGCGGCGAAACGATGATGCCCACGCCGCGCGAGACTTCGGCAAGAACGTGGCCGGCGCGTTCGGTCATTTCCGCGGCAGAATTGGCACCGCTCATTTCACGGTTGATCCAGTTGCGGTCTTCCACAGTGAGGGTCGCTTGCGAAGCGATCTCCTGCGCAAAGAAGCGGTAGGCCGCCGCGGTGGGAACACGGCCAGCGGAAGTGTGCGGCTGGTAAAGATACCCGCCGTCCTCGAGGTCCGCCATGATGTTGCGAATGGTTGCGGTGCTCAGCGACTCCTCAAAACGCTTCGAAATGGCACGGGAAGACACCGGTTCCCCTGTCTCGATGTACGTGCGCACCAAGTCCGCCAAAATCTGACGGTTACGTCGTTCTTGAAGAGCAGGATTCCGCATGGCAGCACTCATGTAATAGTGCTACTCACCATTTTAGAAGCCCTGTCAAGGGGCGTCAATCAACGCTATCTATGAGCCGCCTAATTGTTATCAATTTGGGCGCGCTGTAGTTTGTCGGAGTAGTCGATGTAGACGGATTTCCACTCGGTGAAGAAGTCGATGGCGGCAACGGCGGCTTCGCGATGGCCGTTGCCGGTCTGTTTGGTGCCGCCGAACGGGAGATGCGTTTCCGCGCCGATCGTGGGCGCATTGACGTACACGATGCCTGTATAAAGGTCCTGTATCGCGGCGAAGGCGCGATTGACGTTGCGCGTGTAGATGGAGGCGGAAAGGCCGTAGGGCACGCCGTTCGCAACTTCGATTCCCTGCTCAAGGCTGTCGACGGGGATCAGGGAAACGACGGGGCCAAAGATTTCTTCTTGCGCGACGCGCATTTTGGGCTGGCAATCACCGAAGACAGTCGGCTCATGGAACCAGCCTTTGGCGCGGTCGCCGCTGGCCAGTCGATGCCCGCCGGTCAAGAGTTTCGCGCCTTCCTTCACTCCAATTTCGACGTAGGACATCACGGTCTGCAATTGCTGCTCGTTAACGCACGGCCCCATCTCAATCGCAGGATCGAGACCGTTGCCTACCTTGAGCTTGGCAGCACGCTCCACGAATCGCGCCACGAATTCCTTGTAAACGCTTTTGTGAATGCCGACCCGGCTCGCCGCTGTGCAGCGCTGCCCCGTGGTGCCGAACCCGCCCCAGATTGCGCCATCCACCGCGAGGTCAAGATTCGCGTCGTCCATCACCAGAATAATGTTCTTTCCGCCCATTTCGAGGCTGCAATGCTTGAAGCTGGGCGCGCAAGTTTCCGCGATAATGCGACCGGTCGAAGTTGAGCCCGTAAAACTGACCACAGGAACATCGGCGTGCTTGGTGAGCGAAGCGCCAGCGCCGGGTCCATCGCCGCCAACCAAGTTGACAACGCCAGGGGGCAACCCTGCTTCCAAAAGAATTTCAATCAGGTGATACGTCGAGAGCGGCGTATCCTCCGCCGGCTTAATCACCAGCGTGTTTCCGCAAACGAGCGCCGGCATCATTTTCCACGAAGGAATCGCCATCGGAAAATTCCAGGGCGTAATCAAGCCGCAAACGCCTATGGATTGCCGCATGCTCATTGCGAATTTGTTGGGAAGCTCCGAAGGCGTGGTCTGGCCGAACAGGCGGCGGCCTTCGCCGGCCATGTAGTACGTCATGTCGATCGCTTCCTGGACGTCGCCCCGCGTTTCGGCAAGCACTTTACCCATTTCCCGGGTCATGTCCCGGGAAAATTCTTCCTTGCGCTTCACAAGAAGTTCCGCGGCGCGAAAAAGAATCTCAGCCCGCTTGGGAGCCGGTACCAGGCGCCAGGTCTTGTAAGCTTCTTTCGCGGCGGAAACCGCCGCATCCACATCTTCCTGGGCAGAAAGCGGGAATATTCCAATCAGCTCGTCGACATTGGCCGGGTTGCGGTTTTCCAGCGTTTTGCCGCTTCGAGGCGCGATCCATTCCCCATTGATGAAATTTTTATAAGCGTGTGAAGCGGATGCGGTAGCCATGCGGCCTCCTGGACAAACTCGAGTCTATCGGCGCGCCCCGCGCGGCGTCAAACAGCTCTCTAAAGTTTGATCTGCACAAAAATAAAATCCTGCGGGCCCAATAGAGGCGTCCCGCAGGATCATCATGACTATCCGAAGCGTCCGGTCGAAAAGGAGCACTCTTCGACACAAACGCGCTTTAGATTTGGCCCATGCCGCCGTCGACGTTTAGCTCGATGCCGGTGACGAAGGAAGCATCCGAGGAGGCCAGGAAGGCGACCGCCGAGGCGACTTCTTCGGGCTTCCCGAAACGCTTCATCGGCACCCTGCTGATGACATCGGCGGCAAATCCGTCAAGATCTGCCTTGGAAAGACCGGTGCGGCCGAAAATAGGCGTTTCGATCGGGCCGGGAGCGACGGCGTTGACGCGAATGTTGCGGTCCACCAACGCGCTGGCGAACGAACGCGTGAGCGAACGCATGGCCGCCTTCGTCGCGGCATATACTGAGCCCATCGGAAGTCCCTGATTGCTGACCACGCTGGTATTCAGGATGACGGACGCGCCATCGTTCAGGTAAGCCAGCGCCTTTTGAATGGTGAAGTACGCGCCCTTGGTGTTGATATCGAACTGCTCGTCGTAATGCGGTTCGGTCACCGCTGTCACCGGAAGAAATTTTGCGACTCCCGCGTTTGCGAACAGAATGTCGATCTTGCCGAACTTCTTCGAAACCGTTTCGTAGACTTTTTCAATGTCACCGGCTTTGGAGACGTCCGACTGAATCGCCAGGATGTCGCTGCCAAGCAACTTCACCGCCTCGTCGAGTGTCTTCTGGCTGCGTCCGGTGATCACCACCTTTGCGCCCTCTTCCTTCAGGCGCTGCGCGCTGGCCAGTCCGATACCGCTGTTCCCTCCCGTGACCACGGCGACTTTCCCTTGTAAACGCTTCATAAATCCTCCTCTTGAAAGCAGTTCCGGAGCCTCGCCCCGGCCAATTTTGATTCTGGCAACTTCGAGAGTTAGATGAACATCTAATTATTTGGTTACAGGATGAATCACCTATTCAGAAAAGCCGCAAAGAGCGCGTTAAACTGTTGTGGGCAAAAGGACTTGAAGAATGAACCTGGCACAGATTGAAAAGATATCCAAAGCGCTGGCCGACAAAACCAGATTGCAGATCTACGAACAGATCGCCTCGCACGAAGGTGTGCACTGCTGCGCCCTGGTGGAAATGCGCGGCGTGACGCCCGCCACGGTCTCTCATCATCTGAAAGTTCTTTCCGAAGCGGGACTCGTCGAATGCAAGCGGGAAGGCCAATTCGTGTTGAACAAGGTGAAGACCGAGGTTTTGGAAGAATTCACGAAAGCCGTCGGCGCGTTGGCCCACAAGCGCAAGAAATAGATCCTTCCGCAATTTCGGACGGCGAGAAAACCCAGCCACCCCGCTAAGACTGCCCAACTGTCATCCCGAACCCGCGCCGTTTGCGGGTGAGGGATCTGCTTTTCGCAAGAATCAAGCGGGTCTCCGCCAGGGCAATCCAAGAAAAAGCAGATTCATCGCGCAAAGAGCGCGCGATGGCGAAGAGTTCCTCACGCCGTTTAAAAGCCGGACGGGGTTCGGAATGACATGGTTTGGATTTTGCTTAACGTCCGAAGGTGGGTTATTCCGGTTCGTTCTTCACTTCGTCGCGCTGCACTTTCGAGCTGAGCAGACGATTCGACGAATTCGGCGGTGGCGTGGGAACGCCCATGCCGGCTGTCCCCGAACCGAGGCCAAGCTTCTCCAGCGTCAAGGCGTCCATCTTCCCTGTGGGATTCAGCCCGTGCGTGGACTGAAATTTCCTCATCGCTTCGACGGTGGAGTCGTCCCACTTCCCGGAAGGCTCACCGGCATATACGCCCTTCTTGGCGAGCGCGCCCTGAATTTCGTTGATGCGATCGGGCGTAGGCGCCGCCTGCCCCTTCACGCGCTTGGTCCTGCTGCTCGATCTCTTCCCTGATTTGCTCGATTTCTTCGTTGTGCCTGTAGCGGTCTTTGCCGAAGTGCTACCGGTCGCCGACTTGTGCGAAGTCTTGTGTGCCGCGGTGGTCTGCGCTGCGCCGACCGCGGGCAGCGTTAAGCCGCCCACGGTTATCGCCGCAAGAATCAGACGTGTCATTCGACGGTTATTCTGCAGTGTGCGCATAGCTGGGTAAACGTGCCGTTCTATTGTTTCGTGTCCGCTGGAACCACGCCCGGAAGGAACATGGTCATGACCCGGTCGCCGTTGCGGCGCAGGACCTTGAACACCACGTTCTCGCCTGGCTTCAGCTTGGAGACGGCCTTGCGGTAGTCGTCCACCGAAGTCACCGCCGTGCCGTTCACTTCCGAAACGACGTCCCCCGGCTGGAAGCCGGTGTCGTCGGCAAAGCTGGCCGGTTCAATCTCGCTGACCACCACGCCCTTCTGCCCTTCAATCCCGACCTTCTGTGCGCGCACAGGAGTCAGGTTTTCGACGTGCAGGCCGAATTCCGCCGGCGCGTTTTCGTCCGGTGTGCTGCTCACGCGGCCCTGGGTGTTCGGGAAAACGCGGGTGCGATCTTCGACAGTCGCGGTCGTATCCTTCATCTGCTTGTCGCGGAAGTAGGTGATCTTCACCTTGCTGCCAATGGGTGCGGAAGCAATCGGGTTCACCAGGTCGTTGCCGGTCTTCACGGCTGTCCCGTTGATGGAGGTAATGACGTCGCCGCCCTTCAAGCCGGCCTTTTCCGCCGGGCTGCCGGGTTCGACGCCTTCAATCACCACGCCGTAGGGCGCGCCAAGCGACTTCAACGTAATCTGGTTGGTGCCAAGCTCTTCCTGGAAGCTGACGCCGATCGAACCGCGCGTCACGCGCCCGCTCTTAATGAGCTGGTCATAGACGCTGATGGCCGTGGAAGACGGCATCGCAAAGCCGACGCCTTCATAACCGCGGCTGCCGGTGATAATCGCGGTGTTGATGCCGATCACTTGCCCGGCCATATCCACCAGCGGTCCGCCGGAATTGCCCGGGTTAATCGCCGCATCCGTCTGCAGGAAGCGCTGGAATTGCTGGCCGATGCCGGCGCGATCCTTTGCGCTGATAATTCCCGCGGTTACCGTCGCGTTCAGGCCAAACGGGCTGCCAATCGCCAGCACCCAATCGCCCACCTGCACGCCATCGGAATTGCCGAGCTTCGCGTAGGGGAGTTCCTTACCGGCAGTAATCTTGATCACCGCAAGGTCGGTTGCTTCGTCAACGCCGACAACCTTGGCCGTGTACTTGGTGGTGTCCCCGTTGAGCTGCACCTGGATCTTGGTGGCCTGCTCGACAACGTGGTTGTTCGTGAGGATGAAACCGCTCTTGTCAACAATCACGCCGGAGCCGAGGCTGCGCTCCGCCTTGGGCCCGTTGTCCGGACGCCCGTCAAAAAAATGAAAGAAAAAGTCTTCACTGGGATCGTCTTCCTCGCCCGAACGGTGCCGCTTGGACTTGCGATCCATCACCTGGGTAGTGGCGATATTGACGACGGCGGGCTCGACGCGATTGACGATGGCCGAAAAGCTGTTCGACGAAGGTACCGGATCCGGCAGGGCCAGCGGCGCGGCGGAGGTGCCCGCGAACGAGAACGACCGCATGGCGGAAACCTTCCCGGAAACCACCGTGCCGATCAGAATGCCCACCGAAAGCGTTGCTGCAATCAGCCCGGCCGCCACATACGTGCGCCGGTTGGTCCAATTCACCTTGGTATTCGTTGACTGCTCCATACGATCTTGCTCCTATCTATATCCGTGGCCCAGTCCACCTGCGAAAAGTATAACACCGTGGAATGCGCGGAGTTTCTACTTACCTTAGATGCGCGTTGGCGTTAACTGGCCATCCGGACGGGTGTTGCTGGAACTCTGGTGCATGATTCAATTGGACGTGAAAGGGATAGCTTTAGGCTTTTCTCCGATTCGCTGGTAAGTTTCGCCTTGACAAGAAGTTCGAGTTCTAGCATAAATAGATTAGCCGCAATTGCGGTGTCACGTGGCGATTTAGGGCGACTTGCTCCACGTAAAAAACTGCTAAAGAGTTGGTAGAGTTTAGAAATTTTCTAACACCCTCCCTGCACTTTGGCACGGAGGGTTTTTTCATTTTACCCCTCCGCGCTGCCCGCGATCATCCCACGTCATTTCAACTGGCGGCTCCCGGCCTCTGGCCAGAGAGCCCCGACGAGGTGACTTATGAAGGAAATCTACTTTTTACGATGCAGGGAATGCGGAAAGAAGTATCCCAACCAACCGCAATCCTATTGCGAAGAGTGTTTCGCTCCCCTGGAAGTGAGCTACGACTACGAAGCCTTGCGGCAGACCACCAGCCGCGAAGCCGTCTCGCGGCGCGCTTTCAATATGTGGCGCTACTCGGAATTCCTGCCGCTGCCGCAGGGATTCACGCCGAGCCAGCCCATCGGGGGAACGCCGCTGGTGAAGTCGCGCAACCTGGGCTCGCGCCTCGGCGTGAAAAATCTCTATTTCAAGAATGATGCGGTCTGCTTCCCTTCTCTCTCGTTCAAGGATCGCGTGGTGGCCACGGCTCTTGCCGCCGCACGGCGCTTCGGGTTCGAGACGATTGGGTGTTCGTCCACCGGAAACCTGGCCAATGCCGTCGCGGCCCAGGGCGCGCAACAGGGCTTCGACACCTGCGTGTTCATCCCGGCGGATCTGGAGCCGGCAAAAATCCTCAATACCGCGGTCTACGGCGCCCGGATCGTCCGCATCAACGGCAACTACGATCACGTCAACCGCCTCTGCACGCAGATTGCGGACAAGTTTCGCTGGGGACTTGTGAACGTGAACCTGCGTCCGTACTACGCGGAAGGCTCGAAGACCCACGGCTACGAAATCGCGGAGCAACTCGGCTGGGAACTCCCCGACAACGTGGTGGTGCCGATGGCAGGCGGCTCGCTGATCGGGAAGATCGCCAAAGCATTCGCCGAGTTGGCGCATCTCGGCTGGGTCGAACCGAAGCAGGTGAAATTCTTCGGTGCTCAGGCCACAGGTTGCTCGCCGATTGCCGACGCAGTGAAACGCGAATTGCCGCGCTTCACACCGCAAAAGCCCAACACCATTGCGCGCTCGCTGGCAATCGGGAATCCGGCGGACGGGCCGTTCGCATTGCGGTTGATTCGCGAATCCGGCGGCTGGTCGGAAGACATCTCCGATCCCGAGATCATTGACTCTATCAAGCTGCTTGCCGAAACCGAAGGAATCTTCGCCGAAACCGCCGGTGGCGTAACCGCAGGCGTTGCCGCCAAGCTGATCCAACAAGGCCGCATCGGCGCCGACGAAACGACGGTCGTCTGCATCACCGGCAACGGCCTCAAGACAACCGACGCCATCGCCGCCGACTTCCCCGCAACCGAAGTAATCGAGCCTAAGCTCGACGCCTTCGAAGCGCTGTTGCACGAACAATTGAAGGACAGCGTCCAGGTGTCATGAGCTTTCGCAACCCTCTCTCGAGTTGTCATCCCGAACCCGCGCCGTTTGCGGTGAGGGACCTGCTTTTCGCACAGACTGGAAGAAAAAGCAGATTCCGAACCCCGTTCAAAAAAGCGAACGGGGTTCTGGAATGACATTCTCTTGGCGTACGAGTTTTTCTTTACCAGCCGGCCACAAGCCGCATCGAAAGGATTGGAGTAATCAATGTCAATAACCATCGAAATCCCCACCGCCTTCCGCCGCTTCACCGAAGGCTCGCCAAAAGTAGACAGCGGCGCAACCACGGTCGCCGAAGCGCTGAACGACCTGACCGCAAAGTTCCCGGCCCTCTCGCGCCACGTCCGTGACGAGCAAGGCCAGATCCGCCAGTTCCTCAACGTCTATCTCAACGAAGAAGACATCCGCTTCCTCAACGGCGAATCTTCCCCGCTGAAAGATGGCGACCGTGTCCTCCTCGTCCCATCCATCGCCGGAGGCTAGCCAGCGCTACATCGCTCCACTCTCTTCGCACCGTGGTACGCTATTTTTCTGCGGGCCCGCTCCGGGCAAGGAGGCAACCATGGGCTACTATGCGCTCTTCTATCACGTTGTGGATGGATTCGTGGAGCGCCGCCTGCCGTTTCGAGAAGCGCATCTTGCCCACGCGCGCAGTGCAGCCAAACGCGGCGAACTGGCCCTGGGTGGCGCGCTCGCCGAACCGGCCGACACGGCGCTGATCGTCTTTCGCATTGATTCCCCCGACGCGGCCCGGGCCTTCGCCGAAAAAGATCCCTACGTCCGCAACGGCCTCGTGCAACGCTGGGAAGTTCGCCCCTGGAATGTCGTGGTCGGCGCCGACGCAGACATCCCGAACGCCGCGGCCGGCCGAGGAGTAAATTGAAATGGTCGTCCGATTCTGGTCCGCCCGCACAACCGAAGTTCGCCTTCCCGATTACCTGCGCCACTTCAACGAGCGTGTCCTGCCGCATCTCCGCTCAAAGGAAGGCTTTCTTGAGGCCCGCGTGCTCACGCAATCCGACGGCGTCGTGGTGGAAATGATCGTGGAAACGTTGTGGGCCTCGCTCGAATCCATCGAACGCTTCGCCGGGCCCGACCGCGAATCCGCCGTCGTCGCCGAAGAAGCCGTGCACCTGCTGACCTCCTACGATCGCCGCGTGCGCCACTACGAAGTAAAAGTCCGCGAAGACCACCGCTCGCTGACTTCATCCTCCAAATCATCCAGTTCTGACCGCTAACTCGACGATTAGATTGTCATCCTGAGCGCATCCGATGAGGATGCGCGAAGGACCTCAACGTCACTCTTGCCCAACTCATTCCGTTGAGATCCTTCGGGCCGCAAACGACGCGGCCCTCACGATGACAAGCTTTTTTTGGATATGCAGAAATGGTTTGGGCACTGAAATTCCTTGCTTCTCTTTTTCTTACCCGGCACACTAGCGCCACTTTCTTTCGAGGAGACAAGGACTTCGGTCCGCCCACTTGGCCACTCTCAGCCGCACCTCCCCGGCCATCGCCGAATTGCAAACCGTGGCGCCCGCCGCCGCCCTCCGAAAAGAACTCGGCTTCACCGATCTCGTTCTCGCTTCGATCCTGCTGGTGGTTGTGCCCGATTTTTTCGGCTCCGCTGTGAAAGCCGGCCCGGCGCATGTGGTTTTGTGGCTCCTGGCCATCGCTCTTTTCTTCCTGCCGCAGGCGCTGGTCGTTTCCCACCTGAACCAGCGGCTCCCGATCGAAGGCGGCCTCTACGAATGGGCCCGCCATGCCTTCGGCGACGCCGTCGGCTTCCTCGTTGCTCTTAATTTGTGGATGTATGTCGTGCTCTACGTCGCCTCAATTGGACTCGTAACCACCAACTATGCGGCCTACGCCCTGGGTTTGAACGCCGATGCGGCCGCCGCGCACCGCGGAATTCTCCTCGCGACATCGGTAGGCATCATCGGCGCACTAATGCTGGTGGCGCACCTCGGGCTGGGAGTCGGCAAGTGGGTTACAAACGTGGGCAGCGCGCTGACCGTTCTGATCATCCTGCTCCTCGCCGCTCTGCCATTTGTGCGCCCTGGCGGTCAAGCTGCTGCAGGGTATCACCCCTTGCGCCTCGTGCTCCCGCCGCTGTCGCTCTTCAGTTTCAGCGTCTTCAGCAAGATGAGCTTCGGGGCGCTCTGCGGTTTCGAATACGCCGCAATCTTTGCCGGAGAGTCGCGCGATCCGCGCAGACACCTGACGCGGGCCATCTGGCTCGCCGCTCCATTGATCGCACTGCTCTATATTTTTGGCACCAGCGCGATCCTGGCCTACGTTTCGCCGGACAACATTGACGTGATCGGCCCGATTCCGCAGGCGCTGCGCGTGGCGCTCGGGGGCACGCGGCTCGGCGAAATAATCGTCCCGGTGGCAATTCTCTTCCTTCTCACGAATTATCTTTCCAGCTTCAGCCTGAACTTTGCCGCCAACACACGGCTTCCGATGTGCGCAGGATGGGACCATCTGCTTCCCCAATGGTTCACCCGGCTGCATCCACGCTACCGCACGCCCATCAACTCCATCCTCTTTCTGGGAGCCATCACACTGGCGGCAAGCATCGCCGTACTCGTGGGAGTCGGCGCACAGGAAGCTTTCGAACTCCTGCTGATCTGGGCGTTCACGTTTTATGCGATTGCTTACCTGGCCCTCTTCGCCATCCCGGTGCTGGCTGGAAAAGATTCCTCCTTGCGCGGCCCCCTATGGATGAAAGTCCTGGCGTGCTTTGGCTTTCTGATGACGCTCCTCTTCGTTGTGCTTTCGATTTTCCCCATCATTCCCGTGGCCAGCCAGTCGGCGTATTCGGCAAAAACCGTCGCGGTGATTCTGCTCGCCAATCTGGCCGGACTGGTCCTCTATCTAAAGCGGCCGAAGCCTGCTTGAACGAAGCGCTCTCGGTTGAGATTGTTCTGCCAGAGGGCAGCGACTTGCCCCGTGTCGCCAGAGTGCTAAACTTTTGATGTACACCTATGGCACCCAAAACACTCTACGAAAAAATCTGGGATAACCACCTCGTATACGAAGAACAAGGCAAGCCTGCGCTTATCTATATTGACCGCCACCTCATTCACGAAGGCACTTCCCCGCAAGCATTCGCCGGGTTGCGGGCCGAGGGCCGCAAAGTCCGCCGCCCCGATCTCACTTTCGCGGTGATGGATCACTCGGTTTCGACGACCGATCGACTGCTTCCGATTCTGGACACGGACGCCAAGCTGCAATTTGAAGCGCTGGAGCGCAACTGCCGCGAATCTGGCGTGCGCCTCTTCGACATGCACAGCAAGAACCAGGGCATCGTACACATCATCGGGCCGGAATTGGGCATCACCCAGCCCGGGCAAACCATCGTCTGCGGCGACAGCCACACCTCCACGCACGGGGCGTTCGGCACACTGGCGTTCGGCATCGGCACCAGCGAAGTCGAACACGTGCTCGCCACGCAGTGCCTGGTGCAGAGCCGCTCCAAGACGATGCACATCGTGGTGAACGGCAAGCGCCCCAAGGGCGTCACCGCGAAAGACATCATTCTCGCCATCATCGGAAAAATCGGCATCGGCGGCGGCACCGGCCACGTCGCGGAGTACGGCGGCGAAGCCATCCGGTCCCTTTCCATGGACGGCCGCATGACCGTCTGCAACATGACCATCGAAGGCGGCGCGCGCGCCGGCATGGTCGCGCCGGACGAGACCACGTTCGCCTATCTCGAAGGCCGTCCGTTTGTCCCTCGCGGCAAAGAATTCCAGGCCGCAGTCGACCGCTGGAAGCTGTCGAAGTCCGACGCCGGCGCGAAATTCGATATGACTGTAGAATTGCAAGCCGAGCAGATTGCGCCGCAAGTCACCTGGGGCACCAACCCCGGCATGGTCACCAGCGTGAACGGGCGCATCCCCGACCCGCACGACTACAAAGACCTGAACGATCAGAAGGCCACC
>Ga0210394_10000696_pt1 | contig 64696 bp, 66 predicted proteins | sample IncBWC12MmetaG_FD_160121 | JGI IMG/M metagenome (GOLD analysis project Ga0210394, IMG submission 160121) | Forest soil microbial communities from Barre Woods Harvard Forest LTER site, Petersham, Massachusetts, United States - Inc-BW-C-12-M | ecosystem: Environmental > Terrestrial > Soil >...
GAATTATGGTTCGCCTTATCCGAACACTAACGCGCCTTTCTTTGGCAAGGTAGCCTTCATGCAGTTCACGCCGACGTCGCCCTACGGAGCGTTCGCGGCCGCCGCCACGGATCAGAGAATTGCCCAAATCACAGGCAAGTTCATCTTCTGACCGGGCCGGCTCCACTTTAGAAAAGGCGGCTCTTCGCGAGCCGCCTTTTTTTCTGACGTTATGTTCGAACGTCTGGACCGCGAATGCGCCTCTTCGGTTGTCGTAGACGATTTCCCGGATCACGTGTGGCATATGCCGCAATTCGGGCCGGGTCGAAGAAGTCCTTCATCGAACCCAGCAATTTCTTGCGCAGCTTTTCCAGGTGCGGTTCGCAGGGCTGGATGACGCTCAAGTAGATCTCTTCTTCACCTTCGTAATAGTTGTAGATATTTCCGATGGAGATGCCGGCCTCTACCGTTACGTGGGGTTCTAGGCGCGCAATGGCCAAGATGCCGGTATAGCTTGCGCGATCATTGAGGATTAGCGGATCGCTCTGACCGAGCGGGATGAAAATGTCGGCGTTACCTTTGAAACGAAACCCTACTGGAGCGATTCCGTCGATTGAATCCGTTCATATCTACCCTGTTAATCGTGCGAGGGCTCGATTCGGTTGGCCTGCGCTAACTAAAGGCCGCAAGTCCCTCAACTCCTGGTTCGTCGCTAATCAGGCAGTGGGGAAAGTTTCAGCATCCAATCTTGTCGTCTCGCACGAGAAAGACGACTAAAAAGTCGGTGTCCGAGCGATCACCGCACCGAAACTCCTCAGTCCCTAGAGACTGGATGCTGATGAAGCCACCACAGAGCAATCAGGGGTGCGGCAACCAGGTAGATGCCGACAGTGGTAAGGGCCGAACTCAGGTCCTGGTTTCGATAGGCTCGGAACGCATCAATGGCCCCCAAGGCCGGAGCAGCGACAAGCATCGCAAGCATGACGAGGGTAACGCTGAGGAGGCGAGGCTTCTTCGATTCCATCTTCTTCTCCTCACCGAATGGCCTAACGTCCCTGAACAGCGGGCCGCGTAGGTTTAGCGCGGCGGCTGAAACCGTCGGAGGAACAGCCGCCGCTCGGGAACGCGCCATCGGGTGGCGCTTTCGTCTCAGGGGGATCTGAGAATGAGCTCGATCCTATGCTTCACGCTCCCAGCTTGATATTGGCAGAAGTGACAGGCGTCCGGATCACCGATGCGACCCTACGCGTGGCAACGCGTATTCGTACTGACCGAGCGCCACCAGCGCCGCCGGATCGCGCCGAATCCGGCGGTCCCTACCGGTGGCTGGAGCACTCGGCTTTCCAACCGCGGATAGGCGAGCGCGCAGTGCTCTTCCCGGAGCGTGACCCAGGAGCTTCAGGGCTGGGATTACCGATCTTGAAGTTGGATGCCGTGCTTCACGCCGTCGGTTGCCGACCCGGCTGGCTGTATGATGTGAGCCGAAGGGTGCCGCGGGTGCCAGTGTCCGGCGTTAATCAGGCGTCTGACATGGTTGTCACCTGAATTTAGCCGAGATACACTTCCGCGGATAAGGACAAGAACGGGAGGGCCAATGTTGTTCATATTCACGAAATTCGTGGCACTAACTTGCGTGTTTTGTCTCGGAGTCGCCATTCTAATGGATGTCGTCGTCATTCTGGCGGTGCAATTCACCGCCGTCGGCATATCGTACGTTCGGTGGAATTGGCTCATCTTATGGGGGCTCGTTTGGCTCGGTTCATTTTTGCTGGCGTGGCATTTACTTATCGTTCCACGCTTAGACCGTGCTCCAAAAGCATGAACGACCGTGCTTAACGCAAAACTCTTCGCGGGATTGGCGGGGCTGGCATTTGTCATCGCGGTCCTTGGTAGAGTGCACGTACTCCCTCGCGCAAATCTCTCGTTGAGGGTAGCGAATGTAGTGTTCGGCGCGTTTTACTGGCAACTTTTCTTAGGTCTGGCTTGCGCAGTTTTCAGTTTGGCCTATTTTGGCGTTGTTCGCTCGATGCAGCATCCTCTCAACCAAACGAGTGGGCGCGTAGGCTTTCTCTTTATAGCCGCCGCATCTTCTGTCTGGCTGAGTTCGAGTCTGCTTGCGACGAGTGATTCGCTACGGAACCATTGGCTAGTAATAGTTCTCTTTGCAGCAATGTTTAGCTTTATCTTGGGCGTGGCTCTTACCGCAGCAAATCTGGCTTGGGTTCTTGTCCGAAACTAGCGAGCGGCATCACGGCTTACTCAGGCAATCGCCGTGAGTTTGGCGTGAAGGTACGGCGTACGCTTGCCCCAGTGTCTATCGCCGTGACGGCGCACCAGAGGCTCGAATTCATCCTGATTTCGTCCCAGTGCCTGATAAGTTACCGGACATCTGCCGTATTAGAATTTAATGCGTTAATCAAGACTTGGACTAGTGAATCCCGGTATTATGTGCCGGTCTCGATCCCTGTGCCCGAAACCGCGCCAAACATCGAGCCTGTTCCTTCCTTGCGCGCGCTCTCCGGCATGTTCGCGATCGCTAGCGTCTTCGCCATCGTGGGCGGCTTTTTGGACGCCTATGCCTATCTGGCGCGCGGCCATGTCTTCGCCAACGCGCAAACCGGCAACGTCGTTCTTTTCGGGGTACGCGCGGCCGCGGGCAACTGGACCTCAGCGTGGCAGACTCTCCCGCCCATCTTGGCATACATGTGTGGCGTGGCTGTCGCGCGTCTCCTAAGGGTCCGCCCTCAAAAGCACACCTTCCGCGCTACCCTGATCTGTCAGGCTCTGGAACTTCTCGTTCTGCTGGCGCTTCTCTTGTTCGGCAGATTCGTGCCGGATTTGTGCGCCGTGCCCCTGATCGCATTTTCTGCCGCCCTGCAAAACACCAGCTTTTCCAACATCGGTCCCTGGCAATTCAACAGCGCCATGACCACCAGCAATCTCCGCAACGCCGTTTCCGGTTGGGTGCAACTCGCCCTGGGAGAAACAGATCCCAAACTCCGGGGAGAAGCCATTGTGGGCTCGGTGATTTTGCTGTGCTTCGTTGCGGGCGCGTTACTGGGCGGAGTCTGCACGCTCCGCTTGTCGACCTACCCACTTCTTCCCGCTGTTGTGTTGGCGGCCGCCGGCACGTCGCTGACCTTGCGGGAGCGCAAGCGGAAGCTCAACTAAGACGAGACGTTTTGGGTGATTTCGCGTACTCGGACATATACCGGGCTAGTACCTCATCCGATCCGTCTGCGGATGTATCGAATAGGATTGAACGCTCTTTCGTTTGAAGTAAGAGGGACTTGAGGATTATTATTTCCGCGTACTTGCCCTTCACCCACGAACGCCGAAGTCACGTCTGGGAGGGAAATCCATGAGTTCTCCCGAAAATTTCATTCAGCATATCCCTTGGACGCCAATCGAAAAGAAAGTCGCACGGAAAGCATTCGATCAGGCTTTTGAAAGGCAGTGCGCGTCCATCAAAGCCGAAGCAGTGAAGATGATCGCAAATGCTGCGGCTCCGTCCGACATTTGGAGAGTCCATGATTATCTCTCTCAGCACAGGCGAACCGTAGTTGCGCTCTATGATTACAGATATTCGGTACTGCTCAATGTATTCGCGAGATTGCTTTCCGACGGATGGCTAGATGAAGCCGACTTGGCTGGGCTAGCTGAAGACAAGATTGCTCGCATTAAGCGCGGCGCGAGTTTTTGGTCGACTTAGCCAGCCAATGTCTGAAGTCCCGTTTCGTCAGCGGCCGCACCTCGTCGCCATCCCAAATTATTAAAGGCAGGCGCAATCGCACGGCAACCGCTCGCAGGCGGCCAACCATGAGAAAAACCAAACGGCGAGAAATCGCTCGCCTGAAAACTAAGCTTCGGCTTCCCGATCGCGAACAAGCCAAATCAGCAGTACTCGCCAGTCTGCGGTCCCCTGAATCGCAGCGCAGTTATCGACACGCGATTGATGAATTTGTTCTCTGGTATTGCTCTGACCTCGGCTCTCCTTCAACAAAACTAATCAGGACGGATGGATCAGGGGCGTTTGTTGGCGGCGAAGCGGAGGCGGACGTAGTCGGCGGTCCACTTGCCTTCGGCGTCGCAGAGTTCCGGGCGCAAGGCTTCTCGGACTTCAGCGATATAGCAGGGTCGTTCGGCCAGCGACAAGGTTGAAGTGAAACTCTCGGCGAAGGTTTCCAGCCAGCCGGTGACATCACCAGGGAGCGGAGTTGGGCGGGGAATCAGGGCGATATAACTCACGACGAATCCGCCGCGCGTCAGTTGCTGTGAATAGTCTTCGACGGTGGGGAAATACCAAGGGCTTGCGGCTTCGCCCTTGATGCCGCGGCGATCGAGGGCCTCTACTAACGCCTCCCTAATCTTGGCCACGCAACCGTGGCCGCCGAATTCGGCGACGAAACGTCCGCGCGGCTTGAGTGCACGACGCACTCCGGCGATGACCTCGGCGGGATTGCTCATCCAGTGCAGCGCCGCGTTGCTGAATACGGCGTCGAATTCACCTTCGAAATCGAGAGCTTCACCGTTCATTACGCGGGCGTCCAGGCCGAGTTTTCGCGCGGCCTCGATTTGCGGTGCACTGGCATCGACTCCGATTACCTGGCATCCGATCGAGGCGAGCTTCGCGGTGAGCACGCCGTCGCCGCAGCCGAGATCTAAGATGCGTTCGGCAGGGAGCGGCGCGAGCAGATCAACCACGGGCGCGCCGAGGTCGGCGACGAAGCGGGCGTTGCGGGCGTAGCGTTCAGGATCCCAGGTTTGCCGGTGTGCCATTTTCGGAGTGCTTCACCGTACCTGGCCAGCTTACCAGCCTTTTTGTTTGCGGCGTTCGGTAATTCGGCCACCTCGAGCGTAACTCCCGATCAGTCTCTAATCGGACAAATAAAGCTCCACTTCACATTTCCGGCAAGACAACTGCTCGGTAGGCAAGGCAACTTCCACCCGGCACCCCGCCGCGACTGGTAGGTGTATACTGCCCGCACGAGGAGGGGATATGTTGCAGCAATCGAATCACACGGGTGCCCGAAACCTCGAATGGTCCTGTGAGGCCATTTCGCCCATGGCTGAGCCCTGCGATTCTGCCGCAGCGTCCCACTGTGGCATTTGCGGGCGATGGTTTTGCGCTGTCCATGCCGAGGATGAGACCTGGCACATCTGCGTCGTCGAGCCGGGCGAGGAAGGGGGCGAAGGTTAGTTGCCTTCGGCAACAGGAAAGAAGTGGGGCAAACTTTTCGAGTAGATTTCCTGCACCGGTGCCGGCCTCACGCCCGAGCGGCTTTCGCGGCCTTCATCATCGTTTTCTTCATGCGGTTTTCGCCTGCCCAGTACAGACTGATTTCGTGACCATCGGGATCATTGAGATAGGCATGGCGCCAACCCCAGGGCATCATTCGTGGCAATTGGGTCATGTGGAAGCCCTTTTGCTGGAGATTGCGGCAGAAGTCATCGAGCCCTGGGACTTCGAAATACAGACGTACACCGTCGCTCAAAACGGAGTTTTCCGGACCCACCTGATGCAGCGCGATCGTGCCATCGCCGCCCGGTGCGCGCAGACGTGCATACACCGGCTTTTTCTCATAGTGAAAGTCTTCGATGAGCTTGAATCCCAGCAAATCGCGGTAGAAGTTGAGTCCACGCTCCACGTCTTTCACGTAGAGCATAGCGTGATTAAAAGTAAGCTTCCCGCCAGTGCCTAGAGTGACGGAAGTCCTTTTTCGTTGGGACGCGGGCTGATTGGCACTCGCGTGCCGCGCGCTGCGAGGCGCCCGGGTCTTTTTCGCAAGGGCTTTCCTTTGTGTTGGCTTCTTCATTGGTAGCTTCGTCCTAGCAGCGCAAGTATCGATGGGGGTATAGCAGCTGTCAAGTTTCTGAATCGTTCCGATTCGGAAACGGCTCTCGCCGCTCAGTAAGTTGCAAATCACTCGCTGTTTGCGGCCGATAACGGGGTTTTGGGAACTTTGTGGATCCAAGAACTGCGACAGAGCTAGTGCTTTTATCGCAGCCACCAAGGTCCCAACTCAGAAATCTACCGTCAAATGAATAAGTTGCGGGATCGTAACGAGGTCAGACGTCGCGAAGCGGCTGGCGCATCACTTCCAGCACGTTGCGCTGAAATTCCGGCAATTCGTCGAGAAATACCACGCTGTTGTGGCCAAGCCAGACTTCTCCGGGGCGAGGAAGGGGTCCTCTACTGTGCTGTTGTAGCTAGCGCATCTTAAAACCTGCGGTGACGCCAGGAATTCTGCGCGGCGCGGGGATTAAGGCTAGGAAATGAGGTTTTCGGAGTCCGAGGCGCCTACCGAGGCTGCGATGTGTTGTTGCGGGGAGCGGCGCATGGCTTCGACGAAGCCGCGAACGATTTCGGGGTCGAATTGGTTGGCGGCGCAGCGTTCGAGCTCGCAGAAGGCCTCTTCCGGATTGCGGGCCTTCTTGTAGGTGCGCTCGGAGGTGATGGTGTCGTAGGCATCGGCGATGGCGATGACGCGCGCGCCGAGGGGAATCTGATCGGCGGCGAGGCGATCCGGATAGCCCGTGCCGTCGTAGAATTCGTGATGGTGGCGAACCATTTCGCGGATGCGATGCATGGCGGCGAGGGGCTCGAGGATTTTCGCGCCCAGCTCGGTATGGGTCTTCATGGTGGACCATTCAGCGGCGTCGAGCGGCCCGGACTTGTTCAGAATGGTTTCGGGAATGCCGACTTTGCCGATGTCGTGCAGCAAGCCCGCGAGACGGATTTCCTCGACTTCGGCCTGGTTCATGCGCAGCGCCTGCGCGATCATCACGGAGTACGCGGAGACTTTCTGCGAGTGGCCCTGGGTATAGCGGTCTTTGGCGTCAATGGCGAGCGCCAGTGAAGTGACAGTATCCACGACCGCGGGCGGAACGGGATCGCCCGCTGCGCCGTCGCCGTGCTCGATCAGCGAACGAGTGAACTGTTCGAGGCGGCGGTGAATTTCCTCGAAAGCGTCGGGACCGGTAGAGAACTGGCGCTTGAGCGTCACGCCCAGATACGCTTCCAAAACATCTTTTTTCCAGCGCTTGGTGTCGTTGGGGTCGCCTTGCTCGGCACTGGAAACGGAATTCCCGCCCTGATGTTTCGACAGGTACATGGAGGAATCCGCGACCTGAATCAGTTCTTGCGGAGTAGAGCCGTGCAGCGGGAAACCGGCGATGCCGAAACTGGCCGTAATATTTTTATCGCGCAGAAGCGGATCGGCGGCGACCCAACCACGCAGCTTGCTGGCGAGTTGAATGGCTTGCTCGACGCTGGTTTCGGGCATGAGGATGACGAATTCGTCGCCGCCGTAACGCGCGACGACATCGGAGCGGCGGCAATTCTGCTCCAGGATGTGGCCGACGCGCTGCAGCACGACGTCGCCTTCCAGGTGGCCGTAGAAGTCATTCACGAATTTGAAGCGGTCGAGGTCCATCAGGACCAATGCGAAGGGACGGTTAGCGCGAGTGGAGCGCTTCCATTCGGAGGAAAGCGCTTCCATCAGGAAGCGATGCGTTTTGACGCCGGTTAGGCCGTCGGTAATGGCTTGCTCCTGCGCCTTCTGGAATATGACGGCATTGTGCAGCGCGCCGGCAAATAAATCGGCGAGAGTGCGCAGCAGGCGAATCTCTTCGTCTGCGAATTCACAGGGCTTGGAGGATTCGACGTAGAGCACGCCGAGTAAGCTTTCCGCGTAGGTGACGGGTAGAGCGATCGCCGAAACCGTTCCGGGAAGAATGGGGCTTGGTGATTCCGCACCGACTGCGGTGACGGCGGCGATCTGGCCGGAGCGCGCTACCTGGCCTACCAGACCTTCTCCCAGAAGGATGCGGCGACCCAGTGCGTCGCGCCGCGCGCCGGCTTCGGCCTGAATCTCGAGCTCTTTCGAAGAGTAATCGAGAATAGCGATGCCGATATGATCGTAAGTGAGCGCGTTTTCGATCTCCGCGGCGATCTTGGCGAGCATTTCCTCGGGATTCAGCGTGGTGATCGCGTGGCTGGAAACATTGTTGATGAGCATCAACTGCTTCGATTTCTTCTGCTCTTCGGAGAAGAGGCGGGCGTTTTCGATGGCCACTGCGGCTTCGCTGGCGAGCACGCGGAGAAGTTCCACGTGGCCTTCGTCGAATGCGCGTTCCTGGGCGCTGTGCACGGCCATCACGCCGACGGCCTGGTCATACAAGATGAGCGGAACGGCGCACATGGAGCCGGCCTGTTTGGCCGGCGCAAAACCCATGCGCGCGGTTTCCTCAGTGAACTGCTCGCGGATCAAAAGCGGCTGGGCGGTGCGGATCACGTATTCCACCAGATGATTGCCCATCGGCCGCGATCTTTTGGGCTGGCGCTGGCCTTCGATGACTTCAATATCAAAGCGGATCTGTTCCGTCTTGCGGTCGTAGAAGGCGATGAAGAGACTGTTGACGTCCAGCAGGCGCTGCATTTCGGAATAGATGCGCTCGAACAGCGCGTCGGGTTCCAGCGTGGAGCTCAAGGCGCGGCCGATTTCGTTCAAAATGTGCAACTCTTCGCTGCGGCGCGCGGTCTGCTGAATCAGATAGCTATTCTCGACGGCCATGCCGATCTGGTGGCCTAAGGCGAGCAGCAGCCGCAATTCCGGCGGAGCAAAATTGCGATTGTCCGGCGTGCCGAGCAGCAACATACCAAAGACACGATCCTTGGCTTGCAGGCTGATGCCCACCACGGTGCGCAGGCCTTGGGCGAGGAGCATTTTGCGAAGGTGGCGGAAGGGTTCTTCTTTTTCCAGCGCCACCCAGTTGGAGTCGCGCGCAAGATCGCGCAGCACGACGAGGCCGCCGAGGCGGGCGACGAGCTTGACGAGGTAATCGTCGAGATTGCTTTCTTGAACGGAGGTGCAGAAGGAATCGTCCAAGCCGGTGACGACGACCGATGCCGGACCGTTTTCATCGCCGTAGTGCAAGATGAGCGCGCCGGCCGGGATGCGCACGACGTTGAGCACGCGGTCCAGCGCCTGCGCCAGCATTTTCTGGATTTCGCCGCCGGCAAAGCTGGAAGTGGCTAGATTCAGATTGGAGAGGGCCAGCATGTTGCGCTCGACGCGCCGACGCTCTTCGTCGTACACAGCCATCAACATCAAAACGCCGCCGATAATTTCCGCGAGCAGAGCGAAGGGCAGCAGGTTGGCATGGGCGAGTGGGCCGAGGCGCGCCTGGAAGATGAAGAGCAGCCGCAAACCGCCGGTTGCGACGAACGTGCCGGCCAGTAACTTATCCGCGCGGGATTCCTGTTTGCGGCCTTCCTGCCAGAAAACCTGCGCGGTGAGGAAGAAAACGACAGCAACGCCGAAAGCCAAGGGAATCGCGATCCACTCGCGCGGGTAGGCGAACGACCAGACTGCGGCGCCGGCGGCCGCCAAAGCGACGCGGCGCGTCGAGATCGTCAGGCGGGCGTACAAGCGGGCCGAGCAATAAAACGCGAGAGCCGCGAGCGCCATCACCCATTCGCTGATGACCACATCCCATGCGGAAACAGGTGCGGGAGCAGCGAATGCAGAGCGCACGAAGTACAAGGAAACGAGTAGCCACGCCGAGGCCCAAACCATTAGGTACGCCTGGCGCTTCTGCTGATACACGTAGGCAAAGAATATGCCGAGCAGAAACGCTCCAGCCAGCAGGACGATCGCACTCGTATTGAGATGATTCAACAACTCAAAACTCCGTAACCAGGGAGCTGCAGATTTCCCCTGAGAATAGCAGAAAATTGCCAGGTGCTCGGCCGAGTGTCCAGGCGAGTTTCGTGGCGGTCACCTGTACTGATACGTATCCGAGCAACGGCTGAATGCAGCCGAAAATTGGCCGAAAAACGGCTAAAAACGCACATTGCCTGGCCTCGGTGGTCATGCTGCGGCCTGCGGACACTATGGAATGGGCGGGTGCTTAGGTCAACAGTACCGCCGTACCAACCCTTGTTGGATCAGCAATTTGCGCAGCATATGGGAGCGCGAATGGCCGTGGGTTTCTGCGCTTGCGTCTGGCTACCAGGCCTGATTCACTGCGGTTTTGCGGGTGAATTTGCGTCAGCGGGATCGGCGACGGCCCTCGGCTTGCCGATTGTGGAGAGTGTTTCGACGTTAAATTTTTTGTAATCGGAGTAGCGCGTGGTGCCATCCACTTTAATTCCCTTCAGCAGGAGCACGCGGACGTCAATGTGGACCTCCTCATAGGTCGGCAACCAGACTTCGTTGTTGACGTAAGTTTGTTCGAGCACGACGCGCGTGCCTTTCTGCAGATCGGCGAGAAGGCCGCCGGCAAATTTCACGTTGTTGACGAAGAAGGCGTCCAGGCGCACGACGTCGAGGGCTTTTTCGTCAATCCAAATCACGCCGCCTAACTTTTGGATGACTTTTTCCACCAGGCTGCGCGCTTTGAATTCAGGGTTGGGCTCGAAGTCGAAGACCAGGACGTCCTGGCCGCGGAAACGTTCGCGACGCGGATTGACGAATTGGCAGGCGCGGAGGAAAGCGTCAATGGAGACTTCTTCTTCCTCCTCCTGCTTCTGTTCTTGTTTGGCCTTCTGGTCCGGGCTCGCTTTCTTGCTCGCGTTTTTTTCCAGCTCGTCAATCTGTTTCAAAACGCGGGCATTTTCTTTTTTCTGGGCTTCGGCGCTGAGAGGCTGGCCGTTAATTTTCACTAAAGTCGAGACTTCGGTGCCGTCTAGATAAAAGAAAGTGGATTCGCGGACGTCTGGCTTCTTCGGTTTGCCGCTCCCTTCGTAGTCTGTTTCTTCTTCGACCTTGGTGCCGGCGTAATTTTCTTTGATTTTGTCGAGGGCCTGCTGGTTGGCGTCAATTTGCCTGAAGAGAGCTTTCAGGTCGGGGAGCTGCACCTGCGATTTCCTGGGAAAATCGAAGACGCGTTCGCCGACCGGCTCGTTCACGGCGGTGCGGATTACGTCAATTGAGTACACGTCAGCGCCGCGACGGAGCTCGAGCTTGTGCGGCAGTTGGACGCCGTTCACCGGGCGGTAGTCATCGTAGAGAATTTCCTGGCTCACGCCGCCGACTTGCGCGGATTCTTTCGCGATTAGATGCGACTGCGCGTCAAAGAAGACTTGCCACTTCACGCCGGAGGGTGTCGAGACTTCCAACTGGGTCGCGTCCTTGCCACGCACTTGCGCGGCGCCGACGTAGGTGATGACCAGCTTGTTCTGCTTCGGGTTCACCAGATGCGAATTGTAGTAGCGCGCGGCGGCTTCCAGTTGCAACCCTTCGGGGCCGACCAGCGTCGAGATTTCTCCGCCGGGGTCCTGGTGCCAGGCTGATTTGCCGTTGAACGCCTCGATCAAGGTCTGGTCACCGATGACCAGTTCGGAGTAGTAGCGGTTGGGCAATTTCACGTCGAAGGTGTAGGCGCCTGGTTTGCCGCCGTTCTGCGCTGCAACCGTTCCTTCCAATGTGATCGATTGAATCCGCGAAAGCGCGCGCGCGCCACCTGAGGCCTTCACGTATTGATTCAAGACTTTGCTGGCATCCTGCGCGTGCAGCGGCACAGCAGCGCAACAGAGGAGGAAGGCGAATGGCAAGAGCAGACGATACAGACGTGTGCGCATGGGCTCATCTCTAGATACGCTGGCGGCGGAAAAAAGTTCCGGGTATTTTTCCGATAGCCGCAGCGCGGAATTGGTCACGTTTGATTATAAAGGCAGTGGCGAGTGATAAGTGGCTAGTGGCTCGAAAGCTGCGCGCTTGCGGCTGGCTACTGGTGACAAACCTCCGCGCTTTTGAAATCGCGAACGATTCTCCTTCGCGGCGCACGCGAGAATAAATCGTTGCCTGAGGCTCACTCGATTTTCGCGCGTGGTTCCGATAAAATGGAGCGCTCTCATATTCGGAAGGAATCCGACAGAATGTCAGCCCTACAAAAACCGCGCGTGCGTTTTGCGCCCTCTCCGACTGGCTATTTGCACGTGGGCGGGGCGCGCACCGCTTTGTTCAACTGGCTTTTCGCGAAACACGAAGGTGGCACGCTGCTGCTGCGCGTGGAAGACACCGACGTGGAGCGCAACAAGCCCGAGCTCGTGGACGGGATTTTAGTGGCGCTGAAGTGGCTGGGAATCGAATGGGACGAAGGGCCTTTCTTTCAATCGCAGCGCGGTGCAATGTACCGAGCGGCGGCGGAGCGTATTCTGGCGAGCGGCGCCGGTTACCCGTGCTACTGCAAGGCCACGGCTTATGCGGGCGGGGATTATTCCGCGACGGAAAATGACGACCACGAAGGCGAGGGAGACGACGAAGGGCCGAAGAGTTTGAAGGCAGTTGCGTGCCCTTGCCGCGATTTTTCTGATGCGGAGCGCGCCGCGAGGGAAAAGGAAGGCATCCCGCGGGCGATCCGTTTCAAAACTCCGCGTACCGGCGTCACGAAATTCGAAGATGCGGTGTTCGGGCCGCGCGAGATCCAGAATGCGGACATCGAAGATTTCGTGCTGCTGCGGTCCAGCGGCGTGCCTACTTATCAGCTGAGCGTGGTCGTGGACGACATTGACATGCGCATCACGCACATTCTTCGCGGCGCGGATCATTTGTCCAATACGCCGAAGCAGGTGCTGATCTATCACGCGCTCGGCGCGACGCCGCCGATTTTCGCGCACGTGCCGTTGATTCTGGGACCCGATCGCACGCGGCTTTCGAAACGGCACGGGGCGACCAGCGTGGGATCGTATGCCGATGAAGGATTTTTGCCCGAGGCGTTCCGGAATTTTCTGGCGCTGCTGGGTTGGTCCACGGGCGATGACAGTGAATTTATGCGCACGAGCGAACTGATCGAGCGCTTTCAGCTTTCGGGTGTGAGTCGCACGAATGCGATATTCGATCGCGCCAAGCTGGAATGGTACAACACGCAATACCTGCAGAAGCCGCCGGTGGAAGAGTTGTTGCCTTTTGTCGAAGGAGAATTGCGCCGCGCGGGATTGTGGAAGGAGGTATGGGCGACGACGGAGCGCGCCTGGTTCGCGCATGCGGTGGATTTGATCCGGCCGCGCACGCGTTTGCTGACTGATTTTACAGGATGGGCGCGGGCATTTTTCAGCGATGAGTTTGATTACGAGCAGGAAGCGCGCGATAAGTTCTGGAAGGACGAAAAAGTTCCCTCGCTGCTGGCGAAGCTGACCGAGGCGCTGGCGGCGCTGCCGGATTGGAATCATGACGCGTGCGATGCGGCGCTGCGCGGAGTCGCGGCGGCGGAAGGCGTGAAGGCTGGATTGTTGATCAACGCTACGCGCGTGGCGATTGTGGGGCGTGCTGTGGCGCCGCCGCTTTTTGACACGATGGTTGTGCTGGGCAAAGGACGCGTGGTCGCGCGGCTGCGACGTGCTTTGGCGCTCTTATCTCCCCGTTAGCAAGTACTCGACTGACACTCAGCTGGGACCGAAAAGCTTGGCTGCAGGGGCTAAAGCCCCTTTTCCTGCAAAGCTTAACGGCGGGGCGGAAGCCCCGCTCTTCCGAATCAACCCATCCCCTTTGATCGTCTGTTGCGAAAGACTGCGACGGATTCGCGGCATTTACTTCGTGGAGGGAGTTGCGAAAATTTCAGGATGGGCTGCGTGAGTGGCCGAGCCTGCCGCGGCTACGTCCACGCGAACATCAAGCGGAACTTTCACTGGAGGCAGGCAGGTGGTGTCGTTGCAGGCCTGGTAGCGGAGAGTCACGGGAAAAGTTACGGCGCCGATGGGCGCGTCGTTGTGCGCGATTAGACGAAGCTTCAGGGTTACGCTGCCGGAATACACGTCGAGACCTTTGTCCGGCGAAAATGAGAATTTTTCTACATGCCCGGGTGGGTAGAGGGTGTCCAGAAGCACGAATCCTGTGGGGAGCTTCGGCGTCAGGGTCGTGGCGATCAGGTACTGGTCGGTGGGGTGGTGCGAATTCATGTGGTAGCCGTGCGCGATATCCACTGCGATGGCCACTTGAAATTCCCTTCCGCGCGGGACAGGCGATAGCGAAACAAAAGCGCGGGGCTTTACGACCGCCGCGGGCGCCGGGACGTCTGTTGAGCTTTGCGCGGCGGCGACTGAGTTTGCGCTCGGCGCAAAATGGCCGACGGCAAACGTAAAGAACAACGCGCAACAAACGATAGTCCCTCTGCTTCGCATCGTTTCGTCAAACCTCAATGGGCGCGCCGAGTTTTTCGGTCAGGATGCGGCTCATGACTTGATTCAGCGTCTCGCCGGTTTTTTCCTGTACGAAGGCTTGCGCGGAGTCCGACCAACCGAGCTTGAAGCTGGTGGTCAGAGCCGAAATCCAAATTTGCCGGACTGGCGTGTTGGGGCTGATGACGAAGCGCGTTTCGTCTTCATCTTCAAATTCGATTTCCAGTTTGCCGCTGCCGCCTTCCACTTCGAAATCGTTGGCGTCACCGAGCTCGAGCAAGCGATGGCGCAGGGCTTCGAAGGTAGCGTCGCATTTTTTTGTGAATTCGTGCTCATTCATCATGGTCATGGCAGGTTACCGCAGTTCCGCGAGCGGGGGCAAGGCGGGTGTCGCGGCGACTTTAAGTATGCATGTTGCGCAAGCGCTAATGCAGAAGCAGATCCCTCGCTACGCCCGCGACGACGGCAAATAACACTTTCTTGCCCAAACGCTAGAGCAGCGACTGGATCAGTTTATCGAGATCGCTTTCGCTGGCCAGGCCGATGTAACGCTTGACGATTTTGCCTTCGCGCGAAATGACGTAGGTGGTGGGCAGACCGAGCAGGCCGCCGAATTTTGCGGCGAGGTCGTCATCGCCCAGGACGATCGGGTAATTCATGGTCATGGAGTGGCCTGCTACATCGAACTGCGTTTTCCGGACGTACGGTTCGACGACGCTCTTCCCTTCCTCGTCCATGGCGACGCCCAGCAGAGTGAAACCTTGGTCCGCGTATTTTTTCTGGAAACCGATCATCCAGGGAATTTCCACCTGGCAAGGCTCGCACCAAGTCGCCCAGAAATTGACGAGCACGACTTTGCCCTTGAGGCTTGCGAGGGAGACTTGCTTGCCTTCGAGATCCTTGAAGGTGACCTCCGGCTCATTGGGCAGGGGCTTGCCCGTGCCGAGGCTTGCCGCCTGGCTGCCACCGGTTTTGCATCCGGCAAAGCCCGCGGCAGCAGCTGCGAGCATGATCACGAGCATCGAAAATTTCAGAGATACGCGCATGCGCAACACTCCCATCACAGAGAAAACTTATTGAGAAACGCGAGCTTGCCGGAAAGCCACGTGAGCCGGTTCAGGAATACCAAGCCGCCGACGGCGAGCAGCAGCACACCACTGAAAACCTCGACGGTGTGCAAATGCCGCCGGAACTTTTGATAAAAACGCAGGAAGCCGCCGATCCCGAGCGCGGTAATCAAAAATGGAATCGCCAGACCAGCGGAATACACGGCCAGCAGAAAAATTCCCTGCCACACCGTGTCGCGCGTGGCGGCAACCGCAAGTACGCTGGCGAGAATCGGTCCGATGCAGGGCGTCCAACCAAAGGCGAAGGCGAAACCCATCAGGAATCCGCTGGCGGCTCCCGGTTGGCCGCCGAGATTCTGAAAACGAACGTCGCGGTTGAGCCAGCGCGTAAGCGAAGGACCCAGCAGAAAAATCAGAGCGATGGCGATGAAATGTATCGGCTTCAGCCACGCGAAGAGCAGGCCTGCACGGAAGCTCAGCGCGATTCCGGCGGCGACCAGCGCGCCGCCAACCAGCAAGCCCGCGCGCACGGAAATTTTCGCAAGCAGCCCGGTGAGGTGCAGACCGAACAACACAATCAACGCCCCGGCAATGGGTGCGAGCGAGGAACGATTCCGCAATAGAAACGAACCGACCGCGCTGGCCGAAGCTCCGAAGGAAATGAACACCACGGAAAATCCGGTGACGAACGCCAGCGCGGAAGCTAGCAAGCCAGCGCGGGGCGTCTTGCCTTCCTTGAGTTGCTCGACGCCGATGCCCGAGAGCATGGAAATATATCCGGGCACGAGCGGGAGCACGCACGGTGAAAGAAACGACACGAGACCGGCAACAAATGCCGCAAATATGGAGACGTCCATTCGATTAATTAGCTTCCTTGCGGAGCCGCATCGTCGGCTGTGTCAGACGCCGCAACCATGCGCGCGCAATCTACGATTTTCCCACATCCCTTGGATGCACGCTCGCGCTTTTTCGCAGTCTCGCGCCTGCGGGGAAAAAGCCGTCAGGTGTCGGCAAAATCCAGCGCTTCGCGACGGAGGAGTCTTTTCGCGCTCGCGGTAAGTATCTGACAAAACACGACTAAACACCATCACGCTGCTGGCATGGTGAGTGCAATTCCTCGCGGCACGGGCCCGCCTGCTGGAGCCGGGAGCGGCGGAAATTTGGCCATTCGCGGTGGCGGGCCCATAGATTTTTGCGCGAGATTGCGGATGGAGAGGCGCGATGACACCCAACCAGGTAACGGCCACGCGAATTGCTGCGGCGTTTGCGGCTGTGGCTCTTTTTACGTTTTTCGGCGACGTGCTCGCAACGGACATCGCAGCCGTTCTGCTTACAGTTGCGGCGATTGCGCTGGACGGCGTGGACGGGTACATCGCGCGGACGCGCGGCTTAGCGACACCGCTCGGCGCGCAGCTGGATATCCTGGGTGACCGCGTGGTGGAGAACCTTTTCTTCACATTTTTTGCGGTGGCCGGCCTGGTGTCGTTGTGGCTGCCGGTTTTATTTTTTGCGCGCGGCACGCTGATCGATCTTCTGCGCGGCCTCGCGAGTCGCGCGGGACGCAGCGGATTCGGAGAGCGTTCGATGCTTGAAACATGGTGGGGGCGGGCGCTGGTGGCTTCGCGCGCCAGCCGCGCGGCTTACGCGATTCTGAAGTGCGTGTGTTTCTGCTATCTGGGATTGCTGCTGCCGGTCGCGCGTTGGCACACGGATTGGCTGGACCTAAATGTGCGTCATGCTCTTTTGCTGGTGGGGCAAATCCTGGCCGCGGCCGCGGCGGTTTTCTGCGTGGTGCGGGCTGTGCCGGTGGTGTGGGAGGGGCGCCGCTATCTCGGCGCAGTCGAAGGGAAACTTCCGGCGCGGGGTGCCACGGCGGTCGGGGGGATCAGGTGACGCGGGCGGAGACAAGCTCAGAAAAGGTCGGCTCGTTCTTCGATCTGGATGGCACGCTGCTTCCCGCGGCCTCGTTGGAATGGCGGTTCATCGGATATTTGCTCGGGCGCGATGAAATTTCCAGCGGGCATGCGGGAAGGTGGTTGGCACGATTTGTTGGAAGATTCTGGCGCGACTTGCAGGGCGCTACGGAGGGAAACAAACGGTATCTCTGCGGAATCAGCGAAGCGCTCGTGGACGAATGGGAACAAGCGCTTGCCCGGGAATTTTTTCGCGGGGATGCGCCTGTATTCTTCGACGAAGCGCTGCAACGGATTGTTTGGCACCGCGCGCAGGGTCATCGTTTGTTTATCGTGTCCGGGACTTTGGCGCCGTTGGCGCGTGTGGTGGCGCGGACGCTCGCCGCGTCGGTTTCCGCGGAAATCGAGGTGTGCGCTACGGAACTGGCAGTCGAGCCGGGCGCTGCGCGAATCTGGAGTGGGCGCATCCGCGGCGAGCACATGAACGGAGGCGCGAAGTTAGGTGCGGTGAGGACGCTCGCTAAACGTTACGGCCTTGATCTTGCGCGCAGCTATGCGTACGGCGATAGCGCCGGCGATCTGCAGATGCTCGAAGCGGTGGGATGTGGCGTTGCGGTAAATCCCACGCGGTGCCTGGCCCGTGTGGCGCGGAAGCGGGGATGGCAGACATTCGCGTGGAAGAAAACGTTTGCTGACATTCCAATCGTGGCGGCGCGGCAGCTGGCAGCGAAGGCGGCGCGATGAAAATCGCGCGCGGTGTCTTTATTTGTAGGGGCGGGTCTCGGACCCGCCCCTACGCGTCCGCGATAGGCTGCGTTGAAACGCTAAGCCCTGCGACGGAGGGGGCGACATGGGAGCGAGCCTCGCGGAGGGTGACGGAAGCATGGCGCGCTTGCGGAGCGTTTGAATGGGTGACGCTGGGTTATCTGGGCTGGATGCTCGTGCTGCTGTGCGCATTTCGCCGCAATATTCCGCACGCTACGCGTTATTTTGCGATTCACTGCGCGATCGCGGCGGGAATTCTCACTCTCGCATGGATCGGCGCGCGCTCTGCGAACCGCGCTTGGCAATTCGCGCGGCATTGGTATCCGCTGGCGATTTACATTTTCTATTTCGAGGAGCTGCAGGGGTTGGTGCATGCGATTTTTCCCGGTTGGTTCGACGCCTGGCTCATCTCATTCGATTACAATTTTGCCGGCGTGCATCCGGCCGCATGGCTTGCGCGGTTTGCGAACCCTAGGTTGAATGATTTCATGCAGTTTTCTTACATGACTTATTTTTTGTTCCTGGTGATTCTTCCGGCGATCTTGTATGCGCAGGGAAAGCGCGCGGCGTTCTGGACGGTGATGGTTTCGACCGCCATCGCACACTATTGCGTGTATGTGATCGCTGTCTTGTTGCCGGTTGAGAGCCCTTATTTCGCGCTGGCGTCGCTGCATTTGGCGCCGCTTTCGGGCGGCCCATTCACGACGGTAATGGAGTTCATCGAAGCGTTCGGACGCGTGCACGGCGCGGCGTTTCCCTCGGCGCACGTGGCTGGGTCAATGGTCGCGTTGCTCGCGGCGCGGCGGTATAAGCGTTGGCTGTTTTGGATTTGCTTGCCGTTTTTCTTGAGCATGTGCGTGGCGACGGTGTATGGACGGTATCACTACATCGCGGACGTGCTCGCGGGGATTGTGGTGGGCGCGATTGGATGGGCGGCGGGACAGTGGTTGATGGAGCGCGAGGGGGCGGTAGCGGCAATTCGGTAGCGCCGTTGGTCACCTCGGCTCTGTTGCTTCGCTTTTCGTAATCCACTTCAGGGATTCTAATATGCCGAGAATTTTGCAGAACATGATCGTCGCTTGCTTCCTGCTTGCGGCTGGTCCGTCGGCGAGTTTTTGTCAAACCGGACACATTCTCACCGTCAAAGTCCTCGACGCGAGGAACAGTAAACCATTGAGGCACATACGGCTGTGGCTCGGATGGTCGAAGGGTTCGCAGTCGCCAAGTGCAGAGACGAATGACGCTGGCACGGCGGTTTTCCATCTTCCCGATCCGCTCCCTGACGGCCGTCCTTGGCTCAGCTGTCGCTTTGTGGTTATCTGCTCGGGTTCGAGGGTGTCGATTGATCAAGTCTTAGCTAGAGGCACGGTCGCAGAAAACAATCGCGGAAAGGCGAGGTTCTCGGGAAATCCTAGCCCCGGCGAACTAGTAATTTTTGCACGGCGTCTGAGCGTATTTCAAAGAATTAGGGATGTCTTGGATTAAGGCCAACACACCGCTGAGTGCAAATGATGTCGCCCTTCCGTCTCTTGGCGCGTCGATGGTTTAGCGGACAGTTTGCTCAGGATTGCCGTTCAGTCATCTCTTCGAGGCTCAGAATATTTTTTCGGGCCGCAGGAGGGTGCCGACGGAGCCGAGATTTGCGATGCGGAAGACCCAGAGATATTGATTTTCGCTGCGGATGTTGCCAAAGGAAAATTTGCGGTATCCCGCGCCAAAGCCGCAACAGGAGCTGTTGTAGATGACTTCGGCTACCTGGTTCTGAAATTGATGCTGGGTGATGTCGTAGCTGGCGCCAAAAGTGGCATTCCATCCGCGGCGGGTAAGATCTCCGTAGCCGATCAGGGCGCGCACCTGATTGGAGCGCGGCTCGAAAATAAAATCGGTGGGATTGAATTGGGGAGGCGTCGGCAGATTCACCGCGGAAAAGTGCGCGAGGGTGAGAAACGTTTCTTTGTAGGGCTTCAGCTTCATCAGAGTACCCACGGCGGTCAATTGCCCGTGCCGGGGATCGAAATTGACGACGAACTGCGTGTCGAAGTGCTTTCCCGGCTCGATGCGCAGGTCGCTGACGATCGGCGAAAACTGGTAGGGCTGGCTGGCGAAGGCGAAAGGCGTGAGCGCGTCGGTGGTTTGAAAGACATTGCGTTGCCCTACGACTAGCGCGCCGCCAAAATTGGGGTCGAAGAAATATTTCTGGGCCAGCTTCCAACTGAGGAATTCCTGGGCGGTGCCGTCTTTCTTGCGGCGGTAGAGGCGCTGGGTTACTCCGTATTCGAGCTCGTTCGTGTCGGTGAGGGTTTCGTCTTCATCGAAACGCACAAAGCGGCTGAAATCGGTGACGCCGTTGACGTAGTTGTAGACAATTTCGGGTTCGATGACGTGTTTCCATTTCGTGCCGGAATCCGCTGAGCCCCAGACGCGCTCGAGCGTGGGCGGGCGAATAGCCACGGAAAGCTCCTCGGTGTTGCGGAAGAACCCCTGATCGACGAACGAGCCATTCTGAATCTGTCCGCCGTAGTATGTGGAGCGCAGAGTAAAGGTGGGGGTAATGTCTAGCCACGAGCCCCAGTGCAGCGGCATGGTCACGCTGGGTGCGATCTCGCTGCGCTCGACAAAATTCGGTGTGCCAAAGTTGGTCACAGTGTCGGAACGATGCGCCGCGTCTGAAAATGCCTGGAAGGAAAAATAGAATGGCAAGTGCTGCCACGGCGCCTGATCCACCGAGCCGAAACGCACCTCGGGCGCGGTGCGCAGCGATACGTACTGAGAGGGCGTGGCGTTTACATAGTTCTGGTAACTGAGGGCGGCGAAATTCAGGCTGAATCCACGGAAATTCTTGGTGAGGAAGGCGCTGTTGCGGACTTCCGAGTTGACGGCTTGCACGTAGGTCTCGCTCCATGCCAGCCGGTAGGTGAGCGAGGACAAGTCATCGAGATCAGCCACGGCGCGCCAACCATTGGGCAGCAGCGCCGTAAAAAGCAAACGCGCTTCGTGTCCTCCCTGATTGATAGGAGGACCGGTGGGCTGCGCCAGACCGCGGTCCTCGACTCCGGAATAGCTGACTTCCAGAACGGCGTTTTCCCAGGGACGCATGCGCAGCACGCCTCGCTGGGCCCAGCCGCGGCGGCTGTAGTAGTAAGCACCAATCGTGACGTCGGCCCAATCGGTGGGCGCCCAATACGCAGCGTCGCCAAAAATATAGCCTTTGCTCGAACTCTCACCGAAATCGGGAAGCAAGAAACCCGAGGCGCGCTGCTTTTCAGCAGGAAACGTGGCGTAGGGCAAATACAAGACGGGGACCGAAAATAAACGGAAGTTGCCGTTTTCCAGATGCAGGGACGTCTTGATGTAAACGGTGGCTTTGGGTGCATAGAATTTCCAAGTGGGGTGGTCCGGATCGCAGACGGTCATCCATGAGCGGTGGACGATATAGGTGTTTTCATCAATGCGCTCTGCTTCCTGCGCTTCGAAATAAATTGGATTGGGACTGAGGAGCAGCGTCTGCGCGGGTTGGCGCTCCATGGCGTTGACAGCACGCTGGGGCGCCGGGGGGCGCCGCTGAACCGCAAAGGTGGCGCGCACGTTGTGGAAGGTGCCGCGTCCGGTGTCGAGTTCATAGCGGGCGTCCGTCGCTTCCACGTGCTGCGTGAGGTAATCGAGCTGCACGTGTCCGCGAGCGATAACGACACGGGTGTCCTCGTTGTACTCGACATGATCGGCGCGCAGGCGGGTGTTCTGGTAACGGACATCCACGTCGCCATCGGCGTAATAGATTTGGCCCACCTGCCGCTGTTGTTTTGCTTCCAGAGTCGCTTCCGCACCCGGGGTTCCCGGGGCGTTCTTGGCGACCGGCTGGGTCTGTTTCTTTTGCGCGGGTTGCTGTGGCGGGCTTGCAGCGCTTTGCGTGCGCGCGAGGCACGGGTTCGCAAGCAAAATCGGCAGCAGCAACGGAAGAAGAGCGTATCTGCGAAGAGGTTGCAAGACAGTTGCTTTCGGCATGCCTCGTGAAAATCGCATTGCTGCCATGAAAAAAGAAATTCGAGCCTAACACGCGTGCTGCAGGCCCGCAATCAGCCATGCTGACGATCTAGACTGTGCGGTCCCGCCGCGGCGTCCTGAGATTCGACCCTCGCCTTGCGCGCCGGGACGGAGCCGACCTACCGAGGTGCCGGTGCGTCCATTTCCAATTCATTCAGAACAGGGCGCGTGCTTGTGGGTTGCCTTATACGCAACACTTCCCGCGGTAGGCGCTCCACCCAGGGGCTCGGTCGTCTGGCCGCGTGCTACCATAGCGCTGTTCCGTCACTGGAATACCGCAGCGCAAAACGGACCAGTGATACAAATTTGCTCGCATTGCGGCGCCCTCTTGCTCGAGGACGTCGAAAATTGCTCGTTCTGTGACGCACCGCTCGCCGACTCGGGCGATCATCCCGCACCTGTAGCTGCACGTGTGTCCGCGCCAGAAACTTTTCCTGGTGCTTTGGACACAGACGACGATCCCGACACAGCCCGTTCCGCTGAACCCGAATGGCGGCGAGAAGTTTCGCGCCGGCTGGAAGCCTATCGAGTGCGCCGCGGGCGCTACCGCCAGGACGATTCGCAATCTGGGCTGCCCTTCTCGCGCGCAGCCACTGCGCTCGAGGAAGGCGATCGCGAAATCGAAGAGATCGAGCTGTATGAACGCCAGCGCGCGCGTGTTGTGCAGCGCCCGGTGCAAAAGAAACTGCAAACGGAGCGCGTGGAGATCAATATTCAGCCGGAGCTCGACTTTACCAGCTTCCCGGACGACCGGGCGCATCCGCAAACGGCGCTGGTGCCTGTCGCCAGCCTGGCCGAACGGCGGCACGCGGGCGCGCTGGATTTGCTGTTCCTGGCATTGACTTACGCGGGCTTTCTAGGGCTGTTCCGGTCGCTCGGCGGCCAGCTGATATTGGAAAAGGTGGACGCCATCGTGTATGTGTCTACTTTTTACCTTTTCTACGCGCAATATTTTTTTCTGTTCACCACTTTTGCGGGAGCTACGCCCGGAATGCAACTTTGCGGACTCACGATCGTGCGCCTCGACGGCAGCCTGCCGGACACGCGCCAGCTGCTGTGGCGTAGCTTTGGCTATCTGCTTTCCGGAGCGACGATGATGCTGGGATTCTTCTGGTCGCTGTGGGATGAAGATCGATTTACGTGGCAGGACCGTATCTCACAGACGTATGTAACGGCGGCTACGCCTGTTATGGAAGCCAGCGAGTTTCAGGTGCAGCCCGCGCAACGCCAACGGTTCGCGCACAAATAACTGCAAAAGAGCGCAAAGCTGGCATCGATTGACCCGTTCAGGTCCTATAAACCTAAAGTGGTTAACAGCTGATATAAAATCGCGGTAAGAAAATAGCCTGCGCTGCAGACATTGCACACGGCGGCGTACCAGTACTCTCACGTTTTCCCGGCCGCATTTCTGGCGCGGCGGGCGATGGCCAGCACACCTTGACCAGCGCGAGCGAGTGATTTCGTCCATGAAAGAGATCATCGAAAGATTTATTGGCTATCTGCGCTACGAGCGCAACGCTTCGCCGGAAACGGTGGACGATTATGGCGGCGACGTGCGGCTGTTCCAGCAATTCCTGACTCCGCCGGGCGCGGCGACGTTGCCCCTGGCGGACGTGGACCACCGCGTGATTCGCGAATTCGTGGGCTGGCTGTACGACCGGAAACTGCAGAAGGTCACCGTGGCGCGCAAGCTTTCCGCGCTGCGAACTTTTTTCAAGTTTTGCGTTCGTGAGAAATACACCCGGACGAATCCGGCGGCGCTGGTGAGCACGCCGAAACTTCCCAAACTGGTGCCGCGGGTGCAGACCGCGGAGGAGATCAATAATTTTCTGGATGGCCTGCCTGGCGGGGCAGCTGCCAAGCCCGCGCCGACGCGCGCGAAAAAGGGGAAAAACACATCGGCTAAGGCCCATGCCAGAGCGCAGCTGATGCCTCGCCGCGACCGCGCGATGATTGAAATGCTGTATGCCTGCGGACTGCGCGTGAGCGAGTTGGTGGGCCTGAACCTGGGCAGTTTCGATAAGGCCGGGCAAATGTTGCGGGTCCTGGGCAAGGGGCGCAAGGAGCGCGTGGTGCCCTACGGCGCGAAGGCGCAGGAGGCGCTGGAAGCTTATTGGCCGGTGCGCGACCGGATTCTGGAACAGGCGCGGGGGGCCCCGAATGCCGAAGCCGTATTTTTGAATCCGTCGGGAGGGCGGCTGACGGACCGCGCGGTTCGTTACATCCTGAAAAAATATTGCCTGCTGGCGGGAAGCAACTTGGATTTACATCCGCACTCCTTGCGGCATGCCTTTGCCACGCACCTGCTGAACGACGGCGCCGACCTGCGCGCCATTCAGGAGCTTTTGGGCCACGCTTCGCTTTCCACCACCCAGCGATATACGCAGACGAGCATCGGGCAACTGATGGCCGTGTACGACAAATCCCACCCGCACGCCTGAGAAGCCTATTGTCGTTTTTGGAATTTAACAGGCTCTCGCGCTACTCTACGGGTGTGCAATCCGAGCGACGACGATATCTTCGATTGAATCGTTTGAGCGGCACTTTACTGTTTACGGTCTTGGCAGGCCTGCTGTCATTTGCCACGCCCGCGAACGCACAAGACAACTACGAAATCCAGGTATACGACGCGGAGACGGTCGAGCCCGGTCACACGATGGTCGAGCTGCACAGCAATTTTACAATAGACGGCACCAAGCAAATCACCGATGGCGTGTACCCAACCAATCACGCCGAGCACGAAACCCTGGAAATCACTCACGGCTTCAACGATTGGTTCGAGGTGGGATTTTACGTTTTTACTTCGGCGCGTTCCGGCCAGGGATGGCAATGGGTGGGCGACCATATTCGGCCGCGCTTCCGCATTCCGGAAAAATGGCATTGGCCGGTAAGCGTGAGTCTTTCGAACGAAGTGGGCTATCAACGGAGGCAATTTGCGACCGACACGTGGACGTGGGAAATGCGCCCGATCGTGGACCAGAAAGTCGGCCGCTGGTACTGGGCGTTCAATCCCACGTTTGACTATTCGATGCATGGCCTGAGCCAAAATCAAGGGTTCGTATTTTCGCCAAATTTCAAATTCAGCTACGACTTCACACCGAAAATCGCTGGCGGACTGGAATATTACGGTTCCGTCGGTCCGGCCACCGACTTTCTGCCGATCCATCAACAACAGCAGCAAATCTTTCCGGCAATCGATCTGAACCTGGCGCCGCAATGGGAAGTCAATTTCGGGTTGGGCGTCGGACTGACTGGCACCACCGATCACCTGATCGTGAAAGGAATCATCGGTTACCGATTCAATTTCTGATTGCACAACCGGGATCATGATGGAAGCAACTCGCCTGTTATTGCGGCATCCAATCTTCAGGGCTTCCTTTACAACGAAATCGTGGACATCAAGGACTATTGCGAATGAAAACCGTGCAAGCGAAAGCACCGCAGCTCGCGCCGGAAACTGGTTCCAGCAGCGGCTTGCAGATGTATCTGGAGACGCTTTGCTACAAGACGCGGGAACGCCTGGAGTTGATTAACATTACCAAGGATCTAAACGAAGTCGTGCGCAAAAACGGCCTGAAGGCGGGGTTCGTGCTGGTGCAATCGCTGCACACCACCACGGCGGTGTTCATCAACGAGTTCCAGCAGGCGTTGCTCGACGACATTAAATCGTTTCTGGAGCGGCTCGTCGGGCGCATCGACTATTGGCGGCACAACGATCCGGATCTTTCCGAGTGCAGCCGGCAGAACGCCGATTCGCATTTGCGCGCGATGGTGCTGGGGCACACGCTTTCCGTTCCGCTGCGCAACGGAGAACTCGCGCTGGGTTACTGGCAATCGATCATACTGGCGGAACTGGATGGCCCGCGCGAGCGGTCTATTCACGTGCAGGTGCTGGGCGTGCCGGACGATTCCAAACGGTAGGGTCTGCTGGCGACGCGGGCGGGTTAGGGCGGGACTTCTTGTTCGTGCGCGCAGGGGCTTCCGGTTTAGGAAATGCTTCCGCCGCACTCCGCAGGTTTCACACCGTGATGAAAAATCCTAAACGTTTAGGGTCAGCGATGTTTCAGGCACGAAGCCGTCGGTGCGGCCCGGCGAAACGCGCGGAGGCGGCAGCGGATTCTTGACGCGGTCCACGGGATTGTACAGGGTGTCGCGCTCGACGGGGACGCGGCCAGCCGCGCGAATCAGGCGCTCGAGTTCGGCGCGGGTCATGAATTCGGGCGTGGTGGCGCCGGCATCGTGATAAATTTTTTCTTCGACGACCGTCCCGTCCAAATCATTTGCGCCAAAGCGCAGGGCCACTTGCGCGATGCGTGGGGTCAGCATAATCCAATAAGCTTTGATGTGATCGAAATTATCGAGCAACAGGCGCGACACGGCGATGGCTTTCAAGTCGTCCATGCCGGTGGGCCCGGGAAGATGGGCGAGGCCGGTATGCGCGGGGTGAAACGCCAGCGGAATGAAGGTGACGAAGCCGTGCGTGATGTCCTGCGTCGCGCGCAGCTGCAGCAAATGATCCACGCGCTCTTCGGCCGTTTCGATGTGGCCGTAGAGCATGGTGGCGTTCGAGCGCAGCCCCAGTTCGTGCGCGGTGCGCGCGATTTCCAGCCAGCGCTGGCCGCTCACTTTGTGATCGCAAATAATCTTGCGCACGCGCGGATGAAAAATTTCCGCGCCGCCGCCGGGAAGCGAATCCACTCCGGCATTCTTCATGGCGAGCAGCGTGTCGCGAATCGAAAGTTTCGAAATCCGCGCGTAGTAGCCGACCTCTACCATCGTGAAAGCTTTCAAGTGCACTTGCGGGAAGCGCTCTTTCAGGCCGCGAATCAGCGTGAGGTAATACTCGAACGGCAAATCGGGATGCAATCCCCCGACGATGTGGAATTCGGTGGCGCCTTCCGCCACGCCGTCTCCGGCGCGCTGGTAAATTTCGTGGAGCGCGAAGTTGTAGGCGCCGGGTGAATCCGGCGAGCGGCCAAAGGCGCAAAGTTTGCAGTGCGCGACGCAGACGTTCGTGGGATTGATGTGGCGATTGACGTTGAAATAGGTGACGTTGCCGTGCTTTTTTTCCCGCACAAAATTTGCCAGCCAGCCCACCGCCAGCAGATCGTGCGATTCATAGAGCGCGAGCCCGTCAGCAGCGTTCAGGCGTTCGCCGGCCAGGACTTTTGCGGCCACCGGCTGCAGGCTGGGGTCGTTTACTTTCAGGCTGTGTAGTTTCAGATCCATTTACGAATCCCGATTCCTGCGCCGCGTTTTCAGGGGCGGCCCACAAACGTGGCCGCGCCCCAGAAGAGCAGGAACAACAAACTAATATAGCCATTCACGGTGAAAAACGCAGCATTCATTTTGCTCAGGTCATGAGGGCGGACGAGCGAGTGTTCGTAGGCCAGCAGCGCCGCTACCACCGCAATTCCCACCCAGGCAGGCCACGCGAGCTGGAAACTGAGCGCAAGCCAAACCAGTAGCGCAACCATTATTATGTGCATGGCGCGCGCGATGAGCAGAGCCCGCGCGACGCCAAATTTTTTCGGGATGGAATGGAGTCCGGCGGTTTTGTCAAATTCGACGTCCTGGCAGGCGTAGAGAACGTCGAATCCGCCAACCCAGAGTGTGACAGCGGCGCAGAGGATCAACATGCGCGGGTCGAGCGAGCCGCGAATCGCGATCCACGCGGCGGCGGGCGAGATGCCAAGCGCGAAGCCAAGTACCAAGTGCGACCAGGCAGTGAATCTCTTGGTGAAGGAATAGAAGAAAAGAACGGCGAGCGCGACCGGAGAAAGCTTGAGCGCCAGCGGGTTCAATTGCCAGGCGGCGAAGACCAGTACGGCAGAGGCGATCACAGTGAAGGCGGCCGCGAAGCCGACAGAGAGCTCGCCTTTCGGCAGCGCACGATTGGCGGTCCGCGGATTGCGGCGATCAAACTCCAGGTCGGCGATGCGATTCATGGTCATTGCGGCGGAGCGAGCGCCTACCATCGCAACGATGATCCAGAGAAGTTGACGCCAAGTGGGAAACGCGCCGCCGGCGCGGGCGGCTAGCAATGCGCCTACGAGCGCGAAGGGTAGCGCGAACAGGGAGTGCTCGAACTTGATCATTTCGAGCACGATGCGAATGCGGTTCTTGGTCACGATTGCGTTTGCCACCTGGTCACAGAACCAGCGAGATAGCATAGCAGAGCGTTACGCGCAAATCGCGAATTGCTGGTCCCGCTAAGCGGGCTGCGCGCGACTCTATAGATTGCGGAAAAAGTGGAAGCGGTGTCATGCCGAGCGCAGCCAGGGGTCTGCTTTTCGCGCGAATGCCGAGGAAAAAGCAGATTCCTCGGGCAAAAACCGCCCTCGGAATGAGAATTTGAGTGTTTTTCCGAAAGCTGCGAAACCGTCTGCTGCATATTTCTTGGCTGCTTCTCCGCGCGTCTCTGTGACTCGGTGGCGAAAAACTTATCCCTTCCCGCCCCTCCAACGATACTGCTTCTCCTGCGGCAGGCCAAGCTGTGCCAACACGCGGAAGGCGAACTGCTCGATCAGGTCGGCAATCTTTTTTGGCGCGTAGTAGAAAGCAGGCATCGCGGGCATAACGGTTGCGCCGGCATCGTGTACGCGCAGCATATTTTCCAGATGGATGCGATTTAGCGGGGTTTCGCGCAGGCAGAGAACCAGCGGGCGGCGCTCTTTCAGGCAGACATCCGCGGCGCGAGTGAGCAGGTCACTTGCGGTCCCGGCGGCGATAGAGCCGAGCGCGCCGGCGGAGCACGGCACGATCACCATGCCGTCCACGATGGCGCTTCCGGAAGCGATGCTGGCGCCGATATCTTTGTTCGGCAAATATTCGATTTTTATTGCAGCCGTGTCGGTCAGAAGGGATGGAAGTTTTTTCGCATCCGCCGGCACCACGCCGAGTTCGGTCGCGAGCAAGCGCATCCCCGCTTCGCTCGCGACGAGAAATACGCGCTGGACGCGCCGGTCTGCATCGAGCAAACGGAGGACGGATTGCGCGTAGGCCGCCCCGCTCGCACCCGTGATGCCGACTGTGATGATGGTGCCGCTGGGTTTCGCCATGTGTGGTTGCTGAACCAAGGAGTTTAGGCGGCGAGTTGCGGCGGAGTCAAGGCGAGGGGCGGCGGGGTAGTGGGCTACTTTGAAACCTGTCGCCCAGTACGTAGGAATAGGATTATGGAACCGACAAGGCCGAACCCGAAGATTACCGTTCGAATGAAGTCGGATAGGGTGACATAGGGCGGGAATCGGTGGTGGCTGTAGTTGTAACTCGAGAACAGAAACCAGACGCAAATCGGAAAGAACACGGCACAGACGGTCGCGATTACCAACGAAACTATCCGCAATGACGGCCTCATTTACACCGCTCTTTCCGCCCGAGTATGCCATGGTCGCCCACTGCATCAAAATTCAAAGTAGCCCACTACCGGCGGCGGAGCTCGGATGAGGCGGCGGCTATCTAAACTGGTGTGTTTGCGTCATACGCTATAAAGATGGAGAATACCTGCCGCCGTTGGGAGGCTTGGAAATGAATGTTACAGGAAAGTGGCGCGCAGCCGCGCTCGCCGGGCTGGGTTTTGCGCTGGGGCTGGGCGGAGCGTTAGGAGCTGCGCCCCCACAAGAGCAGGCAGCAAGCGCGGGCGTGAAGGTACCAAAGCTGGAATTTCGCGACGTGAAGCTCGAGAACGGCTTGCGCGTGATCCTGGTGCCGGACCATTCCGCGCCGGTTTTTGGGATTGACGTCTGCTACAACGTGGGCAGCCGCAATGAACGCCCGGGGCGCACGGGATTCGCGCATTTGTTCGAACACATGATGTTCGAAGGCTCTGAAAACGTGGCCAAGGGCGAGCATTTTGTCCTGGTGTTCAACAACGGCGGCAATATGAACGGGACGACCAATGAAGACCGCACCACCTATTTCGAGGAGTTGCCGAAAAACCAGCTGGATTTGGGATTGTTTCTGGAATCGGACCGCATGCGCGCGCTGAATGTGACGCAAACCAATCTGGACAACCAGCGCAACGCGGTGCAGGAAGAACGGCGGCAAGGCATTGATAATCAGCCGTACGGGCGGGCGCAGCTGGATCTAGACAATCTTGCTTACGACAATTTCGCCTACAAACATTCCACCATCGGCTCGATGACCGATTTGAACGCAGCGAGCATTGACGATGTGAAGGACTTTTTCCGGATTTACTACGCGCCGAATAACGCGGTGCTCACGCTGGTGGGCGATTTCGATGCGGATGAAGCGCTGGCCAAGGTGAAGAAGTATTTCGGAGCGATTCCGGCGCAGCCCGCGCCGCCAAAAGTGGATTTGGCCGAAGAGCCACATTACGGCGAGCGCCGCGAAGTGATTTACGATCCGCTGGCGCGTTTGCCGGAAATTGACGTGGCCTATCACATTCCAGCGGGAAACACGCCGGAAAATTACGCGGCACAGCAACTGACTTACGTCCTGGGGCAGGGAGAGAGCTCGCGTTTTTACCAGCACCTGGTGAAGGAGAAGCAACTCGCTTCCTCGGTAAACGTACAGTCGGACACGCGGATTGGCACCAGCCAGCTTTACATTTCGGCGAATCCTCGGCCGGGAGTGAAAGTGGAAGACCTGGAAAAAGCGATTGACGAGGAAATTGCCGCGGTGGTGAAGAGCGGCGTCACGCCAGAAGAACTGGCGAAAGCGAAATCGCAGTTGCTGAGGCAATTCATTGAACGGCGGCGGTCCGCTTTGTTCACCGCGATTTTGATCGGGAATTACACGGTGTATTTCAACGATCCGAATCTGATCAACACCATTGTGGACAAGGAACACGCGGTGACGGTGGAAGAGGTGAATGCCGTGGCGAAAAAATATCTGGCGCGAGACCAGCGCGCGGTGGTGATCACTTACCCGGCAGCCGATGAACGAGCGTCGTTGAAGGGGGCGCAATGAGAGCGAGCGCGATGAAGGATTTCACAGGAATTTTGCGGGCTGCGGGCACGGCGACTGTCGCGCAGGCGACACTCGCGGCGTGGGCCGTTCTCGCCGGATCGTTGCTGCCGAGCGCGGCGCTGGCGCAAGGCCAGGACAAGAGCGCGCCGCTGAGTCAGGTGCAGCGGCTGGGGCGCGCGCCAGTGAACAAAGAAGTCCTGCGCGTGCAGCTGCCGCGGCCGACCGTGGTGAAGCTGAAAAACGGCTTGACGATCGTGCTGGAAGAAGATCACAAGCTGCCGACGATCGCCTTCACGATGTGGATTCGCCCCGGACAACTGGCGGACCCGAGCGACTTGCCGGGGTTGGCGTCTTTTACTGCGGGAATGTTGCGCGAAGGGACTGAGAAGCGGACCAGCGAGCAGATCGCGAGCCAAGTGGATTCGCTCGGCGCCACGCTGGAGGCGAGCTCGCGATTTGGCGTGAGCTACACGTCGCTGAATGCTTCCGGCCTGATTACCGACACGGCAAAGATTCTGGACTTGCTGAGCGATGTGGTGCTGCATCCGAGTTTTCCGGCGGGCGAGCTGGCGAAATTCAAACAGAGCGAGGGAGCAAGCCTGGAACAACGCCTGGCGAATCCTGCATTTCTGGCGCAGCAGGGATTCCGCAGAGTGAGCTATGGCGATACGCCCATGGCACTGGCTTCGGCGACGAAAGAAGCAATCGAAAAAATCAGCGTGGAGGATTTGAAGCGATTTCACGAGAAGCATTACGTGCCGGGAAACACGATTTTGGGCGTGACGGGCGACTTCACCTCGAGTGAAATGCGCGCGACGATCGAAAGATATTTCGGAGCTTGGACGGGAGCGGCAGAAGCGCCGGAGACGTTTGCGGCGCAGGTGACGCCACAACCTACGAAAATCACACTGGTGGACCGTCCGGCTTCGGTGCAGACGTACATTATCGGAGGCGACCGGGCAATTCGCAGGACCGATCCGGAATATTATGGACTGGCGGTAATGAACCAGGTCCTCGGAGGCGGTCCGCAAGCGCGGCTGTTTCTGGACCTGCGCGAAGAGCACAGCCTGACTTATGGGTCCTACAGCCGGTTCAACGCGGAGATTTATCCGGGCGACTGGCAGGCTTCGGCGCCGGTGCGCACAGAGGTGACGGGCGATGCGCTGGACCGCTTCCTCTATGAATTCAAGAAGATCAACAACGAGCTGGTGCCGCAAAGTGAGATGGACGACGCGCACCGGGCAATCATCGCGAACTTCGCGCTTTCGCTGGAGCAACCGAGCCAGATTTTGAACGACTGGCTCACCATGCAGTATTACGGCTTGCCCATGGATTATTGGGACAAGTATCCGGACCACATCGGCGGGATCGACGCGGCCGCGGTGCAGGCGTCGGCCAAGAAATTCGTGGACCTGGATCACCTGCAATGGATTTGCGTGGGGGACCGCAAGAAAATCGAAAGCGTGCTGAAAAAGTACGGCACGGTGAATGTGGTGGACGTTAGCGGAAAAGCTGAAAACTAGCTGAAGCGCGCACGCTGCTGTTTGCGCTAGGGGCGGGCCCCATACAATCATCCGGGAGCCGCCCCTACCGATAGCCCGGGCGCGGCGTTCAGCCTTTTTTGATCGCGCGGACGATCAGCAGCAGGACGATGGCGCCTATCGTGGCCATCACGAGCTGGCCGATCAACCCGTATGCCGCCAGTCCCAGCAAACCAAAAATCCAGCCGCCCAGAATCGATCCCACGATGCCAACGATGAGGTCCAGCAGGATGCCCATGCCGGAACCCTTCACGATTTTTCCCGCCAGGAAGCCGGCGAGAATACCGATGATAATTTCCCAAAGCAATCCCATGTGTGCGCCTCCGCAGGACCTGAAGTAACCGCGCGCGCCGCAGCGATTGTTTGCGGCGCTCGACCGGGCGTCACTCTAGCACGAATCCGCACGCTGCGATGCGCATCCGGCAAACGGCGCGATAGCGGTGCTAGAATGCGGAGTTTGCCGAGGGGGCAATATGGATGAAGGGGACGTACGGAAATTTCTGGAGGCGGTGAAGCGCGGGAGTTTGCCGGTAGAAAGCGCCGTGGAACAGCTGCGCCAATGGCCTTACGAGGACCTGGGTTTCGCCAAGATTGACCATCATCGCGCGTTGCGCCAGGGATTTCCGGAAGTGATTTTCGCGCGAAAGAAAACGCCGCAGCAAGTGAGGGAGATCGCGCGGGGAATGTTGCGCGCGAAGGCCTCGCACAACATTTTGATCACACGCGCGGACAAAAAGATTTTCGCGGCGGTGAAGAAGCTGACGCGGGCGGCGCAGTTTCACGAGCTGTCGGGCGCGATCACGATTGCGCGCAGCGCGGCGCATCACGGAAAGGGCTCGATTTTGGTGGTGACTGCGGGAACCAGCGATATTCCTGTGGCGGAAGAAGCGCTGGTGACGGCACAGATCATGGGAAATCGCGCCGAGGCGATCTATGACGTGGGCGTCGCCGGGTTGCACCGGCTGCTGGAGCACCGGAAAAAATTGACGGCGGCGCGGGTGATCATTTGCGTGGCGGGAATGGAAGGGGCGCTGCCGAGCGTGGTGGCGGGGCTCGTGGCGGCGCCGGTAATTGCGGTGCCGACCAGCACGGGATATGGATCGAGTTTTGGCGGGTTGACAGCGCTACTGGCGATGTTGAACAGCTGCGCTTCGAATGTGAGCGTGGTGAATATTGATAATGGATTTGGCGCTGGGTGCGTGGCTAGCGTGATCAACAGACTTTAGATTGCCACCGAGGCACTGCGAAACAAAACTGCAAAAAGAGAAAATCGGGAATTCTTTAAGCGAGTGCGGCGGCGAGCGCGGCGGCAATTTCACTTTCTTCGCTGGGGTCGACGGTGCGGAGGTCGAGGGTTAGGCGACGATCCTCGATGCGCGCGATAACTGGTGTCGCGGTGGGCGATGTTCCGGCTTGCGGGCTGCTGGCGCCTGGCTTGCGCAGACGTTCTTCGAGTTGGGTGGCGGAGTGGCGCGGAGTGGAGATGGCGATCAGCGTTGTGGGCAACTGCTGATCGGGCGTGGAGCCGCCGCCGATCACGGAAAATCCGGAATGGACTTCGAGCCTTACGTCAGCTGACAGCGCGGGGCGCAATTTTTCGCAGAAGTCTTGCGCGCGATTCGCGATTTCGTTCTGGGATAGCCGGATCATGCGCAGCGCGGGAATTTCCTCCAGCGCGCCGCGCAGATAGGATTGCAGCGTGGCTTCCAGAGCCGCGATGGTGAGCTTGTCCACGCGAAGCGCGCGAAAAAGCGGGTTGGCGCGGATACGCTCGATGATTTCTTTTTTGCCCGCGATGATTCCCGCCTGAGGGCCGCCCAACAATTTATCGCCGCTGAAAGTAATGACCGATGCGCCGGCTTCGCAACTGGCGCGCGCGACAGGCTCTGCAATTCCATTGGCGGAGAGATCGGCAATGCAGCCGGAGCCGAGATCTTCGTAAACGGGAAGATGGAAGCGCTCGCCGAGCGCGACCAATTCCGCCAGTGACGGGCGCTCGGTGAATCCAGTGATGCGGAAATTCGAAGGATGCACGCGGAGGAGCAGGCGGGTGCGATCGCTGATGGCGCGCTCGTAGTCGCGCAGGCGGGTGCGATTGGTGGTGCCGACTTCGCGGAGCAGCGCGCCACTTTCGTTCATGATATCGGGGATGCGGAAACCATCGCCGATTTCGATCAGTTCGCCGCGGGAGACGATAACTTCGGCGCCTTTGGCGAGTGCGTTGAGAACGAGAAATACGGCGGCGGCATTGTTGTTGACGACGATGGCGGCTTCGGCGCCGACCAATTCGGCGAGCAGGCGTGCGGTGTGGACGTCGCGTTTGCCGCGTTCGCCGCGCGAGATGTCGTATTCGAGATTTGCGTAAGTGGCGGCGGTTAGGTTGATCTGCGCGAGGGCCGCGTGCGAAAGCGGGGCGCGGCCGAGATTGGTGTGCAAGACTACGCCGGTGGCGTTGATGACGCGGCGCAGAGATGGCGCGAGAGCGGCCTCGACCGTGACCACGACTGCGGCGACGAGGCGAGCTTGCAATTGGGCCGAGTCGAATGCGTCGGGATTTGGCGCGCCGGATGGCACGGGCTCGCCTTTAAGCTGCGCACGGAAGTCGGAGAGGACGCGACGCACGGTTCGGGTGACGAGGCTGCGACCCGATTTTTCGGCCAGGGCAATCAGACGCGGCTCGAGGAGCAATTCGTCCACCGCAGGAATCGCGCGGAGGCGGGAATCTGAATCCTTCTGCAATCTGGCCGCGGATTCTGGAACGGGGCTCATTGCTAAGGCATTTGAACACAATGTGATAAGGGCTGGCAATCGCAGGCTTGCGGGAAGGCATTTCCCTTTGCGACATACACGCGGAGGGTCACATTGACGCCGCCGATTGTGCACTCTAGGCTAGAGATGCAGGCTGCTGGGAGTTGGCCGCCAAGCACAGGCTTCCTGAAGGCTGGTTCTGCGGCAAGTGCGCTGCGGCCCGAAAACTATGGCGACAATTGACGAAGAGCTAGGACAAATCGAGCGGGACATCCGCACGCTGAAAATTGAGTTCGAGCAATATTTCGGCGGCGGGCGTTCGCGGCCTCCGACCGATACGCAGTGGCGGCTGGAGACGAATTTGAAGCGCTACACGGACCGGGCGGGGGAGCTTTCTTCGGGGCAACGATTTCGCTACAGCAATCTGGCATCCACCTACGCCAAGTACCAGGACATGTGGCGAAAGAAGCTGATCCAGAAGGAATCTGGAACTACGCAGCACCATTACGGCGCGGCGGCGAAGGCCATCGAAGCCGAACGAGCGCGCAAGACGGCGGAAGATGCGATGCGGACGCGCATCGCCGCCGAGGCTGCGGTCAAGACGCTAGCGGAGGACACGGCGCTGTCTTCGGCGACGGCGATTGCGCACGCGGCTGCGGATGCGGCGACGCGAGCTGCGGAGGTACGGCACGCTGCGGATTTCGCGTTGGCGCTTTCTGATCCGGAACACGAGACTGAAAAAGTGGAGAAGCTTTATCAGCGGCTGGTGGAAGCGCGCACGGAAACCGGCGAGAAGGCCGGTGTGCCCAGCCTGAAAGATTTCGAGCGCTTCGTGCGGCAGAAGACCAAGGACTTGAAGGAAAGGGGCGGGCGGGAGATTGAGTACACCGTCAGTATTGAGGGCGGGCATGTGAAATTGAAGGCGAGAGTTTCGAGTTGAGAGATTTTCTGCTGCCAAGGGCGTTGCCAGAGATTCCGCAGGCCAGGCTGATTTAATCCCGACGGTAGCTGATTCCGCAGAGAAAGTTTTCTTCCTTACTCTTCTCGCTGCGCAGCTTGCTTCCCACGAAAACCCTTCCGCGCAGCCAAGCTCTTCCGAATTTTTCCGCAAACGCATACACTGGCGGGGCTTTCTCGACGGGAGGGTTTATCGTGGCGGGAGAACTTGGCGTAGTGCGGGCGCTAATCAGCGTGTTCGACAAGACGGGAGTGGTGGAATTTGCGCGGGAGCTGGCGTCGCTGGGAGTGGAGATTGTTTCGACCGGAGGCACGGCGCGATTGCTGCGCGAGGGTGGCATCGAGGTGCGCGACGTGGCGGAGTTGACTGGGTGGCCGGAAATGCTCGGCGGACGCGTCAAGACCTTGCATCCCAAAGTTCATGCCGGAATTTTATTTCAGCGCGGGAAGGCGGAGGATCGCAAGCAGGCGGGCGAGCATGGAATTGTGCCGATTGATCTGGTGGTGGTGAATTTGTATCCGTTTGCGGCGACGGCGGCAAAGCCGGGCGTGACGCCGGAGGAATTGATCGAAAATATTGACATCGGCGGGCCGGCGATGGTGCGATCGGCCGCGAAAAATTTTCAGAGTGTGGGAGTAGTGACCGATCCGGGCGATTACGCGGGGATCGCAGCGGAGTTGCGGGAGAAACGCGAGCTGAGCCTGGCGACGCGGCTGAATCTTGCGCGGAAGGCTTATGCGCGGACGGCTCGGTACGACGGGGAGATTGCGACCGAGCTCGAGCGGCTTAGCGTGACCGACGGGGCAGCCGGCGGAATTGGCATTGTGATCGGCGCGCTGGAAAAACTGCCGCAGCGGATGCACATTGCGCTGGAGCGGCGGCAGTCCATGCGCTATGGAGAAAATCCGCACCAGGCTGCGGCGCTGTACATTCCCGCCGGATATCCGGCGGCTGGCCTCGCGGGCGCCAGGCAACTGCAGGGCAAGGAACTTTCCTACAACAATCTGGTGGATCTGGATTCGGCGTGGGCGCTGGCGAAGGAATTTCACCGGCCGGCGGTAGCGATCATCAAGCACAACAATCCATGCGGGGTGGCGGAGCAGGAGTCGTTGGCGGAAGCGTACGTGAAGGCGCTGGAGTGCGATCCGGTTTCGGCGTTTGGCGGGGTGCTGGCGTTCAATCGCGCGCTCGACGCAGCAACCGCGGAGGAGGTCGCGAAATTATTTGTGGAGTGCAGCGTGGCGCCAGGATATGCGGCGGCTGCTCTGGAAAAGCTAGGCGCGAAGAAGAATTTGCGGCTGCTGGAAATGCAGAGCGGCGAAGCGCTGGAAGAGCTTGATCTGAAACGGATCTCCGGCGGCATGCTGGCGCAGGAACCTGACCGGCACGAAATGGCGGAAGTGGATCTGAAGGTGGTGACGGAGCGCGCGCCGACACCGGCAGAAACGCGCGCGCTGCTTTTCGCATGGAAAGTTTCGAAGCACGTAAAATCGAATGCGATCGTCTTTGCGCGCGAGGGGCGAACGGTGGGCGTCGGCGCAGGGCAGATGAGCCGGGTGGATTCGGTGAAGATTGCGGTGATCAAGGCGGCTACGAACGGGCTGGATTTGAAGGGCAGCGTGGTGGCGTCGGACGCCTTTTTTCCTTTTGCCGATGGCGTGGAAGAGGCAGGAAGAGCGGGCGCGACCGCCGTTATACAGCCGGGAGGGTCGGTGCGCGATGCGGACGTGATTGCTGCGGCCAACCAGTTGGGGATGGCGATGGTATTTTCCGGCGTGCGGCATTTCAGACATTAGAACGCCTTCAGGAAGAATTCAGCCACATGCGAAATGCGCGCCTTGGTGCGAGCAAATGAAAAGCTCGCGGGAAATACACCGCGAAAGAAAGGCGCTGCGCGCCTTCATTTTTGTCGCGGCTCAAGCCGCGACCCACAAAGATTCTCGAGTCGTTACTCGTCTCCGAACGGGCGCGTGGCGCGAGGTACAGCTGGGCAGCTATTTTTTCTTGGGGTGTGCGGCGGCGCTGGAATTGGGCGCGATGGCGGCGAGCGGTTGGCGGTGATAAGTGATTTCGATGATCTGCGGATCACCGTTTTCGGGGATTATTTCGGAGTGCCAGGTATAAGTATCAGCGTCAATCTTGGTCAAGAGGACCCGCTTGGGCTTGCCGTTCGCGGGATTTTCGAAGTCCAATTTCCTGAGTTCGGCGGATGCAAGATTCAAAAGCGTCGCGTCTGATTTTTCCCATGGCACCAGTTCCGGAGTGAAGTGCCGGAAGTAGAAATTGATGCCGCCGGATTTCTCCACCAGCGTGAAAAACTCGACTACGAGCACTTTGTCGTTTTCGAGGAGTCGAAAATCGCCCAGCATCATGCCGGCCTTGGGCCCCATCCAGACCTGCTCGGCGACACGCGGACCCCACGCGCCACGCCAGCGGCCTTCGAGCCATGCGAAGTCCGCGAGCTTGGGACCCGGAATCGATTGGGGCGGAGTCGGCGACGCCGATGCGTCAGATGTCACCTTGGAGCTGGCCTTTGCTTGCGAGCCTGCTTCGGCGGATTGTTGCGCCGAACCTGCGGGCGGCGCGGTGAAAAACACGAGCGCGGCGCCGAACGCGAACAGGAAGATTACGCCGATTCTGATCCGGAACACCCTCGGCCTCCGAGAGATGCAGTGGTGAGAGTTTCCCACAGGATTCGGGATGGTGTGCATTCGTTTTGCGACGGTTCCAGTCATTTTCTGTGAAACTTTATCATGGAGGTATCCTAAGAGGGCTAATTTGCGTCCAAACAGTCTGCGATACCGGAAGGAACGGGCACGCGGTATTGCTTTGACCGCTTTGGGCCGCTGTACGATAATGGAGTTTTGCGACGGACTCATGAAAACAATCATAGGCATCGCATTTTTATCGCTGATCGGGGTTGTCGCGGCGGCACCAGCCGCGCGCGCGCAGGACGCCTCGCCTGCATCGTCCACGCCGGCCGTTCCCAAATCCACGGAGCCCAGCAAGAGTGCCGCGTCCACGCCAGCGAACCCTGGAGAGCAGGGGGCGCGGGGCGATGTGTATTACTACTTCACGATGGGGCATGTGGACGAGCAGCAATACGAACTGACCGGCCGAGCGGAGCTGGCCACGCAAGCGATCGAGGCTTACAAGAAGGCGCTGGAGCTGGCGCCGGGATCGCCCGTGATCCGGGAACGGCTGGCCGAGATATACGCCAAGTCGCAGCGCCTGCGGGAAGCCGTGGAGCAGGCGCAAGGAACGCTGAAGGCTGATCCGAACAACGTGGATGCGCACCGGCTGCTGGCGCGCATTTACGTCCGCGAGCTCGGCGATTTAAGCGCCGGCGAAGTGCAAAAAGAAACGTTGGAAAAGGCGATCGCGCAATTCCAGGAAATTTTGAAAATACAGCCGGATGACGTTTATTCCGGGCTGTGGCTGGCGCGGCTTTATCGTTTTGAAAATAAGCACAGCGAAGCGGAAACCGTGCTGCGCGGATTGCTGGCGCGCGACGCGGGCAATGGCCCAGCGCTGGAGCAATTGAGCCAGCTGCTGATGGATGAAGGGCGGTCGCAGGAAGCGGTGACGCTGCTTTCCGATGCGGCCGGGGAATCTTCTTCGCCGGAAGTTTACGATCTGCTGGGCGACGCGTATTCGCAAGCGAAGGAGTACGCCAAGGCGGAAGCTGCCTATCGCAAGGCCGTGGAGGAAGACCCGGACGATCCGGGCCACTTACATGGGCTGGCGCAAGCGCTGATGGCGGAGGACAAGTACGCGGATGCTCTGGAGCAGTTCAAACGTTTGACGGAGATCGAGCCCAGCACGTCGGAGAATTTTTTGCGGATGGCGCAGCTTTATCGCCGTCTGGGAAAATTCGACCAGGCAGAGGCGAGTTTGCTGCGCGCGAAACAACTGGCGCCGGGCAGCCTGGAAGTTCTCTACAACGAAGCGCTATTGTACGAGGATCAGGGGCGGTACGACGACGCGGTGAAGGTGCTGAGCGACGCGATCGCCGGCATGAAGAGCCAATCGAGCAGCGCGCGGAATTCGGCAGGCGCTGCCGCTGCGGGCAACGGCACGGAAGGCTCGGCGAGCGGCGAGACGAGTCCGAATGCGCTGGCAATTCTTTACGAGCAATTGGGGCACGCCTACCGCGAAGAGGAAGATTATTCCGCCGCGATTCAGACATATCAGGAAATGAGCAAGTTGGGAACCGACGCGCGCAAGCGCGCGGAAATGCTGCTGATTGACACCTACCGGGAAAGCCGCGACCTCGATCGCGCGATCGCCGCGACCAAGAAGACGCTGGAAGCTTCGCCCAATGATCCCAGTCTGACGGTGACGCTGGCGATGTTGTACGGCGAGAAGTCGGACGCAGATTCAGCTACCAAGCTGCTTGCTAGCCTGTTGAGAGGAAACGACAGCGACCAGGAAATTTATTTGAACCTCGCGCAAGTGCAGGAGCGCGGGAGAAAGTACGCCGAAGCGGAGCAATCGGCGCAGAAAGCCGAGCAAATGGCGCGGGGAAATGACGATAAAGAAACCGCGTGGTTCATGCTGGGCGCGATCTACGAGCGGCAGAAGAAATTCGATCAGGCGGAGCAGGAATTCCGCAAGGCGCTGGAAGTGAGCCCCGGCAATGCTTCGGTGCTGAATTATTACGGATACATGCTGGCCGACCGCGGAGTGCGCCTGGAAGAGGCGACGGCAATGATCAAGCAGGCGGTGACGCAGGAGCCCAGTAACGGGGCTTATCTGGACAGTCTGGGCTGGGCGTACTACAAGCAGAACAAGCTGACCGAAGCGGAAGAGAATTTGCGCAAGGCGTCCGAGCGGCAGAAGCATGACCCGACGATCCTGGGGCACCTGGGAGATGTGTATGCCAAGCTGGGCCAGAGCGATCAGGCTGCAATTTATTGGGAACGCGCGCTGGCGGAATGGCAGAAGGCCGTCCCGGCGGACTACGAAACGGACAAAGTGAACGAACTCGACGCGCAACTGAAGAATCTGAAGCGGCGCACGGCGCAAAAAACCACGCCGGATTCAGCGAAACCGCAGTAAGCTCCCCCGCATGACCCGCGCGACATTGCAGAAAAAATCGGTGCGCCTTCCGGCGTTTGCGAAAATTAATTTATGCTTGCACGTTGTGGGCAAGCGGCCAGACGGTTACCACGAGCTGCGCACGATTTTCCAGGCCATCTCGCTGCGCGATACGCTTGAACTTTCCATTGCGCCCGGTTCGTCCGGTTTTCACTTCACGCTAACTTCGAACGATGCAACGTTGTTGGGTCCTGAGAATCTTGTGGCGCGCGCAGTGGTGGCGATGCAGCAGGAAATCGGATTTCACGGCGACGTGTCCGCGCATTTGGAAAAAAAGATTCCCGTGGCGCGGGGAATGGGCGGCGGGTCGAGCGACGCGGCTACGGCGATGATCGGAATGCTGCGACTGACCGGTGCGAAGTTGCCGCTGGCGCGGCTGGTGGAAATCGCGGCGGGGCTGGGCGCGGATGTGCCGTTCTTTCTGTTTGGCGGACGCGCGCTGGCGGTAAACCGCGGGGATGAAATCTACCCGCTGCCGAACGCGCCGAAGCAAACGATTGTGGTGGTGTCTCCGCGCGCTATCGGAGTGAGCACCAAGGACGCCTTCGGCTGGATTTCTGCGGATTTGACAAAACGCCCGGAACCCCCTAGAATTTGGGGGTTCTGCGCTCTGTGCTGGAGCCGGCAGGGGGCAGGCCTTTCGAATGATTTCGAGGGGCCGGTCTTCCACCGTCATCCGCGCCTCGAAGAAATTCGGGACGGATTGCTCAAGCGAGGAGCCGCAGATGCCGCGCTGGCGGGTAGCGGGTCGGCGGTGTTCGGAATATTCCGAAACCCAGCGCGTGCGCGCCGAGCCGCTCGTGCGTTCCCGGAAGATTCGGTTTTCGTCGTTGAAACCCTATCCAGGGAAGACTATGGCCGTGCCTTGGGCTGGCGTGCGGATGCGCAGGCGCGCCTGAGTGTGAACGGCTGAGGGATGATTTTTGACCGACGATAAATTCAAAATTTTCTGCGGTACTGCGAATCCGGCGCTGGCGAAGGCGATTTGCAAGTATGTGGGCGTGCCGCTGGGCGAAGCGGAGCACGGACAGTTCAGCGACGGCGAGACGCGTTATCAGATTCTGGAGAATGTGCGCGGGGCGGATGTATTCGTGGTGCAGCCCTGCAGTACGCCGGTGAATTTCAATCTGATGCAGTTGCTGCTGATGATTGATGCGTTCAAGCGGGCTTCGGCGTGGCGCATCACGGCGGTGGTTCCGTATTACCCGTACGCGCGGCAAGATCGCAAGGACCGGCCGCGAGTGGCGATTTCGGCGAAGCTGGTGGCGGACCTGCTGGAAACGGCGGGGGCGAGCCGGGTGCTGACCCTGGATTTGCACGCGCCACAGATTCAAGGATATTTCAATATTCCCGTGGATCACCTTTTTGCGTCGCCGGTGCTGGTGGAACATTTTCAGAAGATGAATCTGGGCGCGATCACGGTGGTTTCGCCGGATGCGGGCGGAGTGGAGCGGGCGCGATTTTTTGCGAAGCGAATTGGCGCGCCGCTGGCGATCGTGGACAAGCGGCGCATTGACGTGAACGTGAGCGAAGTGATGCACCTGATCGGCGACGTGGCCGGACGGCCGGCGCTGGTGATTGACGACATCATTGATACGGCAGGAACACTGGTGAAAACGGCGGAGGCGCTGCTGGAGCATGGCGCGACCAGAGTATTCGCGGCGTGCACGCATGCGGTGCTTTCCGGGCCGGCGGTGGAGCGGATTGCGAAGTCGAAGATCGAGGCGGTAGTGGTTTCGGATTCGGTTCCGCTGAGCGAAGCGGCGCAGAAGTTAGGCAAGATCACGGCGCTGAGCGTGGCGCCATTACTGGCGCGCGGCATTCAGTCCATTCACGAAGAGACTTCGATCAGCGAATTGTTTATTTAGGGACGGGGCCGGCTTCGCGCCGGCGGATTTTTGGGAATGCAAGCTTGCCGGCGAGAGGCAGCGAAGAGCAGCCGGCGCAACGAGGGAGTCATGGAGACATTTACAATCGAAGGCCAGGTACGCGAAGGGCGCGGGAAAGGTCCGGCGCGGCGCACGCGCTTGAGCGGAATGGTCCCGGCGATTCTGTACGGCGGGAAGAAGGATTCAATTTCCATTTCCGTGAACGCGAAGCAAGTGGCGCGGATTCTGCGTTCCGAGACGGGGCACAACACGATTTTTACGGTGCAAGTGGCGTCCGGCGCGGCCGAAAAGGCGATGGTGAAGGATTGGCAGGTGGATCCGGTGAGCGGCAAGTTGCTGCACGTGGATTTGTATCGCATCGCGATGGACGTGCGCATGCGCGTCATGGTTCCTGTGCACACGTTCGGTGAGCCGCAGGGCGTGAAGCTGCAGGGCGGCGTGTTCGAGACAGTTACGCGCGAAGTGGAAATCGAATGCTTGCCTGCGGACATCCCGGAAGAGTTCAGGGTGGACGTGACGGAGATGCTGATCGGCAAACAGTTGCGCGCCGCCGATTTGCCGTTTGACCCGGCGAAGATCAAATTACTGACGGATCCGGTCCGCGTGATCGCCCACGTTGTGGTGCTGAAGAAGGAAGAGGAACCGGTGGCGGATGCGGCCGTGACAGCGGATGCGGCGCCGGCGGAACCGGAAGTGATGAAGAAGGGCAAGAAGGAAGTGGAAGGGGAAGAAGGCGAAGCCGCGGAAGCTCCGGCGGCGAAAGCCGAGAAGTCCGAGAAGAAGAAGTAGCTTTTGGATTGCGGCGCTCGGGGCGAACGCTCAGGGTAAAAATGAGACTTATCGTCGGCCTCGGAAACCCTGGCCCGGAATACGAGTTTACGCCGCACAATCTGGGCTTTCTGGCGGTGGATGCGCTGGGCGGGCGCGCGGGGATTCGGGTAACGCGGCCTGAGGCGAAATCGTACGTTGGGCTGGGCAGCATTGCCGGAAATGAAGTGGCGCTGGCCAAGCCGCAGACGATGATGAATCTGAGCGGCGCGGCGGTGCGGATGCTGCTCGAGCGGTACCAGTGCCAGGCCGCTGAGATGATCGTGCTGAGCGATGAGGCAGCGTTGCCCTGGGGCATGCTGCGGATCCGGGAACGAGGCAGCGCCGGCGGGCACAACGGATTGAAGTCGATCATTGCGTCGGTCGGGTCGAACGAATTTATTCGCGTGCGGTTGGGCGTGAAACCGGAGTATCCGCTGGAAGACATGGCGGACTACGTCTTGCACACGATGCGGAAGCCGGAGCGCGAGATTGCTGCGCAGATGGCGGCGGATGCGGCAGAAGCCGTGGAATTGATTGTGGCTGAGGGCGCGGGCAAGGCGATGGCGAAGTTCAACCGGCGCGTCGAGTCTGACGAAGAAGATTTGGAATGAAAGGTTTTTAGTTCTAAGGCCCGGAAGTTGGGAAAGAGAAGACGAGGAATCGAGGACATATGGAAGAGCGTCAGTACGACCTGATTTTTATTTGCCGGCCGGATACGCCGGAAGCGGACATCGACAAAGTGATTGCGACCCTGGAGAGCACGGCGACGGAGAAGGGCGCGAAGATCGAGTCGGTCGCCAAGTGGGGCCGGAAGCGCATGGCGTACCGCGTGCAGAAACTGCACGAGGGATACTTTGTGTATATGGTCATCAAGACCACGCATGGCGAAGTGGTGAAAGAGCTGGAGCGCCGGTTGAAGGTGGCGGATCCGGTGATCAAGTACCTGACCGTGCGACTGGACGAAGAATTGAAGCGGCAGGAGAAATTGAAGCGGCACCGCGAGCGTCGCGCGGCGCGCCGTCCGCGCAAGACGGTGGCTGCGCCGGCGACGCCTGTTGCGCCTATCGCGCCACCGAGCGAGCAGTCCGCGCCAACGGCGTAAATGGATTTCGGCTGTAGGGGCGCGTCTGAGACCCGCCCCTACGATCCCAAGGGTATGAGATCGACGGGAAATTAGTCAGGAGAATCGAATGGCAGAAGAAAACGCACCAATGCAGCAATCGCACGGCCCCTCGTCCGGAGGGATGCGGTCTTCAGGACCGGGCGGTCCCGGTGGCCCAGGCGGAGGACGTCCTGGCGGACCAGCAAAGCGCGGTAAGCGGAGTTTTGTGCGCAAGAAGAAGGTTTGCCGGTTCTGCGTGGACAAGGCCGACTTCATAGATTACAAGAAGGCCGAGATTCTGGCGCCGTTCATTCAGGAGCGCGGGAAGATTTTGCCGCGGCGCATGACCGGAACCTGTTCGCGGCACCAGCGGTGGCTGACCGTGGCGATCAAGCGGGCGCAGAATATTGCGCTGCTGCCGTTTGCCGCGGAATTGTAGTTCGCAAAGAGTTAAGGAAGGCGGGTACCGCAGGCGCGGGACCCGCCCCTACGGCTCGTTGCAGGGCTAGTGGTAGCACGGCGAAAAACAAAGATGCCGGCCAGACGCCGGCGCTACGTTTAAAGGATTCGAGGTCCGCATATCATGCAAATCATTTTGCAGGAAGACGTGGAAAAGCTGGGAAACCGCGGCGAACTGGTGGAAGTTGCCGAGGGCTACGCGCGCAATTTTCTGCTGCCGCGCAAGCTCGGGCTGGAAGCTACGGCTGGAAATCTGAAGCGGTTGGAACGGATGCGGGCGCACTTCGCGAAGAAGGAAGCCACCGAGAAGGACGCGGCGCAAAAGCAGGGAGAACAGCTCGCGGCCGTAGCTTTGGAGTTCACGCGCAAGGCTGGAGAGAACGACCAGTTGTTCGGGTCGGTAACGTCTCTGGACGTCGCCGAGGCGCTGGCTGCGAAGGGATTCGCGATTGACCGGAAGAAGATCGTGCTGGCCGAACCGATCAAGGTGATGGGCGATTACGACGTTCCGGTGAAGCTGCATCGCGAAGTGACCGTGCATGTGAAAGTCGCGGTGAAGAAGGAAGAGTAACGCAGCGATTCCTTCGACCTGTATTTTTGCTGACGGATTATTTCCAGGAATCGCGAGAGCATCAGGCGTCCTGTAAGCCGGGACGCCTTCTTTTTTTGCGCCGAGGCTTTTCCACTTTTCCGAATCCTTGCACAGGCCGGTACGGTTGACGCGCCCGCAGCGAATGCGCACAATCCTGCTCGCTGCCGAAGCACCACGAGTATCGGGCGACGGCAGGCACGGCAGGCCGTGCCCCTGCGACAGCAAGTCGAGCGCTTGCGCGCGCCTGCTCATAGGTGCAAAATCAGGCGAGCCGCCAATCATCAGGTAGTCGACGACGCAGCAAAAGAATAAACAATGCCAGGCGACGCCACTCTCGAACGACCGTTACCGCACAATCTGGAAGCAGAGCGCAGCATTCTGGGCGCGATTCTGCTGGATAACCACGCCTTGAATGCGGCGATCGAGAAGATACGCTCGGACGATTTCTTTTTGCCGCAACACCGGCAGATTTTCGAGCGCATGGTGCAGCTGGGAGAAAAGCAGCAGGCGATCGACATCGTGACGCTGATGGAGGATTTGTCGCGGCGCGGCGAATTGGAAGCGGCGGGTGGGATTGCCTATCTTTCGCAGCTGGCGGACGGGCTGCCGCGCATCACGAACGTGGAGCATTACGCGCGAATCGTCAAAGAAAAGTCGGTGCTGCGCAACTTGATCTTTTCGGCGTCGGCAATTCAGGAGCAGGCCCTGGCGGCGGGCGACGACGCGGACGTGATTCTGGACCGCGCCGAGTCCGTGATTTTTCAGCTGGCGGAAGACCGGGTGAAGGCCGGGCTGATCGGCGTCAAAGAACTGGTTCGCGACAATTTTGAACGGCTGGAAAAAATATTCAGCGAAGGGCGGCGGATCACTGGCCTCGCCACGGGCTACGCGAACCTGGACAACGAAACGGCGGGCTTGCAGCCTTCCGAACTGATCATTCTGGCGGCGCGGCCTTCGATGGGGAAAACGGCGCTGGCGCTGAACATCGCGGAAAATGTGGCCGTGCGCCATCGCGAACCGGTGGCGATCTTCAGCTTGGAAATGTCGAAGGAATCGCTGCTGCTGCGCTTGCTGGCATCGCAAGCGCGCGTGGACGCGCACAAATTCCGAACGGGCCACATGAACCGCGACGACTGGGGGAAAGTGACGGGCGCGCTGACAAATCTGGCGGAGGCGCCGCTGTGGATTGATGATTCTGCTTCTTCGACAGTGATGGAGATGGGCGCGAAGGCGCGGCGGCTGAAGCGCGACCGCGGGCTTTCGCTGATCATCGTGGATTATTTGCAACTGGTGGTGCCGACGAACATGGGCCGGCAGAGCAACCGTCAGGAAGAAGTTTCGGGCATGTCGCGCGCGCTGAAGGGCCTCGCGAAGGAATTGAAGGTGCCGATCGTTGTGCTGAGCCAGTTGACGCGCGCGCCGGAACGCGAGGAGCGCAAGCCGCAGCTTGCGGATTTGCGCGAGTCGGGCGCGATTGAACAGGACGCGGACGTGGTGCTGTTCATCAACCGGCCGAATTTCTACAAGACGGATTTGCCGGATGAGGATCGCGCGAAAGCGGAGCTGATCATCGCCAAACAGCGCAACGGCCCAACCGGGAATTTGAATTTTGTTTTTCTGGCGCGACACACGCGGTTCGAAGAGGCAGCGCCGGATGCATGGAGCGCCGGAGGCGAACCGGAGGAGTAACCGTCGGCCGAATCGTCCGCGCGGGGCCACGTTCGTGTCGGAATGGCCGCAGACCCGGCTACGTTATCCTGCTAGGAAATGGCCAGTCTGCAGAGATAGCCTTCCGGTAACATCCTTCCTTTCTTCTGCTTACAAGGGACTATAGCGCGGCGTGACGGTTCGCACGCCGCTGGCAGCCGTCCTGCAACAACCCAATCTGGATGTTTACCTAAACGGCGCGAAGCGAATTGCGAATGGCAATTTCGTTCGCGTGCGCGGCGAGGAGTCTGGCATTCTAAATGACGATGCCGAGAACAATTCATTTTGCGGGACGCCCGGTGTGGGCGGAGATTTCGCTGAAGGCCATCCTGCATAACCTGCGGGTGATTCGCAAACAGGTCGGAGCGTCACGAAAAATTCTGGCGGTGGTGAAGTCGAACGCCTACGGACTCGGTGCGGTGCCGGTCGCGAAGGCGCTGCAGAAGGCCGGAACAGAATGGTTCGGCGTAACCTGCGCGAACGAAGGCGTGGAACTGCGCCAGGCGGGCATCCGCAAACGGATTCTGATTTTGACCGGGTTCTGGCCGGGCGAAGAAAAACGGCTGATTCAGAATAATCTGACGCCTACGGTAACTCGCGTGGCTGATCTTGGCCATCTGGAGCGCAGCGCCAAGGCCGCCGGCGGAAAAACCCGGGTGCGATTTCATTTGAAGATCAATACGGGCATGAACCGGCTGGGGATTTCCGCGGATGAAGTGGAATGCTTCGCGCAAGCGTTGGCCGGGTGCAAACAGATCGAGCTGGAAGGGACGTTCACGCACTTCGCGTCCGCTGAGGATTTCACAGCGCAGCAGACGAACGACCAGGAGAAGATTTTTCTGTCATGTCTGGAACGCTTGCGCGCGCTCGGCGTCTCGCCCGGGATCGTGCACATGGCGAACAGCGGCGCGATTTGCGCGCGGCCGAGCACCTGGGCAGACATGGTTCGTCCTGGAGCAATTCTTTACGGTTATTACCAGTCGTTTGACCCGCCACAAAAAAAACAGGAAGTGATGGGCCAGATGGCGTTGCAACCCAGCCTTTCGCTGCGAGCGCGCATCGTTTCGTTGCGCGATGTGCCGGTGGGAGAAGGCGTGGGCTACGCCGCGCGTTTTGTGACCAAGCGGCCATCGCGCATTGCGGTGATCAATGCAGGATATGCGGACGGCGTGGTGCGGGCACGGACCAACCGCGGATGGGCGCTGGTGCGCGGGCATCGCGTGCCGCTGGTGGGAACGATCTCCATGGATTTGACCACGCTGGATTTGACCGACGTGCCGGAAGCTGTGCTGGGCGACGTGGTGACGATTTACGGGAAGGATGGCGAGGCTTCGATCGAAGTGTCCGAAGTGGCGCACGAGATTGGGACGGTGACGTCCGATTTGTTGTGCGCGCTGGGGCGGCGCGTGCCGAAGTTCTACGTTTAACCTCTGATTTCCCTCTTGCAGTGCGCGCCCTTCGCCGTATGATCAAGCCGACATGAAACCATTTTTGATCGTGGCGCTGTTCGCTTCGCTCGTGGGAGCCTCCGCGACGCCCGAATATTCCATTCAAGCGATACGCTACGCCAGCTCTCCGGGTGTGCAGCTCTCCGAGCTGGTGGTGGGCGGGCCAAAAGACCAGAAAGTTGAGATTGCCATGGTGGTTTGGCTGATTCGCGGCGGGGGGCATACGATTCTTTTCGACAGCGGCTTTCATCGGGACACTTTTGTGAAGGATTTTCCGATGAAAGATTATCTGCGGCCCGACAAGGCGGTGGAAACTGCTGGAGCAGAGCCGGAGGACGTCACGGACGTCGTCATCAGCCATGCGCACTGGGATCATATGGGCGGGATCGACCTGTTTCCGAAGGCGAACGTCTGGATTCAAAAGGAAGAGTATCGCTACTACACCATGGATGCGTGGCAGCCGGGCGGAAACCACGGCGGCATAGATCCGGAAGACGCCAAGGAACTTTTACAAGTAAATGCCGAGGGTCGCATGCATCTGGTGGATGGCGATAACGTCGAAATTTTTCCGGGCATTCGCGCTTACACCGGCGCGCGGCACACCTATGCTTCGCAATATCTGAGGGTGGAAGGGAATCCTACGTTCGTGCTGGCTTCGGACAATTGTTATTTCTACCTTAATCTTTCCTCGCACCTGGCCAGCGCAACGTTCAGCGATGCCGATCATGCGGCCAACATCGCAGCGCAGTCGCGGATGATCGAGCTGGCGGGGTCGCCGGACCGCGTGGTACCCGGGCATGACGCGCTGCAATTCCAGAAGTTCCCTGCTGAAGGACGCGTGGCCAAGATAAAGTAGGCATGGTCGGCGCCTAATGTTCTGGCTGACGTTGGCGGCGCGCGGCCGTCGCGGTCCACTATGCCAGTTCCCTAACCATTCAGCTGTGCCTTAGTCCAATTATATTAGCGAATGCGCCCGGCCGGGCTGCCGTGCGGCTCCGCAATGACCCGGCCCTGAGGCATACGAGTTTGCTTGGGTTACGCGGCGGAAACACAGCTCATTGACTGGGGCTTCGTACCCGGTGCTATACTCTGGAGTTCATAAGGATTTTATAAAGCAAGTCCGATCATTCCGGCGGGGCGCTCCAAAATATCATAGGCCGGAAAAAAGAACTCGAGGCGAAGCAAGGGAGCGAGATTCGCCTTTTTCATAATCATAAGGTGGAACCATGCAGAGGAACCCTGGGTCTCCAAATCGCCCTCCTAGCGTCACGGCTCCTGAAAACTCTCCAAACAAGGCGGCATCCTCCCCGCGCGCAGTGCACGAGCACGTTGGGACGTTCTGGGACATGTTGGGGATACGGTTGGTGTTCATGGCCGTGTGCGTGGCGGCGGGCTTTCATTTCCGTCCGTTCAGTGTGACTCCGGTGGCTGGAGCCGCGGTGGGACTTTTGTTTGGCCTTGCCGTGATCCTGTTCGAGCTGCGGCTGCGCCACGCGAGCTTGCGCCGGTTGATTGGAGCGGCGATAGGATCGATTCTGGGACTGCTGGGCGCTTACCTGACGTCGCTGATTTTGACGCATACGATCATGCCGGAGAGCACCCGGTCGTTTTTCAGTCTGGCGGCATTTCTGGTGATGGCCTACATTGGGTTGATTCTGGGCGCGAATAAGGGTGACATGCTGAACCTGCAAGCGCTGGGTGGATTGTTCGGCAGCGAGCGCAGTTTGAAGCACTCTTTTAAGGTGCTGGACACCAGCGTGATTATTGATGGGCGCGTGGCGGACATCGCGGATGCACAATTTCTGGACGGCACGGTGATCATTCCACAATTCGTGCTGCACGAACTGCAACTGGTAGCGGATTCGGCCGACCCGCTGAAGCGACAACGCGGAAGGCGGGGGCTCGAAGTGCTGCAACGAATCCAGAAGATGGCCCACCTGGAAGTGCAAATCGCCGACGATGATTTCCTGCAGATACCGGAAGTGGACCTGAAGCTGATTGAATTGGCGAAGCGCTACGACGCGAAAATCGTGACCAACGATTTTAATTTGAACAAGGTTGCAGCGCTGCAGGGGATCGAGATTCTGAATGTGAACCAGCTGGCCAATGCATTGAAGCCGGTAGTGCTGCCGGGCGAAACTATGCGCGTATTCATTTTGCGCGAAGGAAAAGAGTACAACCAGGGCGTGGCCTATCTGGACGATGGGACAATGGTGGTCGTGGATGGGGCGCGCAAGATGATCAACAAGACGATCGACATCACTGTGACTTCGGTGCATCAGACGACCGCGGGGAAAATGATCTTTGGACGATATGATGAGCGCGGCGAGCAGCAGATTCCTCGCGGCACCGCGGCGCCACACTCCGAACCTCCATCGGCGCCACGGGCGAACGAGGGAGCCGCGGCTGGGGGCGAGCGGCCTGCGCGGCCCTTGTATCCCGAGACAGGCAGAAGTTAGCGGCCGCGGCCTGCAAGTCACTGCCGGTTCGCGCCGTCTCCTCTCATCGATGGTGCACTGAAGTGCGCCGCCAAACCGCTTCCGTTCAGGCCTCACCGCGCGATGGTCCTGCGGCGCGCGTCATTCCCCGTAAACAAGAGTGCGTGTGCTGGACCGCTGGATTGCGATAGACTGTCCTCCCTCTTATGAGCCGAGTCGCCGCCATTATTCCCGCCGCAGGTCTGGGCACCCGCATGGGCGCCGAAATGCCGAAGCAGTTCCTTGAACTGGATGGGATGCCGCTGGTGATTTTCACGCTGCGCCGCTTGGCCGCGTGCAACGCAATCACTGATTTTTTCCTTTCGACACGCGCGGACGACGTGGTGTCGCTACAGGACAAAGTTGCCAAGGCGGCGTTGGGAAGGCCGGCGCGAGTGGTGCATGGCGGGGATACACGGCAGCAGTCCGTGGCGAACGCGCTGGCGCAAGTGGACCCCGCGACAGAAGTGGTGTTGGTGCATGACGCGGTGCGGCCGTTTGTGACGGCGGAACAGTTGGATCGTGTGATTGCGGAGGCGCGCAAGCGCGGCGCGGCGATTCTGGGCATTCCGGCGATCGATACGGTGAAGGAAGTGAAACGCGGGACTTTGCCGGAAGACATGGCGCTGATCTCCACAACGATTCCGCGCGAGCGGATCGTGCTGGCTCAGACGCCGCAGGCATTTTCCTATGCGTTGCTGCGGGATGCGTTTCGCAAGGCGCAGGCGGATGGAGTGCTGGCGTCGGATGAATCGGCGCTGGTGGAACGATTCGGGCACGACGTGTTCGTGGTGCTAGGCTCGGAGCGGAACTTCAAGATTACGCGGCCGGCGGACATGGATTTGGCGCGGTTTTATCTGGAGCAGGAACGTAAAGCGGCAAAGCAATGAAGAGGATCGGTAAGACGCGATTGGGACTGACCTACAGCCAGCGACATTCCTGGAAATTCGATTGCTTATTGGGGAACCACGGTGCCTGCTGTGTTACCTGTTGTTGCGTTCCTTTTTCTATTTAGATTGATGATCAAGCGTCTCAAATGCAGGCTGGTCGCACTTCGAATCAAGGAAGCTTCATGACACGTTCGGGAATTGGATACGACTTGCATCGGCTCGCCGCGGGGCGAAAGCTGATGATCGGCGGGATCGAGGTGCCGTTCGACAAAGGCTCGGTGGGGCATTCGGACGGCGACGTGCTGGCGCATGCTTTGTGCGACGCGTTGCTGGGGGCGGCGAGCCTCGGAGACATTGGGACGCATTTTCCGGATACGGATCCGAAGTGGAAGGGCGCGGCGAGTCTTTTATTTCTGGAGCACACGCGGAAGCTGCTTGATGAGCGCAAGTTGCGCATCAGCCATCTGGACGCGGTGGTGATTTGCGAGCGGCCGAAATTGGGGCCGCACTTCCCTGCCATGCGCGCGGCGCTGGCGAAATCGCTAGGGATTGCGGAAGCGCAGATCAATCTGAAAGCGAAGACGAACGAGGGCACGGGCGAGATCGGGCGCGGCGAGGCGATTGCGGCGCACGCGATTGCTACCTTGGAAGGTTGAGGTCACCGCAAAGGCCCATAGTTCGCAGAGAAACCATAAGACAAGATGTGAAATTTTATATCCGGGGCGCGCACCTGGCTCCGAGACGGACGGAACGAGAATGAACTGGCTTACGGGATTTCATGCGGTGGAGGAGGCGCTGGCGGCGGGACGGGCGCTGGACCGCATCGTCATCGCGCGCGGGCGCCACGGCGAGCGCGTCCAGGCTGTGGTGCAGCTGGCGAAGGCCAAGAGCGTGCCGGTGCGGTTTGAAGACCGCGTGCAGATTGACCGTCTGGTAGGGACTCGCGAGCACCAGGGAGTAGCAGCGCTGGGCGCGGCCAAACCGGCGATGGGGCTGGAGGACTTGCTGGCGGCACAGACGCCGCAGGGATTACTGGTCTTGCTCGATGGCGTCGAGGATCCGCATAACCTGGGCGCGGTGGTGCGCACGTCGCTGGCGGCTGGAGCGAACGGCGTGGTGATTCCGGAGCGCCGGGCGGCGGGACTCACGGACACCGTGGAGCGGGCGTCGGCGGGCGCGCTAGCGCATATGCCGATTGCGCGGGTGAAGAATCTGGTGCGCGCGATGGAGGAGATGAAAGAGGCGGGCTATTGGCTGGTGGGGCTCGATGAACGCGCGGAAAAAAGTTACACGGAAGTGGATCTGAAGGGGCCCATCGGAATCGTGCTCGGGAGCGAGGGCGAAGGACTGCACGAATTGACGCGCAAGCGCTGCGATTTTCTGGTCTCGCTGCCTACGGCTGGGCCGGTGCGGTCGCTTAACGTTTCGGTGGCGGCTGGGGTGATGTTGTTTGAGGTGGTGCGGCAGCGCGGGGCAGATCGTGGACCGGCGCGGCGGAGCAAGTCAACGGCACCACAGATGAACACAGATAAAGGCTGAAAGAGATGACTGCTTAAACCCTTCGATATTTTCGGTCTTCGATTAGCAATGCGCTATTTGTCGGACGCCCCGATTCTATTTATCGTACTTCAGCAACGAAAACACGTGGAGGCCGGGAAGCTTGGCGCGGCCGTTGAGGAAGCTGAGTTCGACGGCGAAGGCTGCTCCCGCTACTTTGCCGCCGAGTTGCTGGATTAGCTTGACGGTGGCTGCTGCGGTGCCGCCGGTGGCTAGCAGATCGTCGCAAATGAGGACGGTTTGGCCGGGCTTGATGGCATCTTGGTGGAGCTCGAGTTGGTCCGTGCCATATTCGAGTTGATAGGTGACGGAGGTAGTCTTGCCGGGAAGCTTCTTCGGTTTGCGCACCGGAACGAAACCGGCGCCGAGGCGATAGGCCAGCGCGGGGGCGAAAATAAATCCGCGCGCTTCAATGCCGGCGACAATGTCCACTTTGGTACCGTCGTATTGTTCGCAGAGCTGGTCCACGAGCGAATGGAAACCGGCCGGGTCTTTAAGCAGGGTGGTGAGGTCGTAGAATAGGATGCCCGGCTTGGGATAATCGGGGATTTCGCGGATTAGGGTTTTCAGGTCGGACATTCTTCTCCTTCGTTCCGTGATGCGATTGCGTGCTAACCAGCCAAGCTATTTGGCCGAAAACCAAATCGTGCCCCTCACACTTCAGTGCTCGATCGAAAATCCTCTCTCGAATTTTGGGTTCAGCGCTGCCTCTTCTTCGGCTACGCTTGCAACCGAGGCGCCGTGGGGGCCGCGTGCAAGCTCCTTGCGAAACTCTTGTAGTTTCGAAGCGCTACCGACGGCGTAAACCTCAACGCGGCCGTCCGGCAAGTTTCTCGCATAGCCGCCAAGTCCGAACCGCTGCGCCAAGCGCATGGCGAAATACCGGTAGCCGACTCCTTGCACCATTCCGCTGATGAAGTAACGTCTGGACTCGCGGGCTTGCGGCGTATCTTCCATGGCTCGTGCGGAACCGTAATCCGCAAACGCGTGATTTTAACAGAGGCGTGCTCAGCGCACCATGAAGGAAAGCTGTCTGCGTTCCGCGATGAGAACGCCGTACTTGAGGGCTCAACGGGATCGATGACTAATGGACGGAGCGCACCGCAATAGCGAGAGTGATCCGGGGGCGACCGAAGGTTTCGTAATTGGAGTTGCGCGGGCGGCCGCAAGAGTACAATCGAGCCCGTTCTAGCGCCTGACGGGATGATTTCGCTGAAGGCTGCGACGAGGTATAGAAATGAACCTGATGCATTCGGATTTCCAGCTACTTTTTGACGCACTATTTGGAATGTCAAAAACGCTGTTGGACAAACAGGGCGCGTTCTTGCCGATCGGTGCAATCGTGCTCCCGGAAGGCAAAGTCGGCCACGTCGCGGCTTATCCCGAAGACGAACAGCCGGGTGCGCACAAAGCTTTGGAACTCCTGGAAGGCGGTCTCCGGCTCATGGCCACAAAAGGAAAATGCCGGGCGGCGGGCATGGCGATTGATACTCGGCTGAAGGCAGCCCCCCGGCAAGATGACGTCGGCAAGGACGCTATCTGGATAATCTTGGAGGAAAGAACCGGCCAGTCGCAGGGCATTGTTGTTCCCTACGCGAAATCTTTGCAGGGAGGATTTACTTACTTTAGCGCTTTCACACAACCCGAAAGACCACGCATTTTTCTAACCGTAAACTAGTTCAATGGATCTGCAAGTGCGGACTGCTGGCTTGCGGGCACCCGCGATAGAATATTAGAAGGCGCCGCGCCAGGGTGTATTTTCGTGCGGAATGGTTGAGCGCCGCGAGAAGATGCCGAATTCTAAGTCGCGACGATTTGCTCTGCATTCCAACCGGCGGAAAGTGCGTTTCGCTGTGCACCGTGGAACGACCGAGGATTAGACGCGACGAGCGAACTTCGCATCCAAAGATAGATGCTCGAACTTCTCAAGATCACTGGAGTTTTGCGATTAGTAGCGCGATGCCGGGCGATGGGCTTGGCGTTTATCGGCGTGGCGGCGCTTTTGTTCAGCGCGACGGCCCTTCACGCGCAAGATCCCGGGCCGCAGGCTCCGCCACCGACGTTCAAGGTGGAGCGGATTCCAGCGGAGCCTCATCCCGGTCCGCCGCCGCTGCCGGTAGAGGAGATCATCCAGAAATTTGCGGCGAATGAAGATGTGATGAAGAAGGTGTACGACGGCTACGACTTCACGCAAACCATCCGTTTGGATGAGCTAACCGATCCGGGTGGCAAATTCAGCGTGACCGGCGAAGTGTATACCAAGCCTGACGGGTTGCGGTACCTGCGCGTGACGAAGCCGGCGGAATCCAGCTTGAAACTGATGCATTTTTCGTTGGAGGACGTGCGCGCGATCGCCAGCATGCCGGAATTTCCGCTGACAGCGGAGGAGATCGGGAACTACAACTTTAAATATGCGGGACAGGAAAAGCTGGATCAGCTGAACACTTACATTTTCCAGGTGAAACCGAAGACGTTGAGCCGCAAGAAACGGTACTTCGAAGGCGTGATCTGGATTGACGATCACGATTTCGCGATCGTGAAGAGCTACGGAAAATTCGTGAGTGAGCTCGAGGGGAATGGCACGGCGCTGCCGTTCACGATGTTCGAAACTTACCGCGAGAATTTCCAGAGCAAGTATTGGCTGCCGACTTATACCCGATCGGATGACTACTTTAAAAGCGAAGGGAATGATGAGTTGCCGTTGCGGCTGGTGATTCATGCGACTGATTTCAAGGTGCGCGCGGCGGCGGCTCCGCCTGCGGCTGATTCGGGCTCGTCGTCGAGCGTTCCGCTATCTTCTCCACAGCGATAATTTCTGCGCCAGCAAACACAGGCAATCTGACAACGGAGTGCTGGCAGCAGGCAACGGGCGGCGCGACCGGCCGGCTTTACGACATGCGACGCAGATACTGCGGGAGTTCCTGAACTGAGTTCAGCAGGACTTCGGGTTTGGCGGCGCGCAGTCGAGCGGCTGTCGGAAACGGGCCGAGGACGCCGATGGCGCGGACGCCGGCGCTGCGGGCCATTTCAATGTCTTCTGCCGTGTCGCCGATGTACAAGCAGTGCTCCGGGTCGCGACCGAGGCGCTTTAGCGCCAGCTGGAGCGGGTCGGGATGCGGCTTCCTTTTCGCGGCGTCCTCGCTGCAAACACAGGCCGAAAAATAGCTGGCCAGCTCAAGCTGGCGGAGCTGACGGCGAACGCGCGCGCGATTTCCGCTGGTCACGATACCGAGATCATATTTTTGAGCGAGGAGCCGGACGACGCGGCGCGCGCCCGCCAGTAGCGGAGGCTTTTCCAGCTGGTAGGCGCGGGTCCAGAGGCGGTCGGCTTCGATCCATTTTGAACGCGGGAGCTTCGCGGCTCGGTAGACCCGCAGCCAATTGGGGGAATAGTGTTGCGCGAGCTCACGTTCGGTCCAATGGATGCCCAGCGCATGGAACATCGAGAGATAAGCGCGCAAGTCGGCTTGGTAGGAATTCAGGAGCGTGCCGTCCCAGTCGAAGAGAACTGCGCGGATCGCGAACTGTGCGATTTTCACGGCGAGGGAATCGTATCAGACCGTTGTAAATGATGCTGAGATTCGATGGAGTGGGTCGTGGCGTAAAACGGTTGGGGAAAAAGGCAGTGACCAGTGCTTAGTGGCTAGCGGCGAGAAATGGATACGAAGATTTTCGAGTTCTGAGACAGACGCCCAAGCCCCGCCCTTTCGAGCAAGGCAGGTATGCGACGGCTTTAGTGGCTGCGATAGCGCAGCGGGACGATGTCGTCGCGGCGCAGCGCGAAGTCGTCGAAAGTGGCGGCGTAGCCCCACCAACCCGGCATGTCCACTTGCTCGGCGCGCACAATATGCGCAGCGGTGCACATCTGCACGCTGCCTTGGCCTAGCGGCCGTTCGATGAGCGCAACTTCGAGTTCGATCGCCGTGCCGGGCTGAAAATCGCGCGGCGCGAGGAAATAAACGCCACTCGAGCTGATGTTGCGGGTTACCAGCGTGACCGGAATGGGCTCAAGATGATCGCCGACGCGCGTGAGACGCAGCGGCAGCGAGAGCGATGCGCGCGGATTGGTGCGGCGTTCGCGCGCGACGCCAATGGCGTGCGTGGGAACTCGCGCAAAACGCTGTGGCCCAGGCTTCCCTGCTGGAGATGCGACGCTTACTGTGTAGCGTTCAACTTCACGCAGCGGCGACACAACCGACCGCGGCCCCTTCCAATCCGGAGCAGCCCCCATGTACTATCCCCCAAGAACGGCCTAAACTTCCCCCCTGCAGGTAGTGCGAATATGCGCGGAGTCTGGAACCGCGTCAAGGGAAGTGATGGGCGGGTGCCCTATCATACAACAGTAAGGGGTGGAACACATAGCTATGATTAGGCGGGAGTTGCGGCCCCTGAGCTGATTGAGGGGCAGGATTTGCGGTTTGTTGTTTGTTCGCTGCGCGCGAAAGACAACCGAAAGCGAAGGGGTGTTCGCCTTCTGAACATCAGTGATCGTTGCTGCGGATGTGAGAAATTTCGCGTTGAATTCGCGCGCTAGAAACGGATAGCGAGTTTGATTGAATTTCGCTAATTTCGACGGGAGAGCGAGGCTCATACCATGATTGAACCGATGACCAGAACTCCTAATGCGAACGTTGGCGGCGGGCGCGGGTTGGCGCCAAACCAGAAACAATGGCAGGCGGTGCAGCGGCGCGATCGCGGCGCGGATGGTGCGTTTGTGTATGCCGTGCGGTCCACAGGAATCTACTGCAGGCCGTCGTGCCCTGCGCGGAAACCGGGGCTTGAACAAGTGGAATTCTTTCCGTTGCCGGAAGCGGCGGAGCAGCAAGGATTCCGCGCTTGTCTGAGGTGCCGACCACGGTTGGCGCGATTGCGCGACCCACGCACGGCAGCCGTGGCGAGGGTGTGTCGGGAAATCGAGGCGCAGATTGACGCGGACAGCAGTAAGTCCGCGAACGGGGATGCGAGCGAGGCGCCTATGACGCTGAGCTCACTGAGTTCGGCAGCGGGAATGAGCGCGCATCAACTGGAACGCGCTTTTCGCAGCGTAATGGGCATCTCGCCGCGACAGTATGCGGATGCGCGCCGGATGCGCCGGCTGAAGTCCAGATTGCGCAAAGGAGACGACGTGACCACCGCACTATACGACGCAGGATTTGGATCGAGCAGCAGATTGTACGAACGCGCTCCGGCACAGTTGGGAATGACGCCTGCAACCTACAGGCAGGGCGGCGCGGGAATGAAGATTCGCTACGCGATCGTGGGTTCGCCGCTGGGGCGATTGCTCGTGGCTGCGACAGACCGCGGGATCAGCGCGCTGTACCTGGGGAAAGAAGACGGTCCGCTGGAAAGTTCTTTGCGGAAAGAATATCCGCGAGCGGAGCTCCAGCGCGATCGGAACAGTTTGCAAGGCTGGGTGGGAAAAATACTGGAGCACTTGCGCGGGCGAGAACCGAATCTGGATCTGCCGACCGACGTGCAGGCGACTGCGTTTCAGCGACGAGTGTGGGAAGAATTGCGGAAGATTCCGTACGGCACGACGCGCACGTACGGCCAGGTGGCACGAGCGATTGGCAAACCGAAGGCGATTCGCGCAGTGGCGCGGGCCTGCGCGACGAACCCGGTTTCCGTGGTGGTGCCGTGCCATCGCGTGGTGCGCGCGGACGGCAATCTGGCCGGCTATCGCTGGGGGCTGGAGCGCAAACAGGCGCTGCTGGAACAGGAATCAGCCGGGCGTGGCGAGAAAAGACAGCGAACAGGCGTGAAATAGGCGTTAGCCCTGAGGTTTGACTTTTTCCGTGCCCTTGGGCCAGTGCGGTTTGAAGTGGGCGTCGCCGAGGTTGGGATTGCGCACGACTCTGGAATAGCGAATGACGAAGTAATCGCCGGAACCGGATTCGTTGAATTGCTGTTGCACGGGAAGCCAGGAAGACTCATCGAACCAGATCTGAATCTTGGAGATCTGGTTGCGGGCTTCTTGGGATTTGGGAGTTAATTCCAACTCGACTGTCTTCTTCTCGTCCAGTGTCGGCTCGCCTACCAGAGTAACCGAGTACGACTTCTGCAGTTCTTTCCCCTGCGTTCCAAAACCGAGCAGAAGGTATTGGTCCACCTGTGCGCGATGCTGCGCGAGGTTGTATTCCTCAACACGTTTCAGACCTGGCGTGTAGATGTACAGGCTATCTCCGGTGCGCAGAATCGTGCGCGCATCCGGAGGCTTCATCTCCAGAAGCATCTTGTCGTCGTGAACCAGGATGGAACCGGTTTCGGTGGAGCGATCGTTAACCACGACGGTAACTTTGGTGCGCTCGACGTCAGCGGAAAGGCTGTGGAAACCCTTTGCGGACCGATCGAGTTCTCTGAGCGTGCTGTCCAGCGTAGCTGGGCTGTGATTTTGGCTGGCGGCAGGAAGCGCCCGGAGACAAGCGATCGCAATGATGGTGACTAGCGCCATTGCCGATATGAAGCGTTTTACCTTCAAATCATGTCCCTCGGTGAGTGGTTGGCCCGTTTACGAAGCGTTCATAATACTACATTGGTTAGACGTAGCGGGCCCGTCGCCTGGTTCCAGTCGAGTTCACGAGCGGGGCGGAAAATGTTACATCAGCGGAGATGGATGCACGGTGACATCGTAATACAGGATCGAGCCGTCCTGAGCGGAAACGGGTTCGATATGTATAACCTGGAAAGTCTGGTCTTTCAATTCGGCGACGGTGCGCGCGAGAATGTCGTGCGTCTCGCGCTCGAGTTCGGGAGTGGCGCGAGCGGCGCGCTTTGCTGCGGGAAGCACGGTGGCATCCAGGCGATAAGTGTGCGTCTGACTGGCGGGATCCTCAGATTGAAGCTGCACTTTGGAACCAATCGCGGCACTCAATTGGGGCTGATCGTGGAACCAGTGTGACGGAGTGACCAGTACAAACAGAACGATCAAAATCACGGCCAGATCGTAGGGCCAGCTGCCGCGTTCAAACGACCAGAAAATGGTGTGGACAATTGCCCGCCACAAGGTGCGCATATCAGTGAACCGACGAGCCGTCCACAACCTCACCATCACGCATGTGCAACACACGATGTCCGTAGGCGGCGGCTTCGGGATTGTGGGTGATCATGACGATCGTCTGGCCGAGATCTTGATTGAGCTGGCGGAGGAGGCCCAGGACGGCTTCGGAACTCTTGGTATCGAGGTTGCCGGTAGGCTCGTCGGCCAAGACGATTTTCGGTTCGCTGACGATGGCGCGAGCGAGTGCTACGCGTTGTTGTTCGCCGCCGGAAAGCTCCGAGGGCTTGTGGTTCAGCCTGCCGCTGAGGCCGAGGAGGTCTGCAACGACTTGGAAGCGATGCGGATCGAATCCATTTCCGTGGATATGTTGGGCGAGAGTGATGTTGTGATACGCATCGAGAGTGGGGAGCAGATTAAAACGCTGAAACACAAAGCCGACTTTGTGGCGGCGCAGCAGAGTGCGCGCGGAATCGCTCATGGTAGTGAGATCGTTGCCATCGAGGAGCACGCGCCCGGAGGTAGCTTGGGCCAAGCCGCCTATCACGTGCAGCATGGTTGATTTACCGCATCCGGAAGGACCCATGATGGATACGAACTCGCCGGGAAAAATTTCGATGCTGACGCCGCGCAGGGCGGGAACCTCCACCTTGCCCTGGCGATACACCTTCCAAAGATTTTCAGTCTGAAGTATGGGCTCCAACAGCCGCTCCCCTGCAAGCGTCGGCGAATTCGAGGACGAAAATATTCTAGTCGGCTTTAGCATTTCTGCCTAGCGCGGATAGGCGGACGCAAATCGCCCGGGACGCCCGAATCGCGGCGGAAGAGTGGAGTTGAGCTACTCGTAAGCCAGCGCCTCGACGGGATCTTTGCGGCTGGCCATCCAGGCGGGATAGGTAGCGCCGAGCAGGCCGCCTACAATGGCAATGAGCCCAGCACGCAAAACCCATTCTGGGGAAATCAGGATCGTAAGCGACGGGAACAGCTTGATGAAGATCGCTCGCATTAGGAAACTGAGACCAATTCCGCCGGCGACGCCACCGAGGCAGAGAAGCGTTGTCTCGCTGAGAACGATGCGAACGATGTAGCCCTTCGACGCACCCAGGGCCTTCAGGACCCCGATTTCGCGAGTGCGTTCGATGATCGTGGTGTACATCGACAGAAAAATCACCAGAAACCCGATAACCACGGCAATACCGATCATGACGTTGATGAAGGCGCCCAAACCGGGGAGGTTCGAAGAGGTCATCAGCGAAATGAAATCCTTCAGCGGACGAACCTCGTAACGGGGGAGGAGTTCCTTGATCCCGTCGATCACGGCGGGTGTGTGATCCGCTCGATCACATTTGATGAAGAAGACCGAAGCCTTGTCATGAGCGCCGGCCATCTCCTGCAGTGTGGAGAGGAAGACGAAGAGGCGGGCGCCCTTACCGTGCTCGACGATGCCCACCACGTGAAAATCGTGATCGAACAGACGCAGCGTCTGGCCTAGCTTTATCCTTTTTGACTTGGCGTACACGTCGTCTACGAGAATATCGTTCGGCCCCTGCAAATCGTGGCCTTCATGGAAAACGAACCCGCCGGTTACGGCACGAAAACTTTCTTGGTCAATTCCATAGATGATTTCCAGACCGTTGGAATTGAATTGCAGCAGGACAGGGGCGACAGCCTGTACGTATTCGAGCTGTGCGAGCTTATCTGCGATGGCGATGGGCATGGGAGCGCCGCTGAAGGCCATGAACACAGAAGCCGAGGGCGGCTGAACCATAATGTCCGCGCCGACGCCTTCGATGCGCTTGGCCGATTCCGCGAGCAGGCCGCTGGTAAGGCCAACGACGATGATGACGAGCGTGACCTCGACGGCCACGGCCAGCACGGTGATGAACGTGCGGAGCGGGCGGTGCAGCACGTTTTGCACAATCATGTAACGAATCATAGATTTGTAGCGCTTAGACGATTTCAAAAGCGCTAAGGATGCGGCTCCTTGGTGTTCGGGCCAGAATCTTGGTGAACGTCGTCCCCAGTCTTTTCACCGACGTGCACCAAATCCGTGCCGGGCGGCTGCGGCAGGGAGAAGCGGTCTGCGGCAATCGGCTCATTCACAGTAAGCTTCTTGATCGTAATCTGCAATTGATAGTCATCGTTTGGCCGGGTGACGTTGATTTGCCACGGGTAGCCCTGGGCGCCCGCGGGTTGCCAGTTTGCGTACGCCACGTCCGAAGCCACCTTACCACCAGAGCCGAAATTCTCAGTTCTTGAGACCCGCAGGTCGGTCCGATCGAACCATATTTTCTGCGCGATTTCCCAGTCGGGCGTCGGACGCCGGGAAATTCCTTCCCGACCGGGAGCAGCGCTGCCGGCGTCGCCCGAGCCGGTTGCCGATGGCAGTGCCTCGGGCTTGACGACTGTCAATATGTAGTATCGCGCCGCGCCTTCACTGGCTTGCTCGAACAACACTGGCGTTTGATCCGCGATAACCGGCCAGAACAGCGCATCTACCAGGTGCTGGGGCCTTAGATTTTCGATCGGTTTTTCGGCACGGCGTTCCAGATCGGCCGGGCCGACGATAAATTTGTTCTTCGACGGTATGTAGATGCTGAAGGTCGAGCCGTCGCTCACCATGTCGAAAATATTCTTGCTAACCACCGGGGCCTGGCCAATCACGCGAATACTCGCGGGCCTGGCTGCCAGGATAAAACCGTTCACTTCATGATATTGCTCGATGACGCCGGAATACGCAGAACCCGCGGTCAGCTTCATGCTCACGCCGGCGTTGAGAGACTGGATCGCTTGCGCCTGGCGATTGTAGCTATCAATGAGTTGTTCTCTGGTCGCGGTCTGCAGCGCGGCCGGCGCTAGCGACGGCTTCACGACTGTCCTGTGACTGACGGCGCAGCCGAAGGCAGACGCGAGCACCGCTGCCGAAAATGCCACTCTGATGACGCGCCGAACGCTGAATTTGAGCCGGCCGATGAGCACAAAGTATGCAATCTAACAGCGGCTCACATGCGTGTCAACGCAACTGGCTTCGCGGTAGTGTCTCAGTTTGAATTCGGGGGTTCTTGACGGGAAGCGCGGATCTGGCAAAATTGCGGACGAAGCTCATGGACAATGATTCAACCGCCCTGAAACCCCGGCGCGGCAGCGTGTGGCTCGGCCTCGTTCTGGGCGTTCTTTTAACCGTGCTTTATTTCGAGTTGCGACGATACCTGTCCGTGGACCCGATCCATTGGGTGATCTTACTAGGCGCGTTCCAGTGGATTTATATCCTGCCGCTGGTCTTTATCCTGCGCGCCAGGCGGCACCCGAGGACCGCCATGGGCCTCTTGATCGTGGGTTTGCTTGTCATGGCGGCGATTGTGGCGCTATTCATGCTGAACGGCTTTCCGCACGCTTTTTGAAGGAAAAGCACCGCGTCTACAACGCAATTTCCCTTTCGAAACATTTTCAAACTGAGACACTACCGGCTTCGCCTGCTTGGCGGGTGCGCGACATAGAAGTGGAAGTTAAGCCGCCCTGCGTTGCTCCCAGTAGTTTTCAAAATCGCCATTCAGATGGCAGCAGCGGAGAGCCAGGATCGCGTTGGCTCCTCGAACGGTCCAGAAC
>Ga0210394_10000697_pt1 | contig 64689 bp, 42 predicted proteins | sample IncBWC12MmetaG_FD_160121 | JGI IMG/M metagenome (GOLD analysis project Ga0210394, IMG submission 160121) | Forest soil microbial communities from Barre Woods Harvard Forest LTER site, Petersham, Massachusetts, United States - Inc-BW-C-12-M | ecosystem: Environmental > Terrestrial > Soil >...
GAGCGGATTACCGTTCCGAAGCTCCTGCTCTGGTTCTCGGTTCGCACACCCGCATACGTTGAAGGATTCAACGATCTTGATGCCCTGCTTGGGGAATATCCCCAACTTGTGAATGAAGACATGATAAAGGCCCTAAAGGTCAAAGCGCAGGCCTACACACAATGCGTTAGTAATCTGGGTATGCCTTACGAGCTGCGCGACGCGCAATCCCACGATCTTGTTAATGTCTTTCCCTGGCAAGCGTCGCCCGCGGTGAATTATTACTATCCGTCAGCGGAAATGCATTCGACAGCGGCTGCCAATTTGGCGCCCGCGCTTACAAGCCTGATTAAGTAGATTATGGAGAGCGGGAGTTGAGCGCCACTTTTGATCTGCCAGCTCTCTTCGGTTAGCAAAGGCTGCCATATAATCAAATTCGAAACCTGCTGGAGGGAGGTCGCTAGGGAAATGACGCGGCGGATCTATATCCGCGGACCGGAAGGCATGCGTGGAATACTCCCAGGACGACAGGCTGCGCGGGCCTCCTGGCCTGCACGCCTCAAGTTGAATCGTTCTCGTGGCGAGTCCGTGGGCACCTGAATCATGGATAGTTCGATACCACCGACGGGCGTTGCTTCGGGCAGCGCGTCGTCTCCGTCGCCGTCCGCGCCGACGGAGGGCCGCGCCCGCCCGCCCTGGCGGCCTGCGATCAGGGCTGCTCTCGACGCGATAGCCAGCCGCGACGTCGTCCGATTCAAGGTCCCCCGACCGCTTCCTTTGTTATTCGACGTGCTCCGTGATGGAATGGCGGCCCCCGTTGCAATCGATCAAGACCCTTTCGAAGGTGAATTCATCGTTCTGACAAATTCAGACATGCATCTGCAGCCGCCGTTCTATCGAGTGGTGGCGGAGTTCATTCGGCGTGGCTATGTCGCCATCACGATCGCTCGACGAACCGTTGACGTGAAGCCGATTGAGCGAACGTTCACGCCACTACTCATGGTTGAAGCGTGGCATGACCACCCGGGCTTCGATTGTTTTGTCTTTCCCTCCCGTATGACGCAGGACTTCGGGGTCAATGACTGCTGCTGCGGAGCAGGGGCCGTCATGCGCAGCCTATTGTTGACCTTGGTGGCGCAAGCGCGGCGGTTCCTGATGTTGACGCAAGCTCGGCTGACTTTTCACCTCGGCGAGGATGTGCACTGGCGGGATCCAATATTCGCCGATTACATAGAATTCAATTTGGCCGAGGCGCGGTTTCTCGTCGAATCCTTGGCAAAGGATCCGGAGAAGGCTAAACGCTTGATCGAGTTCATTACCGCGCACGAGCCGAAAACTTATCAAGAAGAATTTCTCGCCTCTTTGTCACCGGCACGACAGGCGGGCGAAGCCCCGCGGGACATCGAGACTCGCGCGGCTGGGTCCGATAACCCGGGCGCCGTGAAAGCATTTGAATTCCCGTGACCGCGGCGGCGAACGATGGTTCAGATGGCCTGACGAAGGCCGAAGCCGCCGCCAAGCAGGCACAGGCCCGCCGCGACTGGCGCGCGGCGCTGGCTCATTGGGAGGAGTGCCTCGGCGCGGCTCCGAATCATCCTCGGGCCTTCGGTTGGCGCGGCGGCCGGGCATCTGCCTTGATCGAATGCGGCCGGCACGTGGAGGCACAATTAGAGTTTGCCTCGCTCGTGAGAGAGCGCCCCGCATCGCCAATCGGCTTCGTCGGACAGGCCAGAGTAGCCCAGGCGCGAAAAGATTGGATTCTCGCCGCCGAGCGTTGGGATGAATGTTTGCGCAATTTCGCCGGTGACCCAGGCCTGATGAGTTGGCGTCAAAGCCGAGCCGGGGCTCTGAAAGCCGCCGGCCGCTTTCTGGAGGCCGAGGACGAGTATCGCTTTCTTGCCACGGGTTGGCCGGACAATCCCACAGGTCATGTTGGGCAAGCGAGACTGGCACAAGAACGCCGTGACTGGGCCACCGCTGTCGCACTCTGGGACGCTTGCATTGCCCGGTTTCCAGCCGATGCGGCCATCGTCAGTTGGCGCATCTCACGAGCCAATTGCTACGTCAAGATCGGCCGGTTTTCCGAGGCCAAAGACGAAATCCGCGTCCTCGCGACAGCCTCAGCGAATCGCCCTGTCGCCCTTGCTGAACTCGCGCGGGTGGCAGAGGCCCGCAAGGACTGGACCGCGGCACTTGAAGCGTGGGACAAGTTGGTGGGGCTCCCGGAGGTGCGCCAACGCGCGCTCGCCGGCCGGGCGAACTGCTTTGTAGAGATGTTCGGCCCTTCCGAGCGCGCGGAACGAGCGGTGGAGGAAGCTCTTGCTGGGGATGCCAACGACCCAACTGCATTGAGCCTGCACGCACGTCTAGCGATGGATCGTTCAGATTACCGACTGGCGATGACTCGCTGGGCTTCCTTCGCCGACAGGCACCCGAAGAAAATCACGCCCTACCGGCATTGCGTCGAGGCAGCATACCGGAGCGGCGATCCTGAGTTTTCCACTGCTCTCATTAACCGCGCGCCACCGGATCTCGCCAACAGCATGGCCTTCAAATGTGGCGTGCGTCTCCCTTACCATCGCCGACGGGGCGAGACTGGCCTGGGATTGGCCATAGTGAAAGAGATTGACGGTTCCGCGATCGATTCAACGTCGGCGGGCTTTGTCTGCATGTATCTCAATGAAATTGGTATGTTTGAAGAGACGGAGCGCTTCGGGAGAGAGATTCTAAATCGATTTCCAGTCGATAGAGTTTTAATCGGATTGTATTTAGCGGCGACGCGCCTTGGCAGCGGCGTCGCTGAGTTCGAGGCAGAGAAGAGGCGCCTGCTTTTAGGTTTGCCTGAAGCGGTCGCGGCACCGATCCTTTCAAAGTTACACGCGGCATGGCTTACGACCGAGGATGTGAAGCGAGTGATCGATTGGATGATAGGCTCTCCCATGTCCGACGCAAGAAAAGCGAATCAACTGCTTGGTATAGCCTTTCATCCCGATCCGGAAGCGCTGTCGTATCTCGCAGGCCGATTGGGCGGCGAAGGCGATGTCGCCTTTCGGTTGTTCGGCAGATTGCTGCTTGCGGCGGTTCGGGACCAGCATCGAATCGCGCGTGCCAATGTCGGCGGAGTCTCCTTGGCGCAATTCGAGGGTGAGCTGGGTTCCCTTCGGCGGGATACAAGCGAATTACTTGCCAGTCCGGCGGCACGGCAATTGCCGCGCCGACTTCTAGAAACCGCCGCACTACTGGATCTGGCCGGCTCTCGGTCTCGCAGCGCATGGTGTTTCACTGGAGAGAGCTGGTACGAAGCGGCGGCGCTCGCTGCTTGGTTGGCGGGCAGGATTGCGGAGGGCAAACCCACGTCCGTGATTCGGCTTGGCGACGGCGAAGGTAACTTCCTGCCCTACGCCGCGGAGGATGCAGTCTTCCAGGCCTACGATCAGCGGCATATACGGCACACATGGTGGGGAGCGGCGAAGCTTTCAGCGGTGGATGCAGCCGACCTGACATCCCGACTTGAGGCGAGTATTCGACGCGCCGATGCGGTGGGCGTTCCGCCGCTCAAGCGATTGTTGAAAGACTTGAACAACCCGACCTTAGACAGCACGCCGAGCTGTCGCGGACTCATCAGTGCCATCCAGTTTGTCGCGCGTCAACCCGAGGAGGAATCGAAGAACAGAATTCTCGTGTCCCTCCATCTGCATTCGGACTTGGATCGTTGGGATCTCTTTCGGCAGATCTTCGCGCCGGTTTCCTCCGTTTCTGTTATCTCCTGTCTCGACCTTTCGCGGCTGCTCGCTGAGCGATTCGGAGTGGGAGTCCGCTGCTGGTTCCGCATACCGCCCGAACATCGCTATCGAGCGCTGTTAGCGGAACCGGGATATGAACCGGAGCGCCCGTTCTATCCACCTCTTTTCGAAGAGATTATGGCGCAAGTGGCACCGCAACCGGGCGAACTATTCCTGGTTGCCGCCGGATTTCTGGGCAAACTACTGTGCGATCGAATCCGCGAACGCGGCGGGATCGGCTTCGACATCGGCAGCCAGGCGGATTCCTGGATGGGCTACGCGACCCGGTTCTATACGGGAGCAGCATTTGAGTTCGATGCGGCAAGCTCGCTCATCGAGGGCCAGCCGTTTCCCGATCATTTCGACATGACGAAAATCTCCAACGCTGAGCCATGCCGTTCAGACCAGGCTCGACGCACCAATCTTACAGGCCGCTTCGATGCTCTGCTCGACCGGCCCACGCCGAAGAGCCCCGACTATGCGTTGCGCGTGATCGGCCACCCGCACTGCGGATCCAAATACGTAGCTGTAATTCTCTCCTCGCTCGGCATGCAAATCGGCCATGAGCTGCCGAGCGCAAACGGATTGAGCAGCTGGATTCACGCGGTGGAAGATCGTAATCCCCCTTACGAAGCGTTGTGGCTGCCGTCGCGACTGTTTCGGGGCACGATGGCCTATGTGCGAGATCCAGCGGCTGCGCTTCCATCGATCATGCTCGAAAACACGATCGCGGCCTCGTGGGCCTACCGTCGTTTCCACATCGCGCGCGAACTCGGCATCGACATCGCCTTGCGGCGCGATCCGTTCGAGCGCGCGGTTGAATCTTACCTTTGCTGGACCGAGATCGTCGAACGGCAGCTACCGATCATCACTTTGCGAGTCGAGAGCCTGCTTGAAGACGTTGCGGCGCATGCTGCTGCCTTCGAGGCCCTCGGCCTGCGGGTCGAGACCGCGCCTCTAGCTCGGGCGGCAACCGTTCCACGAAACATGAACGACTCCCATAAAAAATTCGCGCTCGAAAAACCCAAGATTGAAGTTGGGCGCGTCGCTTCGCTGCCCACAGGACTTCGGGATAGCCTCACACGCTTCTGCGAGCGCTACGCCTATAAAATTCCGCTCTAGCGAAAACGCGCGCGACTACCTCGCGCTCACTCGGCACTACACCCGACCCTATACCCACGGATAACTGCCAAAGCTGAGCGCTTTTTCCATACCAACTTGCGTGAGTAGGAGTACACGCGCGCCTATGCCAAGTCCAATCAGTGCCGCTTAAGTAGCCTCACTGGCGATGCACCCTTCAGCAGCGCCCAGGGGTCTAGCTGGCGCTAGATGAAGCGTCGATTGCAGGCTGAAGACTACGCCCCAAGGCGATTGAAAAGGCGCTCTCGATCCATTGGGAAAATCGCGTCAGATAGTGAGCGCTCTTCTCCTGTGGTGTAGCCCAAAAGTAAAACATTGGCTCCCCGCCTACGTTCAGCCAGTTCTTCGGGTCAAGCGGCCGACCATCAATCATCCACAAATCGTAGTTGATCGCGTGAAAAAAGCCAAAAAACTGCGCCGCCGTGTAACCAAACGTGTTGGCAGCGACCTGCCTGCCGTTCTCAAAGACAATCAATGGCCGACAACGATCGATCGTTTCCCTCCCACCACGCATGGCGGGAAACTCGGCACCCTCTAAATCGAGCTTGATGAAATCAATTATCTTGTTTGCTGGGACAACGCTATCAAGACGGGAAGCAGGTACCTTCCTAACCTCAAATTCCGGCTTCACATGTTCAGGCCACTGCTTTCGCGGGCGCAGCGAACTCAAGGCCGTTATGTTGGTGCAAACTGTGAACTCGACGACTTCGATTTTGTCGGACAGCGCGAAAGAAAATGGACATACGTTCTTGCAATTCTGCTTGCGCAAATTGGTAAGCAGCTTGACCATCACTTCGGCAACTGGCTCAAAAGCGAACACGGTTCCCGCATCACCGACGCAGCGCGACAGTTCCACCGTATGTCGACCAATATTGGCACCGCCATCCACCGCGTTTGAGCCTGGTGTGAGAACCTCCCTATATGCCTGCTCGATACATGGCTCCGCCAATGCGCCAGGCCGCAGCGCCTTGTTGCGCAATTCGGCCACCATCTCTGCGTAAACGGTCATAACGTGTACCCTCAAGAATATGTCCGATTGCCATGCGGTCTGGCTAAGATCAATTAATGCCTGTTCGGGCAAGCACCCGTCTTAGTTGCAGTTCCGGCCAGAGCTGCGCCAAAGCAGGATGTCTCAAACACATTCCTCCCGCAAGTGCTGTTTACCGAGTACTACATGAGCTAATCTTTTGGCGCGCCGTAAGCGCTCGATCGGTTTGCCAGAGACCGCGCGCTTAAGGTGCGTGATGATGCCAACGAAGCCAACCCCACGAGGCGACATAGGACAGATCTCCCTCCGCGCCAAGTGGATCTGTCTGGGCGGTCGATTATGGTCCTCTCCTGCTCTGCGTTGTTCGTCAATGATCTTCACTGCGGCGCGGTCTGCCCTCACAGCGCCAGAAGATTTTCGGCCTCGCAGCTGTTGCTCATTAATCAGGCCGCCATCGGTGGCGAGGGCGGGAGCGCCCCAAAATACACTGCCTCCGGCGTGGCCGATGTTGCCGTTTTGATTAAAGTGGCTCGCAAATCCCAAGAACGCAAGGAATCCCTAAGCGCGCTTGAGCGCTCTGAGAGCGCGTCGCGCATCGATCCCCTCCGACTTGAGCACATTGCGTGCCGTGCGAGATGAAGCACCTGAGGCAGCACAGGAGGTCTCGATTGGATTCGCGGGTTGGGCCCGGATTGTTTGGAACTGGACTGCTGAAGGGCAACTGGAGCACAACTGCGGTCGGTACGAGATTGGACTGGACTGTTGATACACGGCGATGGCTAAGGCGCCGGATACCCTTGATATACATTATCAAGTGGTCGATATGCAGTCGTGTTAGCGCGCCCGACCGAGGCCGCTCAGATCGAGCAGCTCGTCGGACCCAATAATCCACGATTGCAGTCAAAGACTTTTGAGTGCTACGTCACGCCCTGCGATTCAACGATGCGCTGCCATAATTGGCCAGATGCCAGCGCTTCATGGACGTTCCCGACTGAGCGGTTCGCAATTTCAGCGGTCTCTTTAGTCTCTTTGCGGCAGTCGAGAGCTCGGGCGCCGCGCTACCCTTGTGCAGGCTGTGCGGAAGATCGTACGAAATTGCGGGGCTTCAACCTACTGCACGAAGCCTCCGTTCGCACTCCCAATGCTGAAGTCGCAGCCTGATTGCGAGCAAACGAGATCCCTCGAACTACCTGGTGCGGCCGTCAGGATCTGCTGCTGCGTCAATTGGATGGCCTTGGAAACATGAGCAGCGTTCGTGGCGCGAGCGAAACTGATCTCCCCGGATAGCGACGTAGGGCTGTTATGACATCCTTCAAGGTCAATGCGCCTTCGTAACTCAAGCAACGTCTTCAGAGTAATTCGAAGGGATTTGAAGGAGGCTAATCTGAAGGGTAAGTTTGCTACCTGCTTGGCGCTCCATTGGAGATGGCAGCCGATGAAGATAGAGCTTTTGCAATGCTTCACAAGACTTGGGGGAAGACACCAGGAGATTATGAAGCGAGACCTCAGGCGCTACACGAACGATTATGACGTTGAATTCGCGGGAATCAACTATTGGCAATGTTGGACTTGTATGGATTGTTAGTCATTAAGGTACTTTAAGGCTTTGCAAGGCGCCGCAAATGCGCCTGATTACTGCCGCCCCGCAATGTCTTTTCGATTGGCGACCCAGGGGTCGTTGAGCAAGGCAGCGGCGTTGCGATTTTCGAGGAGAGCTTGTGGCCGATCATCTGCTCCACTCCAGGCCATGAAGTAGGCGAATTTGTCGTACTTGTGCTGCAACGCGTCTCGCAGGGTGGTGAAATCAAAGTTATGAGGGTTACTCTTGGCGGTCTTCTCGTCGGGCCCGAACTCGGTCAGCGCGATCGGCTTACCGAGGCTTAGGAGTTCCCGGTAAGAAGGTATGTTGGGCTCACTTTGTTCGTAGTCATCGACGCCAACGATATCAACGACGTCGCTACCCGGGTACAAGGCAAGCGGGTCGATGGGCGCGCGCGCGCTTGTCGCGAAAACCCACAACAGATTGTGCAGGCCTTTTGTGCGGGTGAGATAGTCGAAAGCAGAGCGCCAAAGTGAGCTGAATTGGTCCTTTGTCAGCTTTCCTCGCTGCGCGCCCCACCAGAACCAGCTTCCATTCTGTTCGGGGAACGCGCGGAAAAGCACAACCACGCCGGCCTTCTGCAGCTCCTCAAGGTCGAGCGCGAGTTCGTCGAGTTCGGCATGCCAGGCAACGTAGGGGGGGGTGCCTGGAGTAAGCAGCTCGTTAAATGGTCCAACTCCGTTGGCGTCTGATTGATTGCCGCCTGTCCATGGATTTGCAGGCAACCAGACAATGGTAACAAGGCCCCCTGCCTTCCAATAGTCGGCAAGGAGCTGATCTGCTTCGATATAGGGCGGCTTTTGCCGAGTCGATCTCTGACCGTAGGATGCGCCGATGAGACCTACCCATTGGCCCGTCTGATCATGAAGTTGGTCGACGAGATGCTTGTAGCCGTTGAGCATGTCATTGGTGCCGTATCCGCCTGGTCTTCCGATTGCCTGGCCAGAAATGATACGGTGACTCGGGCGCGACGGAACGGAAGCGATATAAGCCAGCAGCTGCTTAGCGCTCTGATTGGCATCGGGATCGGCGGTTTGGACGCCTGCCGCGCACAACGGCGCCACGAAAAGCGCGCTGCAAGCAAGGGGCAAAAGGCGAGATAACTGGGAGCGGAAAAACTTCGGCCTCATGGGATCTCTCAAGTGGATCTGAATTGAATTGTTTGCGCTAGATATCGCCAGGCTAATGTCACGTTTCGGCGCCACGGGAATTGTCTGATAGCCTCACCGCGAACTTGCTTCCAACGCCGACCGGCCACGACGCACAGATAATTCGATTCCTAAATTGTGGGGCCTTGATTCAGATATTTTCACAACCGATCGGCACTAGCTGTTTGCGAAGCATGATCAGCCAGTTGGTTGCCGTCAAGCGGAACGACGAAGACGCAAGGAGGGGGAGTTACATGGCGACACAACTACCTGCCCGCCAGCCGACGGCCATTTTGCGCTGTCCGCCGCACAGATCAGAATGATCCTCGCGTAAGCCTGTCAACTCAGAGCAGCCTTGGCCAAATGAGCTCACAGTTCGTTCTCGACCTTGAGATGTTGCGCAATGGTAGTGCGCTCAAATGAGGATGACGTAACTTTCTTGCGCACTTTTGAAGGCGGTGGCCCCGGTCTGGAAGAATGGCAGTTACCACACTTCCATCAACCAGACCAAGAGGGCCACCCCCATGACAGAGGATACAACCGAAGAGCTTGCCGGAGCGATCCGGGTCGACGAGCGGCAGTTGAGAGGACATATCGACGAGGCGGTGCGCAGCAGCGTCGAGGAGACGCTCAACGGACGGTTCGAGGCTGAGGCTGAGGCTGAGGCGATTTGCAGAGCGGGACGGTATGAGCGCTCGCCGGATCGAGCCGATACGCGTGCCGGTCACTACGAGCGCAAGCTTGAGACCAAGGCAGGGGGGGTTCGGCTGAAGGTGCCGAAGCTGCGCAGTCTGCCGTTTGAGACTGCGATTATTGAGCGCTATCGTCGGCGGGAAGCCTCCGTCGAAGAGACTGGTGGAGATGTATCTCGCAGGAGTCTCGGTGCGGCGAGTGGAGGACATTACTAAAGCGCTCTGGGGCACGCGGGTACGCTCAGGCACCGTCTCGCGGCTAAATCAGAAGATCTATCGCCATATCGAGGCCTGGGGCACGCGGCGGATCGAAGGCGAGTTTCTGTATTTATATCTTGACACTGGTATCGCAACGTCTTCACTCATGTGCCCGAACACCAAAGTGTCCGAGGTCGCTCGCATGCTCAAGGCCATTCACGCCCAGGAGGATCGCAGCTCGGCGCTAGCGAAGATGCAAGAGGTCGTGACAAAGCTTTGGGCGATGCGCTTACCGAAGTCTGCCGAGCTCGTCGCCGGCCGGGGTCACCAGACGCTCACTTATTTTGCATTCCCGAGCAACCACTGGCGCCAGCTCAGAACGAACAATCCGCTTGAACGGATCATTCGCGAGATCCGTCGCCGCACGCGCGTGGTGGGCGCCTTTCCGGACGGGCACAGCGCGTTGATGCTCGTGGCTGCAAGACTGCGCCACATCGCATCAACGCGCTGGGGAAAGCGGCGCTATCTTGCAATGGAGAACTGTCGGATATCTTACGGTTTCGCTGATGCTCCAGATCTGCCCCCGCTCATTTGAGCAACCGTCTGGTTTATTTCCTTCCTTTGGGCCTGAAGCGTCTTTTGTTCCTCGCGTAGAACTTCTATTCGCCTCGCGAGATACGCTCGACGGTCCCTCAGTTTCTTCAAATCAGCCCCGCTGTCACTAGGCATGGCTTTGATCTTCTTCGTGAGATCCGAGCGCTCACTGCCGTGAGCCCTCACCGTGTCAGCTAACTCTGCGAGTCGCATCAGCACGTAAGACCGTGTTTCGATGGTCGCTCTCAAGCTTGGATTTCGCCCGGTCCCTTCCGACTTTGCCATCTTCGCGCTCCGCAATCTTATGAAATACCACGCCGTAAGCTAGCAGACTATGTCATTGCCCTCAACTTTAGAAAAGTCTTGTGTAGGTGCAGATGTGTTTGCGGTCTCTCCCTGGATCCGGCGTTACCAGCGTCCGCGCGATAACCAGTTTTAAATGAGTGCCGCATGTCAGACTCTAGAATAGAGAAGCTAGAGAAGCTTGTTACGGCGAGTTTCCGACTGAAACGATCATCTGCCTCAGCACATTCCAGCCACTCTGATGCCAACCGGGTGCACCCTTGGGGGCGACTTCTTCGGACCCACGCGCAATCACTGACGAAACACGCCAATCGGCCATGCCGCCATCATATATAAAATTCCGGTCGTCCTCTGACGTCGACAAGATTGGGATGCCATTCAAATACATCATCTCGAGGATTAGCCGATACCTCGGAGCAAACTCGGTCTCATCGACCACAAACCGTGGGCGCACCCGAGCGGTTAGCAACATCCGGACAAACTCCGGCAAGCTCATTGCGCCCTCATCCAAAGGCTCGAGGGAGACAATATCGAGACACTCGTGCAGCTGCGGGTTTGATGTTGCGCGCGAATGCGTGAGGAGGAAGCCACGCTCGCTTACGACGTGATGCGCAAGTCCGCCTGCAAAGCTCAAGGACCAGGGTAGCCATCTCAAATGCCAAATCGAGACTTTCCCGACCTCCTCGGAAGGTCGCCCGCTCACATCGATGCAATTCAACGGCAGGGCCGGCTCGCTTCCAGTAGTGGACATTACCGAATAGTCGCAAAAATCACGGAAAAACAGGATTCGTGACGGCCAGCCAAAGCCATCCCTTTCGATCCGCTCGGTTAGCTCGGCGTCAGCGGTGAGAATAAACATCAACCAGTCGCGTCGTCCTTCGATCCAATTCTCCAGATCCGCCGAGGCGCTCGCGGTCCAGAACTCGTTAATGTGACGGCCGCCTTTGGATTCATAATCGTGAATCGCCATAGGCAGATCACCATAGACGCACAATGATATTCTGCTCACGCTCGATATTGCCGAGGCCGCGCATTGCACGGCCTCGAAATAAATCTGATCCTTCGCGAGCGCGTTTCCGCTGGCGACAATACAGATCGTCGGGAGGCGCTCCGCGATGAATCGACCCACGGCCTCCTCCGCTATCACAGCCTCCTTCAATAGAATTTCCTGAACGGTCAGGCTTTCCTTTTGAAGCGCCCTCAGCAGCCGGGGATTCGCCTTGACCGCGAAGCAGCGCTCAACGAGCTCTTCAAACGATTGGCAACTCATCAAGGCATCGGGTTTCACCGGAAATCCCTCCAACGCGTGGACGTGGGCGATAACGGGAACCTCGAAGGACAACGCCTCTGAGACCTTGACCTTCATGCCGGTACTGAATTCCTGGGGAATCATCACGCAGTCGACATTGTTGTAGACCTCTTCCACTTCTCGGACAGGTCCACGCGAAATATACGCGTCGGTGTTTTGTTCGATGACATTGCAAAGAGAGCCAAATACCTCCAGGTTGAACCTGTCCCCGCTTCTGAACCGGTCCGAGTTCTTGTAGCATTCAATGAACTTGTAGAAGTTCTCTCGGTTGATCCAGTTTGAGGATGCGAAGTATCCGAACACCGGCTGTGGCGCCTTGGATCGCCGGACGGTGGTATTGCGGCTACTCCGTCGGTTCCTGCTGTACTGGCGCGGACTCGACATGCGTCGCGGTCGCACTTCCACGTAGGGCAAGGTAATGACCGGCGTGGCAGCAATCTGTCGAAAATAATCCTCCTCCTGCTCCTTGATTGCGATTACGAGATCGCTGCGCTCGAGCCCAATCCCCTCCTCGCGTTCCGACGTGTAGAAGAACTCGACGCGCGCGCGATTTTGCAGCAGCATCTCACGCCGACCACCAAACTTGTCGTGCGTGTCCAGGATGCGACAAACCGACTTTGGGAAATAGGTGAGCGCCTGGCTGAAGAACACATAGTTACAGAACACGACATCGTAGTTGCGGCCCGCCGCAAGCCATTTCACATAGGCTTCGAAGCTGGGCGACATCCAATCGTCGAGTCTCCAATCGTTATCGTCGTTGCGCACCAGGTAATCGCCTGGAACAACGTGAAAACTGTCTGCCAGCTCACGCAGGGCCGCAAATTGGGGCTCGCCAGCCGAACGATGCCAGAAATAGTCACGACACAGGAGCAGCAGATCTATCGTAAAACCCAGTCGCTTCAGCATGCCAATCGTCGAGAAGATACGTTTCCGGTGCCCTTCTGTCGCCGGCAACGGGGAGAAAGGCGAGATACAGAGGGCTCGACGCATTCCAAACTCAGGGGATGATGGGAATGATGCTCAGGGATCGAAAAAGAACCCCGAGCCGTCGAGTATCCTGGCTGTCGCGGAGGGAAGGCTGCAGGCATTCCCGAGAGTTGAAGCTAAATGCGTGCCAGCCGGTACGCTGGGCATGAAACTCGAAAGTGTATGCTTGCTCGTCCTCGTCGTAGATCGGCTGCATCTCTTCCCCATTTACCTTCACGACGATACTGTCGGGGAGCTCGATGTGCGGCGTCCGTACGAGGCGAAGTGCGCAGGAGTAGGATTCCCCCTTCAAGAGCAGCATATAGATCGCGACGTCTCGATCAAACTGGGTCCACGCGACGTCCTCCTCGAGCGGGTAGAAGCCGTGCATACGCCAATCCGCGTTGGACGCCGCTGCGGCAAGACCGCCAACCATCTGTTGATAGAGCCTGGCCATACGAGGCGTAGCGAGCCCTTCGAAGATTGAGAACGCCGCACGAAGCGAGTCAACCTCGCGCTGGAGCCGTTCAACCTGGGCCGTCAGGTCGGTGTCATGCTTCTTCACTAATTTCAAATCCTAGGGCCGGCCCAATCTTCGCAGCTTCTCGGCTACGACCTTCACAGATCCCCTCGAACCGCATATCGGAAACCTGGCACCAATTTTTTCGAGTAAATGACTCAGCTTATCCTCGCTAACGCAGAACGGATTGTACGTGGGAAGCGGTTCGTGTCGATATTGCTGCCGGAATCAGTTATTCCCTCGAACTTTTCTTCGTGCTGCTTGTCATTCTGCCCAATCTGCCAAACGCCAGGCGCGCGGACCCATATGAACACGGACTGGCTTATCTAGTCGTTGCAATTCAGACATAAGGTATCAAAAACATTTTAAAGTGCTGCTCAAGGAGCCAGCGGATGCCGCCGGGACGGGGCGCACCTGAAACATTTAGACAATTTCCAGATTATCTTGGTGCCGAAGACATAATTGATCGTTTGCGCTCGGGTGAGGATTTCCCACCTGCCTTGGCCAGATGCGCCCGGAGTTCGGTCTCGATCTTAAGATGGTGCGCTGACGTCGTGCGTTCAAGTGAGCGTGGCCTTTTTGCGTCAGCCTCACTAATTTCGAATCCCAGAGCCAGACCGATCTTCGCAGCTTCCCTGCGAGGATCTTCGCAGATCTGCTCGAACTGGATTTCGGTTACAGGAGCACCTATTTTTTCGAGAAAATGCCTCAGCTTATCCTCGCCAGCGCAGAATTTATTGTAAGTGAGAAGCAGCTCGTTCAGATTAGTGCTGGTATCCGATATTCCCTTGAGTTTCTCTTCGTACCGCCCGGCCTTTTCACCCCATTTGTGCCAGACGCCAGTCGCGCGGGCAACATAGTCGGATACGGCCTGACTTACCTTGTCGTCGCGAACCAGATAGAAGAAGTTAAATTTTGAGAGCTGCTCAAGCAGCCAGTCGTATTCCGCCGCGGCTAGACGCATATGGAACATCTGGAGAAAATCCCAGATGATCTTGGTGCCGAAGACTTGATTGATCGTTTGCGATCGCGTGAGAATTTTCCACCAATTGAAGAAATCGAAATTTGTGATCGCTCGGTGACGTGCGAATTCGATGACCGGAATTCGGATGTGCTCGGTCGGCAGCCCGATTCCAAGCGCACGCAACTCCTGGGCAAGCACCGTGCTAGCCGCGCGGGGTAAGCTGATCAAGGCGTAGTTCTTGGCCGGCGGCGTTGCGGCAGATGCGTTGAAGCGCGGCGCCGCAAGGGCGATCAACCGCGGAAGGACGTGCGAGAAGAGTCCAATCGCCTGCGCACCCCGCCCCTTTATGATGGATGCATGCGGCGCTTCGTCTGCGTTGGTGCAAATGACATATACGTGGTTACCAGTAAGCTCCTCGCGCGTTGAGAGGAATTCGGTGAGCAACCGAAGGCGATCGCGCGGAATCTCAGTACCGACGAAGTACGTGTGAAAGGGCTCGTCGCATAGCAGAATCCAGCTTTCGCGACGTGACAAAACGGTTGCGCAATTTAGTTCTTTGAGGGACCCCATCAATTCGACCCTGGTAGTCATAAGCACTCTCTTCTTGATCCTCGAAAGCCAAAATATCTCCTCCGAATGGCCGACGAGTCGGGTCGCACTAAGCGCTGCGGAACCACAGCAACTCAGAAAGGCGCCGGCGGGAGGGCCAATCCTTGCGACAGGCATAGGGCCATCAACACGTTATCCAAACGCATTCTATCTTGCAACCGCACAATATTAGGCCCTCTAACCGACCTAGGCTGTTGATTTGTCACCGGAATACCTCAAGATTCGGCGCCGCGTTGCGCCCGCTCTTGGGGGCCCGAACGACTTCTTGGCAGCTCACGGTGTCTAGGCGTGTTCCACCGCTGCCAACGCCAAGACCGCCCGTAGAATCTAGGAATCCAGGCGTTACCTGAGGCTCTAGAATTTACGCCAGGCGCAATCTTCTCAGATGTTCTTACAGGGACGCCAGAGCACTCGAATTCTGTCAACTAGCCTGCGCGCAGGAGCCAGCGTTTCGCGTCGTGACGCCGATTCTTCACATCTGTTCGGAAGGCCGACTTCCTCAACTGCATTTCCTGCGGTCAGTTTGGTCAGGCGAACGCGATATGCCTTGTTGTCGGGACTGAGTCTGCACGCCTCCGACATGGCGGCAATTGCTTCTGTCTTACGAGATTCGGTTTCCAAGACCTGACTGAGACTGTGATAAGTTGCGGGAAGGGGTTCCAAGACCAATGCCGTCCTGAGCGCCTGCGCAGCCTCGTCGAGTCGCCCTAGCTTCTTATATTGATCGCTGACTTGAACGTGAATTCTCGCGTCGGTCGGACTAAGGTCAAGCATCCTTTTCATGCATGCGACTAATTTGTCAATCTTGCCCTTGTCCGCGAATAATTTACAGAAAGCCCGCAGCACCTGAGGGGAATTGGGTGCGCGTGCGAGCGCCTTATTGAGTGCTTTTTCCGCGCCACGATAGTTACCTCGCGCAGCGAACAATTCAGCAAGCACAATCCTGGGTTGCGGGCTTGTGCGATCCAGGCGAACTGCACGCCGCAAAGACGTGTGTGCTTCGTCATAATGACCTTGTTGCAAAAGCACCTCGGCCAAGCTCGAGTAGTAGGTACCCGAATTGGGATAGAGACTGATAGCCCTTCTTATTTCGACTTCTGCTTCAGCAAGCTGTCCTTGCTTCAGAAGGAATTCGCCCAATCGCGAATGCGCCGGGGCTGCCATCGGAGCCACCGACACTGCGTGCTTAAATGCCTCCATGGCGTCTTTGACGCGATTTTGAGCAAACCAAACTCGCCCAAGAACCGTATAGTAGCGATAATCGCTTCGTGACTGTTTCAGGGCTGACAGTATCGCAGTCTCAGCCTCTTTAAGGTGGCCCTTGAATAACAGCGATTCAACTTGGGCAAACAGCGCTTTTGCGTCGCCCGCAGCGGGTATTTTGGACGGGTCGTTCATGATCTATGCCGGGATAGCAGACTCACGCGCAAGGCCAATCCAAGTCCATTTTGCATTCGTCTCGCAAATTGCCTTGGCTCCCACGCTTCATCCACCGTTAAGTTAGCATCCCGCCGCTAGCTACAAATCGAATGATTGAGAATAAACGAAGAAGAATAGACTATACAAACTCTTGTGGGCTTTCCCCGATTAGAGTTGATCCGGAAAGCCTCGGGGCCTAGCGTGAGCGGCATCGCGATCGGTTGCTGAGCGGGAAGAGATTTCCCGCAAACTGGCCTCCGGTACCTCGTGCCAAGTCATTGCAGTACGGTTGAACCGAGTGGCATAAACGATTTCACGCGATGTCTCGGAGAATTTGCGAGGCACCGAGGGACCTGCCCGCTGTCAATGAAGCCGGTATCCCTCAACCTCAGGATTGTCCTGGAGATAAACTCCTGACTATTACCGAGCGCAAATACTCTTGGTGCACCGTGAACGCTGACGAGCTTGCTTAGCAGTTCGATGACGCGGATGGAGCGGATATTGTCCGCCAAATCGATGGCCAGACATCCGGCATTGCGCCAAGCCATACATGTGGCGTTCCTTACCTCCTGCTTCTTCCGCATTTCCGGGTGGTTCCGCTTTGCGCAGGATCTTCACTATAACGTTTCGTCGGAAAATCGCGCATTCTTCATAACTCCTCCTCCGCCAAAGAGGCATCTCACAAAGAATTCAACTGGTACGAAAATCGCCTAGCATGTTACTTCCGCCAAGGATGACTAACCGCGGCTTTGTTGGGCGAGTTGGATTTAGACTAAGCTTGGCCGCGATCGGATAGCGAGGAGAAGTGAATATGGTGGAAATCCGTGGATCGTTCAGCTCGATCGACGAATGGAAAGCTTGGAGGCACGAACTTGGGGAGATTGAACAGATACGGCGTGCCATTCTTGATGATATTCGGAGCTCGGGTTTTGTCGAACCATTTACCGATATCACCCGGTATCCATACCAAATTGTGATTCGCGATAAGGATCTGCACGAGTCCATTAGCTCGAATGAGTTGAATTCCAGAAAGCGCGCCCTTCTCGTACAGATCATGCTCGAACTGCAAGCTCGCAGTTGGCTCACGCGGCGCAATATTCGTATGCTCGGCGCCGAGGCGCTTTCGCGCATTGCAATGATCTTACGTGGAAAGTATCCCTTCTATTGGGGCACGGAATATCTGCCTGATGAAGCAGCGCGATTAAAATACTTCCCTATTCCCCACATGGACCTTCAGCGGATCGACTACCCCAACGAAAGCTTTGATGTATTCACAAGTGGCGATGTCTTTGAGCATATTCCAGATCTCGATCAGGCACTGAAGGAAATTCATCGAGTCCTGAAGCCCGGGGGCATCATTGTGTCATCCTTCCCCTTCGACCCCAGCCGGCTTACGACCGTCGTCAAGGCATCTCGGTCCGACACTGGCGAGGTGGTTCATTATTGTGAACCCGAATTTCATGGCAATCCGGTCGCCGAAGCACAAGGTTCATTGGTTTTCCAGTTGCCAGGATGGGACTTGCTACCGAAATTAGTATCATATGGCTTTGAAGACGCCTATTTCTCCATGATCGCATCATCGCACTTCGGCATTGCATCCAATCCACACTTGGGCATTTTCATACTGACCGCATCGAAGCCTGGGCCCAAACCGAGGTTGCGCAGCCGTCCGTCGGATGTTGTCGTCAAAATTGCGCTGCCGAAGAAGCTGTGTACGCTAATTGGTTTGCCGCGTTCCGGCACGACAATGCTGACTTCAGTATTTGCCGTTCATTCGCAATTCGAGTCAGTTTATGAACCCTGGAACGCCAAAATAATTTCCGGCGAAGCTGAAGCGCGGCTCGAAGTTATCGCGAGATTGGAAGGTTTGCCTAGCTTGGCTGGAAAAATTCTTTTCGTAAAGGAGACTTCCGCCTTTGAAGGATCCATTCCTGGGTTACGAAAACTCTACGAATCAACACCGATTCCTGTTGACAAGCACATGCTCATGCTGTTGCGGCAGCCTGAACACACCTTTTTATCCGAAATCGAACGACGTAAGGAGTGGTGGAAGGACGATGTGAGCGTGAATGCCGCGACCTTCGACAGCTGGGCCGAAAAAGCCAAGCTCGCAATTCGCTTGATGCTAGACTTCGGTTTCGCTAGCAATGGCACTGCACTTTTGCTTGAAGACTTTGCCGCGCAGCCGGCAAAACTTCTTCGAGAGCTGGCTCAACGGATTGGATTCAATGTGGAACCTGAACAGCTGCAATATGAAAAGCATGTGGACAAACGCAGAGTGCGCGGCGATATCAATGTCAGTAAAAACCCCAGCAAGATTGACATTGCGGTCGCGGTATCACGCGTCGACAAATTGCCGGGTATTGACGAACTGATTAGCGCTAGTCTTCATGCCAACTGGTTTAATGCGTTTCGATCCCTCTATGCTGCTATCCACAACCGTGGTGGCATAATGTCGATAAGGGAAATCCCGCAGCCAGTCATCGACGCCCTGTATCAGAGCACAAGTCCATCTCTACCGTCATCCGCGAAGACACCACAAGGGCCCGTAAAATTGCCTCCCCAATAACGCACCCCCGGCGCGTTCATTGTCCTTTGACGAGATTGCTTGCAATCTAGATGCCTCGTCTCTTGATCTAGTAACCGCCCAACTGCAAAACGTGATTATAAAGTGCCAAATCGAGCGCATTCGCTTCTAAAAGTAATTCATAGGTCTTCTTGGATAATAGGTGCCGAGCCTCTTCATCCCCGGATTCCCGAGTCCTTCCGCTTGCGTTCACGCGATAGCTGCGCAGCTCAACTCCCGGAATAAACGCCTCGAGCCGATGGTTAAAGAGCTCAAGTGTTCGCTCGAAGCTCTCAACGATACCGACACATCCAATCCTGGTTACGTATTCAATTGCGCGGTCTAGATCTGAATATGTAACTCGAGCGTCCCATTTGGGATTAGCGCTCAACGCTCTTACCTGAAAATTGCTAAATGGAGCGAGTGGTGGCTTCCTGACAAGAAGACACCACTCTATAAACTCCCCAAATGGAAGAAGGGCAGCCTGTCTAGCCATTTGACTGTCAAATGTTGCTTGCCGATCCGGCCTTCTCTCATACTTCCAAATTGACAGCGCACGCCCAACCGGATTGCGAATTAGACTCAGCTCCAACGTTTCAAATTTTTTGCCCAGCTTGAACCGGCCCCGGCCCTGGTGAGTCGATACCGCATCCACCTCCGGATTAGTCTCTAAGAAGTTTGTAAGCTCATCCTGATTGACGGCTTCCTTACAGCGCTTGCCGTCGATTCGACCGTCACTATCATTTACATGTATCTGAGGATCGAATGCCCTCCATCTCTTACCAAGCACACCCGCCAATGCCCTATCAATCGATGATCCTGCGTTCTTGAATATATGGTGGTGGACGATAATTCGTCTACGCGATTTATTATTACTCGGAGGTCTTGTTGGCGCACTATTGGCGTTTATCCATCCGCTGACGGCACTTGCGCATTTCCTATGCATTTCTGGGGATGGATAGAGATGGTTGTGACAACGCTTCTTCACATTCGGAAAAGCCGTTGTCGGCCATATTTCTACCGCCTTTTTCGACCTCATGTCAGTCAAAAGCTGCGGGAGGCCCTCCATTGAAACCACTTCAATACACTCAACAGACACCGTTTTGATTAATTCGTCTAGTAACGGTCGGGTAACGAAATGCGGCATATCGGCCCAGTATCTGCCCAAATTATCTAGGCCCTCTTTGTAATTGGGCTTCCGCCTCGAGAACCATAGCAGGCATCTTCGGGGGACCGAAATACGCTTGAACAGCTCCACCATTTCCCGCAACCACTGTGCTCTGTTAGCAGCACGTACGGCGATCGCTAATGAAGGCTCGCTCTCAAGAAGAAAAGCACGATAAGCATATTCAACAAACATCGTGCCTTTAGTTCCACGCTTTCTTACTACGTCCTGGTTTTCGCAGGTTTCAAACACAAAATTAGACAGATTTCTGGCGGACATGGCTTGCACTACGACAAACTCAGCTCCATTTATCCATCTCAACAGCTCAGGACGACGTAAGAAGAAACTTGGCCCCGCACCCGCGAATCCTAGATTTAGCATCTGAATGTTGTTCTGGCTGGCAACTAACTCAGGAAATGGCTCGGCGACGTATCGACCAAAGGTCTGTGCTGCCCCAATTGCTACGCCATAAGGCTTGGAAGCGTCGATGGCTCCTCGAACCTTCAATTTTGTTCCCTCTAACGATGTCAAATTATAGTTCACTATTCGGCTATCATCTGCCTGATAGCCTTCGTTGATCTGTTCCCATAGCCTTGCCGCATCTCTTGCGGCGCGCTGCGCTACATCGACTTCAACTATTGGATTGGCGGCCGGCTGAGAGGCCAGCTGAGTTATTATGGGACCGGCTTTGTTCATGTCAGTGATTATCGCAGTGGCGAGCCAACATTAATAGACGATCAGGTTTGATCCGAACAATTCTGCATTGCTAATTGCTAATGATCAGAGGTGCGGTTGGAATAATTGTCCAACATTCGCGCTCGCGCGAATCGGTCCCGCAATGAAGCTACGCTAGCGGTAAGGTGGCTTAAAAAGCCGCACTTGTATTTCGAATACTCCTTGAACCCCGGCAGATCGCGGTGTCGTGTCTTGTATCAGCTCATCCGGTCATCTCTGGTTTCACTATTGACCAATGCCCGTGGCCGGCATTCTGTTAACGCATCGTCGCACCTTTTTCCCGTCTGGAGAGCCCGTCGAGTAGTAAGGTATCTGGCCTTCTGCGTGCCAAACCGTCCTGAAATCCTTCACCTCATTTCCATCAGGCATTCCATCTGGTCCTAGACTGCCAGAGCTGCCCACGGTCCAACCCCCGTTATTGCTCTTGCCATTAAGAGCAGCGAAGTTGCTCCACCATGCTTCCTGCACCTTCATTGCCCTTAAAGTCTGGGGTGGATGTAAGCACTTGTTAGTGATTAGAGCGGGCTTCTTTACAACCGCGTCCCAATACCATTTGTATTTGGGGTTATTCGCCAAATAACCCCAAACTTGCAGGCGATACGTTGCAATGGTGTTACTGGAAAAAAGGTATGGCTGACCACTACTCCCGCAGCCGGCATAAGTCCCGTCAGCGATAAGGTCCGCAGATTTACCGCCATCGATAGTTAGCATTATGCGACTCGATTTGACTGGCCTTGATGTCAATAAGCCACTGCTGTTACGAGTGAGGTACTCGTCGAAAAAAACCCATGCCCGACCCTTAGAAGTGCAATATCGAAACTCTTCGCCATTGAACGTTCGGGTGATTTGCCGCTCGGGATTTGAATACCACAAAATAAACTTTCCATCTCCTAATGATTCATTGGATATCGAAAGCGCCCCTTTATTTGCGTACGTCGCTTCTGTAAGCTCCAAAAGAGTCCAATGTCGTGGAGGTGCATCTATCGGCCAATACTTTAGAATATCTCTGTCGTCTGATTCCTCCTTACGGTCCGCGTCTCGCGCAAGCAGGCGCTCGGTTACGATAAAGAAGAGAATGATCGGCATCATGCCTGACAGGAATATCCGAAGTCGGCCGTGTTCTTTAATTCGCATTTGAGCTTAATCCAGTGTGCGTACAGTCGATGCATATTGTCGCCGCATCGCCGAATTCCGCTGCAACCGGGACTTGCTTATGCTTCGAGCTCTCCTCGTGAAGCCAAGGTAGAGTTCCAAGTCTGAGTTCAATCTTCCTAACTAAGCAAGAGTGAGATCATGCTGCTGGCGTGAGCGTCGCGGCGCGAAACCGGTTGTTCTAGGAATCGCCCTCCACTTACGGCTCATTGACATAAGGGCACAGTCGGGCACATTGGGAACCCTCACACACGTCGAGCTATCGCTTCCGCAAGTTTTTCTTGCGTGACGTAGGCGCTACAATTCTCCCGAATATAGTCAAGTGCGTGCGCGCTTAGTCTTGCGTTTAGAGACTCGTCTTCGTGGACAGCAAGCAGCTTCTCAGTAAATTGTTCCGGTGTCAGAGCAATAAGCCACGCCAGTTGACGCGGTAGATTTAAGCCTTCCGCTGCCAATTCTGTCATTACACACGGAAGACCATGCGCAAAGCTTTCAAGAATTTTCCCCTTCAGCCCAGCGCCGTACCGTAGCGGGGCCACCGTACATCTGAGTCGATGAAGTAATGTCGTGAGGTCTGGAACGAAGCCAAGCACCTTAAGGTTTTCAGCTTCCAGGGAAGCCAACTCGCGCGGGGGATTTGAGCCCACCAGAAAACCAACAATGTTCGGGTTGGATTCCCTTAATAGCGGTGCAATATCCCGTGCAAGATATGTGGCGGCATCAACATTTGGCCTATGGCCATAGCTACCAACGAAGGCATATCCTGCTCTGCCCTTAAAGGGCGTTACGGATGGTCGCGGCAACACCGTCCAAGTCACGGTATGAACGTTTAGTTCTCCGGCCCTTTTCTGAAGAATGTCTGCCTCCACTGAGGAATGTACGATGACGGAATCCACCTGTCGCATTACCGACAGTTCAGCTTCCTCAGTTATTCTTGGCGCTACGCTCAAAGTCCCTTCGACCGCCAATTCGCGTTGCTGCCTGAGAAAATGCAGATCCGCCACATTGTATACAGTAAAGCACTCCGGGAAATGCTGCCGTACGAGGCTTGCGTACTTCGATGCATTGACGAAGCGGTGCAGGTACACCAGGTCTGGTTTGACGCGCGCTTTTCGGAATACTTCCTCTACTGACCAGAAATGGGGCGCATACAGGCACTCCACGCCCAGCTTCTGTAGATTCGCAGTGTGCGGATTAAGCTGCGCCATATTGTCGGCAGGCAAAAATGTGACCTTGTAGCCCAATCGCATCAGCGCCAGGATGTGCTGCAAAGCTGCATTTGAGCCGGCGTCCTGCTCGGGAGTCAGCGCAGTATCATCAATAAAATACGCGCGTCGCTTAACAGCCCGCTCAGATTCAAGTTCCGGCTGCTCGCCCGTAAAGCGGTGGGTCGACAGTGTCTCTTTCCAGCGTTCGTAGAACTTGCGATGGTTGATGATCTGGTATCGCTTCATTCCGCTCCCGCGCACGTCGGTGCCCGCGGACATGCCTTCGAGATGAACAATCTCCGACGCGGTCTGCACTAAAACGCGCTTACCGGCTGCACGAACACGAAAGCAGAGATCCGTATCCTCGTAATATGCGGGCGCGTAACATTCATCGAATCCGTTCAATTGCTTGAAGAGTTCCCGTTCGAGCATTAGCGCGGCGCCGGACACATAGTCGCAATCACGCATATAGCAGAACCGCGGGTCATTCGAATCAGCCTGGCGGCCCCAGTTCCAGCCATCCCCCAGCCTCCAGATGATTCCCCCGACCTCCTGCAGCGAACCATTCTCGAATAAGAGTTTCGATCCAACAATCCCAACGTTTGGCACGTTATCGAAAGTCAACACCAGCTCGTCTAACCAGTTGGGCCGCACTAGCGTGTCATTATTGAGGAAAAATAAATATTTTCCCCGTGCCCTGGCAGCCCCGGCGTTACAAGAGCGAACGAAACCCTGGTTTTTTGTATTACGGACAAATTGGACCGCGCCCGATGCTACGAATCCAGCGAACAAAGTCTCATCGCGTGAACAGTCGTCGACAACAATGAGCTCAAAACTGCATTTGGGTAGATTTTCGGAAATTGCCTTAAGGCAGTTATAGGTTGTTCGGAATTGGTTATAAACCGGGATAACCACTGAGACGAGCGGGTCGTCGACATTCGCGAAATGAAGCGGTGGGAATTCTGACTCTACTTTCGCTAGAAGCTCACGAGTCCAGTCGGAAACTTCAGCTCCCTGCAAAAGATCCTGAAGACGGGGATCGCCCAGTAGCGGCTTATCTTCATTTAGCAGGCTTCTCGCATTTAAGAGTTGGTTCAGGACACGCAAAGTAAGCGTGACCTGTTGATCCAGTTCTTCAGGCGAACGCGCGACACTCGCGATTGCAAATGCCGCTGATTCAATGACTTGGATCAGTGAAAAATCGATACCTGCATCCGGACGCAGCAGCCATTGCGGAGAGCCCGGAAGATCGATGCCGTCGACAGCGCGTCTGATGGCGATCTGGTGGCGCGCAAGCGGCAGTAGCGCTGACGGGTTCGGAATTGAAAAACCGTATTTGCCGCTGCCGATGCCGGCCTCGAGAAGATCTCCCCGAAAAATATCGGCACGAACGCGAATCAGCAGTTCGCTCCCGTCATAGATTTCGATGGCGACGGCCTCTGACGGATCGAGCGGATTCCAAGCCCAACCGGCAATGGTCTCCGGGGAAATGATGTCCACATGGCCAGAGGGTTTGGCCCCAGCATTCGCCGACATTAGGGCGCCGGCTACGCTATCTTCTATTACTTCTACCGGCAGCAGACGCTGCTGACCGCGACTTCGTCGTCCGGTTTTCTTATCCAATTCGTCTTCTCCCAAGCCATCCCATCCGGTGCATCCTCAATTCCAGCATACTATTCCGAATGGATTGAGCCATCAGCTATTTCTGCAACACTAGCCGTAGTTTTTCCAAAGCGATGCCGAGCTTTCTTATGTCCTGACTTATGCCAGCACTTTTAGGCGACGATGCAGTAGGAATCACGAATTCGATACGCAGGCCGCGGGGCGATTGCGTGTTTCTGGGCAGAATAAATTCAATTTCCGCGGCTACAACTAGGGTGCGGAAACCGACATATAGTCCATTGACAAATACAAAAAACTGCTGACGATCAATGTGGCTTGCCTGAATGAAGGGTCTGGCCGCGACGTGAAGGCGCAGCGCCGCGTCGATGGGCATAGAGCTACCAAACATAATAGAGAAGCCGGCCACCTCTTCCTGCGTCCACGAATACGACTGTTCACTCAGATCCAATCCGTACGGGTCCATGTCTTTGATGTTGCCGTTACGTCCAAATGTCACGATCTCGTTCCGAAATTGGCCTACCATAATTATCTACCTTATCCATTCAGTGATTCGGAATTGCGTTGATTCGTGCTTGCCAGCGAACGAAAACGGAGCGCAACTGCCAGGACAAGCAATCTGGACCCAGCACAACGCTGCCTCTGTTTGCGGACTTTTTCGAAGTCGAGGCTAATTCGTAGTCGATGATTTAGCGCGTGAAAGTTTGAACTTTCATGAACTCCCCAAGCCAAGAAAATCTTGCTTTTTTGGATTCTGCGATACATTGCTTGGGTTGGAATTGCTCTTGTTATCGGTCGAAGCAGACTTAGCAGGTGCATTGGGAGAATGCGCCGAAACGGGTGCGCGCGAAGCGGTCTTGTGGCACTAATTTAACATCTAATTCGCGAGACGTTACGAGCGCGTGCATTTAGGCGGCAAGATCGAAAGCACGCTGATGGCCAGACACACTCGTGCTTCTGCACGCCGTGTGGGTAGAGCGTCATGGCGTTCTTAGGTGGCTGAAGCTTGCATCTTCGCAGCTTATCCGGTTTGCAAAACATCCTTTTGCATCGCCAAGTCGAGGCCTCGGCTTTGGCATCTGGATGCTGACCCGGCGCCTTCAACTGAGAGTCGCACAGCCAAGGCGCTAGAACAACCATCTGATCGTCGCTTTGAAGTCGCTCACGGGTCGCGGATCTGGTCGTGGTTTTCGGTTGTCCTCTTCGGATCGTCTTGCGTTACAACGTCTTGTTCGCACAGGAAAGCGATACGCCGAGTCCGCGAGTGCGGCGTGAGAACCGCAAGTTGAAGGAAGAACCGGATATTCTTTCAAAAGCCGCCGACGTAATACGGTTTTTGTAGGACGGAGTTGATTCTGGCGGCGCTCAACATGGCGCTTACCCAGCGTCGGCCGTCCGAGGTCATCTATCATTCGGATCGTGGCTGCCAATACACAAGCTATGTGTTCGGCAGCGTTGCCGCGAGGCCGGCATTATGCCATCGATGGGTTCGGTGCGAGATGCATACGACAATGCGATGGCGGAGAGCTTCTTCGCCCGCGCTTGAACGTGAGCTGCTCAACCGTCGGCGCTTCAAGAGCCCCGCGGAATCGAAGATGGCCGTGTTCGAGTGGATCGAAGGTTAGGACAACCCGCATGACGTCACCCCTCCCTCGGGTACCGCTCGCCGGTCAACTACGAGCGCGCATCAGCGATCAGACGAAGGGACAGCCGGAGCTTCTGCCGCCTGCGGCGGCAGGCTCAGGTTGGGACGTAAGATTGATGAACACGAGATCAGGAAACTAAGACTATAAACTGTCCCCCGAAACGAGGCAGGTCCGGTCTTCTCGTCCGATCTTCTCCACATTTGCTCGTTATCACACCACCCTGGACTGGCCCGGTGGCGTAGGGAGCACGAGGGACGCGAGAACGATCCACTGCGAGAAGCGCGTGGCCGGCTCCCCATTGATGCTATTCCCTTCCCGTCGACGTTCTCGCGTTGAAGGTCAATCGCGTCGCGTCCGAGCCCGTGATGCCAGTCCAGACTCCGTTAACTTGGCCTATGGGGTGGACAACCGTCGCCGATCAACCCCGGAGGGGCGTTGGCCCGTGCCCTGCCACGCAGAATCGCATCATTTAAGCCAAATCGGTAGCAAAAATCCGAGACTTGCCGCCAGGCGAATCGGCGTCTCCGGGGATCGCGCGGGGACCGGCGAAGGCGGTCCAGGACGAGTAAGGAATTGAATTTCGGGCTACGGACGCCTGACTAGACGCCCTCTTCAAGACTTCCGGAGCTCCCCAGGGGCTCCTGCACCGCACCATCTCTCGCAGTTCGAGATTTCCCCAAGCTAGCAGCCGCTTTTTGGTTCCCGGTTGCTTTGGAACCAAGCTGCGACCCTCATTCGATCTGGCGGTTTCCATCCGAATATGCGGGCAGTAAAAAAATTCTCGTGCGCCTGATCGGCTGTCGCTGCATTGCGACACCGGGAGGCCGAACAATTTCTCCTTGAGCCACTACGACGATTTATCCGAATTTCCCGCAGAAAATCAGCTTTTATATGAATTTAGGGAAAAGGACGCAATCGAGGCAATCGAGCGATGAATCATCGAAAGTGAGTGCCGCGAAAATTCAGCGCAAAAAAGGCTGTAAATTTCGACCATTAAGTTAAATCTCGATTGTGACCAAAGTATCAGTTTGGTAACATTTTGGTGTGCGGCAATGTGAACTATTGTCGCTGCTAAAGAAGTAACCCAGTTCCGGTCTCGCTAAAAAGCTTTGCCGCCATAACGGTTCGGATTAGGGGAGAGATTCAGTGAGCACCACCATCAGTATTCCTGGTAGCGGCAACGTTAACGTCAACGTTTTCGGTCGCGGCACCGTCATCGCCGGGAATGGCAACGACCGGATCGACATTCACGGCAATGGCACCATCATAGTCGGCAGCGGCCACGATACGCTGACGCTCAATGCGGGCGGCGTGATCGACCAATATGGTCTCTCCGGCCATGACACGATCCACGTCGGCAGCACCGGCAACTACATCATCAACGAGCAGGGCAGCGCCACCGTAACCGGCGCTTTCGGCTCGGCCGCGATCTCCCACGCCACGCTGGAAATCTTTCAGACGGGCGGCCAGGAGCGGGTCGTTGTTCTCCCGTACGGTCATGAGACCCTGCAGGGCAGCGGCTCGGGCTTCGTCGGCCACGGCTCCGGTTCGAGCGGCAGCACTGGCCACAACACGGTGTCTGGCAGCAGCAGCGGCCATAGCAGCAGCCACGGCGGCGCCAAGCCCTTCGACATCCCCCGAGAGGAAAAGGGCGGTCAGCACGTCATCAGGAACTTCGTCAGCGGAGCGAGCCACCTCTTCATCGACGGTCATACGCTGCCCTTTATGGCGAACGCTCACGACATCAGCGCCCATGGTCCGAACACCGTGATCAGCATGGATCATGGCCGGACGACGATCGAGCTGCACGTGGGCACCTCGTTGCACTGGAATAACCACTGAGGCCCTGATCAGCCTGCCTGAGCCAGTCTCGGATCGGGCATGACGCTCACCGCCAACGGCGTGTCGCACCGCGACACGCCGTTTGCGCTTCAAGTGCGCCGTTTCTTACTTGAGCTTCTGAATACCAGTTTGCTGGGTGCCGCGAGCCCGGCCGCAGCGCACAGCCTCCGACTGGCTCGCGATGCGTTCCGCGCGGACGCACTGGTTATCGCGCTGCGTCACCTTGATCGCGCCTGGCGTTGCCTGCCGGGAGACGCGGCGACACTGGCGTCGGTCTACGGAACCGTCCTCGTCCTCGAGGCGCGTGATTACTACGCCGCGCTTGGCCTCCTCCAGCGGGCCATGGAATTGGCGCCCGGTCCCGAAGTCGCAGCACTCATCGTCCATTCGCTGCTGCGCCTGCAGCGTCCCGAGGATGCTCGGCGACACTTCGAAGCCGCCGTCGCGGAGCACTGCGTCGAAACCGGGGGGCTACTCTTCCAGATCGCAGGCGAACTTATGCTGGACCCCGCCATTCGGGCGCCGGGCTGGGTCGGACGCGGAGCAAAACTTGAACTCGTGGGCGAGCTCGCACCGGATGAGCCCTCGAACGTGCTCGCGATCCGAATCGACGGCGATGCCGGGTTTTCTCAGCTCCTACGCCGCCCCGCAAGTCGCGAGCAACGCCGCCCATTCAGCTTTCCCACTCCGAAACTCAGCGTCCACTCGCACCTTGATGTGAGGAGCCGCGATGCGCCGCTTCTGGGCAGTGGCTTATCTGTGCCGCCGAAGTTCGCCCTCGACGCGCGCGCATCGGCGAAGGGCAACTGGCTCACGGGCTGGGTCCGCATTGGCTGGCTCCCGACGCGGCGGCTGCGCCTGCGCATCGAGGATGAGGTAGGTCACTGCACAGCGCTCGCGACGGGCCCGGCATTTCCAGGCTGGGGCCTGCCCTTCAGGGTCAATCTGCGCGTTGCCGGACTTCGAGGCAGCCGAATCCTGATCTCGGCGCAACTGCCCGATGGACGCTGGGAGCCGTTGCCCGATTCTCCGCTCCTCCTCGAGCGGGCGCTCTTGTCCACCGGTCACAAACCCCTGCGTTTGCGCCATTGGAGCGCGGCGCCGCTGCGGCTTAAGCAACCCGCGATCAAGCGTGCAACGCTCACCGACGTCATCATCCCGGTCTACAGGGGCCGGGAGGAATCTCTCGCCTGCATCGGTTCCGTATTAGCTACTGTCGATCATGAGACGCGCATCATCGTGGTGGATGATGCGACGGACGATTCGGCCCTCGCAGTTGCTCTTGATGTGCTGGCAGCCGACGCACGCATTACCTTGCTGCGCAATGCGGAGAATCAGGGGTTTGTGGCCTCGGTCAACCGCGCACTCGCACTGCATCCAACGCACGACGTGGTACTGCTGAATTCCGATACGCTGGTCTTCGATGGCTGGCTCGCGCGGCTGCGCAGGGCGGCGTACAGCGCACCCGCCGTCGGAACGGTCACGCCCCTGAGCAACAACGGATCGATCGCGAGCTATCCGCGCGCCCACGGGACGGAAGTCTCGCGCGAGTTCGCGGCGGCACTCAACACCCTAGCCGCATCGACCCATCCCGGCATCCAGGTCGAGATTCCGGTCGGGGTGGGTTTCTGTCTCTACATGCGTCGCGACTGCCTGCGCGACATCGGCGTCCTCGATGCCGACGTGTTCGGTAAGGGCTACGGAGAAGAGGTTGATTTCTGTCTGCGCGCGCGGCGCCGCGGATGGTCACATCATCTCGCGGCAGACGTCTTCGTGTACCACGCCGGAGGATCCTCATTCGGCGCTCGGCGCGCCGCGCTCCTTGATCGTAGCGGGCGACTCTTAAATCTGCGCTATCCTGGATTCGACGGATTTATAGCAAGCTATCTCGCGCAGGATCCGGTGCAGTCGCTGCGCCGTAGGCTCGATGAACATCGCCTGTCCGCATTCCAGGGGCGTTTTGTCCTCCTGGTGACGCTGGCGATGACCGGAGGCGTCGAGCGTTTTGTCGCCGAACGCTGTCGCGACTTACGCGCCCAGGGACTCTTTCCCCTATTGCTCAAGCCTTCCGCAGAAGGAAACGCACGCCTTTGTGAACTCTGGACCGATGCGATGGAGCTGCCTAATCTGCGCTTCAACATCCCGAAGGATCTGGATGCCCTGAGCTCCCTTTTACGCTCGCTGCGCCTCGAGGCGATAGAGATTCAGCATTTCCTGCACCTGGATGCGTGCGTCATCGATGCGGTGCGCGCACTGCGGATTCCCTACGACATTTTTGTGCACGACTATTCGTGGATTTGCCCGCGCGTGACGCTGATCGATGGCACCGGCCGCTACTGCGGCGAGCCCGCCGTGTCGGTCTGCCGGGTCTGCGTGAAACGCAATGGCTCGAATCTCGGCGAGGCGATCTCCGTGCCAGCCCTGCGCGAGCGCAGCGGCCGGTGGCTGCGCGGCGCGCGGCGCGTCACCGTCCCTTCGCCCGACACGGCAACACGCCTGCGGCGACACTTTCGCGATCTCAACGTGCAAGTGCAGCCCCATGTGACAGACATCGTGCCGGCGCCCCTACCGCCGCGGGATCCGGGGAGGCCCGTAATTCGTGTGGCCCTCATAGGCGCCATAGGTGACCACAAGGGGTACAAGGTGTTGCTCGACTGCGCGCGCGATGCGCGCGCGCGCCGGCTGCGCCTCGAATTCGTCATAATCGGGTACAGCAGGGACGATGCGCCGCTGCTTGCGACAGGAAAGGTCTTCGTCACCGGCCGCTATAGCGAAGCGGAAGCGGGGCATTTGCTGCAGCGCGAGCAGCCCGACATCGTCTGGCTGCCCTCCGTGTGGCCGGAAACGTGGTGCTATACACTCGATTACGCACTGGGAACGGGCTTGCCGGTTGTGGCCTTCGACCTGGGCGCGATCGCAGAGCGCCTGCACGCGAGCGGCAGTGGGGTGCTCCTGCCTTTGGGGCTTGCGCCACGCCGGATCAACGATCAATTTCTGGAACTAGTCGACACTGCGCAAATTCCGGATGGGGCGACCGTGTGTTCTGTTCAATCACGGCTACCGAGCCGGCGGGTTGACGTTACTATAGAGTTGACGCCATCCTTAGAACTACAAATGAATAAGACGTCCGACGAAAAAACCACTCAAGAAGCCGGGATGAGCGCCTCGGTGCAGGTATTGCCCCTGCCGCCGGGGCTGTATCTCTTCTCCGTGAAGGCAGCCGATCCGACGCCCGCCCGCGCGAACGGCGCGCTCGTGTTGCCTGCGGTGCACGTCGGTCTCGGCCCCGGCATGCGACCCGACCAGGTGGAGTTCATCGCAGGCCCCAGTACGCACGGTGCCTGGCTCTTCGCGCAGGGCGATCTACTCGTTACCAAAGTCAACGGCACCGGCGCTACGCTGGTGATGACTTCCGTACGCGCGCCGGGCGGAGAGGTCCTGTCGATCAAGGTCGAACGACTGGAGTCGCGGGCCGAAGCGACACCCGCCCAGCCGGCTGCGAGTGCGGCGGCGGCGAAGCATCCGGGCAAGCTCGCCAAAGAGCCGGAATTCAGTTTTGGGAATCAGCACTACCTGCCGGTGCAGATTGGCGCGCATATCCGCTCACGTGGCGACATGATGTTTGTCGACGCGCCATGGGCGGGTCGAGTTGCACCGGGCCTGTGGATTGAAGCCTTTTCCGTTTTACCGCTCAATCAATTCGGAGCTTCCGACGTCGAGTACAAAGGACTCACGGGCAGTGGCTTCGAGACGCCGTGGCTGAGTGACGATAAAATGTGCGGCACCAAAGGCATGGCCGTGCCGCTCGTCGGTTTTGCCGTGCGCTTGAAGCCCAGTGCAACAACCGCAGGCTATGACTGCGAGTACAGCGGCTACTTTCAGTCGGGTGTCACGGTCGGACCGCTGCGCAATGGCGCTCCGTGCCGCTCAACCGTCGCCAACGATCCGCTCGAGGGCATCCAAGTGCGACTCCTCAAGCGTGAGTCCGCCGCGCTGCCGTCGAAGGATGCGCCCAGCGCCGCGTCCGCCAAGGCAGCCGACCGGGCGACTCCGGCGCAACGCAATCTCGGCAACGCGCGTCCGATCCGGCGGCAAACCACGCGTCGTCCGTGAGCGAACCGCAGCGGGAGCGCGTTCTCGTCAACGTCGGCTGCGGTCCGCGCAACTCGGTTACTCTGCCCGCCTATTTTGACACTTGGCGTCAGCTGCGCGTCGATGTCGATCCGTCGGTACAGCCGGACATCATTGCCGATCTGACGGATCTTGCGCCGATTCCCGATTGCAGTGCCGATGCCGTGTGGGCCGCACACTGCGTCGAACATTTGTATGAGTATCAGGTCCGTATAGCGCTCGCGGAGTTTCGGCGCATCCTGCGCGAGGACGGCTTTGTGTGTGTGATCGTGCCGGATCTTCAGGCTGTCGCGCAGTACTTTGTCGCCGACCAAGCACATGATCCCCTCTATCATTCTCCGGCAGGTCCTGTGACCCCGCATGATGTTTTCTTTGGATTCAGCGCGGCCATCGCCAGCGGCCGTACTTCCATGGCGCATCGTTGCGGCTTCACGCCGGGAAGCCTTCAGCGCTGCTTTCAACAGCAGCCTTTCGGTGAGCTCCTGGTCCGCCGGCGCACGGCGGACTTTGAGCTTGCGGCCATCGCCCGCGCGACTCCGGCGAAGGACGATGCCGAGCGCGCCGCACTTATGGCCGCGCTCGGGCTATGAGGTATCTTTTCATCCATCAGAACTTTCCCGGTCAATATCGCCATGTTGTGACTCATCTGGCGAGCCAACCCGGGAACCGGGTCTATTTCATCACGCAGCCGAATGACAATGTCATTGCAGGCATACGCAAGATTACCTATCCCACGGACAAACGCGGACACATCAACTGTCATGCCTATGCCGTCGAACTCGACCGCGCCATTCATTATGGCGCGTCGGTGGCAGACGCTTGTCGGCAGCTGCGCGAGCAGGGATTCCGCCCGGATCTGATCGTCGGTCACAGCGGCTGGGGCGAAACGCTGTTCGTCAAAGACGTGTTTCCGGACGTGCCGCTACTCGCAAACTTCGAGTTCTACTATCACGCCCACGGCGTGGACGCGGATTTCGATCCCGAGTTCGTGTCCATCTTCAACGAGCCGTCACGGCTGCGGGCGCGCAACGGCACGAATCTGCTGGCGTATCACGCCTGCGACTGGGGCCACTCGGCGACGCGCTGGCAGCGTAGTCTCTATCCGGCGGAGATGCAGACTCGGATCAGCGTACTGCACGAGGGAGTCGACACCGATCTTGTCCGTCCGAACGCCAAAGCCAGCTTCAAACTGCCGGGATCCGGGCGACTGCTTACCCGTCGCGATGAAGTCGTGACCTACGTCGCGCGCAACCTCGAGCCCTACCGCGGCTTTCACATCTTCATGCGCGCACTACCGCAGCTCTTGCGCCGGCGCAAAGATGCGCAGATTCTAATTGTCGGTGACGACGGCGTGAGTTACGGCGCGCCGCCGCCGCCAAGCTCTACTTTCCGCGCCATGATGCTGCAAGAACTGGGCAGCCAGCTCGACCTTGCGCGCGTGCACTTCTTGGGTCTCGTCGATTACGAGGCCTATGTCAAGCTGCTGCAGATCTCCTCCGTGCACGTGTACCTGACGTACCCCTTCGTACTGTCGTGGTCCTTCATCGAGGCCATGGCCTGCGGTTGCCTCATTGTTGGTTCAGCCACGGCGCCGGTGCTCGAGGTGCTGCACGATGGCAAGAATGGGCTCACGGTCGATTTCTTCTCTCACAAGGCCCTTGCGGATCGTCTTGAGGCGGTGCTAGATAAGCGTCGCGAGCTGGATCCGCTGCGCCAGGCCGCGCGTGCCACGGCGACGAAGCAATACGATCTCAAGCGCGTGCTTTTGCCACGCTGGATGAGTCTCTTCGCGGATCTGGTGAACGGGCGCCGCCCGGCGGACGGGCTCTGATCGCCGTCGACCACGCGGCCCGCAAGCGGGCAAGCCGCTCAGCGCGCGCTTTCCGCACTCCTTAGCTGCACCTCGATGCGCCGCACCTCGAGCTCCGCACCGGCATGTCCTGCCTGAAGCGCCTGCCGGTATAACTCCAACGCCGCCGCGGGGTCGCTCGCAACACCCCGCCCGGTCTCATACAAATCGGCGAGAGACACCATGGCCGCCGGATGACCGGCCTCGGCCGCGAGCCGATACCAGCGCGCGACCGCCATCCAGTCCTCATCCGTGCGCGCGCTCTGTGCCTTGAGGCCGCCGAGCGCCAGTTGCGCGGACCGGTGGCCCTTCTCAGCGGCGGCTTCGTAAAGGCGCTCGGCCTCATCGTCGTTGCGCTCGACGCCCAGGCCGCGACGCAGGCACACCCCGCAGTTGTATTGTGCATCCAGATCACCCTGCGCGGCGGCGCGCCGCAGCATGTCCACCGCGTACGCCTGATCGGAGGCATCGGAGGAATGCTGCAACAGGAGCCCGGCGAGCAACACCATCGCGGGCGTGTGCCCTTGGAGTGCGGCCGCGGTGAGCCAACGGCGCGCTTCGGGCACCGAAGGTTCGGTGCCCACACCCCGCAGATAGAGATCGCCGACCGCGCTCTGGGCACCCGCATCGCCCTGCTGCGCAGCGCGCAGCCACAGCTCAAACATCTGCGCCAGGTCGCCTTCCCCGGCACCATTGGTGGTGCGCAGCGAAGTCAGTGCCGCGATGGCGCCCGCATGTCCCTGCAGCGCCGCCCGCTCGTACCAGGTCGTCGCCGCATCGCGATCCACAGGCACGCCTTGGCCCTGAAGAAAAACGTGCCCGAGCCACGCTTGCGCAGAAGCATTGCCACCCTCTGCTGCGCGCATGAACCAGTGCACCGCCTGCTGCTGATTCTGCGCCACATGCTTGCCTTCGAAATAGAAGAAACCCAGGCTCGCCTGGGCATCCGCATGCCCCTGTTCCGCGCAACTCTTCAGAAGCTCTACCACGCGCTCTGCGGGAGGAGCCCCTGAATCCGGGCGGTCGAGCTGCTGTGCCAGCGAACACGCAGCGGGAGCGCTACCGAGCTCCGCAGCGCGCGCCAACCACTCGGACGCTTCACCCGGATCCGTGGCCACGTACTCGCCATCGGTGTACTGGCGATATAGCGCCCAGGCGGCCTCGACGTTACCGCGCTCGGCAGCCTGCTCTAAGAGCTGCAGTCCGCGCGCGGTGTCCTTCGGCACGCCCAGGCCCCGAAAATTGAGGAACGCCAGGTTGTACAAGCCACCCGTCGCACCCTGGGCTCCCGCCAGTGCATACCAGCGCGCTGCGAGCGCGTAATTCTGGCGGACGTGCTTGCCGGAGGCGAACAGAATGCCGAGTTGTAGGCTCGCAGGTCCGCTGCCCTTTCTCGACGCCTGGCGATACCACTTGAATGCGGCGGCCGTGTCGCGCGGAACGCCCAAGCCGCCCAGCTGCAGCGTGCCCAGATGATAGAGCGCGTTCGCATTGCCCCGCGCAGCGGCGCGATGAAACCAATCCGCCGCGGCCTGAAAATCCTGCGGCAATCCCATGCCTTCCGCGTGGAGGGCTCCGAGCCGCTCGAAGGCCGCCGTCACGTTCTGATCGGCGGCCTTGGCGAGCCAACGCGCCGCCTCGCTCGCATCGCGAGGCACGCCTTCGCCTGTCAGATAGAACTGCCCAAGCAGATACTGCGCCTCACCGTCACCTAGATCGGCCGCGTGGCGGGCGAGCACCGCCGCGGCATTGGGGTCTGCATCGGGCCCGGACCGAAACAGATACACGAGCGCCAGCCACGCTTTCAGGTAGCCGCGCGTGGCCGCGCGGCGCAACCACGTTTCGGCTTCCGAGGTGCTCTGCTTTACGCCGACGCCACGCCGATAGAGCTCGCCCAAGTGGAACATCGCGGCGGGTTGACCCGCTTTCGCCGCCTGGGTCAAGAGGGTTGCTGCGCGGCCCTCATCGCGCGGCACGCCTTCGCCGGAGAGCAGCAGCATCGCCAAGCACAGTTGCGCCGTCGAATTGCCGTTCGCCGCGCAAGGCTCCAGCCACCGCTGCGCGGCGACATGGTCATGGCGCTCGCCGTAGCTGCCGGCATGCAGCATGCCGAGCCCCAACTGCCCGGCGGAGTTGCCCTGCTTCGCAGCTGCAGCAAACCAGCGCTCGGCTTCGCTCAAATCGGTAGGTACACCCAGGCCGCTCGCATACTGAAATCCCAAGCGCGCTTGTGCCGGCGCATCTCCGGTCAGCGCCGCGCGCAGATTCCAATGGGCCGCCTGCGCCGGCTCCTGCCGCACGGAAAGCCCTTGCGGATAGAGGCGCTTGATGAGCGACTCCTGGCTTGCGGCGTCGTCGAGACGCACCAGCGCCGCTGCCGTTGCGGTGCCGGGCGCCGCCATGCCGCTGAGATAGATTTCGCCAAGTCGCGCCATGGCGGGCACCGAGCCCTGCTCGGCCGCGCTGCGGAACCAGCGAACGGCCTCAACGAAGCTCTGCAAGACGCCGTCGCCGCGCTCGTAAAGCTCGGCTAGACGCAGCTGCGCCAATACCGAGTTCTCCTCGGCGAGCGCCCGATATTGCGTGGCCGCGGCGACCTTGCGGCCTTCTGTATAGGCCCTGTTCGCCCGCTCAAGCGTCGGCGCACGCTTGGGGACCACCTTGGACAGAAATGTTCGGATGCTCACGCGAGGAGTAGCCCGATCTTGAGTCTGATGAACAGTGTATTCCGCGGGGCCAATATATAGCGGGATTGGGGCGCCGGTGCCCACGGTGATTTAACTTATTGTAGGATCCTCGACAACCACGCGCCAAAATCCCACCGCCTTATCCATACACTCAGGCCGCCGGGCTGGACAATCATGGCCCGCGAGCCGGGAAATGCTACGTCGTTGAGGCGCTAATGAGTCTGCGGGCATCGACTTTGTCGCTGCCGTAACCTGGTGGAACTGTGTCAGGGCAGACCACGAACGGATAATCGACTATTTCCTACAGAGCGATGTTGCATTCCTGATAGGCATAGGCGTGAATCCGGCAAAACTACACGCAAGGGAAGCGTGGTTTAGGCGGGGCTGCTCCCGGATCTCAACCGGGCTGATCGCGAAAAGCAGATCGAACCCGACTAGCACACCAACACACTGCATTCCAACAAACGTCATGGCGTGTCATCTCGCCAGACAGTCAACGTGGCATTGGCGTTACGAGTTGGATCTCCAGCGACAGAGGCGGTCGCCGTCAGTTGGGGCGCGGGGTTGCCCTTGAGCGACGCGGGAAATCCTACACTGACAGGAACGGTGGCCTTGTTCCCCTGCGCCACTTGCACCGAAACATCACCTGACTTAGACAGCAGTTGCTCAGGATCTGCGAATTGCACGGTGAAAACTGCAGAAGCAGCCGCGTTATAGATAATCAGCTGTGTGGCCGCTCTGGCCCCCGGCGCCAAGGTCAGCTTAGACGGCGCGAATGCAACCGTCATGATCGTCGGCGTGATCACCGTCGGCGACGAGAGCGCGTATTTCTGGCCATCGCCTGTAGTGCCCGATGCCGCCACCTGAAAGGGAACATTTGGCGTTGTCATCGTTCCCACATATTTCAACGGCTGCACCCAGGAGTCCCCCGCTAACGAAAGCTTCAGCGGGCCGAGCTCTTTGCCGCGCGAATCGACCAAGCTAAAGCTGGGATTAACCACGGCTCCCGACAGAGTCGCCTCAATCGTGTTCTTGCCCCCGGCCAGTGGTTGCAGGCCGACCGACACGGGATCGCCTTGCGGATCGTCTGGGTCGGGCCTCAAAAATCGCAGTCCGACGAAGGTAGGGGTCAGTTGCAGCGCCGACGCTGGCGACACGGTCATGCTTTCAGAGTGGCTCGAGGCAAATCCTTTCGCGTCAGTGACGGTGAGCTTGAAGGTGAGAGTGGTGTCTGCGGAGACCTTCGGCGCCGTGAACGACACCTGCTGATTCGTCGCCCCGTTGAGCGCGACTAAAGGTCCCGCCGTCTGTTGCCATTTATATGAAGGATTAGTGAGACGAACCGCCCCACTGAGGGTCCCCTCCAGCGTGACGTTGGCATAGGACATAACTGATGAGGGTGCATCGAAGAACGCGGTAGTAGTGCCTTGAGGAACGCGATGCGCAACCGCAGAGGTAGGGGCGCTGGTTCCTCCACTGCGTCCACAGCCCGGAATCAGTCCTGCCCCTCCGATCAGTAAGGCCCACAGGATGATCTTTGAGATTCCGGAATAAAGGCGCGCGGGGTGGGCAAAAGTTGTCATGTTATCGTCCGCTCGGCGGCTTACCTTGGGCGTTACTCGTTGCCAATTGGTCAGCTAACCGCCGTCCCAGCTCGCTCCGTCAGGTTATTGCGAGTCGCTTCCACAGGGGCACAACAATCTCCTGTCCCGCCTTCGAATAAAAGCGCAGGTTCGGCTGCGCCTCCAGCTGCTTGCATGCTTCGATCACGGACATAATGGCTGTCTTGAATCTTGATTGGGCCAGTATCGAATCCAGCTTCGATTCCTGTAGCGCCCGGCGTTCCATAGAAGCGGGACTGACCTCTTTCGGCGCGGTGGACACGTTGATATCGCCACGCACTTCATTTTTCTTTACATACGCTTCGAACCGAAGCTGCTCTTCTTCGAATGGCATTTGAAGAAGATCCATGACGGATCGAATGGTTTCTTCCTTTTTTGTTACCAGCCTCTCGTAGCTTAGAAGAATTGCGTTGAACTCGCTTCCAGTCCTTAGCAGCAGCCGCAGTGCGGCGACTGTGCGCTCGGACCACCGGTCGAATACATCCAGGGAGCATTCCAATTGAGCCTCACCCCACCACAATTGTCGAGCTTCCAGTTCTGAAAGGAATACGTGCAACGGATTTCGCAGCAGCCAGATCATCTGGCGCTCCATGGGCGGCCCCACCGAACGCAGTAATCCCGCCATCTTACCAATATATTCGAGTCGGGTCGCCGTCTCTTTGATGAAGAGATACTCTTTGTTCTGGCGATCCGTCAGAAATACATCAAAGAAGTTATCGATTGTCACCGCTTCAGGTAGTTTTTTGTCCTTGTTGGCGTTCCAGGGTTCATAGACCGTCTTGATGTTCGAGTGCACGCTCATGATTGCAGTCAGCACCGTCGTACCTGATCTGGGAAGCGCTACAGCCCCAATTATCTTTTTTAGCTCTGGGCCGTCGTAAGAAAGATTGGCGAGTGCTCTGCGGACGGGTGCTATGTTTGCCGTCTTTGATCCTTCACCTTTGATGGCAACCAGCACGAAGATGCCGGATAGGCCGGTTGTGGATGACGTGATTCCATAAGTACTTGACACGATGAACACCATGTCGGCACTGGCGAACCCCACCTTCTTGCACAGGGCGAGGATGTCCCAGGCAGGCAGGCTGAATACAAGCGACCCTTCATTGGGACGAACGGGATTGCCGTGATATTCAGCGGGCTCGAGATAGTCGATCTGGCCGTTCCGCATTCGCGCTTTGACGAGCGTTTCCGTCTTCTCGGCGAGGAACGGAAATGTGCAAACCGCGACACCCTGGGGCGCGAGCACGCGTACGATCTCGGAGAGTGCTTTCTCAAGGTCGGGAAGATGTTCAAAGACGTCTCCACTATGAAAAAGATCGAACGCTTCGTCGCCAAAGTCTAAATTGGCCAAATCCAAGTGTCCGATGGGAAAATGCTTGGCCTTTTCCTCGTCAGTGGGAAAGTATTCCAAGCCCAGGTAATAGCTGAAAGCTCCGCGTAACACCCGAGCGACTCGAGTTAGTGCCTCGGTTCCCAGTATTTTTGGATTGGGTCGGCTTTTCGGTTTCAGCAGACTCCGTGCGAGCTCTAAAACAAGCAGGCCCGCCCTTTTTCTGCTGTTTATCTCCGACGCGGAAATGGATTCCCGCAGATCATTCTCGTTTATCTTTATGTGTTGCGGACTGTGATGCAGATTGCTAATGGGCTCCGTCAGCCCATTTGTACGTACCGTATCCAGTACTTGTTTACGCCACACCGGAAACTTCTCCCGATGGGCAGCCAACCAAGTATCCCAGTCCTCCTTTGAGGAAAAGCTCACGCGAATCTCCAACATTCGCCTGTCAATTCTTAGAGACGTACCGCGGCGCCAACCGGCGGCTCTCAGCAGGAGCATGTCCTCGGTACTTTCCGAATAATTATCGACCTCCGGCTGGGCGTAGGAACGCCGGACGTTTTGAGATCCTGGAAAGGCGTCCACAATTCTGCTGGATGCAGCATCGCGCTCGAGAGAGTGAGTAAAGACCATAACATAGTCATTCCACACGTCGCGGCGTCGTAGCGCCGTAAACGATTCGGCAAGACTTATATTGTGTCCGTTCCTTCTGGCCCAGTCGGTCAGCGCCAGAGCGGCATCCGGGTAAAAGCGCCAGCAATCTCGCGCGTAACGGTGATAGGTGGCATTTGAAGGCACATTGATGTAAATGGCGCCGCCTTTTCTTGTGACGCGCACCATTTCCAGAAACGTCAGCCAGAACATTGAGTCATGTTCAAAAGCAGAGGTTGAGATGAGCGCATCAAAGCTTTGTGTTTCGAAGGGAAAGACGTGGGGGTCTTTGAGCACAATGTCAACGCCCGGCCCGGCTTCCATATCGATCCCTACATAGGTCGAGCGCGGCGGCGCCAAGCGCCGGAGCGAGCCATTTACATCCATGGCACCGACATCCAGGATCTTATATTCCCGAGTCTCATCGGGTAGATAGACGGAGAAAAAAAGTGCGCCGATCAGGTTCGCGGTGTCGTGCATGCCTATATATCCAACATAATGAGTGCGCAATGGCTGAGCTTGCTCTGCGCGGTTTAGCCGGCAGGTTGTCTCGAGGCGCGCCGACCAGATCACGGCGTTCGCAGAATGAAAAAGCTAATGCAACTGCGGCCCATCGCGATGGCCTCTGGTTGCTTCACGCCAGGGTTTCAACCTACTTTCCCTCCACATCGAGGAGTCAGCGGCGATGAACATTTGACTGCCCCAATCGGGAGGTGACCGCCTTTTCATTTCTCGTCTTCTCCCCACCCCTGACCCGATAGCATATGCATACTTATAAACACAGAGATTTAGATATACACCCGAACCGAAGTTAGGAACAGCGGAGCCAATAATGAGTTACAGATTAAGTAAGAAGCTTCGAGTGCAAGTCTATCTAGTAGCTGCCAGGGAACAGCCCTACGGGCACGCGGTCCCGGCAATGGAGCGGACGCTGTTACTACGATAGTTGGTAACTGTGCCGCAGTCACTGCAAGAAATCGCTTTAGCCGAGGAGTCGAATCGTCTTCCGTATCACCGCCGACAAGCCGGGCTGGAGCGCTGTCTATGTGATCGCGCCAGAGTTCCATTGGGTGATCACGTAAATTCGTGAGACCCGGATAAGCCACGAAGCAGTAGACTTCGCGCAACGCGCCTCGCGGCCATTTGAAGGAATCACAGCAAATCAGAAATACCCCGCTTGGCGATCTCCCATATGCGATCAAGGCGATGTCTGCAAACGACTACCCCGAAATACGGATGATGTTCGTCGCATCGGTAAGATCGCCGTAGTGAAGAATCAGATTACGGTGCTCGATGTGCGGATCCTGGTACAAATGATCGTTCTATCGGTGTTATAAGATGAAGCACGCCGCTTCATGCCGTGAACAACATATCCGTGCTGCAACAAAAGTTCAGCGAGGTACGGGCCGTCTTGTCCAGTAATTCCCGTGATTAGAGCAACTCGTCCCATGACTTCTCCGGTCGCAAAGCATCCCCCGTTCGAACGGCCCCAAAAAATCGGGACCATCGGGAGGGTGGGTTTTGCGGCAAAATCGAGTCTAACGGGACGGAGGCTTTGTTGTGAAGAGGAAGCGTGTTTGGGTCGAACAGATCACGGGGATTTTGCAGCAGGCAGAGCTCGATACGCCGATTGCGGACCTGTGCCGGCAACATGGGGCTGAGCAAAGCTATTACCGACGCAAGAAGAACTCCGACGGTATGGAGCCTTCGGAGGCTCGGGAGCTCAAGCAGCTGCGTGAGGAACGTGAAGCGAAGCGCCTGGTGGCGGACGTGTCGCTCGAGTAAGGTCATGCTGCAGGATGCCTCGCAAAAAAAGTTCTGAAGCCTGTCAAGAAACGCGAGATGGTCAATTACTTGATGGGCAGGTACGGGATGGAAAATTGGCAGGTGTGCCGCTGTGTCGGCAGCCCGTGAAACAAATTGTCGGGCGTGCGGTTCTCTTGGAAGATAACAACTATATGCTTGATCGCTGTGCTCGCGGCGACGGTATTGCTTGAGCCTCCCCCGCCGGAGCCACCGAAGTCGCCCAGTGCGGCGCATGCGCAGCTGATGCTGAAAAGCAATATTCTGCAGTTCATGGACAATCTCCCTATCGCAAAGCCGATTCGCTCGTGAAGTAACGCACGGGGTTGGTCGCGGTTCACAGGAACAGCTCCCGGTTCGTTGAATGGGCGGCCTAGGGCAGAGATGACCTGTGCGATCGGGCCATTAGAAGTGAATCTGCGCGCCCAGCCACACCCCAAAGGGCTGACCTGGGGTGTAAAAGCGCGGGTTGGTGAACTGGGGAAATGCGCCGTTTCCAGTGGGGTCGCCATGCAGACCGAAACTGTCGAAGCGGCGATTAAGGATGTTTTCGCCTTCGAAGAAGACAGACAGCCGATGTGTCGCCTGCCACGAAGCCCGCGCATTCAGCACGGTATATCCTGGCAACTCCTTTTGGAGATTCGCCTCGTCGCCACGCAGGTACTGGCCCGACACAAGGACCGCATCGAGTGCGACGTGCACGTTCCGCGCCAGACTGTAGCCTGCCCCGAACTTCGCCGAGTGCAGCGGCACCTCGGGCAGGCGGTCGCCGGGTTGGACGAAAATATTGCCGTTGGCATCGGCACCCGGATTGTTCTCGCTTGCAATAGTCAGACGCGACTCAAACGTCGCCCGGACGAAACCGTAATTCGCGTGGAACTCGAATTTTCGCCACGTCCCGTAAAGTGCGACTTCGGCGCCCGGCCGCTGAGTGGCGCCGGCGTTCCTGAAGTACCCCGAACCGATCAGTGGACCTGAGCTCACGAAAATAATGTCGCTCCGATTGCGCGTGTCGTAGACATCTGCGAACCAGTCCAGCGCGAGATCGCCGCCCGCGTGGCCGCGAGCGCCGAGCTCAACCGTCCGGGCCACGACTTGATCGAGGTTCGGATCGGAGATGAAGCCGAGCGGAAAGCGGCAGGGCTGGGTCGGATCCGCGCAGCTCAGCTCGGCTGCGGTCGGTATTCGGTTCGCCTCGCTGTAACTTGCATAAAGATTAAGCCCTGATGCCGCCTGATAGGTCACGCCAGCGGAGGGGTTCAATCGATCATAGGAATGATCACCATTCAGCAGGTTACCGAACCGGTCGGACAGCTGGACGGTGGACAGATTGAAGCGGCTGGTCACCGTTGCATTGATCGCATCAGTGACCGAAAGCGTATCGGTGAAGAACAGGCCGTAATATCGATTCACGGTATCGAGACGGATGTTGTAGTCGATACCGCCGATGAGGAGACCGCTTGGATCCGTTGTAGTGCCAGGCGGACTCAGGTAGACGAGTTTGCCCAGGTAGGTGGCGTTGCTGAAGTGCGTGACGCCCTGATCGAAACTGGCACCGAAATTGGCGACGTTCCTCATGCCGCCGAGTGACCGATTGAATGTCGCCTGCAGCGCGCCGCCCGTGCCGTTGGTTTGTGTAGTCTGTACTGGCAGTGTCCCCGAGTAAGGCACGTTCAATGGAACCGGGCTTCCATCGAGGAGCAGCAGTGGACCGGAATCGTCGCACACGTTCTGGCCGCATTGGCTGAATCCCGACGCGCCGCCATTCTCGATCTGCAGATCTATGTAGCGAAAGTAAGCTGTGCCCTGGAGCGCCAAAGCCTCGGTGACGGAATCGCTGCCGCGGAGCTGGAAAAATGCCAAGCGGTTGCGCTCGGTGTCCGGAATCGCAAAGGCAGCGGTGCGATCGTCCTGCGCAGGGTCGGCGCCGTTGCCGTTAAGGGTGCTCGTCGCGAGCGTCAGACTGGCGCCGAACTTGTAGTCGTCGCGGCGAATCGCGTAGTCGGCAAAGCCCTGGACGAGGTCGGATGATGAGAGCTGGCGCCAGCCATGCTCATGTGAGGCATTCGCGCCGATATAGAATGCACTGTCGCCCCGATCGATGCCGGCCTGCGCCGTCGCGCGCACCCGTCCGAAGGAGCCTGCGGTGATTTCCGCGCTGCTGCCCTGTGCATCGAAGCCATTCTTCATTTCTAGCAGTACGGCTCCCCCCAGCGCATTCAGGCCAAACACTGGATTCGACCCTGGCAGCTCCTGAAGCTCTTCGATCGCAAAAACCGGAATAAAGTCCCACAGGACCGTATCGCCGAATGCCTCGTTGAGGCGCGCGCCGTTCTGGTAGATCGCCAGTCCCTGCGGCGTGCCCAGGACCGGCGATGCACTAAAGCCTCGCTCCACGAGATCTTGCTGGAATGGACTGCCCTCGGTATCGGCCAACGAAATGCTGGCGAAATGCCGGTCGACCAGATCGGTGACAGCTTCCGCGTGGTCCGCTTCAATCTGCGTTGCCCGCAGGGTCTGGACATTGCTTGGAACGTGGTTGATGGGGATGCCGGTCCCAAGAACTGGGGTCACGCTGACCAATACCGTCTGAAGCGCGTCCGCCTCCAGTTCCGGAGGAGGCTCGGATGCGGCCGCCCGCTGACGGACCCCGAGCACCGCCACCACTACGATGGCAAGCGGCGCGAGCTCTCGCGGCCGGAACCAACAGAACCGCCCTGCGGTCACTGGGGCAAGTCGAAGAGACATTTCCGTTCCGTTAGCACACAGATCTGGCGCTCGGTAGACCACCTCTTTACCGCGTGCACAGTGTCGCGCGCGTAGGTCTTTATTAGCATTGGCCTGGCCAAGCCTACAGAAAAACTTTCCAAGCGGCTTCACGCTCAATAGCCGCCTTATGTACGGTGTCTCGGAATTTTGGATCGGGCGATCTGGTCAGACCCCGAGTCACGGACGACAGAATTGTTGGATAAGCGGTCCGCTCTTTTTAACTACCGATTGCCCACTGACTCTGTCACGGCCGGTGCAACTCGACCAATGATCCGCTCGTGGAATCTCCCCCTTCCAGCACTGCAAACAAATTCCCCCGGAGCCCCGTTACGACATTCAGCGGATTGCGGTCCGGCCCGCGATTGAAGTTCCATAGCTCAGCGTAGTTCCAGGTGGTACCCGTCGACGGCGGAGTAAGCTCGAATACGCTGCCGGCAAAGAAGTCGAAATCACCTTCCACGGCGCCCATTAATGAGCCTGCATCCCGCGTCGCCAGCGATACCGGACCGTACTGATGATCCGAAATGGCTGCAATCGTCGTGCGCGTCCACATCTGGCCTGCGGCGGCGGGTGGCGTGAGGTGAAACACCAAGCCTGTACGCTGCCCAAGCGCAAGGCCAAAGAGCGTGCCGTCGGGCGCCAGTACTAGATTGGAGGGATCTCGCCCCCCGGCGCCGCCCTCGAACCGCGTGATCACACGCTCGGTCAATTTGCCGGGGGATTCGGGCCGTGAGATCTCGACGACCGCGCCGTGCGCCCACGAGGTCGAAACATACAGCGGGCCGGAGTCGTCGGACGCCACGATCCAATTCGGCTCGCCGCCCCCGGCGCCCCCAGCAAAGCTGAGCAGAGTTTCCAGCTTCCACCGGCCCCCGCTCGAAGTGGGCGTCAGCCGAAACACACTGCCGCATCCGAACTGCCCGCAGTTCGATGAGCCTCCGGATGCTAATCCGTAAAGATCGCCGTGGCGAAACACCAGTGGTGAATACACGGCCTCAAGGTTGCCATCGGCCTGCCCGGTGAAAACATACAGAATCTGGAATGTCCACGGGCTGCCGGCAATCGTCGGAGGCAGGAGCCGAAACGCAGTGCCGGGCGTGCCGCCGGTCGTGTAGCCGTAAACCGTTCCGTTTGGAGAAAGGGTGAGCGGCGCCGATGGAGACGAGCCGTCCTGGCCGCCCTGAAAATCGTAGAGTTTGTCGAATACCCATGATCCGCCAGCAACGGACGGCCGCGAAAGCGCGAATACTGTGCCGCATCCCGCGCCGCCAGAGCAGGAACCGTTGCCGCCGATGGTAGTGGTGCCGAAGATGGTCCCAAGCCGGTCAGTGATCACGCCAGCGCCTGGGACATAGCCCGTCGCGCCGTCGAACTGGAGCAAACTCTTCGCGTGCCAGGAATCTTGCGCGCTGGCGGGCATAGCGAGTCCGGCAGAAGCCACAAGGGCACCCGACAGTGCAATCAATGCCGCTTTCATGGTTGGGCCTCTTACTGACTGGACTTAGGCACTGCTCACTCATCCGCCGTGAGCACCGCCACCGCTTACATTATTACGAAGTTAAGGCTGAAGCGATACGCGATTGACGGTCGCTGATCGGCCAGCAGCTTTCAAAGCAAAAAATCTCGGCACGAAACGGCCACGCTCCGGCCAATATTCTCGAGCTACCCGCCGCATATGGTTGGTTCAGACTGGACACTTCAAACATTACGTTCGGCAAGACCGCGCAGTTGATGGCGCGGCTCGCCCTATGGAACGATCTCAAAGACCGTGCCACAACCCCCATTACAGGACGAGGATCCTCCTCCGGCGGCGGCCGTGCCGAAAAATGCACGCCCCTTCATGCGGGTCAGCCCCGTACCAGGGTCTTGCCCGTCGCTTCCTTGGCCAAAGGTATGAAGTATCGTTTCCGTCCATGACGAGCCCTGCTGAGACGGCGGGGCCAGTTTGAAAACTACGCCGCAACCTAGACCAACGTTGCAATTCAAATCGCCACCGTAATATGTCGTGCTGTAAAGATTTCCTGTGTCGTCAAAAATCACGTCGGAAAGCGGCGCGCTTCCGTCAGCGCCTCCGGTAAAGACGTAAAGCAGGGTCTCAGTCCACGAGACTGTGTCGCCGCTAGGCGGCGTCAGTTCGAATACCGTCCATGTGGTGTCGGTATTGCCTCCGTATCCCACCGTTGTGCCGTAAAGGTTTCCTTGCTTGTCGAAAATCAGCCCACTCCAGGGAGATGAACCGTCATCCGCGCCGGTGAATCGATGAAGTATCGTCATATGCCAAGCACTGCCATCATGCTTGAGTTCGAAGGCTGTACCGCAGTGTTGCGGATTGTCTGGAGTACATAAAATGGTGTCGGCACTCCGTGTGCCATACAAATTGCCCTCGGCGTCTAAGGTCAGCTCATTGGGTTCGTTACCGTCTTTGATCTGCTGGAAAGAGAAAAGTGTGCTCTCGGTCCAGGCACCGCCTTGCAGCTGCGGGGGCGACAATTGAAATACGGTGCCCGCTCCTTTTTGGAAACCATATTCGCCGCCGTCATTCGTGGTGCCGTACAAGTTGCCCGCCCGGCCCTTCACCAGCCCGTTGGCGGGCACTCCCCCGTCATTGCCGCCCGTGAAGTTGTAGAGCAGGGTTTCGGTCCATGCGCCGTCTGGCTCTGTTGGCGGCGCCAGCCGAAAGATAGTGCCGTAGCCAAAGCCGGCCGATCCGCCGAATTGGGTTGCGCCGTATAGGTTGCCAGACGAATCGAACACCAAGTGTCCGGACGATGGATAGTATCCATCTGGGTTGCCGGCAAAATTGTAGAGTACGGTCTCAGTCCACGGGCCGCCTTGTTGGCTCGGCGGGCGCAGTTGGAACACCGTGCCGCAGCCGCCCTTACAAAAGGTTCCGCTACCCCCGGCATACGTTGTGCCGTAAAGATTGCCAGCCTTGTCGGCAATCAGAAAACTGATGGGATTCGAGCCATCCGAACCCCCTTGGAATTTGTAGAGGGAAGCATATCGCTGCTCTGCCGCGAGCGTGCCGCTGCCAAACATAATGATGGCAAGGACAAGCAAATAGTGGTTCGACGCGAATGAGAGATTTGCGAACATCGCGGATGCCCGATCGGTCGTGGAACGGAACCCTGAAAAGCCGCTCGACGAGGCTTACCCATCAGCAACCTGATTACAAGGAACCTGAGCAGAATCAGGCGCTGATTCGACGAATCGCAAACGAGAATTCCTATGGGGCGAGGAACGTATCGCGAATGAGCTGCTCCTGAAGCTTGGGATTCGACCGAGGCCGGCCGAAGCTGCGTTATTTGAGCAGGGCACGATTGACCCGCTATCAGATCTCCTGGTAGAAATTGGAACACAAGCTCTGCAGCAGAAAGACTCGCAGTCCGCAATAGCAGTGGCCAGAGTCCTGACTACCGCCTTAACTGATGCCGCCTCAGTTCGCGGTAAAGAGGACAGCACCCAAGCGCCGCTCGTAGCACCGCTGTTTCTAAGATTGCAGGATCTCATTCTTGCTGGCGTTCGCGCTGGCGACCGCGAGATGCCATTCCAGGCTATGCAGATTCTAGAAAAGAGCCTTACAAATGTGACGGTTCAAACTCCGCCGTTTGAGTTTGCTATACCGGCCGCACAGTTGATTGGAACTGTGGCAGTTAATTACCTGTCCCGGGACGACTCTGTCATCGGCGGCAGGGTAACGTCCGGGCTGTTGCGCTTGGCAGCGATCTGCGCATTGTCCGGCGACGAACAGCATATTCGGCAAATTGAGAAGATTCTTGGTGTCGCGCTGAACGTATACGAAGTAGCTAAGAAAAAGGGCATCTCCAGTGTATTGGCACCCCCGCTAAGCGGCATGTTCACGAATTGCTCAATATGGGGCGAGGTCTCGCAAGTCTTGTACGGACGCGCAAGCGATCGTGACAAACAGGTGTTTTCCGACTCGGCAAGAAGATTGGCAGCGTTCGCGGAGCAAGTCGCGCCATTAATGCGCGGGCTATTCAAAGCAGGAGCCGGAACAGACAGCGTTCTAATGGTGGGAATAAAATATGCCGCCCAGCCGCTTCTGAGGGCGTTGGTTGCTCTTACCCTTGACAAAAAAGGCGAGAGCCAATCCAGCGATACACTACTTGACGCATTCAAGGAGCTTTCTGATGCGCTGACTCGCTTTACGAGTGCACCAAATCCTGCAACGTGGAATAGCGTTGAGAGTATTGCCGACCTCTTGGCGATTGAGTCGTTCGCGCTCATGGCGACGAAGACCTTCGATGCGAGGGCATTCGATGCAGTCAATCTCATTGCCGATGGATTAAAAAGAATCGCTATGGATTGCATTCGCGCTGAACAGCCTCGATCCTCGGCCGAGGCTTTAGTCAGAGTATGGACAATTGGGCGCGTCGCCGAGCAAAAGGGTTTACAGGAGTGTGTTGAATGGCTCGAGAGTTCGCGCGCTCAGTGGCTCGCCGCGCTGCCCCCTGAGCAGCAAAATCTGGTTGCCGGTTGCTTTGACGAAGCTCGCCAAGACATCGAATCAAAACTAAAAGGACATGTCCCAATCGGATTAAGCGACGAATTGGTCGTTGCGCTCGCCAGTATCTTGCGAGTTCGGCTTCGTCAGCCATTTGAGCAATAGGAGCAGTATCTTCACAACTTCTCTTAAAGCATTCATTAGAACTCGATCCCGTCCCTGTGGCTGCAGAAATCCTTGGCTTCGCTTCGCTCGTACGCCTTTCTGCCCCGTAGATACGCATCGAAGGCGGCGGGGTTGCGCGTGCGCGTGACTTTGAGTGCCTCCGCCATTGCAGTGGCGATCTCCGTCTGAAGCTTGAGCACGTCGCCCAAGTCCCGGTCATAGGTCTTCGACCACAGGTGAAATTCCGTGACCGAATTGATGAGCTGAGCGGTGGTGCGGATGGCGTTCCCTGTGCGCCGGACTCTTCAGCCGCGAGCAAATTTACAGCGCCAAGTCTTGTGCGCTGCTGCCGGCGATGCACTGCATCGATGACTAATTGCGCCTCTTAAGTGCGCCACACGGTACGAGTATTGTCAGTTCGAGCAATAGGGTTCACGGTTTCCCCCAAGCGTCACGCATCAGTGGCCAAAAAACATCTCTTTGGAGATCAGTCCATGACATCATCCAGCCTAGCTTTGATCATCGCGCTCACGGTTTCAGGCGCGGCGTACGGAAAAGTGCCGTCCACGAATAAGCCGAGCGTGCCGAGGCTCCGTAACGACGCACCCAACCTGCGTGACTCTAGGTTCGGAGTAACGTGGGGCGATCGGTCAGAAGGCGGACTACCAAGCCTTAGAAGTCGGAGTATCAATGCCCAGCGATAGCAGACTTGATCCGCCGTCTGAATGCCTCAAGAGGCACGTCTGATGAGCGGAAACGATGAGTCGGCGAGTAAAGCAGCGCCAAGTCTAGGGATCAAGACGGACAAAACAAGGTCGACGACCGACGATTTTTTCGCGCGTCATGAACGCTTCTTCGAAACGAGCGACGTGGGCACCAACCTGCCGGACGGCGGGCGTTCGCCTCGGCTGGCCCAGCGCTATAAGGGAATCATCGGGCGAAATCGATCGCTGTTCCTGAATGCACGCGTATTGGATATTGCCAGCCACGATGGCCGCTGGACAATGGCTGCGCTTGACGCCGGGGCGAGGCATGTCATCGGCGTTGAAGGGCGGGCGCACCTGGTCGAATACGCAAACCGCTCGCTGATTCACTATGGGGTGGCAGCGGATCGGTACACCTTCGTCAATGCTGATATCTTCAATATGCTTCCTAGTTTCGAGCCGGGCCAGTTCAACCTTATTATGTGCCTGGGCTTCTTCTACCATTCAGTTCGCCACTACGAGATATTCCAGCAATTCCATCGGCTGGAGGCGCGGCATGTGATCCTCGACACCGCAGTCGTAAAGGGCGCTGGTGCCATCGTGCGCTTCAAAATTGAGGGCCACGACCGTAACTCGGCAACCCTGCAGACGACTGAGGGGATCGCGCAATCGATCGTTGGCCACCCTAATCACGAGATGATCGCGCTGTTGTGCCGGCATTTTGGCTTCCGCAAGCATTTGGTCGACTGGAGGAGCCTTGATATTACCGACTGGACTGGCGTTGAGGACTACGAAGGGGACTCTCGGCGCACGTATGTGCTTGAGAGACTGAACGCGCGGCCTAGGTAGCAGATACCCCCGTGGCTACGCCTGCGGCCTTGCGTTACCCATGTCCCTCTTTCACGATCGGTGGCGCATCGGTATCGGTCGAAAATCGCACTTCCAGTCCGGTAACTGCACCACTTGCCTGCGGCGGCCTCACTCCGACCGCGCCCTACCGATCCATCAGAAATCTAAGTTGCGCGTTAATCAGCGTGAGAAATGGCGGCTAGCACGACAGTGCGTGCTCCGCACATGGGGCTATTACCGATTTCCAACGGACGGCGCATGGCCCGAACATAAATCGCGCGCCGGTCCGCCAGTCCATCCAGTAGTCCACGGTGCAGAAAGCTGTATGACTCTCTCTACTGGCAGAATATCGCGCATACCGCCATGTCCGGTTCCATTTCCGGCGGCACTAAGGTTTAGCCATGATTGATTTCCAGCAGTATCTGTCTGCGCTGCCCTTGCTTCACACCTGGGATGAGGGGAAAACCTGGGTGGCAGGCGGATTTAAGAGGAAGCATCTAGGACCGCTTATTCGCTTTCTCAAAAAGAATCTACCGACGTCGCCGGCCATCCTTGAGACCGGTGCAGGAAATTCGACGATTTCCTTTCTCTTTCTGAAGCCCGGACGTTTGGTCTCGATTGATCCCGCGCTTGGCCTGCATGAGAGAATTCGTGCCTATTGCGAGACGCACGGAATATCAACTAAGGGACTTGAGCCCTTGACTGATCGATCAGAGTGGACTCTCCCAATACTCGCATCGAATATGCGAGCAGGCGCGGGCGAATTCGATTTCGCCTTAATCGATGGGTGTCACAACTGGCCCAGCGTTTTCGTTGATTTTTATTACAGTAACTACATGCTTAAGCAGGGCGGATACATAATGCTCGACGATCTTCAGTTGCACTCAGTGAAAGAGCTCGCCCGTCTCTCTCCTATCAGAGCAACCGGATTTCGAGCTTGCCTTGGATTTGGGTAAGTCCCTGGTGTTTCAGCGAGTGTCCGAGTCGAGAACTTTGCCTGAATGGCATTTCTGTAACTACCTCGTGCGGAAGTCGAAAGAGTCTCAGCAAATGAGCAATCCGTATGCTCTGTAGCAGACCCCCAAGAACCGATGCATTTCCTAATGGGTCTGCCAGTGTGATCACGCGTCAAACTAGAAAGCCCTTCTAGAGCGATGCGCCTTAGTCATCGCGATTAGCGGCTAGAAAATCAGGGGGCACCGATGGAAATCACCAACGTTAATCTTAGGCGCTACCGTGAAACCGGCTTCGACAAAGTCGAAGGCTGGTGCAATCCTGCAGTATTCTACGCCCTTGATTTGCTCGATTCAGCGCCGATCAACAAGACGGGCGGCGTCTGCGAGATCGGCGTGCATCACGGCAAGTTCTATCTCGCGCTAAGTCAGCTCTCTGCCGAGCGCTCTTACGCGATCGATCTTTTCGATCAGCAGGCGCTTAACATCGACAAGTCAGGCAAGGGCAACCGTGAGCTCTTTGAGAGCAACCTCGCAAAGTACGATCCCCATCAAGGCAAGAACACGATGATCATCGTGGGCGATTCGACAGACGATGGACTCGAGCTTGCGAAACATATTCAACCGCGATCCATGCGATTCTTCTCCGTGGACGGCGGACATACCGCCGAGCACGCGGTGCGCGATCTGCAAACCGCCAATCAGCTTGTCAGCCACGAGGGCGTCGTGATCGTCGATGATTTCCCGAACCCGAAGTTGCTCGGAGTCATTGAGGGCGTCGTCGCCTATCTCCTGATGCGCCCGACGCTCGTGCCGTTTGCGGTCGGCGCGAACAAGCTCTACTTTGCGTCCTTAAGCTACCGCGATGTCTATTTCGATCTATTTAGAAAAAGCAAACTGAAGCTCAATACCACTGAATTCTTTGGGCATGAGCTAGTCGCGGTAATTGGCAATGCTTGAGCGTCGTTTGCTTGATTTTTTAATTCGGGTAGATCCTTGCGACCAACCGCTCTAGGTTGCTCACGCTGTAATCCTCTATGGCTAAGGTGAAACGAAAATGACTGCGGCAGAGCATTCGGACCGCTTCCGCCAAATGACGAAAAAGGCTGAATGCCTTTGCGAAAGGTCATAACTGCGCCTTAATCATCAAGAAAGGCGCGAACGGCTCGGATAAGCGCCCTAATACTTCGCTTCTCTTCAATCGCGGCCTTTGAGTATCGACCATGAACCGGCCTACGTCCCGCCCTCCCCCCGTACATCCGGCAACGACCGTTTTTCATCGAGGTATTCTTGCAGCGCTGGCCCGTTGTCCCTAAGTTGGCTTCGCGATGCTGCTATTGGGCAATGACTACTCAGCAAGCCACGCTCGAACCTCCCGAATAAGTGCCCTGGTATTGCGCTTCGCTTCTCTGGTGGCCTTTGAGTATCGGCCGTGGATCGGCTTTCGACCGGCTCGTCCACCATGCATCCGGCAGCGACCGTTCTTCATTGAGGGATTCTTGCAAGGCTGGCCTGTCCCCCGGCAATGGGCACCGCAGCGCGGATGCCGGGCTAGGGCAGCACGGGCTTTGTGCATGGGATTAGGCCGTGAAGCCTTGCCGGTTTTCAAGTCTTGGGCCCCGCTTACAGGCGAAATCCAGCACAAATAAACACACGGATTGATTGCCACCCCAAATAGCGGCTGGCTCTATGGCTGGCGAGAATCCAGAGCCCCATTGGCAATGGAATGGTAATAGCCTCCCAGCCGACGCATGACCCCACACGATAAAACACAATGGCACTCTGCCCTCATTGCCCGCAATAGGGCCCCGTGCGCGTTTATATCGGGCTCGATAAGCAGCCGGGCGGCATTAGTGCGCCGCAGTGCGATGGCACTCAAATTGGCATCTTCCGACGCTGGGTCCCTTTGCGCAGGACTACTTGGCCATCGATGCCGCCGGCAGCATCCGATCCGGCCGCGTGATCGAAGTGCTCGCAAAGCTGGTGAGCGTTCAGGAGCACGAAAAGGACCTGAACCCTCGCACGAGCAGCGCTCCTCGGCTGGGCGACCGCGCGCGGGTGCAATCGCAGGTGGCCCGAGTCCGCGAGCCGAAGGCACCTACTCCTGATTCTCTACTTTGCCGAAAGGGTGGCTGAATTTGCCGGAGCCGCCCGCACGCCCAACTCTTCGTCGATGACGGTACGGAATCGCTCGTAATTCAACCCGCCGGCGAAGAATCGGCCGTTAATAAAGTAGCTGGGCGTTCCCTCAATCTGAAGGTCTTGTCGCCCCTCATCCAACTGCGCTTTGACTACCTTGGCCTGCTCGCCCGAATCCAAACACTTGTCGAACCTCTGAGCGTCAAGCTGCAGCGTCCGGGCGTGCTCCTTGAGTTGCGCAAGCTCGAGCTGCTTGCTCGAGAAGAGCAGATCGTGATACTCCCAGTACTTTCCCTGGGCTCCCGCGCAATGCGCGGCTTCCGCGGCTTTCAGCGCTTGACTGTGCATCGGCAAAGGCATGTCTTTGTACGCGAATGCCACTTTTCCTCCGTATTCCGCCCGCAGTCTATCGAGTGTCGGTTCAATCTGCTGGCAATAGGGGCACTCGAAATCGGCGTATTCCACGATCGTTACCGGCGCTTCGGGCAGTCCGCGCAATGGGGTGTCCTTTAGCGATATCGCCGCCCGCGGCGCATCGAAGCGGATGTGTATGGCGGCCTCATTGCGTAGCGTCTTCACGTAGGCGGATCTGGCTTTCATGAAGCGCGTCTCACGAATTTTCTCCAAAATCTGGTCTCGGACGGCCTCATAGGGCTGTGTCGTATCGAGACCTTCGTAAAAGACGTGGAGGGACTCCTCGGACGGGTCTTTCCCGACCATGCCTTTTACGTGCTGATCGAGCAACTGTGCGACGGTGACGTGTTGCCGTTCCGCCTGGCGTTCCAGCAGATAGTCGTCGATGAAATTATCCAGCGCCTTGCGTTCCGCCTGGTAAAAGGCGTTGCGAGCTTGGAATAATGTGGTGGGATGCTTGCTTTCGAAATCGGCGAGCGACAGTTTGGCGCCGTCGATTTCGACGAGGACTATGCGGCTGCTCAGTTGGGCATCGGTGCTCGCGTCGGCGGCCACGAGGCTCGAGAAGGCCGAAGACAGCAGCGCAAGGGTCACGATTTTAGTAATCATAAATCAGGAAATAACCTTCGATTACCAACAGAGCAAAAATGGGGCGGGCAGGATCTCCCGCCCGCCCCACATACAGTTGTCAAACTACCGCAGTAGGAGGTTGACTCGTTAGTCTTTCGATATACCCCCAGTTACGCCCTTAGTGCAACCGACACAGATTCCATGACCGCTTCCATTCGCCAAGATGCCTGAGCAGTACCCGATCATTCTGGTTTCGTATTCGGTCGTCGAGATCGTAACGTCTTTGAAATCCACCTCTGTGACGAAGTTCGGTATCGAAGGATAGTCTGTCGTGAGGTGGGTCGTCGTCCGGTCAGCACGCAACCCCGAGGAGAATCCCGGAGCTCCGGGCGCGGTCTGGTCGGTGGCCGCATTGCCGCCCAGGGTCGCAACGAGTTTCACCGTAACGGACGTAGGCAGGGTCCCTGTCAGCGTGTTCTTGATCAGTTGTTTTTTTGCTGAAAGGGTTGCGCCCTGGTCCGGTGTGAGCGGGCAGGAGCAGCAGGCAACCAACTGCTCATCACTGGCGTCGAAGACATAGACCTGCGCCACGATGTTGCCGGGCAGGGGGTTGGCTGCACCATTGAACATGTGGATATAAGAATCTCCGTCAACTGAGTTCAGGTTGCCCATTTCTTCTTGCTGTATAGCATCGGCCGGAGCGACGACTTGCCCGAAAGAAACTGATGCAAATGCAAGCAACAGTGTTCCGAGCGCGAGTTTGCTTAAGTGTTTCATTTATCTCTCCCAAGAGAATTATTTGAAGACTGTTCGTTGGATGAACTGAAAATATTGGATGCGGACTTATTTTTTTGGATTCGACTTATTGTTCTTGGATTCGACTTAAGTGTGCTTGGATGCGACTTAAGTGTTCTTGCGTGCGACTTAATACTCCGTTTCGACATTAAATCTAAGCTACGTCTCTTCATCTAGCAAGCCTTATGTTGATTGAATAAGCGTTATGTTCACTCGTATGAATATGTCAAATCTTGCCGGAATCCCTCGCCTTATCTTTGGTGGTGGGTTCGTCAAAGCAAAATCGACGTGGCCCATTACTTAATCGCTCGCCAAATACCGTGCACCTAATACATAACAACAATATGACAACTCGTTGAATTTAAGACGCTGCGGCCTCTTAGCGACTGTTGCAACGATGATCCCGGCAACTCAGCGCGGCGCGACAACCAACGCAACTCGCTCGATGTAACCTGCAACTGAGGAGCGTGCAGCGAGCTCGACTATTGCATGCAGCCTCCGCTACTGAAGGTGGTATTTGGTGATGTTCCGCCAGACGAGGAAACACCCAGTGGTAGACGATATTTAGATAGTGGCGCCCGCTCGCAGGTCAGTTTGAGATTGTGTTGGCGAACGACCAGCACATCAAGAACGTGCCGGTGGAAAGACTGACGCGAATGATGGGGACAACCTGATTGCGGATCTGGTGGCTCACGGACTAAGCCGTTCAGACTTTGAATGCCATTTACCCCAATCAGTGACTATCGCGCAGTGCGAGGTCGTTTTACGTAATGTGCCGCGCATGACATATCCTTTGACGGCTGCATTAGGACAGCGTAGAAACCGCGAACCAGTGCTCAACCTTTTGGCGTGAGATCACCCGTATGTCCTACATCAACTCGACCGTCTATTACACAGTGACGGTGGGCAGCGCCGCCTTTCCGAGCCCGCTCACAATCAGCACTAACGGTGCTGTGGAACCCACTACCGTCGGCGCGACCGCGCTTTACAGCGGCGTAGCAGGTAATAGCGTGACGAACTACGGCACCCTCGATGGCGGCGCAGGCGAAGGAAAGGTGGATGGAGGATTCGGCGTCGATCTCTCCGCGGGTACGCTGACCAATGACCAGGGCGCATATATCAACGGCGGCAGCGGCTACTATTACGGTGGCGACGGCGTCAATCTCCACGGCGGTACGCTGACCAACTACGGCACAATCGATGGTGGCTCAGTCGCCCATGTCTTCAGTTCAATATCCGGTGCAGGCGTCGATCTCAGCGCGGGTACGCTGATCAACAACGGCGCCATCAACGCTGGATCCAATACCTTTTATGGCGCGTTTGCCGCTTATTTGAGCGGCGGTACGCTGATCAACAACGGCAGCATCGGCGGCGCTGGCGGCCATTATCACTACGGGGGAGGGGTTTATTTGAACGGCGGCGCGCTCACGACGTCCGGCTCGATTTCGGGCGGCGTTTCGGGCGGCGTTCAGGGCAACGGCGGCGTCGCGGTGCAGTTTGGTAGTGCCGCCAGCACCATGACGGTCGACCCTGGCGCGACGTTCCAGGGGGGAATCAGCGGCTTCGCATCCGGCGACACGATCGACATGACCGGCTTGACTCCGGCTCAGGTTGCCAGCTACTTCAACCCCGGGACCTACACGCTCACAACCGCGGACGAAGGCACCCTGCAATTTACGGAAAGGTACATTGGCCAGTACTTCACGTTCAACGCCGACCCGAGCGGCACGGGCACCGACATCACCTTGGCCACGGGCTCGGGCATCTCGACGATCCTCACCAGCACCGTCACGCTTGGGAGCACGTACAATCCCAGCCCGCTCACCATCACCGCAACCGGCGGCGTGTACCCTTTTACTGGCGGGGCGACCGGGGTCTACAGCAACATCTCGGGTAATAGCCTGACAAATCACGGCGCCATCCAGGGCGGTACGGGCTATTACGGCGGCGGCATTGGTGGTGAGGGCGTGAACTTTACAAAAGTCGGTATGCTGACCAACACGGGCAGCATCACCGGCGGCACCGGCGGCGGCAGTAACTCCGGGAGCGGCGGCCAGGGCGGTGCGAGCGTCAATCTTACAAGGGCTACGCTGACGAACAGTGGCAGCATCACCGGTGGCACCGGCGGCGCCGGCGTAGGTGGCGGCGCCGGCGGGGTGGGCGTTGCCCTGTCCATCACGGCCACGCTGACCAACAGTGGCAGTATCACCGGTGGCACGGGTGGCGGCATCAACCCCTCCTACACAGGTACCGGTGGCCAAGGCGGTGCCGGCGTGTATCTCGACGGCCGCACGCTGACCACCTCAGGCACCATTTCGGGTGGTCAGGGGGGGTTGGGTACGACGGTCAACGGCGCAGCCGGCGATGCCGTGCAGTTCGGCTCGGTGGCGAGCACACTTATTGTTGAACCGGGTGCGGTATTCAACGGTCTGGTCGCCGCCGACGCATCGGTCAAAGACGTGCTGGAACTAAGTGGTACTCAAGCCGGCGGCACGCCGATCACCCTCGGTACGCAATTCACGGGTTTTTCGACGCTGACTTTCGCCTCCGGTGCCCAATGGACTGTGGATGCAAGCACGGGCGCTGCGCCCAGCAGCGGCCTGACCATCAATGGCTTCACGATGAGTGACACGATCGATGTCACGAACCTGACCCCGACCCAGGTGGTGGCGGATTTCAATTCAGTAACCCACGTGATCACGACCGCGGGCGACGGCACGCTGCATTTCACGGCTATCAGCGGCGATTACTTCGTCTTCTCAAGCGATGGTGGCACGGGCACCGACATCACTTTGGCCACGGGCCCCATCACGACGACCCTCCTCTACACCGTCACGCTGGGAAGCGCGGGCTTTCCCAGCCCGCTCACCATCACCAATACCGGCGTTGTGTCACCCACCGTCGCCGGGGCGACGGGAGTGTTCAGCAACAGCTTAAATAATAGCCTGACGAACAGCGGCGCCATTCACGGCGGTGCGGGCAGCAACAGCAGTGTTGGCGGCATCGGTGGCGTGGGAGTGAACTTCAAGGCGGGCACTACGCTGACCAACACCTCCAGCATCACCGGCGGCACCGGTGGCAGCGGCAGCAGTACGACCGGCGGCGCGGGCGGGTCGGGCGTCAATCTCTTAGCGGGTACGCTCACCAACAGTGGCAGCATCACCGGTGGCACCGGCGGCGCTGGGACCACCACCGGCGGCCACGGCGGGGCGGGCGTTTTTCTGAACGGTGGCATGCTGATCACTTCCGGCACGATCTCGGATGGTGCGGGTGGCACGGGAACCACGACCGGCGCTGCGGGCGATGCGGTGCAGTTCGGCGCAGTGGCGAGCACGCTCATTGTGGATCCGAATGCGGTATTCAACGGCGAGGTCGTCGCCAACGCCAACGCCTCCGTCCACGACATGCTGGAATTCTCCGGCACGCAAAATGCGGGCACAGCCATCACCCTCGGTACGCAGTTCATTAATTTCTCGACTCTAGATTTTGCCGCAGGTGCGGCCTGGACGGCGGATGCGAACGTCTTTGACTTGACCCAACACCCGCTCAGCATCGACGGCTTCGGGTCCAACGACACGCTCGACATCACGAATCTGAAAGACACCGGTGTTACCACAAGCTTCATCAACGATACCCTGACGATCACCAAGGGCGCGACCACGATTAACTTGAAATTCGACAGCGCCTTCAGCGGGGAGCATTTCGTCCTCACACCCAACGGCAACGGCACCGATGTCAGCTTGCAATCGGGCGCGGCCGCGACCCTCGCAGCTTTAGGCCACGACATCACGAACTTCGTGGGCGACAACCACGGCGCCTTGATGAGCGATCGGTTCACGCTGAGCGCCCACGCCTTCGGTTCGGGCCCCATGCTGTACACGGATCCCGCCTTGGTCGCGTTGGGTGGTCACGGCTTCTCTGCAAACGCGTTTACCGATCATGGCATCGCTCATGCGAGTGTCATGCTCAAGTGATGGCTCGCGACGGCGTCGAGAGGCAGGCTTGAAGCCCTGAGGCTTGATGTGTCAGCGCTCGCTGTAGTGCCAGTACCATTTCAAGAGCATTCGCTCAGAGCCGCGACCCCTTGAGGTTTTGGATCGCACACCCGAGGCGGTTCTTGCCTTGCGGGTCCGCACGCAAGATGCGCCCCGATGAGTAACGCCGCGGGGGAGCCGAACCAGAGTCAACTGTGCGCGTGCGGTAGTGGCCTCACCCGCGCGCGCTGCTGTGAGCTCGCCCTCGCGAGCCTCGGCGCACGCGAGGCGAGCCGTCATCTGGCGCCGCTTGAGGAACGCGCTGCGGAGACACACCGTACCGGCGCGACCGAGGAGGCCGAACGCCTGGCGCTCGACGTGCTGGAGTTGGCGCCCGGTCGCACGCGCTCGCTTGCGATCCTGTACGAGATCAGAAAGGCGCAGGGAAAATGCGAGGCAAGTGCCGCGCTCATCCGCCGCCTCGTCGCACTCGAGCCTAATAATTTCTGGGCTACGAACGAACTTACGCTCCTCCTCCTCGGCCGGGGCAATGTGGTCGAAGCCGAACGCCACGCCCGCAACGCCGTGCGCATCGCTCCGGAGAATGCACAGTCGCATTACCTCATGGGCATGGTGCTGACTGAAGCGAATCGTCCGGCGGTGGGCGAATATCATTATTACCGCGCCCTCGCACTCTCCGGTGGGCGCGATCCGGTGGTCTTGGCGAATCTCGCCCTGTGCCTGAAGAACCAAGGCAAGATGCCCGCTGCACGCGCACTCTACGAAGAGTCGCTTGCCGCCGCACCCGATAGCCTGCACACCCTGCTGGGATTTGCGCGCCTGGAGGAGGCGGACCGGAACCTCACCGCCGCATTGGCCTTGCTGGATCGCGCCGCGGCGCTCGTTCCGGAGAATCCGAACGTGCGGCTCTTGCGCGCGACGGTGCTCGGTCGCAGGGGCGATGTGGATGCGGCGCTCGCGATGCTGGCTACATTGGCGGCGGCCAACGCAACCCTGAGCCCCGTCGAATGGCTCGAAAAAGGGCGCCTCCTCGATCGCTTGGGCCGCCACGAGGAGGCGTTCGCCGCTTTCGACGCCGGCCGCAAGCGCCTGCGCGAAGTCTCGGGCCAATCCTATTTGGACGCGCACGCGCAGCAACTCGCCGCGCGGCTCAAGAACTTCTTCGTCGCGAAGCGCCTCGCGACGCTACCGCGCGCCAGGCGACGCCGCGATGTCGCGCAACCGCTCTTCGTGCTCGGCTTTCCGCGCTCCGGGACGACACTTTTGGAACAGACCTTGAGCGCACACCCGCGCATCGCCGCGGCCGATGAGTTGCCCTTCATTGCCGAGATCACCGAGCTCATGCCGCGTCTCCTCGAAAGTCCGCTCGCCTACCCCGAGGCGCTCGCGGAGCTGTGGATGGGGGACCATCGCGAGGACCTCGATAATCTGCGCGATCACTATCTGCGCAGGGTCGGCGAGCTCGGCATCGTGCCGCAGGGCGCCGCCTGGTTCACCGACAAGATGCCGCTCAACGAAACTCATCTCGGGCTCATTCACCTGCTATTTCCGGAGTCTCCGCTCGTGCACGTGACGCGCCATCCGCTCGATGTCGTGCTCTCAGTGTACTCGAACCTCCTGACGCACGGGTTCTACTGCGCCTATGCGCTTGAGAGCACAGCGCGCCATTACGCGCTGGTCATGGATCTCGTGGAGCACTACGCTCGAGAGATGAAGCTCAAGTACCTCCGGGTGCGCTACGAGGACATGGTGGAAGATCAGGAGGCGAGCATCCGCCAGGTGCTCAAATTTATTGGCGAGGAGTTCGATCCGAGCTGCCTCGCCTTCCATGAGAATCGCCGCTACGCGCGCACCGCAAGCTACGCGCAGGTAACGGAGAAACTCTATGATCGTTCGCGTTACCGCTACCGCAATTACCTGCCGCACCTACAACCGATCATTCCCATCCTGCAGCCCGTCATCGAGCGGCTCGGCTACACGGTGTAATGCAGTCAGTATTTAGCTGATGCAATTCAGTGGACGCGCGCGAGGCGGTGCGAAGTAGAACAGCTCATTAGGCTGCTCCGAAGGAGACGGTTGTGAAGGACCGCAGAGGGTCAGGAAGCGACCTTTTGCATGAAACGCGGGCGAGCATCTCAGTCCGGCCAAAGGCGGAATTACGGGTCGCTTAATGTCGGCCGGTAAGCGGCCATTCCAGACACACCGCTTCGGCTAAAATTGCGCCAAGGCGAAAAAGGCGGCCGGCAGGCTGCAAGTTGCGACGCGGATGTGCATTCGGGGTTCCCGACTCCAAAATAGAATGATTAGTTGTCTCTTCGCCCTCGACTGGGCTCACGATCGGAATTGTGTACGACAGTTGTTGCAAAGCTTGGTCCTTGCCAAGAACAAATAACTGCGGAGTTGAGCGCGTTCAATCTCTTGCGAATAAAATTGCACGAGCATTCACAGAAGGACGGTTGACTTAGTATCGCAAAGGCGTAACTTTCGACCATCAACAATCAATTGCCCTCACGCGACAGGCTCCGTACGCTGGCTTCCAAAGGATTTTCACGGTAAACAATTTGACATAAGAAGCAGCATTGTGCCGGGCGATTTGACGGAATTTACAAATCAACAAGGTAAAGGGAGAAGGTCATGAGAAAAAACAGCAGGGCAATCTTGTGGCTCCCAGTGGCCGTCGTATCTGTGCTAAGCGCGGCAGCTCTCTGCAGTCTTCCGGTGACAGCGGAGCAGACAACAGCTCAGCCTCAGGTGCTCCGCAACGCAGTAGTGAACGAAGCCGTCCAATATGACGTCTCAGCGCCGCTTGGCGAAATGGCGCAGAGTCCAGCCCAGGCTGGCATCAGTGTTGTTGTGCGTCCAATGCTGCAGCCAAAGTTAAATAAATTAAAGTCGGCTACGCCGGGCGCATCCGGAAACGTTGCTCATTACCCGTCCCCTGGCCCGCTCATCAGTGCCACGGTCGGCGTGGGCTTCGAGGGAGTCGGACAGGTTGGAGGTCCTCTCGATTGCCCGAGTGTTTCAATGCAAACTCTTGTGCCTCCGGACACCAACGCAGCGGTGGGCGACACGCAGGTCGTGGAGTGGGTCAATACCTGCTACGCCGTGTTCAACAAATCCAATGGAGCCCTTATTGCGGGGCCCTTTGCGGGCACGAACTTCTGGAAGGGCTTCGGCGCACCCTGCGAGACCAACAACGACGGTGACATCATCATCCAGTGGGATAAGACGAATCACCGCTGGCTGGCCGCCCAAAATGTGTTCAACGGACCTCCCTTCTATTCGTGCGTCGCGGTATCGCAGACTAACGACGCTACGGGCAGTTACTTCCGTTACACGTTCCCGCAGTCGGCAGGCTTCCCCGACTATCCGAAGTGGGCAATTACGCGCCAGGCCTATTACCAGACCCAGAACCTCTTCGATCCCAACTCCAATGCCTTCTTAGGTGTGAACGTCTGCGCGTATCAGTCGAACCTGATGCTTAAAGGCAACCCCAAGGCCGAGCAAGTCTGTATCGCGGACAACTCCAATGGCACGCTGTTCGACGACAGCATGCTGCCGGCCGATGACGACAATCCGGCGCGCGCCGAAGACAGCTCAGCTCCCGGGAAGGCTGGACCCGAGATCTTACTGGGCGCCATCGACAATTTCTATCCCGGCGGCCCGACTGTTTACGAGTTCGTGTTCTCGGTGGATTTCATTGAACCCTCGAACTCGACTCTGGCCGGGGTCAACGGAAGCATGCCGATCCTTGTGCCCCGCTACGATTTGGCCTACTGCGGTACCCTGCCCAACATCTCGACCTACTGTGTCCCACAGCCAGCCCCCGGAAGCGAGTTGCTCGACACGCTCGGAGATCGGTTGATGTACCGGCTGGCGCACTTCGTGGACATCAAAGGCGTGCAGCACTTCTTGGTGACCCACAACGTCAATGACACGAGTGCTGTGGCGGCCAGATGGTATGAATTCCGCGCCCCAGCAGGCTCGACCAACTTGTCCCTATATCAATCGGGCCAGACGCCGGATGACAGCCACTACCGCTGGATGGGCTCGATCGCCATGGACCGGAAGGGAGACATTGCCCTTGGGTATAGCCGTTCAAGCGGGCAGACCGGTGACCAGCCTTCTATTTACTACGCCGGCCAGACGGCGGGTGATGCTCTAGGCACCACGGAGACCGAGGCTCGGATTTTACAGGGCCGTGGCTCACAGCTTCATTCATTTAATCGTTGGGGCGACTACACGAGCATGGCTCTCGATGGTGCGGACTCTTGCACGTTCTGGTACGCGAATGAGTACTACCCCAAGAACGGCGCGTTCGCCTGGAACACATGGGTCGCTTCGGTTAAGTTCCCGAGCTGCCCTTAAAGAAATAGGCGGTGCGGCGAGAAATCATAAAGGCGATGACTTCAGGAAGTTGGTGGAGGTGAGCCAGTCGAGCGGTCTCCGCCGCAGGGGTGATACTCCTGCCTGTGGCAAATGACGCTCGCTCTGGCTCGCTGCGGAGTACTCGTCTCAGCGGTTAGACCGAATAAACTCGTGATCCAATCAAATCAACTCCTCAGCACGCAACAGCAGGTGACAGAGTTGCAGGATCTCAAGCAAAAGCGGCGCGCAGTACTCGCCAACCTGCAGCCAGTTCCCCTCAGC